>JGI24709J26583_10000033_pt1 | contig 86767 bp, 76 predicted proteins | sample BioPla2DNA1_FD_26583 | JGI IMG/M metagenome (IMG submission 26583) | reverse complement strand
GGATTTTTTTGTCTGCATGTTTATTCTATCATATTTCCATTTTCTTTTATATATTAAAAAACGACAATTCTTTTTTAAATTGTCGTTTGTCAACAGTCTGAAAGGGACAATTAAGTCCCTTTCGTTTTAAATTATTTATAAGTTGTGATAATATAATCTCACGTATTTAATTACATGAGGTTTTTTATGAAAGATAAGTATATTGTTAGAACCGGAAATAAAACCTGGTGGGCATTAATTTTGTCCGTAATATTATTAATTATAATTATGAAAAATATATTTAAAAACAGTTCACTGGAAACTATCAGAGTCTTTATGATTTGTTTCAGTGTCTTTAATTTAATATATTTGTTTATCTACAAAACAAGTTTAGGCAAAGTAAAAAGTTATAACTATAACTGGGCAAATGAATTACCGTTTTATTTATGTAATATCGGTTCAATTACTTCCCTTTTTGCTTCTATTACCTTAAATCCTACGTTAATGGCTTTTTGTTTTGTTGAAGGAACATTTGGAGCCTTATTAGCCTACCTGATGCCTGATGGCGGTTTTGAAGAAGTTAGCTTTTTTTCAATCATGGGTTTAGGCTTTTATGGTTATCACGGCTTATTGATGGTGATTAATATGTTATATGTTGTTTTAGGATTGTATGTTCCTTCTTTTTCGGAACTGGTTCCGATGCTGGTATACAATTCATTGATCCTGATAATTGTACATTTTATAAACTTAGCTTTAAGAAAAACTATTCACTTTCAAGCCAATTATATTTACACAATAGAAGCAACCAACCCAATTTTAAAAAAGTTTTATAACCTTTTACCGATTAAATGTTTATATTTATTTCTGACTTATCCTTTAGTAGTTGTTTTATATGCTGTTTTAGTATTTTCTTATAGACTGTTTGTTTAAAAGGATTTGTGACACACTATTTTAAAAAGCAGGTTTCCCCCTGCTTTTATTTACTGACTTTTCTTTGAATTGCTTTGACAGCTTCAACTATCGGAATAACTACAGCTCCTAAAGCAATAGCGATCAGGTATTCATTAAGTCCAACTGATGTAAAGCCAAAAGCATTAGCTAAAGCTGGAACTTCACATACAAGAGTTGTCGCAATTAATGATAAGCTGGCTGCAATCCATAAAACCTTATTTTGAGTAGGTAGTTTGAAAATTGAACCACGTTGCGAACGCATATTGAAGCTATGGAATATTTCAGCCATTGACATTGTAAGGAATGCCATTGTCATACCATGAGCACTGTCTCCAACTTGCCAGTTTCCAAACTCCGCATAATGACCAATGAAGAATGAAGTAACCGTTAATATTGTTACCAGCACACCCTGATAAGCAATATCAAATCCCATACCATCTGAGAATATTCCGGCTTTGGCAGGACGAGGTCTTCTTTCCATAATATTTGGTTCTGCTTCTTCCATCCCTAGAGCCAATGCTGGAAAACTGTCAGTAACCAGGTTAATCCACAATAGATGAACTGGCTTTAAAATTTTAAAGTTTAAAATAGTAGCTACAAATATTGATAATACTTCACTCATATTTGAGCCTAATAAGAATTGAATAGCTTTACGAATATTGTCATAGATACGTCTTCCTTCTTCAACAGCTCCGACAATTGTTGCAAAGTTATCATCGGCCAAGACCATATCAGCAACATTTTTAGTAACGTCAGTTCCAGTAATACCCATGCCAACGCCAATATCACTTGATTTAATAGATGGAGCATCATTTACACCATCACCTGTCATAGCAGTTATATATCCATATTTTTTCCAGGCATTGACAATTCTTGTCTTATGTTCAGGTTGAACTCTAGCATAAACACTGATATCCATAAATTTAGATTCAAATTCTTCATCATTCATATCATTTAACTGAGCACCTGTAATTGCATAAGTATCTTCAGTGAGAATACCCAATTCTTTGGCGATTGCTATCGCTGTATCAATGTGGTCACCAGTAATCATAATAGGCCTGATATTAGCATGTCTACACTCGATAATAGCATCTTTAACTTCCGGTCTGACCGGGTCAATCATTCCTGTTAAACCGGTAAAACATAAACCTGTTTCTAAATCTTGTGCTTCATAAGAAGCAGGCTCTTGTTCATAGTGTTTTTCGGCACAAGCTAATATTCTTAAAGCTCTGTCAGCCATATCTTTATTAGCCTTCATAATTTCTTGTTTGTACTCTTCAGTAATTAAAGCAGGTTTCCCATCTTTTAAATAATGAGTACATTTACCAACAATTACATCTGGTGCACCTTTGGTATATTGAACAAATTTACCATCAACAGGATGAACAGTTGACATCATTTTTCTCATTGAATCAAAAGGAGCTTCTCCAACTCTCGGGTATTTTTCTTTTAATTCATTTTTTGGTAAACCTATTTTATTAGCCCAAACTACTAATGCTACCTCTGTTGGCTCACCAATAACCTGTCCTTCATTATCAAGTTCAGCATCACTGCATAAAGCCATTCCTGTAGCTAAACGTTTTTCATCTTCACCAAAATAATCTACAATTGTCATCTTATTTTGAGTTAAAGTACCTGTTTTATCTGAACAGATAATCTGAGCACAGCCTAATGTTTCAACAGCAGTTAATTTTCTGATAATAGCATTACGTTTACTCATATTGGTAACACCAATTGATAAGACAACAGTAACAACTGCGGCTAAGCCTTCAGGAATAGCTGCGACAGCTAAAGAAACAGCTATCATAAATGAGTCAATAATAAACTCAAAACTGAAGTCACCAGCTCTTATTAACTGAATTACAAATACAAGTCCACAAATAATTAATACCAGCCATGTCAGAATATTAGATAATTCATTTAGTTTAATCTGAAGTGGTGTTTTCTCATCACTAACTTCTTGTAGTGCTCCAGCAATCTTACCCATCTCGGTATCCATGCCAGTGGCAGTAACTACCGCTTTTCCTCGACCATAAACGACGGTAGAGCCCATATATAACATATTTTTACGATCTCCTAAAGGAACATCGCTTTCATTTTCTTTCAATCTGATTAAATCAATAAACTTTGTTACTGGAACAGATTCACCTGTTAAAGCAGCTTCTTCAACTTTTAAACTGGCATTTTCCAATATTCTTGCATCAGCCGGAACGGCATCACCTGCTTCTATTAAAACAACATCGCCTACAACTAAGTCTTCAGAATGAATCGTTACAACCTGACCATCACGTAAAACTCTAGAAGTAGCTGCACTCATTTCTTGCAATGCTTCAATAGCCTTCTCAGCTTTATTTTCCTGATATACCCCTAATACTGCATTCACTATTACAACTGTCATAATAATAATTACATCAGCAAAACTATCATTTTCAATAAAAGCAAGAATGCCACTGATAGTAGCAGCCACAATTAGAATAATAATCATCGGATCAGCTATCTGTTCAAAAAAACGGGTGATTAATGACTTACCTTTAGCAGCTTCTAATTTGTTTTTGCCATAAGTCGCTAAGCGTTGCTCGGCTTCGCTGGAAGTTAACCCCCCCTCATCAGCATTCAGTTCTTTTAATACTTCTTCTTTATCCACGATATAGTATCTCATTTCAATATCCTCCATAAATTAAAAACTCAACATATCATCTATGCTGAGTTATTTTTTCAATCTTCCAACTCATGCATAGACAAACTAACACATGAGTCTCGTTATTTAAAACAAGCCAGTCTTACGACAGTGCTGTTGACTTGTTACGTAACAAACGCTAACTACTCCCTCAATGAGCAATATTATCTTACAGGACTATTTATTAAAAGTCAAGAATTAATTTATTTTAATTTAGGTAAATTTTTCTTTATTTTTTCATATTTTATAAAAATGACTGAAAATGGATTAAATATATTAATTTGAACCTTATATAATGATATTGCATTTTAAAAAAACATTTATTTTAAATTCATTTTTTTACAAAAATCAACAGAAAAGAGGCTTTAATAGATTAATTAGTTCATACCTCTTGAAAACTTAATTATTCTAATAAAACCTCTTTTGTCTAATAAACCATTGTTGTTTTCTATCTTTCTTTTATTTTATTAATGATAATCAAACTTAATACAATATAGATTATATTTAAATCATAAAATTTATTTCTTTATAAAAAAATCGATGTTTTCTTCCTCAGATGTATAGGTTGTAAAATAGTTTTGAGGAGAAATATTGTTTCTCATATTATCTATATCATTTCTAAAGTAATTAACTGAATCTTCTGTTACTAATATTTCTAAATTTTTTATTTCTAATGTGTCTTTAAATTTATTAAAACTGATCATTAAATCGAAATTAGTAAGCATATCTTCAAATTGTTCAATTGTGTAATCTTTTTTTGCAATTACTTTTTTAGGAATCTTCAAATATGCAGACCACAATAAACATCTAAAATCTTCAATGTTTTTGTATTTAAAATACTCTTTACTGGTTTGATTGTCTATTTTTAAACTAAATGACTCATATCCTTCAATTAGTGGTTCTCTATTAATGTAATCTCGCATTTCGATATTGTGAAAATTAATTGCGACATCTTTAAAGCTGATGCTTTCAAAATATAAAGGAACAAATGTAACTAAATAACGATAATATATATTCTCTTCAGTTTCAACTTTGACAAGTTCTATTTTAACTTCCAAATTCTTAGATTTATAAGATTGATTAGTTAACTTATAATATTCTAGAATTGAATTATGTAAGCCTTGTTGTTCTGCCAACAAGGTTTTTTCTTGACAACCGGTTAAAATGCATAATAACAATGCAAATACTAATATTTTTCTCATAGGTACTCCTCTCCAAATAATTCAAATTTTATTCTAACGTTATACATATTGCATATACATCTGCATATCCACCAGTAGACATTGTTTCAACAGCTTTTCTTATCATCCATTCATTGTTGTCAAAATATGGTTTCTTTGCTTGGCTGTCATAATTTGTAGGAGGTATTCCATTCCCGTTTTTTACCGGTCCCTTAAGAATGGTTGGCTCACCAGTTGTTTTTAATCTGGCAGTTGACCAGCACCATCCAAAAGATAATCTTCTACCTATTTGACATGTCGGAAACCAAGTTGACGATCCTTGTTTTTTGACAGAACAGACTTTATTTTCATAAAAATACTTGTTATAGGTTTCCGCTACTATTGGTAAATTTAGCTCTATAGAATCAAACAAAGTTCCTGCTGCCAGTTGTATTACCCAATGTACTTTTTCCATTAATTTGTCTATAGTGTATTTTATTAACTGACTTGCAGCGATAGAGGCATATGAGCTAAAACTTTTCTTTTCTATTCTATAATAACCACTTGACCAGGCATAGTAGTATGTAAATTTATAATCATAAGTAACTCCATTTATAATAAACGATCTTGTATTTTCGTCATTCATTACACTTAAAGCTAGTTTAGATTCTGGTTTAACATATTCAATTCTGCTAACTCCCCATTTGTTTTGGTCTATTTCTTCTACTTTGCTTAGTTGATACTCGTAAACTATTGTTTCTTTTCTTTCTTCTTTTTTTGGTTCAAAATATAAAGTATACTTATCGCTGTCTTCCGTATAATGCGATACTGATTGTCCGTATAAGTTTTCATTATATTTTATAACTTGATTCAACCAAGCTTCTCTTTCTTTTTGTAGAACGGAAACTCTGTAGTTCAAATCACTTTTAGAATCATTCGATAAAATAGGCATTGATGGTTCGTATGTGTAAAGCATCTTGTTTTTTTCACTTTCATCAGCATACAATGAAACACTGATAACCGTGAAAACTGTAATTAGTGACAATAACATAATAATTATTTTTTTCATTTAACTTCCTCATTTGATAATTATCTAAAATAACTGAAAAAAGTTTTGTTATTACATCATCTCCTTTCCCACAAGTTTTATTCTACTCCTCTAATTTATTGGTTTCAAGAAAAAACAGTATGTTTTCTAATGCTTGTGATTTTTTTAACATTTTTATCAAGTAAGAATAACTAATTGTTAATGAATAAAATTATATTTTTATTATTGACATATTGTAAATAAGGATAATAAAATTTTTTCATTTTGTAATTCAAAAGAAAAAAGGAATGACTAACAAGATTGTTTAAAAATCAACTCTCTATTTTAGAAAGATGCAAAACCTAGTTGTCAATAATCATATAATATGGGAGGAGAGTGAACAGTTTATGAAAAGCAATAACACAAAAACATATATTGTAAAACAAGAAATAGCAAATTATTCCAAGAAATTATCAAACACTTTATCTAAACCTTATGGTGAGTTTGTCCTTGACATAGCATGTGATATCGCTGCTACTAGTTCATCAAAGATATCAGATATATCAAAAGCTTTAAACGAAAATATAGAACTGATAAATACAATCGATAGACTATGTTCTAATTTAAAAAGTTTTAACTACAAAAAACAAATGTGGAATATAGTTTTGATATCATAAAAACATTATTTGATGAAAAACTAATTATCTTATTTGATGATACTGGTATCATAGAAAAATATGGCAACAAATTTGAATCTCTTGGAGAAATAGTTGATGGTAGTAATACTTCAAAAAAAGTAAAGCCATTATATCAAGTATGTAGTGCTGTAGCACTTACCAAAGATGAACAGCTTCTTTCCATATAGTTTCACTTATATAGCAAAAAAGAAGAAGGCTTTATTTCAGTAAATTATGAAACATAAAAGATGTTTGATTATGTAAATGGTAAAATTAAAGGTAGAATTTATGTTGGAGATAGAGGTTTCAACAATATAGAACTGTTTAAAAACTCAATAATACGGGCGCTGAATTTGTGATAAGAGGCAGAAATAATAGAAAAGTTATCAATAAAGGCAGAAACTGATCTGTTTCAACCTTAGCTAAGATAGAAAAGAAAAGTTTAAATTTAAAGCATTTGATTTATATGTTTCCCATTTAAAAATAATGATGAAATCATATAAGCCTGAAAATATAAATATGGTAATAGTACACGTTTTCAGCGAAAACAATCCAATGATATTTTATACAAATAAAGAAATACAGATGATCTTTTAGAAGTGGATAAACTATATCTGATAAGATGGCGAGTTGAAGAAAACTTCAGGCTGAAGAAGTGTGAATTTGGCGATGACAAAGATAGAGTAAGATCACTCAATAATATTAGAAACATTGAAATATTTATAAATTTAGTAATGAATTTGTACGCTTTATTAAATAGTATGAAAACACTAAATAAATATTCAAGATAATAATAGCAGCTAAAGCCTTAAAAGATGACATAGATTTTTGGTTGTGTAAAATCGCTACTGGTTTAAGACAAATCTTGTCTAAGCGTGATGTTAGAATAAAAAGTTTATAAAAAATCAAAAAAGAAAATATATTCACCAACTCAAATTTATATTATAGATAAATGTATCTATATCCAATATGACAAGTTGTTACTTGTTGGTTTTCATAATGGCAAAGTTATTGAATTGGTATATATTTTCTATTACAGAATATTTTTTCAAAATTTTAGTTTATTTTATAATTTTTTGTAAACTCCCTAAACTCAAATTTATTTATTTCACTTTTCTATCATATCAATTCTTCCTGGTTATTAAAAATCTAGTGTTGCCTTAGCTCCAATATCATAAGTAGCTCTAATGCCCTTTTTATAAGCAATATAAGCTGAAGCACCTATCATTGCAGCATTATCAGTACAATATTTAAGTGGTGGAATAATATAATCAATATCAGGGTAATCAGTTTTCATCTTTTCTTCTACGATTTTTCTTAACTGACTGTTAGCGGCTACTCCTCCTGCCAAAACCAATTGTTTAACTTCATAATTATCTAAAGCTATTTCTACTTTTTTCCACAAAAAGCTTAAGGCTGTCTTTTGAAAAGAGGCGCACATATCTTCAATTGATAATTCTTCATTATTTCTTTTTAAACGATTAATCGCTTGCATCACCGCACTTTTTAACCCGCTAAAAGAAAAATCTAAAGGACTTTCCACTTTTGGAGTTGGAAGTTTATAAATCGGCTTGCCCTCTTTGGCCAGTTTATCAATTTTAGGACCTCCTGGATAAGGAAGATTTAAAACACGACCAACTTTATCATATGCTTCGCCAATAGCATCATCCAAGGTTTCACCTATTACTTCAAAATCATAATCTTCTTTCATCAATACCAGTTCTGTATGACCTCCTGAAACAATTAGAGCCAGCAAAGGAAACTTCAACTCTTTAACAAAAGCATTGGCATAAATGTGTCCAGTCAAATGATGAACGGGAATAAGAGGCTTATTATAAGCCCAGGCTAAAGTTTTAGCCGCCAATACTCCTATATGTAAAGAACCGATTAAACCAGGTCCCTGAGTAAAGGCAATTGCGTCAACCTCTTCTACTGTCATATCAGCTTCTTTTAAGGTCTCTTTAATGATGATTGAAATATTTTCAATATGGATTCTACTTGCTACTTCTGGCACTACGCCACCATAAAGAGTGTGGACATCGATCTGACTTGCCACCTTGTCTGCCAGTATTTCATTACCATTTTTAACTATTGCACAAGCCGTTTCATCACAACTTGATTCAATGGCCAAAATAATAACATCCTTCATTTTTCATATTCCTTTCATCATAAAGTGTCCATCTTCACTGACACCTTTCCAATAATAGTAATTCTTTTTAGTATTGATGATTGCAAAACCACATTTTTCATATAGACTGATGGCATTTTTATTCGATACTCTAACTTCAAGGCTGATGGTTTCACATCCTTCTTCAACAGCCAACTTTTCAATATGTTGCATCAATTCAAAACCATATCCTTTATTCTGCTGATCTTTTCTGATAGCGATATTGGCAATCTCTGCTCTTTCAAACATAATCCACAAATCTGCAAATCCGACAATTTCTTTTTCCTCATTTTCTATTACCCAGAGAAAAGAAAAAGGATTGAACTGGATTTCATAAACAAAATGATCATAATTCCAGGCATCTACAAATGAATCTTCTTCAATTTCCAACACCATATCGATGTCATCTACACTCATTTCTCTAATCATTTTCTTAAATACTCTTGTGAACTCTTCAAATAGACTGGACTTAAAACATCAATGTTTTCTATCTTTTGCCATAATTCTTTTAACAGCATGAAGTTAGCTGCAATTTCAGGATAATAACTTTCTCTATCAAACAAATGTAAATCACCGATTAAAATGATATCATCATTTAACATCTCTTTTATCTCTTTATTTGTTAAAACAGAATCTTCTCTAATAGCAACACCTTTATTGTATCTGCCAACATAACAGCGTCCAGCTCTGGCATCTAGTAAAACTAAAGCATTATCAACTCCGGCATACAATTGCAATGTTGATAAAGTATAAACTTTTTTGCCGACTATTGAACCTAATATCTTAGCCACCGTTAAACCAATTCTAACGCCAGTATATGAACCTGGACCAATTGTTACTACCACACTTTTTACTTCTTTTAAAAGAACGTTGTTTTTCTTAAGCAGTTCATCCAACTCTAAAACAATGTGCTCTGATTGAAGTTTTGGACACTCTTTTTGGATACCATCAATAACCTTATCATCATCCATCAAAACCAATAGCAAAAATTGATGGGAAGTATCTATTCCTATTGTATACATAACTTATCCAGTATCCTTTCATACTTTTCACCACTAGCAGTAATTAATAGTTCTCTGTTATCATCTTCTAAAATATTAATTTCAATATTAATTCTGTCTTCTGGCAATAAATCACTGATAAACTGACTCCATTCAATTACGCAAACTCCATCTGATTCAATATAATCTTCAAATCCTAAGTCCTGGCTTAATCCTTCCAAACGATAAGCATCAATATGATATAAAGGTAAATCACCCTGATAAATTTTAAGCAAAGTAAAAGTAGGCGAGGTAATGTTCTTTTCAATATTTAAACCTTTACCCAATCCCTGAGTAAAAGTTGTCTTTCCAGCTCCTAACTGCCCTGTTAAGGTGATTAAAGAACCAGCAAACAAAAAACCAGCTAACCTTTCGGCAAGTTTTTTAGTTTCTAAGGCTGTTTTGCTAATTACTTTAACAGTTTTCACTTTCATCACCACAATAATTATAATTCAATAGTTTAAATAATCAAACACAAAAAACCTCAGCATATTTAAGCCAAGGTTTTAAGATTCCTAAATCTGATAATCTAAGACGATAATTTCATTATCCAATTCATCCGAAAATTGAAAAGTATCAGTGGTTAAATAGATAACTTTTTCAAAGTATTTAGTAAAATCATAAACCGTTTTTAAAACATCATAACCAAAATCATCTGATCTGTAATGCATCGGAATTATCACTTTAGGACTTGTTTTTTCAACAATTATTTTCGCAGTTTCAGGACCTATTGTATAATAGCCACCTACCGGAATCATCAGAACATGACAACCCTTAATTTTTTCAATTTGATCTTCATCCAGCATACAGCCTAAATCACCTAAATGTACCACTTTATAATAATCCAAAACGGTAATAATGTGGATTAGATTCTCTCCTCTTAAAGCTCCTTGTTTTTCATCATGAAATGAATCCAGTGTTTCTATTTTAAAAGCACTATCATATTTAGATTCAATCAGTTCTACACAACTGCTACCACAATGATCTCCGTGCAAATGAGAACATAAAACAATATTAGCCTTTTCATCGAGATCTCTAAAACCTTTAACTGAACCTTTTTCAAAAGGATCAATAATCAGACTTTGGCTATCAACCGATATTTTAAAACAAGAATGTCCTAACCATTTAATTAACATATCATTACCCCCTATAAGTTTCGAATACGATAAAAGTATTTGTCAACTAATTTATCATTATGACAAGCAAAATCTTCATTCATAAAGGCCATATGTCCATTATAGTAAACATCAGGTTCAATGCCTTTTTGAACTAAGTTTTCGACCATTTGAGTTAAGATAGCATTTTGTAAGAAAATATTAGGAATTGTAGAAACACTTCCTACTTTCATTGGAAATCCTTCAATTTCTACTGCTGCATCACCTATAATACAACAATTGTCTAATACAACATCTGCCACATCTTTTAATTTCAGACCATCTCTATGTTTAGTTGTCAAATAATTACTATACTCTACTGCTGTAATTGCAATAACGGGAATTCCTTTTTCCTTCGCTCTGATTGCTGCATCTACTGGAGCAATATTGTTGCCACTGTTAGAAATAATAATCATACAGTCATTAGATGTGATACGATGATAATCAACAATTATTCTTCCTATTCCATAGGTATTTTCAACCAGATAAGATTTTGTAATTTCGGTATTACCAGTAGCTGAATGTTCTAATAAAGCAACATAATTAGCAGGAGTAGCAGCACGCCAGAAAGCATCATCTACCACTAAATGTGAGTGACCTGTCCCAAAACCATAGATCAGCCCGCCTTTTTCAGTTGTTCTTGTCAGTAAATTTGCTGCCTTGATAATAGCATCTTTGTTAACTTTCATTACTTTTTCTACAACCTGCTTTTCTACTTCAAAATACTTTTCCCATGCTTTCATTTGGTTTCTCCTTGTAATTCCATACTCTAATTATAAAGGGTTTTTTCTTTTTTTACATTGAAATTAATTTTTAATAGTTTTAAAATTAATTTAGAGTTAGAAAAGAAGGTGAAAGTCAAATGGAAGTTTGTATAAACGTTTGTTTTTTTCAATTTAATAAGATAAAACAGATTACATACTTTTTTTTGACCAAAAGCAAAACTTTTCTTCCATCACAACAATGGAAGGAGATAATATATGACTAACGAGACACGTTTAACCAACCCGGAATATGTATCAGAAATTATCGAATTATTAAATCAGAATCTTAGCAAAAAGCAATTACAGGATCTTATTACTGATTACCATGCTTCAGATATTGCCGATGCATTGGAAGAATTAGATAAAGATAAACGATTAAAAATATTTGACGCCGTTGATGATGAACAATTATCAGAAATTTTCGCCTATCTGGAAGATGCAGATATCTACATCAATGAAATTGACATCCAGTTAGCAGCCCAGATATTATCTGAAATGGACTCAGATGACGCTGTTGATGTTTTAGAAGAAATTGAAGATGAAGAAATCAAAGATAAGATTATTGAAATGATGGATGTTGAAAGTAGTGAAGATGTCCTATTGATTCAATCTTATGATGACGATACTATCGGCAGTATGATGACTACAAACTATATTGAAATCAATAAAGACTTTTCAATTAAAGATGCTATGCGTGCTCTAGTTGCACAAGCCGAAGATAATGATAATGTTTCAACTATTTATGTCAGTGATAAAAATAAAAAATTCTATGGTGCCATTGACTTGAAGGATTTAATCATTGCCAGAGAGGGAACCCCGTTAGAAAACATTATCACTAATAGTTATCCAACAGTCTATGCTGATTCTCTGATTTCTCATCTTTTAGAAGATTTAAAAGATTACTCAGAGGACTCTTATCCGGTACTGGATCAAGATAATCACATCATCGGAATTATCACAGCTACCGATCTGATTGAGATGGTTGAAGATGAACTGGTTGAAGACTACGCTAAACTTGGCGGTCTAACCAGTGAAGAAGATTTAAGTGAATCTATTTTTGAATCTGTCAAAAAAAGAATTCCATGGCTAATGATTTTATTAGTTTTAGGACTAGGAATATCTTCTGTAGTCGGAATCTTTGAAACTGTAGTTCATCAGATTCCACTAATTATTATTTTTCAATCTCTAATTCTCGGAATGGCTGGTAATGTCGGAACTCAATCACTTGCGGTAACAGTCAGAATCTTAATGTTAAAGGATTTGACAGGTAAGGAAAAATTAAAACTGGTATTAAAAGAAGTGAAAATTGGACTTGTTAATGGACTGTTGCTTGGAACTTTGGCAATCGTTGTAATTACAGCTTATATTATGATATTTAAAGGTAAAAATTTTCAATTTTCAATTTTGATTGGACTATGTGTAGCGTTAGCTTTATTGGTAACTTTGGTACTATCATCTTTGATGGGAACAATGGTTCCAATTACCTTCCATAGCATTAATATCGACCCAGCTGTTGCGTCAGGACCATTAATTACAACTTTGAATGACTTAACAGCAGTTATTGTCTATTATGGTTTATCATGGTTATTAATAATAAAGGTATTTGAAATGGTATAAAAAATTAGGATTTCTCCTAATTTTTTTCTATTTCATTCACTTCAATCTCTAATAACAGTTCATAGGGTTGCAGTTTTTTGAGCAATTGATCGATTTCTTTTTTTGTTTTTATAAAAATCGGATCAGTTAACATTTCACATATTGTTTCTGCATCTAATTTTTCATCCCCATACAGACAATAGGTTTTCAAATATGGATAATCTCCTCCATGAATAAGGATAAATTTATCTGATGTTTGATAAGCTTTAGTAAATATACTGTCCTGACCTACTATTTGAATACAGGAAATGGTTCCATCATGATTAAACTCATATAGACCGATTATTTCATCATTCATAAATAATGGGTAAATTAATTTTTCATTGATACTGATATTTTTTTTGTCCTCAATTACTATCGAATAATCTTTTATTGGATTTTTGATATAAAATTTATCTTCAGCAGTATAAGCAATATTTTTTATTTTTTTAAGACTTAATTCAACTAATAATTCCTGAATCATTAAACTTGTATCTTGAGAAAGTAAATTTTCGTTAATATCTATATTTTTTATGTCCGTTAAGCTGATCTCTTTATTTATCAACGCTTTAGAGGGATAAAGATTTTTCTCTTTTAAGATGGATGTTGTAGTTTCATCAACTAAAGCACTATAGACAAATTTCCCCATATAAGGGTAAGTTATTGAACCGGTGTCATTATTTTCCGAACAATAAACTCCTACACAAAAAAGAACATTTACCCTATCATAGATAAAATAATAATATGGAAACTTAATTTCTTCATTCTCCTGCAGATGAAAACCATCTAATCTTTCAGAAATATAAAATGCAATATTTGGATTATATTCAAAATTGTTTACTAAATAAGCTTTAGCAAACGAAATTGCACATTTATCAATTATATTATCTAACGGTTCTTTCTTTTTACAGCCAGCAAAGGAAAACAGCATTGTAAAAAATATTAAAAATGTTATCAATTTCTTCAATACTGCCACCTCCTGATTATTTAAAGATAGTATCAATAATTTATATTAAAAAAATCTTTACAATTTTATTGTACTCTTATCTGTCATTTTTTCAACAAATAGTGAAAAAAGAAGAATTATTAACATATTTTTAACAATTCTTCTCTTTTTTTATAAATCCCTATTTTTTATTACAATTCTATCTTCCAAATGGGAATCGAAATTTGTTGAAGCTGAAAGCAGTTCTTCAAATATCGCATTACATGAAGTGATAACAGTTTTAGGCTTTTTATTGGCATAAACTTCTTCAATTGGGACATCAAAGAATTTACTGAAACCATCAAGATGATATCCTGCAGTTACACCTATCTTAATGATTTTTTCATCAAAAATATCTTTACCATTTAACTGACAGACTTCTAAAACCTTAGTTAAACGATTATAAACAATGTGAACACCTTTAGAAACCTGATAAAATTCAGTATGCCCATCATCATAACATTCTTCTCTGAGCATATACTTTATCATATGTTTAAACTGTTTACCTGTAACCTCTAACATTACAACTGCTTCATCATAAGGTAGACATTCCTTCAGATCCTGATATCTTACAATCGGACCAAGCTGTTTTTTCCTTATCGCTCCTGAACCAAAAAGCATAACATCAAAAGACGAATCAACCTGCAACAAATCAGCAATCAAATTCCCCAGCTCAGTTTCCATATTTCGTTGTGGATGAGTTAAGGGTCTTCTGAATGTTGTAATAATCTTTTGATATTTTTTGTCAGTTTCTTCCTTGTAAACACCCAATAATTCCTCCATAACCGGATCAAACGGACAAGTCTTTTCATTGATTGGAATACACTGCCATTTATATCCTGACAGATTGTTGTCATCATCAAAATCAATATCAAATCTACCTATCTGATCAGTGCCGGTATAAGCCTGTACAATAGGAATTCCATTAACCACAGCCGGTTCTGTTAAATGAGTATGCGAATGACCACCAATTATCATATCTACTCCCCATTCAGGATCTAAGATGGATGCCAACTTCTTATCTTCTTCAAAACCGATATGAGTTAATAAAACAGTTAAGTCAATAGCAGTAGTTTTATAATTATCAATTATAACTCCTATTTCTTTTCTGGCTTCCCAAATATCTACAAAAGCTCCAATTAATTCTTCACCTTTTGTTTGATTTAACACTTCCTCAGTTAGAACTCCGATAAACATTACTCTTAAACCGTTAATATAAACTACTTTAAAAGGACTAAACAGACGTTGGTGATTACTTTTGATATAAAGATTAGCATTAATTATTGGAAACTTAGCACATTTTTCTAAAAATAACAAATGAGCAATTCCATAGTCGGTTTCATGATTGCCTACTGTAACTACATCCGGGGCCAGAAAATTCATTATTTCAATCGTTGATAGACCTTTATATTCTGAATCAATAATTGAACCTCTAAACATATCTCCAGCGATAACATACAATAACGAATCATTTATTTCTCTTTCTCTTCTGATGTAGCCAGATAAAAGAGAAACACCACCAACAAGTTTTTTATCAATCTTTTCAGCTAAAAAGTCACCATGTAAATCATTGGAATGTAAAATTGTTAATTTTTTCCCCATTTATATCCTCCTTCAAAATTAAAAAACACAAAAATTGTGTTTTTATATCGTACCTGCCCAGGCAGGAATATTTTTCCCTCGATTAATTATAACTGCTTTCTGAAAATCAGTCTGATTTAAGAACTCTAAAATCAAGTTTACTTCATCATCATTACAGCCAACCAAAAGTTTTACTTCAATATCTCTTTTCAATATATCTGCACATACAACAAGTGAAGAAACATTTGTTGCTTCAAGTGAACCACGATAGACAGAGATATGATCAGGATTTTCTCCATGTAAATCTTTTAAATAACCATAGTCGACAGGATATATCAAATTAGTATATATAGGATGCACTGAATTTTTAGGCCTGTTTATTACCAAATCACTTGATAAATATAAAGTATCTATTTTTTGCCAAAATAATGCATTATTTTCAAACTCCATCTAGACACCTCCACATAGACCATTATAATTGAAATAATTTTCATTTTCAATAGGTGTTTTATGTAAATATTTTCATATTATTTAAAATCGCTTACATTTTTTAATTTTGGCAATTAATTTATCAACTTCATTTCGATCAAAATTCAGACAACCGATTTCTATCGCTGGTTTATTGCGACCATGAAAATCGGAACCAACAGACATCAATAAATTATACTTTTTAGCTTTTTTATAATAATAATCAATAGCTTTCTGATCATGATATGTACTATACACCTCTAAACCATCTAAACCATAAGAAATAATCTCTTTCAGTTTTACTTCATTAAAACCAATATTATGAAAAGGATGGGCTAAAATCATTATTCCACCACAATCATGTATCAGCTTTGCTGCTTCTTTTAAAGGTAAAGAAAAATCCAGATTGGAATAACAGGGTTTTCCCTGAGCATAGAACTCTCGATAAAAATTGAAGTACGGATTATCAGCCAACTTACCTCCAGCTCTAAACTCCTTTAATCTTTCGTCATCATCATTTCTTTTATCCTGTAACACTATTTCTCCAATGCTCTCTGGATCAACCAGGCCGTCATTAGAAACTTCAATTACCTTTTTTGCATCAAACTTAAAGCCAAAATCCCAAGCTTTCTGCATCATAATTTCCGCAAAACCACGATATTTATTCTTAACTTCATTTTCACGATCAATAAATCTCTGATCCTGATAATCAATGTTTAAACCTAAAATATGCAACAATGTCCCATCATCCATCACTGCGCTTACTTCTGTTGCAGGCACAAAGTCTATTTCATATTCTTTAGCCCATTTTACTGCATCAGACAAAGCGGAAACACTATCATGGTCGCTGATAGCGATAATATCCATATCTAACTTTTTCGCACGCAAAACAATCTCTTTGGCAGTCAGTTCTCCATCAGCCGATTTATTGGTATGAATATGTAAATCTATTTTCATCTCAATCACCAAATAAATTATATTATGTTATAATTAATTTAACAAATATAAATAAAAAATATGGAGGAAAAAATGAATCATAGAGAAATAGTTAATAATTTTTTACTTAAATACAATCAACATCCTGATGATATCGATATTGATAGTTTAACTAAAACATTTGTTGAAGAGATGAGGTTGGGATTGGCAGGAAAACCTTCATCTTTGATGATGATTCCAGCTTATGTTTCTACTAAAGGAGAAGTCCCACTAAATGAAACGGTTATCGCGATTGATGCCGGGGGAACAAATTTAAGAATTGCTCATGTTACCTTTACAGAAGAAGGAATAGTAATTGAAAATCTAAAGAAACAAAGAATGCTGGGAGTTGAAAAACCTTTACATATCAGTGAATTTTTCAGTCAATTAACTGACATTCTTATGCCCTATTTAGATAAGAGTCAGAAAATTGGTTTTTGTTTCTCTTTTGCCGCAGAAATACAACCTGATAGAGATGGAAAAATTCTTGAATTTTCCAAAGAAATCAATATCGCAGATTGTCAAGGAAAGCTGATTTTTAAAGAATTGAAAAAGGAAATTAAAAAAAGAGGTTTTGAAAAAGAAATATCAGGCGTCATTTTAAATGATACCGTCTCTACTCTTCTTGGTGGTCCGGCAATTAAACCATCAGAAAAAGTAGATGGTCAGATTGGATTAATTTTAGGTACCGGTACCAATACTGCTTATATCGAAGAATTAAAAAACATCACCAAACTTGATTTAAAGTCTGATGGAAAAATGATTATCAATATGGAAAGTGCTGGCTTTAACAAAGTTCCTCAAGGTAAATTTGATAAGATTATCGATGATAATTCTGCAGATCCAGCAGGCCATATATTTGAAAAGATGATTTCAGGAATCTATCTGGGAAATGTTATCTGCGAAACAGTAAAACATGCAACTAAAGAAAATCTTTTCTCAAAGGAAAGTGCTGTTGAAGAATTACCATACTTTTCAATGGTAGAAGTCGATCAATTCTTAAGAGAACCTTATGGCGATAATTTATTGGCTAAAGCCTGTCACAATAATGATGATGTTGAACTGCTTTATAATTTTGCGGACTTAGCAATTGAAAGAGCTTCTAAACTTGTTACTGTTAACTTAGCTGCAGATATGATTCAAATGGATGGTGGAAAGAAGATGTCAACACCTTGTAGAATTGTTATTGAAGGCTCTACTTATCATAAATGTTATTCATATAAGGAAAAAATTGACAGATACATGAAAGAATATGTCAATGATAAATTAAATAGATACTATATGGTAACCAGTGGTGATGATACTAACCTGGCAGGAAGTGCTATAGCTGCGTTGTTGAATTGTTAATTAATTCAGGGGATTAAAATCTAATCCCCTTTTTTGATAATCTGAAATTCTATCACAACCACAATTTGAGCAGTATTAAGTATTTTAATTTACTGTTGTTTTTTTATGATAAGATTATTATGGTGAATATATGTTAAGAATTAATGATGTCAAAGTATTTGAAGATATTTCTAATGAAGAAGTAATAAAAAAAGCTGTTAAAAAAGCTAGAATTAAAACTGGTGATTTTATTAGTGGAAAAATCATCAGAAAAAGTATCGATGCCAGAAATAAAAATAATATTTTCTATAATTACACTGTTGATATTGAAGTTAAAAACGAAAACAATTATCCTAAATTAAAAAAAGTTTCTAAAACTTCATTAAAAATAGAAAAAAATAGAAATTCTATCTATAAACCAATCATTGTAGGAAGTGGTCCTGCCGGCTTATTCTGTGCCCTGACATTAATTGAATACGGTTATCAGCCAATCATCATCGAACAGGGTGATTGTGTTGAAAAAAGAATTAAAGTTGTTGACAATTATCGTTATAATGGAATTTTAAATGAGAGATGTAATGTTCAATTTGGAGAAGGAGGAGCAGGTACCTTTTCTGATGGAAAACTAAATACCGGAATTAACTCTCCTTTAATTCAAAAAGTATTGGACACTTTTCACTTTTTTGGTGCTCCAGTTGAAATTACCTATTTAAATAAACCACATATCGGAACAGATAATTTAGTTAATGTTATAAAAAATATTAGAAAATATATTGAAGAAAATGGGGGTAAATATTATTTTAATACTAAATTCACTTCTTTCGAAAAAGAAGGAAGCTTGATAAAAATAATTTGCGAAGATAGGACTTTCGTTAGTGATACTTTAGTACTCGCTATCGGGCATTCTGCCAGAAATACTTTTGAAATGTTAAAAGAAAAAGGAATCACCATGAAGAAAAAGAACTTTGCAGTTGGTTTAAGAATTGAACACCAGCAAGAAATGATTAATCAAGCTCAGTATGGACATAAAACTAAACTGAATTTACCAGTTGCCGAATATAAGCTTTCATATCACAGTAAAAATGGCAGAAGCTGTTATACCTTCTGTATGTGTCCTGGAGGAGAAGTTATAGCCAGTTCCAGTGAAAAAGGCAGTATCGTAACTAATGGAATGTCTTACTTCAAACGCGATAAAGAAAATGCTAATGCTGCTTTACTAGTCAATATTACCCCAAAAGATTTTCCGGATGATGATGTTTTGGCAGGAATGTATTTTCAAAGAAAGTTAGAACAGGCCGCCTATGCTCTGGCTGGCAGCAATAATACTGCTCCTGTTCAAAGAGTTGAAGACTTTATTAATAATACACCTTCCAAATCAATTGGCTATATTATTCCAACCTATAAACCGGGATATACTCTAACTGATTTAAACGAAATCTTACCAGATTTCATCAGTGACACCATTAAAGAAGCTTTACCTTATTTTGACACAAAAATTAAAGGCTTTAATGATCCTGATGCCATTTTAACTGGAGTAGAAACCAGAAGCTCATCACCAGTGACAATTGTTAGAAACAAAAATCTGCAATCAAACCAGACTGGCATTTACCCTTGTGGTGAGGGAGCGGGATATGCTGGAGGAATAACATCTGCTGCTATAGACGGAATACAAGTTGCCTATAAGATAATTGAAAACAAATAAGGAAGCTCAAACTTCTTTTTTTGTAGTTGGCATATTAAAAAAGGCAGTGAAATTTCACTACCTTGTTTATTGATTAAACAACTTTATTAAAAAGTATCATAAAGATTATACAAATTACAATATCTATTGCTCCAACGACAAATACAAATCCAAACCCTTTGACTTTCTGACCTCTTCTTTTTTCCACAAAATCGCCATAGCTTTCTTGTTTTTTATGTCTGCCAAAAGGAATCAGAGTTTTAATCGCAAATCGCAGTCCCCAGCTGATACCATCAAATGCTCCTTCATTACTAATAATCAGTAATAAACCACTACAAGTTAAAAGTAAGCCAGGAATCGCAAATCCATCACTTATATACTTATATTTATCAGCCAACGTTCCCATATGGAAACCTTTGTTCGATATATAAGAATATGTGACAAACAAAGAAATTGCAGTTGTTAATCCATACTTAATCAAATTAGCCTTTAAGTTTTTACTCACAGATTAAATTCCCTTTTATATCTAGCTTCCTCTTCATCATTGCATAAGACAAAATGTCCCGGAATTACTTCTCTGAATGTTGGTTTTTGATTTTCATAATCATGATCTTTTAACGGATTATAAACAATACGTTTTCTATTTCTCTCAGTATGTGGATCCGGCAAAGGAATAGCTGATAATAATGATCTTGTATATGGATGCATTGGATGAGCAAACAATTCATCAGAACTGGCTAACTCAACCAGATTACCATAATACATTACTCCAATTCTATCTGAAAAATACTTAACAACAGATAAGTCATGAGCAATAAACAGAATTGTCAAACCTAAGTCTTTCCTTAAATCATTTAATAAGTTAATAACCTGAGCTTGGATTGACACGTCTAAGGCACTTATAGGCTCATCTGCAATGATTAACTCTGGATGTAATACAATTGCTCTGGCAATACCGATACGCTGCCTTTGCCCTCCTGAGAACTCATGAGGATATCTAGTTGCATGTTCAGGAACAAGACCAACTTTATCTAAAACCTTTAAGACTTCCTGCTTGATATAATCTTTATCCTTGATGCCACGTATTTTTAATCCTTCAGCAATTGTTTCCTTAACTGTCATACGTGGATCCAGTGAAGCAATAGGGTCTTGGAAAATCATCTGAATTTTATTAGTTAAACGCTCTTTTTTAGCTAATTTAAGTTCAGCTTTTTTCTCTTTCTCTAATCGGACTTTTTCTTCTGTACTATCAGCTTTGTTGATCAAGTCATCATAGTAAACATTAACTCTTTCCATTTCAGATTGAGCGTAAATTTTATTACAGTTTTTATGATCATGTCTTGCTGAAGCAATTTCTGCATTTAATTTTTCTATTTTTTCTTTTGCTTCTGCTTTTCTAGCATCAATGGCAGCACTATCACCAGCTAGCTTTTTGATGTCAGCTCTCAAAGCTTTTCTTTCTTCTTTAATTGCTGCTTTATACTGTCTGATACCAGCAACAATTCTATGACCTTTAAAATAGACTGAACCACCAGTAGCATCATACAAGCGAATAATTGTACGACCAGTTGTAGTTTTACCACAACCAGACTCACCAACTAAACCAAAAACTTCACCTTTATAAATATCAAAACTTACATCATTAACAGCTTTTAATACTTTTCTGCCCATTTTAAAGAATTGTTCAAGATTTTGGACTGACAATAATACTTCTCTATTTTTCATGTCTAGCTTCCTCCTTCTTTTTCATTCTTTCAATACGATCGGTTACGATCTTTGGAGGGTCGATTTTTGGTGCATTTGGATGCAACAACCAGGTTGCCGCCTGATGTGTATCTGAAACTTTGAACATTGGCGGTTGTAATTCAAAATCGATTTCCAAAGCATATTTATTTCTAGCTGCGAAGGCATCACCCACTGGTGGATAAATCATATTTGGTGGAGTACCTGGAATCGCTTCTAATTTATCCTTCGTATCCAAGTCAGGCATTGAAGATAACAGTGCCCAGGTATATGGATGTTTAGGATTGTAGAACACTTCTTCAGCAGTACCCTTTTCAACAATTTTACCAGCATACATAACAGCTATTCTATCAGCCATATTAGCTACAACACCCAAGTTGTGAGTAATAAAGATAACTGACAGATTTCTTTCAGCTTTCAATCTGTTAATTAACTCCAGAATCTGAGCTTGAATTGTAACATCTAATGCCGTAGTAGGCTCATCACATATCAGAATATCCGGATTAGCGGCTAAAGCAATAGCGATTACAATACGCTGTCTCATACCACCTGAGAATTCAAACGGATATTGATTATATCTGATAACTGGTTCAGGTATACCTACTTCCTCTAATAATTTCAAGGCTCTGGCTTTAGCTATTTTTTTGGAAATTTTAAAGACCATTCTACTAGCTTGTTCTTTTAAATAATCTACCAGAGCAATCATCTTTGCTTCGCTATCAAATCTATCTTCAGCATCGAAATCTCTCTGATAACTTTCCATTAAATGTTCTATAACAGCACAAATATTTTTAACACCTAATTTTCTATCAAAGTAAACTGCTGGAATAACCTTCCAGTCCGGAGTTTTCCCTTTAGCTACCAATTTTTCATATTTAGCTTCATCTCTTGCAAAACGCCTAGCTTCAACCTCATTTTGTTTTAAACCTTCAAAGTATTTTTCAATATGACGCTTTATACTTGAACCAAAAGTATATTCAGTTGAATTTTTAGCAATTTCTAATTGGTCAATGGCCTCATTTACTAAAGGTATAATCTTTCCTGCAATTTCTTTAGATACTTTTTCATCCATCTCTTCAGTTTCAAAATAGTCTAATGCTTCCTGAAGATATTTCATATTTTCGCGTTTTTTATTCATTGAAATATTATGTGAATTTTGAATAGCTGCTTTTCCCTTGATGATGAAATCAGTCATAAATTCATCATACAAACAGTCAGTAGCCATTTTATTTAACTCAGTTAAGTCCATTTCAACGACATTAGCATTCGGATTCTTCATAAAGTAATAACCTAATGAGAAGAATTCTGGTTTATCTTTATTGATTCCTACTTCTAAAGCATTTGAGATTTGTTTTAAGATATCAAGTGTAGAATCAGCTAAAACATTCTTTTTTACTTTATTAACATCAGCTGTCAAACGTGAATGTAAAGATTTAATTTCATCAGTTTCTGATACAACTCTAGGATGATATGTTTTTGGCAAGCGCTTGACAAAGTCTTTCAGACTATGTTTAGCTCTAACATTCTGCTTCTTTTCAACTAAGAAGACAAAGTTATCAATATCTAATTTTAACTCTGTAGCCTCTTTATGAATACCGTTGAATAATGCCTCTAATTTTGTAGCATTAATTGAAAAATTATTAAATATTTTACAATCTTCTTTATTTCTTTCAGCTGCTTCTGGATTTACTTCATCCATATTTTTATTTAATAAGGTTAACTTCTCATCAAATATTTTCTTAGCATTTCTTCTTGAAGCAGCATTTTTCAGTAACATTGCTTCCGTTAACTGTTTGCCTACTTTCATGATAGGGTTTAAAGAACTCATCGGATCCTGGAAAATCATCGCAATTTTATCGCCTCTCAGTTTATGGAAGTCTTCTTCACTGATTTGAACTAAATCCATTCCATCATATAAGATTTCTCCACCTTCAATGATTCCGTTTCCTGCTAAAATACCCATAATGGCACGATTAGTAACTGATTTACCAGAACCAGATTCCCCAACAAGAGCCAAGGTTTCACCTTTATATAAATCAAAGCTGATATCACGTACAGCTTTTAATATACCTTGTTGAGTACGGAATGATATCTGTAAATTCTTAACTTCTAATTTCTTTTGCATAAACTAATCCTCCGTTCCACGTAGTGATGGGTTAAAGGCATCACGTAAACCATTACCGAACAGGTTGAAAGAGATTTCCAGTAAAGCAATGAACAATGCAGGATATAACATAATATGAGGATAACTGCTCATTACAGATTGTCCATTAGCTAACATCGAACCAATCGAAGACATTGTAGGAGAGTCTAAGTTAATAATACCTAAATAAGTTAATGAAGTTTCTGAGAAGATAACTCCTGGAATTACTAAGATAGATCCAGTAATGATTGTACCTAAAGAGTTAGGGAAAATATGCTTAAACATAATCGACCAGTCATTTGCTCCGAGAGTTCTAGCTGCCAGAACATATTCCTGGTTTTTAAACCTGTAGAATTGCATACGCACCCTGCTGGACATACCTATCCATCCTGTCAGCACAAAGGCATAAATCAGCGATGGAATTGCTCCTACTTTACCAGATAAGTGTAACTGGAAAAGTACTGTAACAACCATAAATGGAATCCCGCTTAAGATATCGGTAATACGTTCCATAATCATATCAACTGCTCCACCATAGTAACCTGCAATAGCACCATAAATAGTTCCAATTGTTAAGTTAACAGCTGATACCAGGATTGCTAAAACAAATGAGAATCTGGCTCCACTGGCAAGTCTGGTGAAAATATCATAACCATTAGTATCGGTACCGAAAGCAAACGAAGGTTCAAATCCGTATCGATAGATAAAATATTTATATGCATTTACTCTGACTACGTAGTTATAGTTCCCTTGAACACCTGTTCTCTGTGCATATCTAAACGCTAATTCAGTATTCCCTGAATTATAAGGGTCATCAGGAAATCTAAGACTATAATAATCATCGATACCTGTTGTTGAATAAGAATTAATGAAATTACCTTGAGAGTCAAATACCGGGTTACCTTTTTCATCACACTGATACCAGATATTATGGTCTCCACCAATTACACTGACATCAGCAACTGGTAAAATTACCTGTGTCCCCGTTTCTATTTGCCAATCCTGTAATTCCTTATATTTTTCATAAGTTAAAGTAAGATTGAACGCATTTAAAGCAGCATAGTTGTCTATTCTTACTTTATATATAGTTTGAGGGCCTCTAAATATATCATCTCTGACAAATTTATCTACAACTTCAACAATTACTTTATTTCCCGTTTCTTCCTGCTGTGCTAACAGACGATAGTATCTATTTTGGGATACTTCAATAACTTTAGTACCATCCCAGAAGCCTGTCCCTTCCATAAATGTAAGTTTTGGTGTCAGGTATTGATATCTCATAATTATATTATCGGTAGCATAACTCTTGATATAATTCTGATCACAGAAATAAGGACCGATAATTGCATAAATTACTAATATGAGAATAATTATTGCCGCAACAACTGAAGATTTATTCTTTTTAAAACGAATCCAGGCATCTTCAAAATAGCCAATAACTTTTGTATCAAACTTCTTATCATGACTGTCCGTTCTATTAGCCAATGCAAATTTTTCTTTTGGAATATTCATATAATCTTTATTTGTCATCTTACTTCGCCCCCATTCTGATTCTTGGGTCAATTATAGAATAACTAATATCAATGACGATACCAGCTGCCAGACCAATCAATGTATAGAACGCTGATAATAACATAAAGAAGTTATAATCAGGTGGTGAGGCTTGAATTGAGTTAACATATAACTTACCAACACCAGGAATTGAGAACATCTGTTCAATTATTAATGAACCCGACATAATAGAAATAAATTCACCTAAAATCATAGGAAAAATCGGAACCATTGAATTACGCATTGCATGTCTTATCGTAGCTTGAGCTTTTGTCAAACCTTTCGTACGAGCTAAAAGCATAAATTCACTGGTCAATACTTCTGTCAATTCTGCTCTGGTATATCTGGCAAATCCTGCAATCGTTCCAAAAGACATTGATAAGATTGCTGGAATCATCGATTTAAAACCTACCCAGCTGAATGCTCCCTGAGTAGCGTCCATCGTTGCTGAAGCCCACCCCAGTTTGAAGTATAGAATATACTGCACAAGAAAGGCATAAACAAACGAAGGTACTGATACAACAACCATTACACCCGTTGAAATAACATGGTCAATCCAAGTGTTTTTCTTAAGCGCTGCAATAATACCCAAAATCAGTCCAAGTGGAATAGACAGTAAAATTGAGTACATATTTAAGGCAACTGTAAACGGTAACTTTGAAACGAATACTTTCCAAACATCTTGACCAATGTATAAAACCTCACTGGTACCGAAATAACCTTGTATAGCATATTTCCAGAAACGATAATACTGTTGAATAATCGGCAAATTATAACCCAACAGTTCTCTTCTCTGCATGATAAGCGCCATATCCTTACCAAATTGCTCAGCAGGAATATTAGGCAGTAACTTAATAAATACGAAACATAAAGTTATGATTACCAGAAAAGTCATCAACATCAGGGCAATACGTTTCATGATGTACTTAAATAGATACATAAAAAACCCTCTTTTCTTTTAGTAATATTTTTAAGTATAAAAAAATCAGAACTTAAAAAGTACCATTACATTTTACCATATTGTGGCATAAATTGTAAATAAAATGACAGTGACTTATGAAACATTTCAAACATTTTTATGAAAACTTTTCATTTATTTTCATAAAAAAGGTGTCAAATCAATAGATTTAACACCCTATTTTAATATTTAGAACTAAATTTTACCTATAATCTAAAGTTCCGCCTTGCTCTGCAACATATGCAGCCCATTCAGCGTCATCCATAGCATAAGTGTAATACTGAACTCCACCACGGCCAACACCGTAAATGTATTCTTCAGTGTAATATTTAATTCTCATACCCTTCAATGATGCAGAAGCATCTAAGTTGATTGGAATCATATTGTATTGTTGTAATACGATACCTTCAAGTGCTGCTAAAATATCTAAACGTACTTTTGCATCAGCATTTGTTCCAGCATTAACTGTTACAGTTTCATCACTACCAACAACATTAACTTCAACATCTTCACCTGATAATGCACTGTACCAAGAAACAGCATCAGTTACTAAATCCTGACCATCAATGTTAACTACTACATCAACTACTGAATAATCGAATGCAGCGTCATACTGATATCTAGGAGCAACATAAGCTTCGATTAATCCATAAGGGTCTAATGCAGAACCTGTCCATCCAACACCGAATAATAAGTCAATAGAGTTATTCTTCAAGTATGATGAGAATGCAGAAGAACCTAATGGTTGTGATTGTGAGAATACTAAGTGACCTTCTAATTTAGTTCCAACAACAGCATCTGTCCATACTTGTGATAACAATACGAAACCATTGTTGTAGTATTTAGAAGAACCTGAACCAGGCTGTCCAATGATAATCTGGATTTCCCAATTGTCTCTGTCTGCAGGGATATAACCAGCTTCAACAGCTTTGTCATATGCAATGTTGAACAATTCTTTAGCACCAGCTAAATCATAACCAGTAATAGATTCGATAGCTTCATCAATTGTAGCATATTCTTTACCTTCACCGATATCATTTGTCAAGCCCCAGAAATCAACGATAACCTGTTTAGCTTCATCAGTTGTTCTGTAAGCAACACCATTTTCTGGGTCAGAAATAATCATGTTACCATATAATGCTTTAGCAGGAGCACCTGTTGGGTCTAATGCTAAGCTATAAGCAGCTCTATCTAATGAGAATGATAATGCCTGACGGAATTCTTTAACACAGATAATTCTCTTAACAACAGTATTACCTGGAGTTGCAGGGCTAGCATTTGCTTCAGCAGTTGCTAATGCTTCTTCATTTGGATTTAATGCGATAAACCAAGTTGAGTCACCTTCTGTATAGTAAGTGAAATCTGAACCCTGGTAATCAGCCATATCCTCTGCCTGTAAGCCATAACCATCTAATTCACCCTTTAAGAACATTTCTAAACGAGTTGCAGCTTCAGATACCTGTTTGTAAGAAACAGCTGTAGTCATATATTGACCTTCATGCTCTTTTTCATAATAACCATGCCAATGAGAGTTTCTTGTTAATTTCATTTCTGAACCATCAATGAATGTAGTTAAAGCATAAGGGCCATGTCCTACGTAAGTGTCAACTGATGTTCCATAAGTATTAGTGTAAACTCCACCTTCCATAGATTCACATGCTAAATATGTAGGAACGTGAACTAAGAAGAAGTTTGTACATAATGCATAGTTCAAGTAGAATCCAGTTAATGGTTTGTCTAAAACGATAACTAAAGTCTTGTCATTTTTAGCAAAGAAACCAACTTCTGAGAAGTCAAGTTCAGGGAATACGTATCCATAATACAACATTTCCTGTATTTCCTGGTAAGCATAATCGCCTTCATCTACTGCATAAGCTTCAGCATTTTCATAACCATGTAATTCAGCAACTAAGTTAGCTGCACTCATGTATAACTCAGGAGTTAATTTAACATTGCCATCAGCATCTGCTGCAGCTTCTAACGCTAAGTAATCATCTACATTAACTGTAATGTAACCATAAGAATAGTATAGGCTAAGTGCTGAACCCCAGTTAGCGCCATCTTTGATATTCAAGACAATGTCTTTTCCATCCAGCTGGTAGTAACCATCTACTACTTCAAAGCTGTCTAAAGCGACATATTCTTCATCAAGATAATCAGCTGATACCATATTAGAGTAGCCATATGTACCACCTTTCAGATAGTTTTCTGCATTATGGATTTTTAAATTTCCTGAATACATACTGTCTGCTCTATAGTTAGCAGCTGCTGGGTTAAGTAACAACTTAACTGATTCAACGAAATCGTTAGCAGTGATTGGATCACCATTGTCATACTTTAACCAGGTTTTTAATTCGATTTCGTAGACTTGATGTTCTGCACCTTCTTCGATTCCATATTTACCAATGTAACTGCTTGTTACATCTTTTGGAGCAGCATTGGCCATTCCATTAACGATTTTGTATCCATCTTTACTTTCATTATAGTCAAATACATATAATGCATCTTCCGCATAATTCATAACATAAGTAGCATCATTAGATTGATATGTATGATTGTTCCAACCTGTCGGCATTGAGTTAACAGCGGTACGATAAGTATAATCTGCTGTATCGTTCAAATATGACTTGTCATGTTTGTCACCACAACCAACTAATGAAAGTACTAATGTTAAGACTAGTAAATAGATACTAAGTTTTTTAATACTCATTAAAAATCTCTCCCTTCTTTAGAGTCTGTAATAAAAAAACTCTACAGAACTATTATTTCACATAAATTTCACTTTTGCAAGTAACATATCATATTTTTTTCAATTTGCTTACAATTTTATGAAAATATTTTCATAACGGTTAAAACCAAATAAAAAACCGGCTTACCAGTCCTTTATCCCTAATATAATTTTAAAACTTAAAATTACATATCTTTTATTACAACGATGTCTTTTCCATCAATTTCTTTTACTTTGACACTGACAATCTCACTTCTTGAAGTAGGAATATTTTTACCGACAAAATTTGCTTTAATAGGTAGTTCAGTATGACCTCTATCAATCAATTCACATAGTTGTATTTTGGCAGGTCTTCCTAATTCAACTAATGCATCTAGAGCTGCTCTGGCAGTTCTTCCGGTAAAGATTACATCATCAACCAGAACGACTATCTTATCTTCAATTGAAAAAGGTACGTCAGTTTTATTAATTATAGGATCAATATTAATTTTACTTAAATCATCACGATATAAAGTAATATCCAACTGACCAACTTCTATTTTCTGGTTTTCAAATTTTTCAATGTTTTGAGCAATTCTTTCAGCCAGAGGTACCCCCCTTGTTTTTATTCCAATCAGACATAAATTATCTACCCCACCATTTTTTTCAATAATCTGATGGGCTAATCTTTTTAAAGTTCTATTCATGTCTTCACTACTCATTATTTTAGCTTTATAATCCATAAATTACCCCTTTATTTTATTTTATCATATTTGATAAGGAAAAGAGAGGAATTACCTTTCTTAATCAATCAACATTTTTTAAATATACTTTCATACATCTTATTAAAACAGCCTATTAAAAAGAAACTTTTTTTTCAAGTTTCCTTTCTTATTTTAAATATCATTCATTACTTTTATAATTTTTATTGTTTTCAAGTTTAAGCATCTAAATCTTTTTCTCTATCAACAACAATTTCGATTTTTTCGATAGATTGCTCATCCATTTCCACAATTGTAAAAGTGACATTATCTAATATGACTGTTGGTTTTTCATCAATTTCTGGAACATAACCTAACAAGTCCATAACAAGACCACCAATGGTATCATTATGAGTATCATCAAGATAAATTTTAATCATCTTGCTTACATCATCGATAATAGCTGCTCCATCAACAATATAATGATTTTCTTTTATTTCAGTAATTTCTTCTTCCTCATCATCATATTCATCCTGGATATTACCCACAATATATTCTAATAAATCTTCCATAGTGATAATTCCATAAGTTCCACCATATTCATCCAACACTATAGCAATATGAACCTTTTGTTTTTGAAAAAGTGGCAATAATTCATCGCACATCATATTTTCATACACGAATAATACTTTTCTTAAATAATCAGAAATTGCAAACTCCCGTTTGTCATCAGCTAATAACCTTAAAAGGTCTTTAACATAGATGATTCCTTCAATATCATCAATATCTTCATCATATACAGGAATACGGGAATAGCCTGTTTGCAAGAAGGTATTGACAACCGTTTCTAAATTATCATCAATTGATAAAGAAACCATATCAGTTCTATGGGTCATAACTTCCCCCACCGTTCGATCATTAAAATCAAAGATATTATTGATCATATCCTTTTCATCATATTCAATAAATCCTTTTTCAGTACCGGCATCTACCATTATTCTTATCTCTTCTTCAGTAAATTCCTGTTGGCCATCACTTTCTTTAATGCCTAAAGAATTAGCAATGGCATCAACTGTTTTTGAAACAACCCAGACCAGGGGTTTAAAAACCTTATAGAAAAAACTGATTGGGCCAACCACCGCAAAAGAAATCTTTTCCGGATCTTTCATGGCAATTCTTTTCGGCAATAATTCACCAAAAACTAAAGTAACAAAAGATAATAATAACGTAATAACAAAAATACTTACCAATCTTACTGTGGAAGAAGAAATCGAAACATTTCTCATCCAGTAGACAATATAATCAGCAAAAGTATCCGCAGCTACCGCACTTGAAAGAAATCCAGATAAAGTTACACCAATCTGAATTGTTGATAAGAATTTTGTCGGTTTGACTGTCAGATTATATAAAGCCTTGGCTTTCTTATTGCCATCATTAGCTAATTTTTCTAATTTAGCATCATTAAATGATACTATCGCTAACTCACTGGCCGCAAAAAAAGCATTAAGCATAATTAAAATAATTAATAATAAAATATATCCTAAAACAGAATCTCTGTTTTCCATTGTTGCAGTTGTACTGTTTACTGCCAGATTTACTAAGTGACACAATCGATCGTCCATATGGTCAAATATCACTCCCTCTTTTATCCATATAATACAAAGTATGTTAGCATTTGTACAGATTTATGTCAAGAATGCTTAAACAACTGTCTTTTCACCATTAATATAATAAAAATCTCTAAATAATTCAAATAAAACTATTATTCAGCTTCGATGGCAGTTAAGTCTGCTCCCTTTGTTTCCTGAACTCTAGTCATCAAAAGATATAATCCTAAAACCATAAACGGAAGACAAATACAAATACATAATATTCCCAGATTTGCAGCACCGACAAATAGCTGACCAACAACAACTATCACCATTGACAATACTGTTCCAAGAGCTCCTAATAAACTCATAAACCCCATTACCGAAGCTCTTAAATTTGTTGGCGTACTTTCTGCCGGCATTACCAGATACAAAGTATCCGATATTGACCATAATCCACCTATAAAAAGACCATAGGCACATCCAATAACAATCGGTGAAAAACCAAATCTGGCACCTAAAACAAAGATTGTCAACCCGATTGCAGCCATCCCGCCAAACACAAGACAGGATCTCTTTCTTCCGATGTAATCGTTGATAAAGCCACCTATAAAGGTAATCAGACCATTAACAAATGGAAAGAGCACATAAATGAAGTCTAAATTGGCATCTGTTAAAACATTTGTTTCTACTCCAGCTTGTAAAATAGTTGTGTAATAATTAGTTACACTTGTTGAAGCACTAAAAATTACAGCCGCAATAGTTATATTCCTGGTCTGTTTATTGGTGAAAATATATTTAATCGCTTTTCTTACTCCCCCACTTTGTTTTTCTTTTTTCTTTTGCTCTTTTTCTATTAATTCTTTTTCAAATCTTTCGCTTTTTCTCTGTTCATCAGTTTTTCTTAAATATTCTAATCTTTTAGTCGTATATACTGGAGTTTCATGAACAAAAAAGATTGCTCCAACTCCTACTGCTAAGGCAATGATTATTGGAATATAATAAACATATCGCCAGCTCGTTACGATTTGAGGGTTATAAAACCAACTTCTGAAGACTCCAATCAAAGAACAGGAAACCAAAGCAATGGCCTTAGTAATCGAACAAAGTTTTGCTCTATGTTTTACCGGAGCACATTCTATGATATACATTACCTGAACATCATTAGGAGTAAAAAAAGTGATAATCATAAAAGCTATCGCATAAATTAGTGGATTAGGAGCAATACAGGCCATAAATAAACCAAACCCCATACCTAAAGTATTCAAAATTAAAAATAACTTTCTACCATACCTGTCAGCTAATGATTTATAAAAGGGGGAAATCACTAATATGGCCATAGCTGGAGCCATAATAGCTGTCAGATTAGCAAGTGAGGATGCATAATTATCGTCAGTTACTCCCGTTAATTTGTATAAGTCAATAATTGCATACGGCTGCATTGCGCTGGTCATTGATGATGTTATCTCATCAACAATATAAATAATCGTTAAAACAACGACTAAAAACACTAAATAGTATTTACCCTGATGATATCTTTGGGCTAATTCTAATTTAGATAATTCAGCCGCTTCTCTTAGCTTTCTTTTAGAAAAAGCATCTACTGATTCATTTCTCATAATCTGTCTCCATTTTAAATCTATCTTTATTATACATAATTAAAGCTCTTTTAGTTGTCTGTTTTAAAAAAATAAACTTGTTTACTGCCTCTATTTATTAGATAATAACTTTATCAGAGGAATTATTATGTCAAATATCAATATTACAGAAATCATTAAAAAACAGCTTATGAAACAACCAAAAGTTATCCAAAGTTTTGCTTGTGGTCGTGTTTCTTTTGATTTATATGATAATAATGCGGTGATGTATAAACTTGATGATGTTAATATTAACTGGTTTTTTGCCAGTGGAAAAACTAAAGATGGCAGATATTTCTCTTCTAAAAGTGCCAAAAACACCTCATTTAGAATCGGAGCTACAAAAAAAGGATATAACATATCTTTGAGTTTTTTTGAAAATAATGTTACCTTTATTCAACATTTGATTACCGACCTGGAAAATCCTTTCTTTATTTGTCAATTAGAAGTGATAGATGAAAAGAAAGAAACTGAAACAAACTATTTAGTTCCTTTAGATTTTAATTATCCATCTGATTTATGCCTGCCACTTTTCTCTTCTTTGGAAACAAAAATGCTTTTGTGTCCTTACGACAATGACATGTGGGTTAGATATGAAACAACTTATTTAAAAAGTGGTCGAACAAGTTATGATATTAGCGCTATTTTTGATCCTGATTCACTAAATGGATTAGTTATAGGTTCTATTGATAACAATATTTGGAAAAATGGCATTAAATGTAGTGAATATGATGCCAGATGTCTGAGATGCATAAGTGGAATAGCCGATGGGGGAACCCATGATAGCACCAATCACGGATATCTTTCTGGCAAAGCAGTTACATCAGATAGATTTGTCTGTGGTTATTTTAAGGATATCAGAGATGGACTGATTTACTATGGCAAACTGGCTCAGAATAAAGAAGGCATCTATAAATATAATGGTTCAACCCCTTTTGGCTGGAATTCATACAGCGCTCTGGCAATGGATGTTTCTTTAAATCACTTTGAAGAGACTGCTGATTTTTTTTATAGTGAACTGAAAAACTTTACCGATAGTGAGGGTGTAGTCTTTATAAATCTGGATGGTAATTTCGGATTAAACAAATACAGATTAAAAAGACTTATTAAAAAATTACATAGCCGCAATCAAAAGGCTGGCACTTATATGTTCCCACTATGCCATTTAGATATGATGAATATGTTACCTTTAAAAGGATCATTTTTAAAATTTAGAAAAGATATCGTTTTAAAACTACCCGATAATTCCAACTATCATCCAATTGATGGCAAATTACCAATTGACATCACTATTCCAGAAGCTGAAAAAGACTTCAGATTACAGTTAAGAGAGCTAATCAATATGGGTTTTGACTACATTAAGTTTGATTTTTTATCACATGGAGCAGTTGAAGGTCAAAGATATAACCAGGATATAAAAACCGGTCGACAGGCATTGTCTTATTTTTATCAAATATTAAAAGAAGAATTGGATCCGATAAAAATTGGAAGAGAAATATTTGTTGATTTTTCCATTTCTCCATTATTTCCTTGTAACTATGCCCATGGAAGAAGATGTTGTTGTGATGCCTTTGGGCATATTGAAGATGTTAAATATGTCTTAAATGCTTTAACCTATGGTTTTTGGATAAACAATTTCTTGTATCAGTTTTCCGATCCTGATCATACTGTCCTATATAGTTCAGCTGTTGATAAAAAAGGAATTTTAACTTTCTATGAAGCTAAAAGCAGATATAATGCTTCTGTTATTTCTGGAACCATTATGCTTTTATCCGATAATTATGGACCAGATAATGATCCAGAAATTGAAGCTGCAAAACAAAGGACTATACAACTGGCCAATAATGATAATCTTAATCAGATTGCCAGACTCAATAAATCTTTTTTACCATTGACCTTTAAGGAAGATAATAATCTGTATTTTCTATTTCATAATGGTCGCACTTATGGAGCTATCTTCAACTTTGAAAATAAAATTAAAACTTTTAAAATCGATCCTGAATCTTTCAATTTTCAAACTTCAGGTGTTCTGATAAATTTAAACAATAATACTACTTCCACTTTCCATGATTCCATCACATTAACATTAGATAGATATGACTCGATTGTTTTTGAACTGATAAAAATATAACTTCATCTCAGCGCAATAAAACCACCAAAAAACAGAATTTTTACAATTCTGTTTTCTGATGACTTAATGTCCTTTTAATCTATTCTCCGCTTCAAGAGCAGCAAGACCAGCAAGACGTTTCTTTTCTTTTCTTGATTTATTGATTGAATAAATAACTACACCAATTAATGTTGCTAAATACGGCCACATCTTCATCAGATTATCCGAAATACCGGTTGTTCTGGCAAAGTTAGATAGTCCATAGAAGAATCCAAACAGCAAACTGGTTAAAGCTGTAGGTATTGGATTTGCCTCACCCATACTGGAAGCAGCCAAACCAATAAATCCACGCCCGGCAGTAATGCCGTTGGCAAAATATGATACATAAACACTACTCATGAAACAGCCAGCCATACCACCCAAACAGCCTGATATAACTAAGGCAATAGTTTTAATATTAACTGAAGAAATACCTACCGATTCTGCAGCATCAGCATTTTCGCCAACTGCTCTAATTCTTAAACCTAATTTTGTTTTAAACATCATAAATGATACTACAAAAATTAAAGCATAAGAGATATAGGTCAAGATATTCTGATTGGCAAATATTTGGCCTACAAAAGGAATGTTCTCAATGAAATCAGGCAAATCAACAGTCGGTAATAAACCGGATTGTAATGAGTTGGTTGAACTTCTATCCTGATTAGGAGTAACTATTGGTAAAAAGAAAGCTGTTACTCCTGAACCTAACAGGTTCATCGCTATCCCAACCAAGACAATATTGACCTTTAATTTCAAATTAAAGAAAGCAACTAAATATCCCAATACTCCACCAACAACAATTGCGACAAGCAGACCTAACCAGGGATTTGGTCCACCAATATAAGCAGCGGCTAAAGTTCCAATAAATGAAGAAAGCAACATGATTCCTTCCATACCCATCTGAGTAGAATTGGCTTTAGCAGCAATTGAACAACCTAAGGCAGCTAATAGAATAGGTGGAGTAACAGCAATTACATTATTGTAAAAACCAGGGTTAATTATTACATCAAAAAGTGCTTTTAAAATATCATTCATAATTAATTAACCTCCAATTCTGCCTGTGCTGCTCTTTCTTTTTCAGCTTCGGCAATAATCATCTTTCTATAAGTTTTAGATAAGAATTTCTCCGCTAATAAGAATAGAATGATTGTTGCTTCAACAATTTTTGTCATATCATTTTGAATTCCAGTTCTAACTGACATAACATAAGCTCCAGCTCTTAAATAAGATATAAACAGAGCTGCCAATGGCACATATTTAGGATTGTTTTTAGCAAACACCGCCATTGTTACACCATCCCATCCCAAGCCAGTTAATTCGACCCAACGGTAGTTGGTATACAGTGACATGATTTCACATGCTCCTCCTAAACCACCAATAAATCCACCTAACGCTTGAGATAAAACAGCAACTGAACCAACTGAAATCCCTACATATTTAGCGAAATTCCTGTTCTGTCCAACCTGACGTAATTTAAATCCCATCTTTGAGCGATATAAGAATAGCCAGGCTATTGCTACTACAACTAAAGCTATAAAGAAAGAATAAAATATCGTCAACCTGTCTTGCCCAATCCTTATTTTAAAAGTCATATATTCCTGGTTAGCTTTGGTCCAGGAATATGTTGATTTACTTGTTCTTGGATCTTTAAACTTTGAGAATAACAAGTAGGTTGAAAACCATAGACAAATATAGTTCATCATTAATGATGTAACCATTACTGAAGCATTAAAAACTCTTTCCAGTAATGCTGGAATCAAAGTAATTAAAGCTCCTACAAGCCCACCAATTAAACAACCCATAATACTTCCTAAAACTCTTTGTCCAGGAAATAAATAGATATTTGTTAAGGCTCCACCAACCATGCCACCAAACAGGAAAGCACCCTCCATACCTAGATTAAACTGGTTGGCACTAAACATAATTGATACTGCAGTCCCGGTAAACATTAAAGGGATTGCTTTTTGTATCCAGAAGGTAAAATAATTGGCATTCATCAGTGGTGCTGTGAAAAACAGCTTTAATGAAGTCATTGGCAAATCAGAAGTAAATACAATTAATCCTGTCGCCAGTAACAATCCAATTATGATAGATACAGTCATTCGTAATATCTGATGTTTATTTTGAATAGTCATATTACTGAAAAAACTTTTCTTTTCTTTTTTCTTACTCATGCAAAGCACCTCCTATCTGTTCTGGTGTCATCTTTTTAACACCTAACATATAATAACCCAGTTCTTCTTCCGACAAATCGGTAATATCTGGGAAATAAGCGCCAATTTCACCGCCATACATAACAATCAGTGAATCAGAAAGGTTCATAATTTCACCTAAATCAGCACTGATCAACAATATGGCTTTTCCTTCATCTCTCATTTGAATCATTCTTCTTCTGATAAATTCGGAAGCTCCAACATCAATACCACGAGTTGGCTGGTCACAGACAATTAATTTATTATAGCTGCTGAATTCTCTAGCCACGACAACTTTTTGGATATTTCCACCAGATAAACCACTTACTTCCTGCTCACCGCTCTTACATAAAACCAGATATTCTTCAATCCACTTATCTGTTTGTAATTTGATTGCTTCCTGCTTGGTTAATAACTTGCTACTGAATTGATCCTTATCAATTTTATCAGCAACCATATTTTCTTTAATGCTTGAAGATCCGGCTACGCCTAAAGTCATTCTGTCTTCTGGCACATGTACTAATCCTTGTTCTCTTAGACCTTTAATGTTTTTCTTACCTACTTCTTGACCAAGTAGCTCAATAGAACCTTCAGAATAAACATGCAACCCAGTAATAGCATCAATTAATTCTCTCTGTCCATTTCCTTCAACGCCGGCAATACCAACTATTTCGCCTTCTCTTACTGAGAATGAAACATTTTTTACAACTTTTTTACCGATGGCGTTATAAATACCTAAATCTTTAACAACTAAGACATTATCTTTAGGCTGAGCTTTTTCTTTCGGTATGACAAGATCAACATCAATACCAACCATGGCCTTTGAAATATCAGCTTCGGTTACTTCCTCAATATTGTATAAACCGATAGTGCGCCCTTTCCTGATTACTGTTACGCGATCACACAACTCTTTTACTTCATTAAGTTTATGCGAAATAAAGATAATTGTATGCCCAGATTCTCTTAAATGCTTTAACTGAACAAACAATTCTGTTGTTTCCTGAGGCGTCAGTACAGCAGTTGGTTCATCTAAAATTAAAATTTCACAACCTTTAACTAAGGCTTTGACAATTTCAACCTTTTGTTTTACGCCAACAGTTAAATCTTGAACTCTTGCTCTGGGATTAATGTCAAATCCATATTTTTTACAACAATCCTGAGTCATTTCAATTGCTTTTTCCATATCAAATTTCAAACCTTTTGTCGGTTCAATTCCTAATATGACATTTTCAGCAACTGTTAAAGAAGGAACAAGCATAAAGTGTTGATGAACCATCCCGATACCAGCTTCAATTGCTTTGGTAGGTGAAGTTAAATTGACTTCATTACCCTTTATTATGATTTGACCCTCATCTGGCTTTTCAATGCCAAATAACATTTTCATCAGAGTAGTCTTGCCAGCACCATTCTCTCCACAGATAGCATGAATTTCCCCTTTTCTAGCCGAGAAATTAACTTTATCGTTGGCAATGACGCCATTATCATAAACCTTAGTGATGTCTTTCATTACGAGATAATTTTCCATATCAAATCCCCTTTACTCTAATAAAATACAAACCCCTGACCCCTATGGGTCAGAGGTTTGCAAAACTTCAAATAATAAATGCTAATTTATATTATTTATTTTTTTGTGCTGTCATGTGCAGGAACAAATTCACCGTAGAACCAGCCTTCAGCTTGACCGAATGCTGTAGGCACTTCAATTGTTCCATCAATAATTCCAGCAACAATTGCATCAATTTCTGCTAACATATCAGCAGTGAAAAGTGCATTGGTTGTATCAGTAATTGAATATGAAACGAAACCACCATCTAAACCTAACTTAGCGTTTTTACCATATTCTAATGTGCCGTCTAAATGTTTTTTAACCGCATCATAGAAACCGTTATTAACGTTTTTCTGCATAGAAGTGATAGTTCTAGCTGCTTTCTTATCACCTTCATCAGTTCCTAATGAAGCAAAGTAAGCACCCTGGTTACCATCAACACCAATAATCCATTTGCCTTCAGCTTCAGTGATAACCTGGTCAAATCCACCTAATCCAGCTTGTCCACCACATGCGAATACGATATCATATCCAGCAGCATACAATCCAGCAGCAGTATCTTTACCAGCTGCAACATCTGAGAATGAGTTCATCCAAGACACGTTGATGTCCATATTTTCATCAACATATTTTGCCCCAGCTGCATATCCTACATAGAAGTCATCCAGAACAGTGTTGTCCATACCACCCATAAATGCAATTCTCTTTGTTTCACTTATCATTGCCGCCATAGCACCAACAACAAATGAACCTTCATTTTGAGCAAACATCATTGCATATAGATTATCGCTTGGTCCATATTGCCAGCCATCTGGATTATCAAAATTCCATTCTTCGTCATAGAACCAAATCAATTGATCAGGATAATCTTTGATTAACTCAATAACATATTCTTTCATGTCATAAGTACCAGCAATGATAATTGTCCAGCCAGCTTTGAATATGTCATCCAAGCTTGCCTGCCAAGTAGAAGTATCATAGCCTAACTCAATAGTTTCTGCATATACTCTGTCACCAAAGTCAGCATTGATTTTAACAATACCTTCTTCACCAGAGTCAAAGAAAGATTTGTCACCTAATGTACCATTTACAACGTTAGCAATAGTAATTTTCCCAGCCTCTTCAGCTATTTGTCTTTTACTTTTTTCAGGTTCTTCTTCAGGACCACAACCGAACATTGTAACTGCCATTAAAGCAACTAACAAAATAGTTAAAATTTTTTTCATTTTTTTCCTCCATCTTGAAAATTAACTTCATAAACATTATAAGGCATTTTCCTATTTCTTTTCAAGGCATTTTAACTTAATTACCATAATAAGAACATGGATTTATTAAAAAATCATTAATTCAAAACCTTTTAGTAAAGTGATTATATTTTTATTATTTTCCAATATCCCTTTTTCTTTCAGTTTTTAAATTTTATTCCACTAAAGTTTTGGCTACTTCTGTAGTCATTTCTGCCAATTGTTTAATTGACATCTTTTTAAGACCTCTGACATAAGTATCCAACTCATCACCAATAGGTTCTTTCCAATAATTCGGAATATTATCCAAACCGACAATAATACCAATAACTGTCATAATCTGTGCTGCATTACAGTCAACATCCTGGCCGCAGCCACCACACATTGCCAGCGTTTTGGTAAAATCACCTTCCCCATACCACAAAGCAACAACTTCAGCAGCAGCATTTGGATAAGCATGGATCCAGTTATATTTGATATACTTTTCTTCACATTTCATCCAGGCATCATAATAATAATCATGTTTTTTACACTGCTCTAAAGCAAATCTGACTACCTGTCCATATTCAGAATCTTCCGGCATTAATTCAATGGCAGTAGTAACAATCTTCCTGATGTCTGTTTCAACATATGCCAGGGAAGTCATAATCGCATTAAATACCTCTCCTAAAATACCGTTTCTGGCATGTGAAATACTTGCATCCATCCAAGCACACTCTGCCGCCTTATAAGGATTTCCTGGATAAAGCTGACCACAGATTGCTCCTCTCATTTGAGCTCCAATCCATTCATTGAAGGCATTATGGAATTTTCCACTTTCTGGTGGCAAAATACCAGCTTTTAAATTTCTTAAAGCAAAGTCTTCTGCTGACCAGCCCATTGGAACTCTGGCAACCCATTCCCTGGCAATATCTAAAGCAGTTGTCTTTTTACCAAATTCTTTATAAGCCAATAGCAATGCTAATTCATAAGTGATGTCATCGTTATAGGTGTTTGGTTTACGAATATATCGATCAACAAAACCATATCTTTCAGCAATACTTTCTCCAGTATATCCTTCAATGCAGGTTCCATAGGCTCCACCAATTATTTGAGCTAACCAGCCAGCATGATTTTTTCTGGTCATTTCTTCATCATAAGCCAATTCGATCTTCTCAGGGAAAGTTACCACTTTAGCATAATCTTCAAAACTATCATAAAAAGTCTGATTCCAATAATCACTTTCTTCATTTTTTCTAGCCTCATTTACTGCATTAAAGAGATCGAAAGTAATTTTATGCAATTCAACCATATCATTTTCTTCAAAAGCTTTAAGACCTCTTTTATAGATTTCTAGACCATCATCAACGATATACCCTCTATTTTCTATTGCCTGAATAGAGGCTAAAGTGATTGATTCATGTGCTCTTGAACCGGGCACCTGTGAGTGCCAATACATTTTTATCAATTCATCTTGGGCTTTTTCAGGTCCACTGGCATTATCTTCCCAAATGGTCTGATTATCATCAGCCTGATAAACCGGTACGCCTTCCACATACATTTCTCTTGCAAGTTCCCATGCTTTTTTCATTATTATTATCCTCCTCCTTTAGTATAATTTTATCTTATTTTCAGGTTTAATATCAACCTGTAGAAAGAAAAAAGGTATGTTCGACATACCCTTTAAATTACATTTCTTTTAAGAATGCTACATATGCTTGTTTTGTTTCATAAAGGTCTACTTTACTGGAAACTTCCATTGGAGCATGCATATTTTGAACCGGAACACCAGCATCAACAATTTGCATACCATAGTTGGCCATGATATAGGAGATTGTGCCTCCGCCTCCCTCATCAACTTTGCCGATTTCAGAAGTTTGCCAAGCCACATCATGTTCATCGAAAACTCTTCTAATTTCAGCTAAATATTCAGCATTGGCATCATTGGCTCCTGATTTTCCCCCTCTACCGGTATATTTGTTTATAGAAATTCCCCTGCCTAAAAAAGCAGTGTTTTTCATTTCAAAAACCTGTGGATAGTTGGGATCGAAAGCAGCACTTACATCTCCACTGATCATTTTTGAATTACTTAAAGCTCTTCTTAATTTTATTTCATTGAAGCCCTCTTTTAACCAGATTAGCTCTGCCAGAATATTTTCAAAGAATTTTGAATGCATACCCGTGGCACCATTTGATCCAACCTCTTCTTTGTCCACTAATAAAGTGACAAGAGTTTTAGCTGGATTTTCTACTTCCATTAATGCCATAAGTGCTGGATAAACACACGCTCTGTCATCTTGACCATAACCAAATATCATGCTTCTATCTAAACCATAGTCTCTTGCTTTTCCGGCTGGTACTGCTTCAATTTCAGCGGAAGTAAAATCTTCTTCTTCAATGCCGTATTTTTCTTTTAAAAGGGCCAAAACATGGGCTTTAACAGCATCTTTTTCTGGACCTTTTAACGGCATTGATCCAACCGTAATATTTAAATCTTCTTTTTCAACAACTTCCCTGGCATTCTTTTTCATCTGTCTTTTTGCCAGATGTATCAGTAAATCTGAAACACCTACTACTGGATCATTTTCATCTTCGCCGATTACTATCTGGACAGTTGTACCATCTTTTTTACAAACCACACCATGTAAAGCCAACGGTATCGTAGTCCACTGATATGACTTGATTCCACCATAATAATGCGTGTCCAGTAAAGCTATTTCCTGTTCTTCATATAATGGATTCTGTTTAATATCTAATCTAGGAGAATCAACATGGGCTCCTAAAATAGTCATACCATTCTCAATCGGTTCTGAACCGACAATAAATAAAACTAATGATTTACCGTAATTGTTGTAGTAAACTTTATCATTTGGCAACAATTGGATTCTATTATCAATATATTCCTGTATATTTTTAAAGCCATGGGCTTCTGCTATTTTAATTGTTTCTAACACACATTCTCTCTCTGTTTTACATGTTGAAAGATAATTTTTATATCCATCGGCAAAATTCATTACTTCTTGAATATCTTCATACTTTTTCCATGCATTTTCCATCTTTATCTTTTAACCTCTATTCTAATCCTTTTGTCTGTATTTCATGATTCATATCATTTACAAACTGTTCATAACTTAATGTTTCAGACTTTTTACTACCATGTCTTCTGATAGTAACTGTCTTATTTTCTACTTCTGCATCACCAATCACAATTTGAATTGGATTCTTTTTAATTTGAGCTTCCCTAATACGATAACCTAATTTTTCGTTTCTGTCATCACAAACCGCTCTAAAACCTGAAGAAACTAATTTTTCAGTCAGCTCATTAGCATATTCACCATGTACTAATGGATTAACAGGAACTACTATAAACTGTTTTGGTGCCAACCATAAAGGAAAGACTCCTGCATAGTTTTCTAAGATAATACCTATAAATCTTTCAAGGGAACCAAAACAGGCTCTGTGAATCATAACTGGTGTTTTCTTACTGCCATCCTCGGCCACATATTGACAGTTGAATCTTCCAGGAAGTTGCATATCTAACTGGACAGTTCCACACTGCCAGATTCTTCCTAATGAATCTTTTAATTTAAAGTCCAATTTCGGTCCATAGAAAGCTCCATCACCTGGATTGATTTTGAATTCTCTGCCAGTATTTAAACAAGCTTTTTCTAAAGCTTTTTCAGCTTCATCCCAAACTTCAATCTCTCCAATAAATCCATCTTCCGGTCTAGTTGAAAGTTCAATGGAATAGCTTAAATTAAACACCGAGTAAATCTGATCATAGATATCTAAAATTCTTGCCACTTCTTCCTCAATTTGAGATTCCATAAGTATAATATGAGCATCATCCTGAGTAAATCCTCTGACTCTGAATAAACCGGTTAAAGCACCTGAAGCTTCATTTCTATGCACATGTCCTAATTCAGCATACCTTAACGGCAATTCTCTATATGAATGTAAAGTGTTGTTATAAACTAAAATTGCACCAGGACAATTCATCGGTTTTATCGCATAAGTACCTTCATCAGCTTCGATAATAAACATATCATCTTTATAATGTTCCCAATGTCCACTGGTCTCCCATAGTCTTTGACTTAGCATAATTGGAGTGTCAATAACCTGATAATCATTTTTTCTATGCAAATCCAACCAGAAATCTTCCAATATTCTTCTTAATCTGTAGCCATCAGGCAACCAGAACGGTAAGCCGGGGCCAAAATCAGACAACATAAACAGATCCATTTCTCTACCAAGTTTACGATGATCTCTCTTTTTAGCTTCTTCAATCATCAGTAAATGATGATCTAGCTCTTGTTTTGTTTCAAAACAAATACCATAAATTCTTTGCAGCATCTTATTGCTGGCATCACCTTTCCAATAGGCACCACTGGTTTTTAAAAGTTTGAAATGTTTAATCATTTTTACATTGTCAACATGTGGGCCACGACACAAATCGATAAAATCACCTTGACTGTAACAACTGATAACATTTTCATTTTCATCCATATTATCTAATAAATCTATCTTGTATGGATCATCAGCGAACATCCGGTAAGCTTCTTCTTTGCTGAGTTCTCTTCTAATTATTTTTTTACCATCTTTGGAAATTTTTTTCATTTCTTTTTCGATTTTTGGTAAATCTTCTTCAGTAATTGTTACTCCATCAATATCTATGTCATAGTAAAAACCATCGGTAATAACTGGTCCTACCCAGAATTTCGCTTGAGGATAAAGATTTTTTACTGCCTGTGCCAAAACATGAGCACAAGAGTGGTTAAGTACACTTAACTGTTGGTTTTCTTTAATATTAATCATCTTTTTCAACTCCTTTACAGATATAATATAAAAACGCCCCCAAAAGGACGTTTGACTGACGTGGTACCACCTTAATTACTTCTCATATGTTATAACGTAAACAAACGGGTTTCTTTTTCAAGTCCTGCTCCTAAGTAGTAAATTATTATCACCGCAAATCGTTTCCACCAGCCACGATTCTCTCTGTATAAGCTTTAATAACTGTTGTCTTATTCATCGCATTTATATACATTATATGCATATTTTTAAAAAAGTCAAATCAACATCAACCATTAATCGCTGACATAGAAAAAATTAGATTTTTATATTTTATCTCCTCTTATTGTCTCATGCAAAAACAAATTTATACTACATTCAGTATTTAAAATATGAATAGATAATAAAAGCTTTTTTATATCTGAAAATAAAAAAGGGAACAAAATTATTTTTGCTTCCCTTTGATATTTATCGTTCAGATAATTTGTTTAAAATAATAATCGATAGTGAAATTATTCCTAAAGCAACAAACAGTCCAATTTCTCCTTTTATAAGATAATGAAGATTGTTAATAAAATTCATTGGTTCAAAAAACATAGCTGATCTCCTTACATAAATAAGCTCATAATCAATCCGCCAGCAATTACTGAGGCAATCTGACCTGAAACGTTAACACCCATAGAATGCATCAGCAGGAAGTTTTGATTATCTTCTTCTAACCCCATTTTGTGAATAATTCTTCCAGACATCGGGAAGGCAGAAATTCCTGCTGCTCCAATCATTGGATTGATTTTCTTTTTCAGGAATAAGTTCAAAAACTTGGCAAATAATACTCCACCTGCAGTATCAAATACAAAGGCAAATAACCCTAGAGCTAAAATCATCAGTGTCTGAACCTGTAAGAACTGTTCAGCCTGCATTTGTGAAGCAACTGCGATTCCCAAAAAGATGGTAATGATATTAGCTAAAGGTCCTTGTGCAGTGTCGGACAAAGAGTTTAATACTCCACACTCCCTTAATAGATTTCCAAACATCAGGAAACCCACTAAAGCTACTGAGGCAGGTGCAATAATACCCGCAACGATGGTAATGATAATTGGAAATAAAATTCTGGTAGTTTTACTTACCTCTTTTGGTTCGTAATCCATTCTAATTTTTCTTTCCTCTTTGCTGGTTAACAGTTTTATTACTGGTGGTTGTATTATTGGAACCAATGCCATATACGAATAGGCAGCTACCATAATAGCACTTAAATATTGCGAATTCAAAGTCTGAGCAACAACGATGGCTGTTGGTCCATCGGCTGTTCCTATTGTCGCAATAGCTGCAGCATCATTTATTGGGAAAAACATTGATCCAACGCAAAGGGTAAGAAAGATACCAAACTGAGCTGCCGCTCCAAACATCATCAAAATTGGATTGGATAACAGTGGACCGAAATCACACATTGCCCCAATACCAATAAACAACAGTAGTGGAAAAAGTTCATTGACAATACCTGCTTGATAAAGCGTTGACAATGCTCCCTCCTGTAAAACACCATTAATGATCTGATCTACTGCTCCGGAAAATGGCATATTAACTAAAATAGCACCAAAACCAATTGGTAATAACAGTGAAGGTTCCATTTCTTTAGCTATTGCCAAGTAGATTAATACCCCTCCAATACCCCACATGATAATCTGTTGCCAAGTAATTAACAGTAGATTCTCATATAAAAATTCCATAATTCCTCCTACTATAGACTGAAACTGATCTGTCCGGTTTCAAGGTCTATTTTTTTCCCTTCAGTAATTACACTTAATGAATAATCACTGTTTATACCTAAAACTTTAACAAGTTTTTTCTCATTGGAAACTAACGCAAACACTTCTCTGCCTTTCAAATAATCATATTTTCTTAGCTGACTGTAAAAATCATAATCTTCTTCAATTAACTTAAAATTGCTAATCAGATTACTATAGATATCAATTTTAAATTTATCTAATTGTATACATTTACCTAACTGATTTCTTATCGATGTTGGAGTTATGGCATATTCTTCTTCAAAATTCTTTTGATTAACATTTATGCCAATACCTACAATCAAACATTCTATTTCCTGTTTACTTACTGCTTCAAGCAATATTCCACAGATTTTCTTATCATCAACATAGACATCATTAGGCCATTTGATACTTATATTTGAAAGACCATAATCCATCAATACTTCTAAAACTGAATAACCGCAGACAATAGAAAGTGTTTTATATTTTTCTATCAGCTTTTCGTTTTTAATTAAAACCGAAAACAATAGATTTTTCCCTTTTTCACTCAGCCATTTTTTAGCTTCTCTACCTTTTCCTTTTGTCTGACTATCAGCAGAAACAAAAGTCAAATGCTGATAATTATGGTAATTATCTTTTAAAAAAGTGTTTGTTGAATTTATAACATCAAAATGAATTAATTTCATATTATTTTAAAATTATCAATTCATCTTTATTTCTAACATCATCACCTTTTTTAATGTTGATTGCACTCACCTGGCCATCAAAAGCTGATTGAATTTCATTTTCTAGTTTCATAGCTTCAATGATAGCTACTGTCTGATTTTTTTTGACCATATCGCCAACTTTTACTTTTACATCCAGAACTTTACCGGCAATAGGAGCCAAAATAACATTATACCCCTGTGAAACAATTTCTTCCTGTTTTTGTGGCTGTAACTTTACTTCACCAGAAACCTGTTCAACAGCACTGACTTCAACTTCATAATACTTTCCATTTACTTTAACTTTATATATTTTCATATTAACCAACCCTTCTTACGCTTATTACTTTTACATCTTTTTTTACTTCATTGTAGTAATCGATACTGGCCACTAAACAGGCAACTGTAGCATCCTCATCAGTTAAATCCAGTGGAGTTGCTTCAACTTTTGAAATCTGTTGTTGTTCTGGCACTTCTTTTTGCTTTTTAACGGGCTTGAAATAGAGTGCATAGATTATCGCAATTGCTGATACAATCAGCATTATTACTCCAGGTCTAGTAATTATATAACTAAAATCCATAACCAGCCTCCTATACAAACATTTCAAATTCTACTACTTCAGCAGGTTCAGCATTATATTTTCTTTGCAAAAAATCAGCTGCCACCTGTTCAAACAAGGCCAAAGATAAGACATCTTCATCAGTTCTGGCAATATCTTGATACTTTTCTTTCAGCTCTTCAAATTCCGGTTTAAGCAAATCAGCAGGTCGACAGCTGATCACTTCATCATCCCCAATAATCTTTTTTCTGATTTCAGGATCAACTTCTGCTGGAGTTTTACCATATCTGCCTTGTAAATAATCTTTAATTTCCTTAGCGGTCATCCTATAGCGCTCGCCACTTAAAACATTAAAGACTGCCTGTGTTCCTACCATTTGAGACATTGGAGTTACTAAAGGCGGATAACCTAAATCCTTTCTAACCTGAGGAATCTCCTGTAAAACTTCTTCATATTTATCCATTGCTCCCTGATCTGTTAATTGTTTGATCATATTAGACAACATTCCGCCAGGTACCTGATATGTCAGAATATTTGGATTGATTTGGAATGATTTAGGACTTAAAAGACCATTTTCAACATATTTATCGACTATCTCGGTTACCACAGGTTCTATTTCTCTAATTGCTTTTTCATTAAGTTCAGGATCATACTTGGTATTTTTTAAGGCTGTATTTAAAGCCTGAGTTGAAGGTTGAGCTGTTCCGTTTGATAGTGGTGACATTGATGTATCAACAATATCCACTCCCGCTTTAATAGCTGCCATATAAGTCATTTCACAAACACCTGCTGTGCAATGCGAGTGTAACTCCAGTGGTAGCTTACATTCCTTTTTTAAGGCTGTAACGAGCTCTGTAGCATCTTCAGGAGTTAACACTCCAGCCATATCTTTAATACAGATAGAGTCTGCTCCCATCTGCTCAATTTCTTTGGCTAATTTTACATAATATTCAATCGTGTGAACTGGAGAAGTTGTATATGAAAAGGCTATTTGACATTCTCCTCCATATTTTTTAGTTGATTTAACAGCTTGTTGTAAATTTCTAATATCATTTAAAGCATCAAAAACACGAATGATATCAATACCGTTTTCAATTGATTTTTTACAGAACAGATCAACAATATCATCAGAATAATGACGATAACCTAAAATGTTCTGCCCCCTGAATAACATTTGTAATTTGGTCTTTTTACAAACTGCTCTTACTTTTCTTAATCTGTCCCAAGGGTCTTCATCTAAAAAACGTATACAGGCATCAAAGGTAGCTCCACCCCACACCTCAATAGCATGGTAACCTATCTCATCGTATTTTCGACAAAGTTTTACTACCTCATCTGTTGTCATTCTTGTGGCAAATAACGATTGATGACCATCACGGACAGATGTTTCAACAATTTTAACCATTTCTTTACCCCTATACTTCAGGACCAGCTTCTTTTAAAGCTCTTCCTTTTTCATCATTTTCATATTTAACAAAATTATTGATAAAGCTACCTGCCAAAGCCATAGCTTTTTCTTTCCATAATTCAACATCCTGATAAGTATTTCTTGGATCAAGAATATCAGTATGTACACCTTCTAATTCCATTGGTATTTCTAAGTTAAAATAAGGAATTCTCTTTGTTGCTACATTATCGATGGCCCCATTTAAAATAGCATCAATAATTCCTCTGGTATCTTTAATTGAGATACGTTTACCAGAACCATTCCAGCCGGTATTTACCAAATAGGCCTTAGCGTTGGATTCTTTCATTCTTTTAACTAATTCCTCAGCATATTTTGTTGGATGCAAAACTAAAAACGGCTGACCGAAACAAGCTGAGAAAGTAGGTATTGGTTCATTAACTCCTCTTTCAGTTCCAGCAAGTTTAGAGGTAAATCCTGAAAGGAAATAATACTGGGTTTGATCTTCATCCAGAATTGAAACTGGCGGCAACACACCAAAAGCATCAGCTGATAAGAAGATTACTTTTTTAGCAGCAGGAGCCACACTAACCGGTTTAACAATATTGTCTATATGGTTTATCGGATAAGAAACTCTAGTATTTTCAGTTACACTTTTGTCATTGAAATCCAATTTACCGTTTTCATCAATAGTTACATTTTCCATTAGAGCATCTCTTCTGATAGCTTTGTAAATATCCGGTTCAGATTCTTGATCCAAATTGATAACCTTGGCATAACAGCCACCTTCGAAATTAAAGATACCATTATCATCCCAGCCATGTTCATCATCACCAACCAGTAATCTTTTAGGATCAGTTGAAAGAGTTGTTTTTCCCGTTCCTGAAAGTCCGAAGAAAATAGCGGTATTTTCACCATTTTTGTCAGTGTTAGCTGAACAGTGCATGCTGGCAATTCCTTTAAGTGGCAAAAAGTAATTCATCATTGAGAAAATTCCTTTTTTCATTTCTCCACCATACCAGGTATTTAATATTACCTGCTCTTTGCTGGTGATATTAAAGGCAATACAAGTCTCAGAACTTAATCCTAAATTCTGGTAGTTATCAACTTTTGCTTTTGAAGCACAATAAACTACAAAATCAGGTTCAAAAACCTTTAATTCTTCTGTAGTTGGAGTAATAAACATATTTGTGACAAAGTGTGCCTGCCAGGCAACTTCCATAATAAATCTGATTGCCATCCTGTTATCTTTATCAGCACCACAAAAAGCATCAACCACAAAAAGTCTTTTCCCGCTTAACTGGTTCAAAGCAATTTGCTTGATCTGATGCCAGGTTTCTTCGCTCATAGGATGATTATCATTAGGATATTGCTTACTATCCCACCAGACTGTATCTTTGGAAATTTCATCCATCACAATATATTTATCTTTAGGAGAACGACCGGTGTAATCTCCAGTCATAACATTTATTGCCCCCAACTCACTTAGATACCCTTTTTCATAACCTTCTAAATCCGTTTTAGTTTCTTCATTAAAAAGAGCCTCATAGCTCGGATTATAAACTATTTCTTTGACCTCTCCAATTCCATAGTTTTCTAATTGTATATCACTCATAAAATCCTTCTTTCTTGACATTAAATGATTTGTTTTTTTATCAGAATTTAGTCTTTAATAAAAATCCAATTCCAAGAGATATTCTATTACATTTCACATATTTTTTCAACTGGCTGACAGTATTTAAAAATACATCTCCTATTATATTCAGATATAGTTTATGTATTTTAACCAAAAGAAAAAGCATCTCAAAAATCTCAAGATGCTTAATTTTCAATTTAAACTAATAGTCAATATATTCAATAAGTCCAGAATAGGAATCTAATGAAACATAATATTGTCTGTTATTTAATTTAACTGTGTATTCGTAAAGATAATAACTTCTTTCAAAAGGAATACAGATAATCAGTTTTCTTTTATAGGCTGTAATTTCAGCCTGTGAGGTCTTAACGCCTAAATCAGTAGCTAAAAAATCGATAACCGTTTCATCAGCACTGCTTCTTCCAGTAACCATATTTTCTTTAGCATAACCGCTGATATTAAAATACAGGTAAACTGTAACACTTGCTAATAGTAATAGCACAACCATCAACTTAATAAAGAATTTTTTTACTCGATTTAAAAATGTCACATGTTTGTCACCTTTTAATCTCGTTTTAGCAATTTTTCTAGCTTTGTTTACTGTATCTTCAACAAAGACAATCTCATCATCAGTAGCAGTGTTGTCCTGATACTTTTTAACTAAAGATTCAAAATCCATTTCCAACCTTCCTTTCTAGAAAACAAAATTCCCCTTTTCAAATACTGCAACTTCCTCACCATCAGCTTTAATACCGGTAATCTTCATATCTTTTGAACCAAACATAAAGTCTACATGGTTTATTGAAGAATTTGCTCCTGCTTCTTCCAGTTGCTCTTCAGTCATTTCAGTACCACCTTTAACATTATCAGGATAAGCTTGGCCAAGGGCTAAGTGGCATGAAGCGTTTTCATCAAATAAAGTGTTATAAAATAATATATTACTTAAAGAAATCGGTGAATCATAAGATATTAAAGCAACCTCACCTATTCTTCTGCTTCCTTCATCGGTATCCAATAAATTCTTTAAAGTTTCAACTTCTTTTTCAGCGCCATAATTAACAACTTTTCCTTTTTCAAACTCAAACCAGAAGTTTTCAATTAACTTTCCAGAATAGTTTAACGGCTTTGTAGCAACTACTTTGCCATAGACATTGTTTCTATCAGGCATTGAGAAGACTTCTTCTGTAGGCATATTCGGATTAAACACAATCCCCTTGGTTGTTATACCATTTCCACCTTGCCAAACATGATTTTTAACTAACCCTACATATAAATCTGTTCCATTTGAACTTTCAAAATGAAGTTTTTCAAAATTATGTTCATTTAAAATGTCGCAATATCTACGTAATTTATTGTTGTGCTTTTGCCAATCCGCAACCGGATCATTATCTTCATCAATTCTGACAGTCATTAGTATTGCATCCCATAATGCTTTTACCGCTTCATCATCAGTCTTATCTGGAAAAACTTTTTTAGCCCAGCCAACTGTAGGGACTGCAATAACTGACCATTGTCCATGACTGGCCAAAGAATATTCCTGAAGAGGTTTAAGTTTCTTCATTGCGGCAATATAACTTGCCTGAATCTTTTCTGGATCAATATCAGCCAGCAAACCAGGTGTTTCGCTGGCAATAAGCAAATAGGCACACCCTTTATCCTGAACATATTTTTTCTTGTCATAAACATAATCTGGAATTTCGGTTAAGGTTTCAGTTGAACAATAAGTATAATTTAATAGCGTCATCCCTTCACAAGACCACTCTACCATAACTTCTTTTGCACCGGCCAGATAAGCTTCTTCGGCACACATTTGTACAAATTCATAATCTTTAACTGAAGCATTAATTACTAAGAGTTGTTCTGGCTGGATATTCGCTCCAGTTCGAACGGCTAATCTGGCATATTTTCTTAATAAGTTTTCATTCATATGATTATTCTTCTCCTCCTACCTCTTTAAATCTCATTGTATTGGTTTTTCCATGTCCTGAATGCCATCCTGCAGTAATAATGTAATAAGTATTGTCAGGCAAATTCATTTGTTTAGCAACTTCAGCAGCTGTAATATCATATAAATCACTATCTACGATATTAGGAGCATAAACCGGGGTTACATTCGAATATAAAGACATCTTCGTACAAGTACTTAAAGAGTTAGTGGCTGCAATAATTGGTATTGATGGTTTATATTTCATCAAACGTTTAGGTGTCCCACCTGTTTCAGTAAAAGCCATAATTGCGCTAATATTATCCATTGTTAAACAGCTCTCAGCTACGGAAATACCAATCGCATCAGACATTGTTCTGGTAGAATAGTCTACCGCCCCTTCCAAATAAGCGTGATAATCAAATTCTTTTTCACACTCTTTGGCAATTTTCGACATTGTCGATACTGCTTCAAATGGATATTCACCAGTAGCAGTTTCCGCAGACAGCATTACACAGTCTACACCCGCAAATATTGCATTGGCGACATCACTGGCTTCAGCTCTGGTAGGTCTAGGGTTAGAAACCATACTTTCCAACATATGAGTAGCAATTATAACAGGTTTTCCTACTTTATTGGCAGTTTTAATAATATTTTTCTGATAGATAGGAACTACTTGAAGACTTACTTCTACACCTAAGTCTCCTCTAGCAACCATTACGGCATCCGCTACTTCTAAAATACTTTCCAATTTATCATAGCCTTCTTGATTTTCAATTTTAGCGATTACTTCTACTTCTGGACGATTTTCTTCAGCTAAAATCTTTTTAATATGCAAAACATCTTCCGGTCTTCTTACAAAACTGGCGGCTATAAAGTCAACTCCATTTCTGACACCAAAACGTATATCTGCATCATCTTTTTCTGATACAAACGGCATAGATAAATGGACATTTGGCACATTAACACCCTTTTTAGTCATAATTGGACCTGAATTAAATACTTCACATTCAAAACCATCTTTGTCTTTATTTAAAACCGTCAAGGTTAATTTTCCATCATTGATTAAAATTTTATTTCCAACATTGACATCATCGTACAATTCATCACAGCTGATATGGAATCTTTCATGATTTCCAATCACATTTTCTCTGACAACTCTTACTTTGTCACCTTTTTCAAAATGTACACAGTCATTTTCCATTTCGCCGACTCTGATTTCAGGGCCTTTTGTATCTAGCATAATTCCAATATGCCAACCATATTTTTCATTAATCTTTTTACAAATTTTAATTTTGTTTAATTGTTCATCGTATGTACCATGTGAAAAGTTCAGCCTTATCATGTTCATTCCCGCTTGTGCCAGTTTCGTCATCATTTCTTCATTATCGCTGGCAGGACCAATAGTACATATAATCTTCGTTCTCTTCATCTTTTCTCCCTCTAAGCTAATCTAGTGAATATCTTCATTAAATCAGATTTCTTTTCTTTTCCTTTATCAATCGCTTCAATTATATCAGTTGAAACAATTTCATCATTAACAATTCCGACACAATGGCCAGAAATACCGTTTGACAACAGCTCCACAGCCTTATCGCCCATTAAAGTAGCTAATAATCTATCATTAGGAACAGGGCTGCCACCTCTTTGAATATGTCCTAAAATAGTAGCTCTACCTGTATATGTTGAAACCTCTGAAATCTTTTTAGCCAGTTTATTGACATCTACCAGTTTTTCAGTAGCTACAACAATCGCATGTTTTCCTTTTTTAACTTGATCCAGATGGCATATTTTTGCCAAAACTTCTTCTTCTCTAAAATCATCTTCTGGAACTATAATTACTTCAGCTCCAACACACACTCCCGAATATAGAGCTAAGTCACCACATCTGTTACCCATTACTTCCACCACTGAACAGCGATGGTGTGAAGCTGAGGTATCTCTCAGTTTATCGACTGCCTCTACTATTGTGTTCCAGGCAGTATAAAATCCAATAGAATATTCCGTTCCTACAACATCATTATCAATGGTTGCTGGTATTCCCACAACTTTGATACCTTTTTTAGCTAAGTCATATCCACCACGATATGTTCCATCTCCACCAATGACTACCAGAGCATCCATGTTTACTTTTTTCATCTGAGCAATGGCAATATTCTGCAATTCCTCTTTTTTAAAATCTGGTAATCGAGCCGAACCTAAGAATGTTCCTCCTCGATTCAAAATTCCTGAGACTGAATTTCTATCAAATTTAATGAAATCACCATAAACTAACCCTTGAAAGCCATTTTTGATTCCATAAACTTCATACCCTTTTTCCAAAGCACTTCTGGTTACTGCTCTAATAGCAGCATTCATTCCAGGGGCATCTCCTCCACTGGTTAAGACACCTAATGTTTTTATCATAAATTGCCTCCTATAAACTTCTTCGAGAAGTTCCTGTGATAGCGACCAAATCACAAAGTGTTTTGATTCTTTCGATAATTCTTAAAGCTTTGATAACATCTTCTTCACCGCTTTTGACAATGGTCATTCTTTTTTCCAAACTTTTTAAATCACAGTTGCTGGTGAAGATTGTTCTTTGCCCATGCTCCATCCTGTAATCAAGGATTGGAAATAAAATATCATCTCTTATATAAGCAGTCACACTTTCTGCTCCAATATCATCTATTACTAATATTTTCGCACTTCTCAGTTTTCTCATCCTGCTATCTACATAGTCATATTCAGTGACATTGTTTCTAATGTCTGAACACAATTTTGGATAATTTACAAAAGCAACTTTATAGCCATTTCGAGCCAAATCATTACATATTGCACTTGCCAGATATGTTTTACCAGTTCCAAGGCCGCCATAGAAATATAATCCTTTCTTTGGCAATTCATTTACCCACTGTTTGGCAATATTTACTATACCTTTATAGTATTCAGACTCACCAGTTAAGTCTATGTCATTTAAAGAAAGTGTCAAGTTTTTTTCCGATAAATCACATAAAAGATAGTTCTTTCGATGAGTAATCAAGTTTTCTCTTGTTTGTAGATATTCACATGGTCCATAAAATTGTTCGAGATTTTCATCAATATTCAATCGATATCCCAAATGACTTTTATTACACATCTCTAAGCCTGTACACTCTTTACAATACTTATGTTCCTGTAGCCAATCAGAAAACATAATAATATTTTTAGATACATCATCTTCAGTCAGATTTAACTCTTTAATCAAAGATAAAATATCCTGATCATTAATCAGTTCTTCTTTTAGCTGGTCAACATAATCTGTCTTAATATCTGAGTACTTAATCTTTTTCATCTTTATCCTTTAGAGAATAATCTCTTCCTTAATTTTTCTAAATCCTGTTCTTCAAATTCTAATTCATCTTTATCGTATTTAACATTCTGTTTTTTGGAATAGTTGCGGTTATTTTTTTGTTTTAAAGCATCTTCTAAAGTTTCAACCTTTTGCCTGATCCAGGTAGTAGCTACCTTTTCTACATAATCTTTACTCAGCTTCTGATTGGTATTTTCTAAACAGTGTTCAATTAAGACATTTACAACTTCAGGTTTCATCTGCAGTTGAATCTGTAGATATTCCAAAAGCCTTTTATCAGCATTAGATACTGGCACTCCCTGTTTTAAATACAAAAATGAAACAGGTGACAAATCGTATTCGTTACTTCCTTCAACAACATCGACCGTTTTTTCATTCAGGCATAATCTTTTCAACTTTTCCCTATCAAAAGTATTTGTTTCGATATCAATACTTTTAGCTACTAAAGTTTTCATTTTTTCAGGAGTTATTGAAAATAAGGTTGCCAACTGTCCAATTGTTTGCATATTCTCTTTAGTTCTTAAAGAATATGGAAATAACAGCACCGAATCACCTAAACTTCTGATAAAACGTTCATAATCAAACTTAATCTCAATGGCATCTTCTTTATAAATCGGCTGTTTTAATTGTTGATAGAGTTGTTCTTCTGCTTCGCTCCAGTTTTTTAAAACTGCCAAATCTAATTTCTTGTTAGTTAAGTTTTCAAAACTTTCAAAGTTGATTTCATCATACAGATATTTAGCTTTGGTTATTTCGAAGTCCTTTTTTCCTACTTTGTTTAAATATAAACGAGCATATAAATCATTCTCAAAAAAATCATTAGCATTAACTGGAGAGATAACCACAAAGACATAAATGCCATCTTTGTAATATCTTTCAACTAAACAGAATTGTTCCAGCAATACTAAATGTTTTTTTAGACTATCGATATCTAAACCTGATAAGATACACAATCTTTCAATATCAGCATTGATGGACCCTTTTCTTTCAGCATATAAAAGGTTATAGATTCCTACTGCTTCAATACCTATTAAAGGCATATATAAAGCAGCCAGAATCTGTTGATGATTGGTGATAAAAGACCCTTTGGTATTAACAATGAATTGATCTTTTCCTAACATACTACCTCCAGTTAGCCGACACTTTATCAGCATATCTATTGTAACATAGTCTGGCAAATTATGACTCAAAAAACTATCTGATTATGATTAATAAGTGATAATATCCTAAGCAGTATCAGGGGAAAATATTTTAAAATACACCAGGATAAACAACATGTTTTTTAATATCGTTAATCACAAGCATGCAAAAGTCATATTTACATATAAAAAATGCTGCAAAAAGCAAAATTAATAACAGCATTTTTCGTTCTTTAAAAATAATGTTTTTTCCTTCAATATCTCACAGTATCATCTAAATCAGTCTTTTAATCAATGAATCAATGCTAGCAAATAATTTTTTTAAAGTAGAACTGTTCTCCAATACATAATCCGCCAATTCTACCTTCTTCTCTGGCGAAAATTGACTTTTTAGACGTGCATTAATTTCTTTTTCACTCATATTTCTATTTTGAAGCAAGCGTTTATAAATTAAATCAATTTTACTGTTGACAGTAACATTACAGTCAAAATATTTATTCCAGTTAACCTCATAAAGTAATGGCACTTCTACAAATAACAACTTTTCACTTTCATTTTCATAAATCCATTTTTCAATTTCCTGATATATTTTCTGGTGTAAATATTTCTCCACTTTTTCTTTGCTTTCCTGATTGGAAAATATGATTTTGGAAAGAAATTTTTTATTTATCTTATCTGGATTACATTTTAAAATATCTGCCAAATCTAAAATTGTCTGGTTTTGTTTTAGAAGCTGAGCATTAATATTATCACTGCTGACAGTCTTATAACCTTTTTGAGTTAAATAATCTATTACTTCTGATTTTCCCGAACCCATACAACCGGTGATAGCTACTACTATCGGTTCAGGCTTTTGACATATTGGACAGTAATACGTTCCTCTTCCATTAACTTTTTTCTTTAAAATCTTACTTCCACAACAATAACAGGCTTCGTTTTCGCGACTGTGAACCATTAAAGATTGTTGGAAAAGTCCACTTACACCCAATGATGAAGTATAGCTTCTAATTGTTGTACCACCCTGTTGAATTGCCTGAACCAGGACTTCTCTGGTTGCTTTTAAAACTTCATCCCATTTTCTTTCACTTAAACAACAACTTCTTCTTAAAGGATCTAAACCACACTTAAAACATATTTCATTGGCATAAATATTACCGATACCAGCTATTAAAGACTGATCTAAGAGTTTAGTTTTGATATACATCCTATCTTTTTTTGTTAACTGCTTTAAAATTCTTCCATTTAAATTCTCATCAAATGGTTCAAAGCCTATTTTATCTAAACAGCTTAGATTCTCTTGTTTTTGGTATAAATAGAATTTTCCAAATTTTCTAACATCGTTATAATGTAATTCAAGATCTTCCAATTCAAAGATTATATGAGTATGTTTATCCTTTTTTGTTTTCTTTGGATGAATAAAAAACTTTCCTTCCATTCTTAAATGAGAAACTAAGATATAATCAGTCAAAGTAAAAACTAGAAACTTTCCTCTCCGATCATATTTTTCTATTGTCTGATTTTTTAAAGACAATTTAAAATCTGTAGGTTCTACATTGGCAATAATGTTATTCCAATATACTTCTACTTTTTTAATTTTTCTATTTCCCAGTTGTTTTTCAAGGGTTCTAACAACAGTTTCAACTTCTGGTAACTCAGGCACTATATTACCTCCAGCCAATTTTCTCCAAAACTGACATCCACTTTAAGTGGAACTGATAAAGTCATTGCCTGTTCCATCTTTTCTTTTACAAGCTGTATAACTTCCTTTTTTTCTTCAATCGGCACATTTAAAATAAGTTCATCATGAATTTGAAGAATCAGCTTGGTTTTTAAATTTCTGTTTTTTATTTCGTTATAGACATTGACCATCGCAACTTTTATTAAATCAGCAGCACTTCCCTGCACTGGAGCATTCATGGCTGCTCTTTTCCCAAATTCTTTGATATTGCGATTTTTATGACTGATTTCAGGAATTTCTCTTCTTCTATTTAACAGCGTTGTAACATAACCACTCTGTTCACATTTAGCAATCGTATCATCCATATAAATTTTAACCTTGGGATATTTTTCAAAATATGAATCAATGTAGTCTCTGGCAATATTTACAGGAATACCTAAATTTTCTGCCAGTCCAAAAGCACTCATTCCATAATCAATTCCGAAATTAATGGCCTTGGCTTGTCTTCTCATTAAAGCAGTAACCTCATGCTCACTTACCCCAAAAACATCCATCGCTGTTTTTGTATGCGCATCTAACCCTTTTTTAAAGGCTTCAATCAATCTTTCTTCTTTTGAAAGATGAGCCAGCAATCTCAACTCAATCTGTGAATAATCTGCAGCTACTAAAACACAATTATCCTCCGGAATAAAGGCACTACGGATAGATGAAGTCTCTTCGCTTCTGATAGATATATTTTGTAAGTTGGGATCACTGCTTGAAAGTCTGCCTGTTTCAGCCACACATTGATTAAATCTCGTATGTATCTTACCATCTTTTTTGATATACTTCTTCAACCCAAAAGCATAAGTGGAATAGAACTTGGCATATTTACGATATTGTAATACCTCTTCAACAATCGGATGAACACCAATCAGTTTACCTAAAGTTCTGGCATCAGTACTTCTTTTTGTCGGTCTGGCCAGTTTTAATTCATCATAAAGAACTTCCGCCAACTGTTTTGGTGAATTGACATTGAATTGCTTGTTAGCCAGCTGATGAATCCTTTTTTCATAATGACCAATCTTTTCTGCTGTTTCTTCTGCAATCTCATCTAAGATACTTTCATTGACTCTGATACCAGTGATTTCCATATCAGCTAATATTTCAATCAGTGGTCTTTCGACATCAAAATATAAACTTTCCATTTCTTTTTGTCTTAACTCTTTCATCAATAAAGAAGTTAAATAAAACAATCTGCTACTTAAAGCATTTAATTCTGATGAATTACTGCTCATATCTGAAAATAAATCTAACTGATTATCCTTCTTTTCTTCATTAACAGTCAAATTATATTTAACTAATAGATTGTCTATATTTTTAACCTTACTGTCACATAGGAAAGCTACAACCATTAAGTCGATATTATCACCATTAATCCTGAAATTATTTTTATGGGCTAAATAATACCAGTTTTTCAAATCATAAAAAACTTTTTGATTATCACCAGTTAAATAATCGATACAGTTTTTACAGTTTATAAAATCTGTAAGCAGAATATTATAGGCAATATTTTCATTGATAATACTTATTAACCGATAATCTTCATCAATGCAAAGTAATGCTTTGCCACTTAATTTTTCTTTTTCAATAGTTGTAACTAGGCTGAATTTTCTTTCTTTGAATATATCTGCTTTAGCAGCTTCATTTACTGCAACATCAGATAAATTTACCTTATTTGCTAAAGACTTCATCTGATACTTCAAATAAAATTTATAGGCATCCCTGGATTCTTTCTGGTACAGACTTTTACTTAAATCGATTTCACTTAAATCAGCATCAACAATAATAGCTGCCAACTCTTTAGATAAGAAAGCTTTTTCTTTATCATTGATCAGATTTTCGCGCAACTTTCCTTTTATCTGATCGATATTTTCATAAACTCCTTCAACTGTTCCGTATTCCTTCAACAACCTGGTAGCCGTTTTATCTCCCACTTTTGTCACTCCAGGAATATTATCTGAACTATCACCAGCTAAGCCTTTTAAATCAATTATCTGATCAGGAGTCAATTCATATTTTTCAAATACTGCTGCTTCATCCATGCGAGCCATTTCAGTAATTCCTCTCTGCATTAAGAAAACATCGGTATTTTCATCAACAATTTGAAGCAGATCTCTATCTGAAGTCAGCACTGCTATTTTATATTCCTTATTCTGTTTAGCAATAGAACCAATAATATCATCTGCTTCTAAACCACTTTTTTCATAGTGAGTAATATGTAAAGCATCCAAATATTCTCTAATAATTGGAAACTGAGTAATCAAATCATCAGGAGTAGCACTTCTGGTACCTTTATATTCAGGATATAACTGATGTCGATAAGTAGCTTTGTCACTATCAAAAGCTACAAATACATATTCTGGTTCAACCTCCTTTAAAGCTTTTTGGAGCATCAAAGCAAAACCATAAATCGCATTTGTTGGAATACCAGAACTCGTTGACATGCTTTGCCCATATACTGTGGCATAATATGCTCTAAACAACATTGAGTTTCCATCTATTAAAAGTAGTTTTTTCACTTTAACCACCTCCATGTGAAAATAGAAGTTTCTAAACTCCTATTTAAAAGCATTTTCTAAAGCTGTAAGATTTTCATACATTATCGTAATATAATTTTTATTCTTTTCGACATCATCACTCGATAAGATTGATAAAGAAGAAAGTTCAATTACCTCAAGTTTCAATTCATCTTTCACCTGATTGAATAATTCCTGATACATTTCAGGTAAAGTATCATCACACACAATATACTTGACTTCATTTTCTATGATTTCATTTTTTATAACATCTAATTGCTGTTCTGTTGGTAAAACACCGTATTTAGATATGACTAATGGATATATTTCCATACCATATAACTTTTGCCAATTGCCAAAACATGGTGTTACGGTAACGATTTTTACATTCAACATATCTTTTAATGATTGATATTCAGCATCCATCCTGACAAAAGTGGTTTGCAGCTCTTTAAAATTATTTTCAAAAGTAAGAGTATCTTCCGGATAATAAGCCTTCAGCCAATCTTTGATTGTTGAAGCCATTGAACTCATCGCAATGGGATCAAGCCAGATGAATGGATCTTTGGTGTATATATCAACGTATTCAAAACATTCATCTTCATAATAATCAGTCTCTTTAAAAGTAAAAACATTATCAACTTCTAATTTGGTATATCGTTTAAAACCATAAATCGCTGATAAATTAGCTAAGTCAATAACTTCGCAATCATAGCTGTACAAAATATCGTGATAAACATCTAGATAAGGTTCTAATTCGTTAATATATAAAAATAAAGTTGTTCTTGATAAAATTTCATCATAATTCTTTACCAGTTTAGCATTTTGAATATATTCATCAGTACTGATATATTCAACATTTACTTTATCACCTGCAATTTGTTCAACCAGATATTTAACTGCATAAACAGTGGTCGTGATGGTTGCTTTTTCATTTACACAACCTGAAAGGTTAATTGTTAAAAATGCCATAATTAAGATTACTGATAGTTTTCTTTTCATAACATTACCTCCAAGAAATATTATACCACATAACTTAACTTAATATATCTTTCAAAATGTATTATTAATGTCCAAAACAAAAATGAGTTTTTCACTCATTTTTTCACTTATTTTTATTAATTTTAATTTCAGCAACACTATTAAAAATAAATATTGAAAGACAAATATAGTACTGAAGTTTTTCTAATATCTGATTTTACCTTTTTCAGCATAGCTGTAATAACTGTCAAAACTGACAATTATATGATCAATTAAAGGAACATTCATCAATATTCCAGCTTGCTGAAGCTGGTAAGTAGTTTTATCATCAGCAATAGATGGTTCAATAAACTGTGATGGATGATTATGAGCAATTATGACTTTTTGTGCATCTTTTTTTATAGCTTCAGAAAACACTTCCGCAGCATTTATTGCCACACTGTTGCTACTGCCTTTATAGATATCGGTATAGCCGGTTATCTGATTTTTGTTGTTTAAAAAAACAACTACAAAATACTCCTGATTTTTACTTCCAATATGCTTTTTCAGCCACTCAATTAGAATTTCAGGTTCTTTAACTATATCCCTGTTCAACACTTCTAAATAGTTCATTCTTCTGACTAATTCCAGTGAAGCTGTTATTTGAGCAGCTTTAGCTAAACCAATACCTTTAAACTGCATTAATTGCTGAATTGATAATTTCATTAAACCATTTATGCCGCCAGTCTGATTTAATATCTTATTTGCCAGTTCAACAGATGAACAACCCTTTGTACCACTTTTTATTATCAAGGCTAATAATTCACTATCAGAAAGTGATTCAATGCCATTATTTACAGCTTTTTCTCGCGGTCGAATCGATTTATCCCAATTTTTAACACTCATAAAGGAGGTAACATCTTTCTCATCTGAATGTGATTCTGACTTTGTTGAAACTGAAACTTCCACTATTAGCAAATGCCAATTTAAATACTGCAATGGCAAAAGCGATCAATGTTAATAAAGTAAAAATATTTTTTATCACCCTAATTCCTCCATCCTATTGAAAAACCAAAAAATTTAATCATTCCTTTACTTGAAGTCAATATCTTCAAAGATAAATATGCAAGTAAGGGAATCGCAATGCCTTTTATAAACTTAATCATTGATAGTTACCTCCTATTTAATATTCGTTCTTAAAGTAAAATAATCCTATTTTATTATTGTTTATATTCTTGCTTTAACAATGATAACTATCAAATATATACATTAATTTTGTTTAGATAAAAAATTAGTCTATTTTTTCATTTAGTTTTAAAAAGTATAAATTTTAAACCAATTTATAACCTGCATTTGTGATAAGATATCAATAGGAGGTATATTTATGAATAATCATCCATTGAAAAAGATAGTAACACATCAAAAAAATAACGATCCTGTTGGGATCTACTCAGTGTGTAGTGCTAATGCTTTTGTAATTAGAGCAGCATTAAGAAGAGGTTTGCAAACAAAAACTCCTGTATTGATTGAAGCGACAAGTAATCAAGTCAACCAATATGGTGGTTATACAGGAATGAAACCCGAAGACTTCAGAGAGTTTGTATTTGAAATTGCGAAAGAAGAAAACTTCCCAGTAAAAAACATCATACTTGGTGGAGATCATTTAGGACCATTAACATGGGCATCACTGAATGAGGCCGAAGCAATGAAAGAAGCCAGCAAACTTATTGAATTGTATGTACTTGCAGGTTACACAAAAATTCACATCGACACTTCTATGAGACTGAATGATGATGATGTAAATGAAGCTCTTTCAACAGAAGTTATCGCAAAAAGAGGTGCTCTACTAGCAGAGGTTGCTGAAAATGCTTACAAAGAATTATTGAAAACAGATCCTGATGCTACTGCACCGGTATACATTGTAGGTAGTGAAGTTCCAATTCCTGGAGGAGCTACTGCAGAAACTGTGGAAACAGAAGTACAGGTTACAAAAGTTGAAGACTTCAAAGCTACATATGATACATTCAAAAAAGCTTTTGCTGAAAGAAATCTGCATGATGCCTGGAAAAATGTCGTAGCTATAGTTGTACAGCCTGGAGTTGAAGAAAAAGATGCGGGGTGTACAGAATACGATAGAAATAAAGCCAAAGATTTAATGGATTCAATCAAAGAATATGACAACGTCATATTTGAAGGCCATTCAACAGATTACCAAACAAAACAAGGTTTAAGAGAACTGATTGAAGATGGCGTTGGAGTATTAAAAGTTGGACCTGGCTTAACATTTGCAGCTAGAGAAGCCTTATATGCTTTAGCATTTGCGGAAAAAGAACAATATAAGGATACTGATGTCAAACAAAGTAATTTTATCGAAGTATTAGATAAAGAAATGTTAAAGAATCCTAAAAACTGGCAAAAACACTATACTGGCACACCTCAAGAAATTGCCTTAAAACGTAAGTATTCATTCTCAGACAGGTCAAGATATTATATGCCTACTGAAAGTGTAACTGAAGCAACTGAAATACTGTTAAATAACTTTAAAGATGGCGTACCACTAAATCTATTAAGTCAGTTTATGCCAATTCAATATACTAAAGTTAGAGATAGAGTAATAAAAAATAATCCTGAGGATCTTATTATTGACAGAATCGTAAATACAATTGATGAGTATTTACAGGCAACAAATCAAGATAAACTTTGGATTTAATAATTAGAAAAAGACCCTCAATCGATTAACTGGTTGAAGGTTTTTTTATGCTGAAATATAAGTATGTAGTCAGTATAAAGCAGTTATATGCTTTAAAATACTGCTCACAATTAAAAAAGAGGCAATGCGCCTCTTTATTTTGAAGGTTCAGAGTTTTATTTCAAAATTTACTCTTTTGGGAGACTAGTACCATTTAATAAATGGTGTATAAGCTCCGCCCCAAATGCCAAAGAATGCTCCAACAAGACCAAGAATCAGTAGCAAGCCGATACATTTAACTGTTGACCAGCCTTTTTTCTTGATTAAGTAGTAAACCATTAAAGTAAGTAGTAGAGGAACTAATTGAGGTAAAATACCATCTAAAATTGCCTGAACACTTCTTAATGCTTCACCATCCTGTACTTCAATTTTAATTGTTGTAGCACCATAGTTACAAGTTAATGCACCAACTACAAATACCCCTAACATACTAGCAGCATGAGTAAATTCTTTTGCATTTCTTGTTAATACTTCAATTGCTGATGTTCCTAGGTCATATGACATATACATTAACCAGTAACGAACTGCAAATTGTACTCCGTTAAAGATCAGTAAGAATAATACTGGAGCAAAAACGTTTCCTTCAATTGCCATATTTGATGTAATACCAGCAGCAATTGGAAGTACTGTAAACCAGAAAATAGCATCACCAATACCACCTAAAGGTCCCATAGCAGCAACACGTACTGCACGGATAGTAGCGATATCAGCTTTTTGTTGTTCTAATGACAATACTAATCCCATAACAAATGTTACCAAGAATGGGTGAGTATTAAAGAACTCTAAGTTATGTGTCATAGAAGCAGCTAAGTCTTCTTTGTTTGTGTGGATTTTTTCTAAGCCTGGAAGAATTCCATATAGCCATCCAGCAGCCTGCATTCTTTCATAGTTGAATGATGCTTGTAAGAATAATGATCTGATGACCATTTTATTTAACGTTGCACGATCTAATGGTTGTGCAGGGGTTAAATCTTTATATGTATATACGTTAGATTCCATCACTTTCACCTCCAGCTCCGCCACCAGCATTCTTGATAGCAACATTAATATTGTAGTCATATAGAGCAATTGCAATACCTACAAATGCTACTAGAATTAGAGCTGGGCCTCCTAAGCCACAAGCACCTAAAATTGCAGCAAGAGCAAATCCTGCAAAGTAAATTCCCCACATGTCATCAGCTAACATGATGCGCATTAATACAGCGAACCCGACATAACGCATCATTCCACCAGCAGCACCTAAACCACCCATAATCCAGTTGCCTTCTAATCCATTAATGAAATCAGCAACAGCAGGATTTGTAATACTGATTACACCAGCTAAAGTTGCAAGTGCAAAGAATAATCCTAACAATCCCATTGCAAAGTAGTTCAAATTATCAATGCCTTTAGGATTAGCATTAGCAGCATGTTCATCTGCCTTAGCCATTAAACCAGACATTAATGTAAATGTTAATGTAACTCCATACTGACCTAATAGAGCAAATGGAATTGCAGCACCAAGTGCAGCATTTACATCTAATCCACTAGCAACAGCAAACACTGTAGCCATAATACCACCAACAACTGCATTTGGTGGTTGAGCTCCACCTACTGGCATACTACCAATTGTCATTAATTGGTAAGCACCACCAACAGCTAAGCCCGTTTTAACATCACCAAGAATAGCGCCAACAACTGGCCCCATTACGATTGGTTGATAAAGCGACTCTAGAAAGTTAAACTGGTCTATTGCCGCAATAAACGTAACAATTAAGATCAACACTAATTGAAGTGGACCTATCATAATACTTTTTTCTCCTTCCTTTTATTTAAAAAGTTTTGAAACATCTTCACTGCTTTCATTAGGTACTTTTCTAATATCAAGTTCTACTCCTAATTCAAGTAATTTTGCAAAAGCAGCGACATCATTATCATCAACAGCAACGGTAGTAGCAACTTGACGTTTACCTTCTGCCATATGCATGTTTCCGATGTTTACTTTCTTTATTGGTACTCCACCCTCGACAAGTTTTAAAACATCGATTGGGGTTTCACACACAATAAAAATTCTTTGTGAAGCCGAAGCTCTATGGATATTTTTAATTGTTTTTTCAATTGTCCAGTATCTGGTAGCAACACCAGCTGGAGCAGCCATATCCATTAAACTTTGACGTAATGTGTTAGACGCCGAATCATCATTAGCTACTAAAATAAGGTTTGCACCAAGTGATGAATTCCACTGTGTAGCAACTTGTCCATGAATAAGACGATTATCAATTCGGGTCAATAAAATATTAGGCATTTGTCTCTCCTCCCCTTCATTCATATTTATAATAATTAATTTTATAAAGTTTTTATTTAGAATTATTAGGCTAAATTTTATACTTTTTAAAATTTAATCCCCTTTTTAAACCGATTTGTGTAAATTTTGTGAAATTTATGCTAATATTTTATTAGAAGAAAGGTTATTTATTTAATATGCTCAATAAAACAACAAGTGCAAATTTTCTTAAATTTGGCAAAGTAAATGAAAATTTTAATAAAGATTTTTTATCTTTTGAATCTTTTGTCACCGATATCAGACAGATAAATTTTCTAAAATCTTATAATCAGGAAGTTTATATTTGCATCAATAAAGGAATGGGAATGTTGGTTATTTCTGATGATCCCGAATTAAATCCTCCTCAATTTTTCGCCATTCATAGAGATATTGAAATAAATCCAAATATGTATTTTGCTGTTGTACCTATGACAAATGTGATTTGTTATGATGTTTTTTATAATGCTGCTTCAAAGGTAGAAAATTATAAACTTTTAGACCCTGTGAATTATGAAAATATAACTTTAAAAACTAAAGTTGATAAAATAATTGCTTATTATTATGCAGTGAAAGGTCCAAACTATGTATTCCCTGGTGAAACACACTATCTATATGAATTCACCTACGTAGATAATGGAACATTAGAAGTCACAGTCAATGACAAAAAGTACACTGTTAACTCTAATCAATGTCTTTTTTATGGTCCCGGGCAAAGCCATAGCCAGAGAGTTTATGGCAATGAGTCGTGTTCATATTTAACTGTTATCTTTGAAGCAAGTGGAATTGAAGAAGATAAACTTTTAAATAGAGTCTTTAGTGTTACAAGAGAAATCAAAACTATTATTGATGATTTTGTAAGAAATTCAAATGAATCTAATTTATATTCAAAAGATTTACAGATTGTTTCATTAAATACAATTTTATTAAAAATTTTACAGCATAATACTTTAGATTTTCATCATAAAGAAATTAATATACCTGTTAACCAGAATTATCAAAATAATTTTTTGGAAGAAATCATTGCTTATATTCACAACAATATCTATAAACCTTTAACAGTTGCGGATATCTGTCATGAATTCTCGATAAGCAGAACATATCTTCAAAGAATATTTAATGAAACTCTTCATGTTACACCTAAAAAGTATATTATTGAAACAAAACTGGCCAAAAGCAAAATATTGATAAAAAACGGTAACCATTCACTAAGTGAAATAGCTGACAAATTGGGCTATTCATCAATACATTACTTCTCAAGAATATTCACTTCCAACTTTGGAATTACTCCAAGCGAATACTCAAAAAAAATATATTAATAATTTAACTTGTTAACTGCTTTATTTTTCATCAGATAAGTATAAAAAAAGAGGCGTAACCTCTAAATAGAATTGATTATAGAATCATCTATTTGGTTGCCTCTTTTTAAATTCCGTCTTCAAAATCGTCTATATCTTCAACAACTCTTTCTTTGAATTCATATCTCATCACCTGAGTCTGACCAGTATTGACTGCCATTTGAGCTAAAGCATCAAGATCATCCATAAAAGTTCTTGCCATTGATATTTCAACCAGCATACCTAAGTTTGTGCCACCAAGAACAACGATTTTTTCTTCTCTTGTTAACGAAATTTCAACTGAAGTTTTGAATGGAGAACCACCAACCAAATCTGTAAAAATCAGTATCCCTTCTTTACAATCTTCTTTCAGATTGTCAATAGCAGCATTTAAATTAGTTTCTAAATCCTCCACTGAATCTTCTTGAACGAAATCAACTGTTTCATACAGTTCCGGCATTCCAGCTATCAGTTTAACTGAACTTGTTAATCCTGTGGCAAAATTTCCATGTCCTGTTACAATAATTCCAACCATTATTTATTCTCCTTTTCGTATGTGTATAGTACAACTCCCTTAACAACTCTGTTAACATCTCCGCTTGGGCTAGGATTGTCTGGAGTTATATCTAATGCTAAAGACTTATAGAGAGAAATTAATTGTGCCACCATTGTATAAGGTAGTGCTAAATCAGAATTGACCTTTGCTTTACCACCAAAACAATAGTAATAATCCACAAGTTCTTTTGCCTCTTCACAAGGTGTATTGCAGACAACTAGAATTTTATTATTTTTTCTTTGAATACTTATTTCTCTAACTAAGTCAACTTCATATTTTCTTGTATAAGCATCATCGCTTAAATAAACAACTGTTAATGTTTCATCATTTAATATCGATTTAGGACCATGTCTAAAACCTAAAGGTGTATCATATAAAGTTACAACTCTACCAGCTGTTAATTCTAACATTTTTAAAGCTGATTCTTGAGCTACACCCTTCAATACATTGCTTCCCAGATAAACAATTCTTCTAAAATCATACTCCTTAACCAAGTTTTCAAAATACTTGTAACCTTCATTATTGATTTCACGTGCGAAATTAACAATATCTTTATAACTTTCTTCAATTGCATCTAAATTATCCAAATTGAATGCTAAATAAGCTGCCAGATACATATTTGAAAAACTCGAAGTCATTGCAAATCCTAAATCATGAGTTTCTGGAGTTAAATTAATTGCTAAACAATTCTTTTCAACTTCTGCTCTCTGACTTAATTTACCATTTTTATTACAGGTAACAAATAAATTGTAAATCTTATCGCTTACAGCTTCCGCATTATCAACTGCTCCGATAGACTCTGGGCTATTTCCACTTCTGCCAAAACTTACTAATAAAGTTGGTTTATCTTTAGAAATATAGTACTCAGGATTAGCAGTAATATCTGTACTGGCATATGAACGTGCTTTAAAATCAGTTTTTAAGTTAATTGCAGCAAATAAAGTGTTTCCTACAAACTCACTGGTTCCTGCACCTGTAAAAACAACATCATAATCCTCACTTTTCAAAACCTGGTCAACAAAAGATTTTAGTTCATCCTTCATTTCTTTAACCTGATTTATTGTCTTAATCCATGTATCAGGTTGCTGGTTAATCTCTCTAGCTGTATGCACTGCACTTAGATTTGTTAACTCTTCCAAATTCATACCAAAATATGTCATTATAATACCTCCACTTATAAGAAAATTATAACAATCAATAACAGTTTTTCAATGAATAAACTAATTTTCATAAAAAGTAAACTAAAAAGTGCAAACGACTTTAGTAATCAAATATGATAGATTATATATAAGCATGGAGGCAAATATGAGTAAGAAACAAAAAATAATATCTGGAAAAAATATTTACAAGGATGATAAAGGAAGGGATGTTCTTTATTTAAAGTCTCAAAATACAGGTTATGTGATTCAAGAAAAAAATTATCAGGCCTATACTCTTTATTCTAATAGGTATGCCCTCTCTGTAATTGCTGGAATATTAGCTGCCAATTTTAATGTACCAGTACTTTATAGTGTCATTATAACCATTATTATTATGGTGTTTTTAGAGTATCGATATAGGACGAGCTTTTTACCTTCTTTAGACCATATTAAAAACTTTAAACCAACCAATAACATCTCAACCTTAGATGCAATGATAATGGAAAATAACAAAGCTAGAAATTTAACTCTTACAGTACTCTATCCAGTATTTGGAGTCCTGATGATAATAAACGGTATTCAAATGAAAGTATCACCGATTATCATGGGTGGAAACATTCTTATAGCTCTGGCAGCACTTTATATGGCGATAATGAATTTTGTAGCCTTTACAAAAATTAATTCTCAGTCTAAATCCTGATTTAAATCTTTATAACAGGAATTATAAAAATAGTATACCCAAAATATACTATTTTTTTATGACTTTATGAATTTATTTTTTCATTTCCTCCATATGCCTTATAGCTCTATCAGCGTACTTTTTAGTCATTTTTTCATCCTTTTTGTTTTCATACATCCTTGAAATCATTCCCTCAAGAACCGGCTTTGAAAAATCAGGAGCTGTTTTTAATTCTTCTAAGGTTTCTGCTAAAAACTTATGACCATTTTTAACATATGTATCATATGCTCGATCAAATTCACGCATAGATTTCACATTTTCTAATTTTACAAGTAAATTGTAATATTTTTCTACTTTGTCATATTTTTCGATTGACAGATAATAATAGAAACCTTTACCATAGACAGCTTCCTTCTGTGATTTATTAGGCTTTACATTATCAAAATGATCAAACATCCTATCAATTTCTTTTTTATTTCCTTTAAGCATAGCAACATTTAATTTAATAAAGTCAAGATTAAAAGGTGGAATCATTTTTCTAGCTTTTTTACTGTTGACTAACTCTTCAAATCCTTCAAAATCCTGATCAACTACTAATTGAATAAGCTGTTTTTCTAATTTTGCGCTTGATACTTTTTTTACAATCGCAATAACTATGCTTAATACAATAACAACAATCAACAATTTTAATGTATCATTCATATTTTTCCCTCATCATTACATTCTAAAACAATTTAATTCTAATCAAAGATATACTATTTTGTCAAACAAGACAAACGTTGCTACAGTTCAGTATAAAACTATTAATTTTCATTAATATTATATTTTCATATTATATCAAAATGCTTTAAAGCACTATAAATACCGTCCTCTTCAATGTCAGCTGTAACATAGTCGCTTACCTTTTTCAATGAAGCACTACCGTTGCCCATACATACTCCGATACCACACATTTCAAGTAACTCTTTATCATTATCTGCATCACCGAAAGCCATACATTCCTGTAAAGATATATTTAACGATTTCAACAATTTTTTTAAAGCTTTCCCTTTATTTACATCCTTTCTCAGGCATTCACATCCGTGTAAATAAGCAGAAAAAAATTGAAGATTATCAAATTCTTCTTGAAGTTTCATTGCTTCTTTTTCTGGAGAATATATAAAACATCCTAATGGTAACATATAAGTTAAATGATAATCTCTGGTTTCGCTATTATCATCTATCGTTTCTTTTCGAATTGCACCTTTACAATAGTGCGAAGTGAAATATGGAAAATCGACATAAACCTGTAAAGAATCATCAAACTTAAAGCCAAAAGAATAACCTCTTTGATAACAAATTTCTAAAAGCTTATCAGTTGTCTCTTCTGACATCGGATAACATTTTACTGTTGTTCCATCAACTGAATTAATACAGGCTCCATTTACAGTAATATAGTAATCTGCTTTTACTCTATCTTTTACATCTTGATGTAAAAATTTGTAACCCCTACCTGTAGCAACAATTATTTTTATACCTTTTTCTTTGACTAAATTTATTGCCTCAATTGCTGATTCTTCTACATACTTTTTACCATATTTAACCAAAGTATCATCAACATCAAAAACTAAAGCTTTAATCACTTTTTCCCCTTTTTAAAACATACTGTTCAATAAAATCTGCAACACCTGCCTCAGTACAACTGGCAACGATATATTTAGCAGCCTTTTTAGCTGTACTGTTACCATTGGCAACACATCCAGAAATACCGGCAGCTTCCAGCATCACAGCATCATTATCATTATCTCCAATAGCTGCTACTTCATCAAGTGTAATTCCCATATCCTTTATTACCGCCAACAGACCTGTTAATTTATTGATATCTTTTAAAGAGACATCGATGGTATTGGCAAGAGGAGTATTGAAAGTAAAGCTATCTCCACTTTCTTTTTTGACCGTTTCTAACAATTCATCTATGCATCCGCCATCATTGGAAAAACCAACTTTATAAACAGGATCTTTTATATATTTGAAAACATCACGAGCCACAATATAATCCATATTGACATTATCAATATCATATTGCAAAACTTCACAATAGGCTGTTGAAATATTGAAATCAGATTGAGCTATTCTAAATGAAACATTCAACTTTTCAGCTAACTGGTGCAACTGTTCAATTTGCTTGGTTGTAAAATGTTTATCAATTAAAATTTCATCATCACTGCTTCTAATTACAAAAGAACCGTTTACCGCAACAACATAACCATTGTTTTCTTTAAGATTAAACATTTCTATTACTTCTTTCATCCCATCATAAACTCTGCTGCTGGCAAAACAAATAGTAATTCCTTTTTCTATCAATTTATTGATTGCCTCGATATTTCTCTGTGGTATAGCATCTGTTTCAGCACAATAAAGAGTATGATCAATATCTGCTACAAATAATTTAATCATTTTTATATCCTCTCGAAATTTAAAAATCTGGTTCCTTGAAAAGTCAGTAAACCATAATCATTTTCCACCAGCAATCCGTATTCATCACCTGATACATGAAACTCTCTTCTTTCGTTATTATCGAATTCAAATGTCACATAATAAGTTGTAAAATTTCTGACATAAATTCTTTTACTGATTACTGTAGCCGGCCTTTTCAGAATCTCTGATTTATCATTATCGTTTTTTTCTTTAACGTTTTTAAAAATCTGGGTAAAAAAAACGGAAACAATAAAGAAAAACACTCCCCAAAAAAAGATTTGAAATATTGTGTTTCCCATGCCTAAAAAACCCTGATCTGGAAACCCCATTATCTGTTAACCCCAATAGACATAATTGTCTTTTCTAGGCTTTGGTGCAGGAGAATCAACAGCACTATAACCTAAGATGCAGTTGCCAATTCCTTCATAATCACCCTCAATACCAAACTTTCTAAGCAACTGTTGACCTTCTTCGGTTTCAAAAGTTTCCTTAGCTCTATGAATCCAGCACGAACCAATATTTAAAGCATGAGCAGCATTCATCAAGTTAGACATCACTACTGCCCCATCATAAACATGAGTGCGAACATTTTTATCAGCCAGAACTACAATAACTGTTTTAGCACCAAAGAAATTATCACGATTATATTCTCTTCCAGCAGCTGTACAATTTAATCTTCTCAATGTTTCTAAAGTTTCTTCATCCTGAATCACTAACATGATAGCTGATTGCCTGCCCATTCCACTAGGAGCATACATTCCAGCTTTCACAATCGTTTCTAAGTCCTCTTTACTAATCTGCTGATCAGTAAAACTTCTGATACTTCTTCTTTCCATTAAATCTTTTATTGTTTTATTCAAAATATCTCACCTCTTGTTATTATTATAGCTTATTTGAACTTTTTTTGGATAGTCAATCAATTTGTTTTATGCTATATTGACAAAGGTGATCAAGATGGAAATTAAAGGTGTTATTTTTGATATGGATGGAACATTAACAGATTCAGAATGTTATGCCAGAGATCTTACTTTATCGATTTTTACAGAAAAAGGGTATCCAATTAATGAACAGTTTTATAATGGATTAATCGGAACAAATCGAGACACAGCAATCAAAATACTTTATGAAAAAACAAAAGATGATAAAGTTTCAGCTGAATTATTAGATATCTTTGCGGCTAAAATGATTGAAGCCTTTCATAATAAAAAAATTGGTTTCAAAAAAGGCGCTGTTGAAATTATAGATTATTTACGCTTTCACGATATTCCAACTGTTTTAGCAACCAGTGCTAACATGATGAAAGTTATCAGTTCTTTTAACAGCAACAATATGGAAGTTCCTTTTTCTCACATCGTTACTGGCGATATGGTTAAAAAAGGAAAGCCTGACCCTGAAATATTTCTTAAAGCAGCCAAACTTATTGATATCGATATCAATAACTGTCTGGTTATTGAAGATTCCTATCATGGTATTGAAGCCTCTTTAGCCTCTGGAGCCATAACAATAATGGTTCCTGATTTACTGCCACCATTAGAAGAACATTTACAGCAAGGGGTTCTTTTGAAAAAAGACCTGTTTGAGGCCCTGGATTTTATTAAACAAAACGTAAACCTTTAGGAAATTTATTTTTGATCTGCTGGCCATCACCTTTACCAAAGCCAACAGGTATACCTTTATAACAGATTTGGACATAGCCTTTATAACCTTTTTCCATAATTGACAGGCCGGTTAGAAAATCGTTAATTATTTTAGAGTCTGTAGTATCATAGACTCTTTTAAATTGATAATCGCTGATAAATAGATGATGGGCTGGCTCAACTCTATTTTTGACAATTTTTCCAAGCAAAACCCCACTTCTAAGCACATTAGCTTTTAAATTTAACAATTCTTTTCTAGAAACATAAATTCTGGTATTGATGATTGTATAGTTAACTTTTTCTTTTAGATTATCTTCAATGAATTTATCCACTAATTTATTTTGTGAAAAAGATAAAGTTTTTAATTTAATACAATCGGTAGAAGAGGTCTTAATAAACTTACTGACAAAATGACCTTCTCCACCCTGATAAGGAAACACTCGTCTTGTCAATCCTTTTTCATCAAAGCCGGTCTGCCCGCAAGATAAATTAGTACTAACCAGTTTCATGTCTGGATACTTCTTTAAAAATAATCGGACTACTTCTTCATTTTCGTGTTTATTGAAGGTACAGGTTGAATAAACTAAAATTCCATTTTCTTTTAAAGTCAGATAACCATAATCCAAAATATATAATTGTCTTCTCTGATTAGCAATTACAGCATTGAAATTATATTCAGCCATTTTATCAGGATACTTTTTAAACATTCCCGCTCCAGTACAAGGCGCATCTATTAAAACTTTATCAAAAACCGATAACAGTTTTGGACATAGATCCTCAACATCATTATTGGTAAGCAGATAATTTTCACAACCAAAGCGCTCAATATTTGTCAGTAAAATATTAGCTCTTTTTTTATCATATTCATTGCTGAGTAAAAATCCCGTTTTGTTTAATCTGGAAAGAATCTGAGTTGATTTTCCTCCCGGTGCAGCACACAAATCCAATACCCAATCCCCTTCTTTAATATCTAAGGCATTTACCACCATGGTAGCACTAGGTTCCTGAAGATAAAAAAGACCCGCTAAATGATAAGGATGTTTACCTAATCTATCTTCAGATTGTAAATAATAAGTATCCTCATCAAAAGCTGTCTTTTCTTTTATTTCTATTTCATCACTTATAGTCTGATAATCAGCTTTTAAACGGTTAATCCTAAGTGCTTTATAAAGTGGATCAGAAAAAGAATTGACAAATTTTTCAAATTCCAACTCATTTAACATTTCTTTCATTTCTTTTAAAAAATAACTGTTATTCATTAATTTTCCTATTCTTTAATGCCAGATAAACTGGAATGCCGATTAATAAAAGTACTCCCAACTCACCAACAAATACCTGTAAACCATAAATTAACCAATAGATTATTAAATCATTCGCATTAAAAACAATAGCTAACTCTAGTCCGACAATTATCCCGTTAATTACAGCTGGAACAATTAAACTTAAAAGTGGAAGTTGTTTGATCTTTTTATCTTTAAGATTATACATCATCACACAGCTGATAAAAGTTGCACTACTTCCGAAAATAATATCCATAACACCTATTGGATTTGCTCCTGACAACAAGCCTGTCATGTTGGCTAAAAAACAGCCAAATGTCAATCCATAGACATAATCAAAATCAAACAAGACCAAAACCAGCAATGCTTCTGAAATTCTAAATTGAATCGAGCCAAAAGATGCAGGAGCAATAATTAAAGTCACTACTACATACATACTGCTAATTAACATCTGTCTGGTATATTTTTTTAACATAATTATTTAATAAAATTAAAGTAAACTAACACTAAAATTCCCAGTATAATCCTGTAGATACCAAAAGCTTTGAAGTCATTCTTTTTAATATAATTCATTAAAAATCTGATTGAATAAACTGAGACAATAAAAGAAATAAATGTTCCAACTATTAAAACAATCCATTCGCTAGCTCCAAAAGCAAAACCACATTTTAAGAGTTTTAAAAGAGTTGCGCCAGCCATTATTGGTATAGCCATGAAAAAAGAAAACTCACTGACACCCTCTTTACCACAACCCAAAATTCGACCACCGATAATAGTACTGCCACTTCTGCTGGTTCCAGGAATTAAAGCCAGCATTTGAAATAAACCAATATTGGCAGCAGTAATATAGTCAATATCTTCAACTTTTTCCATCGTTACACGAATATGCATATTTTCAATAATAATAAAAGCTATACCATAGACAATTAAAGCGATTGCTATTGTTGTTGGATTGTAAAATAAAGCATCAATTACATCGTCAATCAAAAAACCAACGATAGCTGCAGGAAGACAGCCAACTAAAACTTTTGACCATAAAATCCAGGTAGATTTTCTTTGAGCAAAAGTAGTGTTTTTAAAATCAAATGGCCATAATTTTTTAAAATATAAAACAACTACTGCTAAAATTGAACCTAGTTGAATAACCACAAAAAAAGTATTTACAAACTCCAGGGAGAATTGTAACTGTAAAAACTCATTGACTAAAATAATATGTCCAGTTGATGAAATAGGCAAAAATTCACTGATACCCTGAACAATTCCTAATATAACAGCTTTAATAATTTCAAAAATAAGCATAAAAGCACCTTCTTTTCTTCACTTGAACATTATAGCAAACTTCATCTCTTAATAAAAGAATAGAAATCAATGTTCCTATTCTTGAAAAAATATACAAATAAGTTCTCTGAAAAAAAATTATACCATCTACTTTTCTTTTATTTCATACCCCAATATTAAGCCACCTTTTTCAGCATAATAGCCACACAACCCACCAGTTAAATGACTATTTATCTTACAGTCAGGATATTTGTCTTTGATAAGTTTTGTAATAAATTCATTGGCTTCATCATTAAATACATGAGAAATTACGACTTTATCACCTGCAAAACCAGCTTTTTCCATTTCCACAAACATCCTTTTTAAAACATTTTTCATTCCTTTGCCTTTGTAGATAAGCTCAATTCTGCCATCATCACTGCCCTGGCCCAGCATTTTAATTCCCAAAATACCAACTAAAGAAGCCACAATACTGTTTACTCTTCCATTGTTGGCCAGATTTTTAACTGAATTTAAGGCAAATAAAATTTTACATCTAGGCATATATTTTTCCATTTCAGCACATGTATCAGCAAAATTTAATCCTTTTTCTTTCAATTCAACAATCTTTTCAATCATTAAAACCATTTCAGGTCCTGTAGAACATGAATCTATTGCATATATTTTTGCCTCAGGATTTTCTTCTAAATAAGCCTCTTTAGCTTTTTGAAGCGAGTTATAGCTGCCGGAAAGATTGCCGGAAATAGTAATCGCATAAATTTCTTTTTCGCCTTCAAAAGCCTTAAGCCATTCGCCAATGTTAGGACAAGAGGTTGATGACTTTTCTTTTGTTGTATATAGATACTCAACCATCTTTTTCAGTTCTATACCTTTTTGGTCAACAAACTCTCCTATTTCTGTATGAATTTTTAAAGGAACCGTTGTATAGTTGATACCTTCTATTTCATACAGGTTTGATGATGAGTCTGATATGATTTTATATCCCATATAACTCCCTCCTTTGTCTATAATAAATTGTATAATTTTACTTATTTTTTTACAAGATTTTTAAAATCAATTTATATATCATATCAATAAACAAAATCATATTTTGCTTATCTTTTTAAAAAAATCAACTTCTAAAAGCTGATTTTTACTTTTGGAATTTAACTTTATATTGTTATTCCAATACATCCGAAATCATCGGTATCAACTGTTGTTTTCTGCTGATGACATCCTTCAAAAATATAAATTCACCAACATATTCACCTTTCTTTTTAAACACCTCTTCTAATTTGTTTACACCTGGACCTTCAGCTAAAATATAAGAACCGCTTCCATCTATTAGCGAAAACACCATCATTACGATGTTTGAGTTGCTATCTTTAGAATAGTTTTTCATAATGATTTGCATCTGTTCTTTTAAAGGTTCAATTGATTCATAATTAACAATATTGCTCTGGCCGACACTGACCTTATTTTTATTGATATCAAATTGTTTTAAATCAGTTCTAAAGATAAAGTCACATGACTTATCTTCCAATGTTGCTCCAGCGGCTAATATTTTCGGTCCTATTCTTTCCATGTCCAATTTAGATAAATCAGCTAAATATTCAGCCTGTTCAATATCTTCATTTGTACAGGTAACAGACTTAAAGTTTACTGTATCTGAAATAATTGCACAACATAACAATCCTGCTAAATCTTTAGGAATTTCAACATTGTTTTCTTGGAAAATCTTTGAAATTATTGTTGCACAGCAACCTACCTGCTCATTTCTGAAATGAACTGGTGAAGGAGTTTTAATTCCACCAAGTCGATGATGGTCAATTATTTCAAGAATGTTTGCTTCCTCTGCTCCTTCAATTGATTGAGAATACTCATTGTGATCCACTAATATCAAATTTCTATTTGAATGTCGAAGGACATGATATCTTGATATAGTTCCAATGACATTATTCCTTTTGTCTAAAATTGGATAACTACGGAATCTTGTTTTGTTGATAACAGTTTTAACATCATCAATATAATCATCATATTGAAAAGTAATCAGATCTTTGGTCATTATCTTATCAACGCTTGTCGCAAAATAAGTGTACTTAATAACATCATAAATACTCTCATCACAAGTAACCAGATTACATCCATGTTTTTTGGCCAGTTTAAGAACTTTGTCTGAAAACTTATCTGTTTTTGTCGCAATTAAAGTTGCAGCTTTATTTTTTATTGCCATTTCATGCAGTCTACTATCATCACCTGTAACAACTATTTTATCTTCACATTCTTTATCATCAACACCAGCCATGACATGCATACGACCAATTGATCTTTGAACATCATCTTTATAAACCAATTCTCCATCAAAAAAACTGGCAATATCTTCAATTGGAGTACTTCTTATTAATTCGTTATTTCTATCTTGATGCGGAATCAATGGTTTGATGATATCAGAAGTAGTTGCCATACCTAAAAACCTTCTTTTGTCATCAACTATCGCGATAACTTTTCTACCATGTTCCCTCATTTTCATCAAGGCAGTATATACTGTATCAGTAGGCTTACAAGTAACAATATCATCAAAATCGGTATCTCTAACACGTGTTCTAATATTTTTAACAAGCGGTGGCGCAAATTCATTGAACATACTTAAAATGTACTCTGTTTCACGGTTAATTTCACCAATTCTTACCGCAATCGCATCATAGCCCATTTGCTGTTTGAAATACGCATAAGCCATTGCTGAAATTATCGAATCTGAGTCGGGGTTTTTGTGTCCAGTAACGTAAATTGTATTTCTTGACATAAACATACTCCTTTTAACTTATACTTTATTATAACTTATTTATCATTTAATTTGTATCATTGACTGAGGATAAAGTATAATATATCTGGTGATAATGATGGAAAAAGAAAACGTAAGAAAAGAAATACAGGCAATCGATGATATGCTTTCGGATTTATTTGAGAAAAGAATAATTCTTTCTAAAAAAGAAAAAGATTTAATTGAAAAAGAAAGATTTGTTTTAACTACTGAAAAAGAAATAAAAGACAGCGATGTTTCTTTGATTAAAAAGCAATTTGCCAATCAGTTGGATGATTTGTCAAAGGCCTTTGTCAAAAGGACAAATGACATTAACGACTTGTTTTTAAACAATAGTGCTGACTTCTCTGTTTATAAAGACAGTGTTTTTGAATTGAGAACCCTGGCTAAAAAAGCAATTGATGAAGGAAATTCAGATGTGATTAATGCCACAATCGGCACTCTTTTTGATGAAAATAAAAAAATAGCTATTATTGATACTGTTTATGATTGCTACAACGCCGTTAATAATTCAGTAAAAGCTTCCTATGCTAAATCTATTACTGGAAACGAAGATTTTAATGAAGCGATATTTAATTGGATTAACCAGAACAATAATATTAGTCTCTATCATAAAACTGTTGCAGCTCCTGGAGGAACTGGAGCTTTAGCTTTAGCTTTTAATAACTTTTTAAATTCTAACGAAACAGTACTTCTGCCGCAAACATCATGGGGTTCCTACAAGGTAATAGCCAAAGATGCCAATTTAAAATGTGAATTTTATAAATTAACTGACGAAAACAATAATGTTGATTTGCAGGATTTATTTTTAAAAGCCTTAAAAATCATCAGACAACAGAGAAAACTGTTTGTTGTTATCAATGATCCCTGTCAGAATCCAACAGGTATATCATTAGGTTCTGAAAACTGGAAGTTAATGATTAAAGTTTTCAATAAAATTTCTGAATCTGGACCAGTTATTATCGTTAATGATGTTGCCTATATTGATTATTGCTATAACGATGGTTATGATTATTTCAAAACCTTCAATGAAGCTAATGAAAATATAATGTTTAATGTCACTTATAGTTGCTCAAAGGCTTTCACTGCTTATGGAATGCGAGTTGGAGCTAACATCATCCTGTCTAAAAACAGGCAGGCTGTAGATAATGCTTACAATGCCTTTTCTAGAACCTGCAGATCATTGTGGAGTAATATTAATCATGGTTTTATGGAAGCAGTAGTTAAAATATTAAATGAAAATAAAGAAAAATATCTAAATGAAAAACAACAGCTGATTAATTTATTAAAAGCAAGAAGTGAAATATTCTTAAATAAGGCTAAAGAAGTTGATTTACCTTTATACCCATATACAGAAGGTTTCTTTGCCACTATTAAAATTGAAGATGATAATGTCTTGAATAAATTTCACAATAACCTGATTGCTAAGCATATTTTTGCGGTTAAATTTGATAAAGGGATAAGAATTTCTCTTTGTGCTATCAGTAAAGAAGAAGCTGAAAAACTACCAGAACTGTTAAAAGAAACATTAGAGGCCAGCAAATAATGATTAAAGTAGCCATCATGTATGACTTTGACATGACCCTTTGTACTAAAAACATGCAAGAATACTCTTTACTTCCTACTTTAGGAATTGAACCAGCATTATTTTGGCAGGAAGTAGAAGATTATTCAGTCAAGGCTAATATGGATTCAATTCTGGCATATATGTATCTTTTAATAAAAAAAGCCAAAGAAAAAAACATAACCTTAACTAGAGATTTTTTCAACAGCTTAGGCAAAGATATAGTTTATTTCCCGGGTGTTGAACAGTTTTTTGATCGCATCAATAACTACGCACTAGAACATGATATTTTGCTTCAGCACTTTATCATTTCATCAGGAACCAAAGAAATAATTGATGGTTGCTCTATCAAAGACAAATTTACCAGAATATTTGCCTGTGAATATCATTACGATGAAAATGGCCAGGCCGACTTTCCAGCATTAGCTATCAATTATACTGGAAAAACTCAGTTTCTTTTTAGAATAAACAAAAACTCTTTAGATGTTTTTGATAATTCTACCATTAACTCGTTTTCAACTGCCAGAGACATTCCCTTTGAACAGATGATTTATATTGGCGATGGATTTACTGATGTGCCTTGTATGCGGCTTGTAAAAGCCAATGGTGGCTATTCTATAGCTGTGCATGATAAAGGAAAAGAAACTTATAAAAAATTAGTAGATGACGGGCGAGTTAATTATGTTGCTGTAGCTGACTATCGTGAAAACAGTGAAATTGATAATATCATCAGGTTAATTTTAGAAAAGATTGCTACTCAACATCAATTAAAAAAGTATAGTAAATAGACAATAAGGAATTCTTGTTGTTTTTCTTCACTACTCTTTATAAAATTTTTCGCGAAATTTTTCATAAAATTTTTTATTGCATTCACTTGAAAGATTGTTTATAATGATTAGGCATGCGGATGTGGCGAAACTGGTAGACGCACTAGACTTAGGATCTAGCGCCGCGAGGCATGGGGGTTCGAGTCCCTTCATCCGCACCAGGCTATAAACATGAATGATATCCGATTTATCATTCTTTTTTTCTGAAAAATGATATAGCGACATTTTTATTGTATCTAAAAAGTATGATATAATACTAAAGCGACAAAGTGTATTAAAAATACACTTGATATAGAAAGAAGGAAAAATGGTATGGAACTACACATTATTAACGAAATTGCATCACAACTAAAAGTTTCTTCAAAACAGATTGAAGCTACTTTAGGTATCTTACAGGAAGGTGGTACTGTACCTTTTATCGCCAGATATAGAAAAGATGCAACCGGCGGATTAGATGAAGAGCAAATTCTTTATATTGAAAAACAGTATAAATATCAAGTCAATCTACAAGAGAGAAAACTGGCAGTTATTAATTTAATTGAACAACAAGGTAAGTTAACCGCTGAAATTAAACAATCAATTATGGACTGCGAAAAATTATCTCAAGTTGAAGACTTATATCAGCCTTACAAACAAAAAAGAAAAACTAGAGCCGCAGTGGCTATTAAAAATGGTTTACAACCATTGGCAGATTATATCTTATCACTACCAGAGGAAGATAATTTAAACGAAATTGCTGAGCAATATATTAATGAAAATATTAAAACTGTTGAAGAAGCAATTGCAGGAGCCAGTGATATTATTGCTGAAGTTGTTTCTGACAATGCTAAATTACGCTGGTCAATCAAAGATCAGATTGTTGAATCAGGATCTTTACAAACCAAACTGAAAGATGATGCTGTTGATGAAAAGAAAATCTATGAAATGTATTATGATCGCACTGAAAGAATTACTTCATTAGCTGATCATCGTATTATGGCTATCAACAGAGCAGAAAAAGAAAAAGTAATTTCTGTAAATTTAATTTTTGATTTGCAAAATATTCATAATCAGGCTATCAAAATTCATTGTGATAAAGAATGCCCAGTTAAAGAAGTAATTGAAAAAGCTGTCATTGATGGTTGTAATAGATTGTTATTACCATCAATTGAAAATGAAATTCGTTCAGATCTATCAGAAAGAGCTCACACAAATTCAATCGAAGTTTTCTCAATGAATCTAGAAAAACTATTATCACAACCTCCATTAAAAGGAAGAGTTGTCTTAGGTTTTGACCCGGGTTACTATAATGGCTGTAAATTAGCGGTTTTAAATGAAACAGGAAAAATGCTTGCGGTTGAAAAAGTCTTTCCTTTTTCAAAAAAAGGCGGCAATCTGGAACAGATTAAAAAACAGATTCTTAATCTGATAAACAAATATAAAGTTAAAATTATCGCTATTGGCAATGGAACAGCTTCAAGAGAATCAGAAAAATTAGTTGCTGAAATTATCGAAGAAAATAAACTAGATGTCACCTATGCCATTGTCAATGAAGCTGGTGCTTCAGTCTGGTCAGCTCAAGAGGATGCAAGAAATGAATTCCCAGATTTAGCAGTTGAAGACAGATCAGCCATCTCAATTGGTAGAAGACTGTTAGACCCATTATCTGAATTGATTAAAATTGATCCTAAATCGATCGGTGTTGGTCAATATCAGCACGACTTACCAGAAAAAGCTTTATCAGAAAGATTGCAAGAAGTTACAATGAAAATCGTCAATAGAGTTGGAGCTGATGTAAATACTGCATCAGTTGAACTTTTAACGCACATCTCAGGCTTAAATGCTGGTGTAGCTAAAGAAATAGTCAATCATCGTAATGAAAATGGTAAATTTACTAACCGAAATCAATTTTTAGATGTCAAAAGATTAGGACCTAAATCTTTTACTCAATGTGCTGGTTTCTTAAGAATCATTGATGGTGATGAACCACTGGATGCTACAAACATTCACCCTGAATCATATGATGATGCCAAAAAACTAATGAAAGTTTGTGGCATCAAAGAGTTAGGTCAACCAGATATTACTTTCCCTAAAGAAAAAGTAGATACTCTAAATATTGAACCTTATACTTTAAAAGATATTAAAGAAGCTATTAAGGCCCCACTTAGAGATTATCGCGAACAATTTGAAGGTGCAATCTTAAGATCAGATGTTCTAGAACTTTCTGACTTACATATTGGAGATAAATTAGATGGCACAGTTAGAAATGTTGTAGACTTTGGAGCTTTTGTTGATATTGGCTTACATGAAGATGGATTGGTTCATATCTCAAGAATGTCAATGTCAAAAATTAATCATCCAAGTGACGTTGTAGCAGTAAATGATATTGTTCAAGTTTATGTTTATGAAATTGATTTAGCTAAATCAAGAGTTCAGCTTTCTTTATTATCTTTAGAAAAATTGGCCGAAAGAGAAAACAAAAATAACAAAGCTTTTAAAGATCGTAAAAAAAGTCGCAATAAAAAACCAGTAAAAACTGAAAAACAAAAAAAAGAGGAAGCTATGAAACGTCTTCTTGAAAGATTTGGAAAAGATTATTAAAAAACTTAAAGCATCACCAATTTGTGGTGCTTTTATTTTAAGTTTTCATCATTATAAAAAGCACATAATTCATCCAGTATTCTATCGTTGATTTCTTTATGTAGTTTCTTTAGTTCCATTAACAAATCTAAATCTGTTTGCTGAATACTCACTGCTCTTTCTATTTTTCTAAATGTTGAAGTTAAATCGTTTGTTGAATAAATAATTTTACTAATGCAATAATATAATAAATTACAATTTTCTTTTTTAGAAATATTAACAATTATTTCTCCTAATTCAATTTGTTGCTGTTCTGAATTTTTTGCATACTAACACCTTTTCATTTAGAATATTAACATTTGTAAATTATTTGATATGGGTAAATAATTACTCTCATAAAATTTTTTATTGATTGCCAAAATATCGTACAAAATTAAAGACTGCCACTCCTGAGCAGTCTTGTTTGTCTTATGGTATAAATCTATAGCAATCTGACCATCAGTTTTCTATTGTAGGGAAGAATCAGACTTTTGGTGGGTGTTTGCCTTCCTTTTTTAGACATATTTCACCACCTTTATATGAAATTTGCTATTAAATCAGTTGCCATGTTTTCTTTGATGTATTCAAGCACTTTCCCCATATACTCATCACCTTTCGGGTAATAAATGCCCTTAGGTGTTATCTGGCAGGCTGATAGCTGGTCTTTGATGTAATAGCCATTCCCAACCTTAATGTCTGTGATTCCTTTTATATATTCTGCACTGA
>JGI24709J26583_10000031_pt1 | contig 87608 bp, 84 predicted proteins | sample BioPla2DNA1_FD_26583 | JGI IMG/M metagenome (IMG submission 26583) | reverse complement strand
TCCCTAAAATCCTAAATCTTTAGATTAGATTTCTTTCGACAATTTGTTTTACAACAAAAGTAGCGACATGGTTGGCATAGCTGCCTCTTCCGAACCCTGCATCATATCCTAATTCCTGAGCAAGCTCGTGGTCGAGTCTGGGACCTCCGCATACCAAAATCATTTTATCCCTAAGTCCTTCCGCTTCCATCATTTCAACCAATTGCGTCAAATTGGCGATATGGACATCCTTTTGGGTAACTACCTGGGATACCAGTATTGCGTCTGCCTTCACTTCAACTGCCTTTGCAATAAGCTCCTCGTTGGGCACCTGGCTGCCCATATTGATTGCATTGATTCCCTTATATCTTTCAAGTCCGTAGTTGCCGTCAAAACCCTTCATATTCATGATGGCATCTATTCCGACGGTATGGGCATCCGTACCTGTGCAGGCCCCCACAATCACCACGTCACGTTTAATGTATTTTTTGATGTATTCTTCAACTTCTTCCCTATCCATGAATTCCATATCTACCTTGGGAACTTCAATAGATGTGTAGTCAACTGTGTGGGTGCATTTTCCGTAAATTACAAAATAAGTGTATCCTACACCCAAGTCCTTGGAGAATACTACAGCAGGATCATCAAATCCCATTTTTTCAACCAATTGCTTGGCAGCTTCGTTTGCCTCATCCCCGTAAGGAACAGGCAGGGTGAAACTCATTTGAACCATTCCGTCATTAAGTGTATCCCCGTAGGGTTTTATTCTTGTTAAATCAACCTTTTGTATATTTTCCATCATTTTGCACCCCCCAGCATTAAATCAACAAACGGGTTAAAGTGTTTTTCATCTTTTTCGACAACGCCGTCCAATCCTTTGCCGCCTGTAAAGCTCCTTTTTACGCCGCCGAATTTGCCTTTTTCAATGGTGCTGAAGATTCCTTCCCTTTCGATGTCTCGTAATAGTTCCTCCGCCTTAGCCAATACATCCTGGGCTCTTCTCTGAATTATGCCGTCTTTTTTGTATTCAATTTCATTGCCGATGTCACGGGCATTGTTGAAAATATACTGGGCATTTTCTATTGACAGCATCCTGTCCTGAAGATGAGGAGTGTGAATTGCTTCGGTAGGCATTCCCAGCAGCTGAATTCCCTGGTGTGTCCATATTGAAATAAAGTTGAACATAGCATCCTGCAGGTGTCCCCTGAATATATTTCCTGTCATATATTTTGTAGGAGGCATATACTTAAGGGGAGCCTTGGGGAATATTTCTCTTGCCATCTGAGCCTGTGCCAATTCATACAAAAATCCGTTTTCCAGCATGGGGTTCATTTCAAAAGCGTGGCCCAGCCCCATCTGCTCTTCCGGAATTCCTGCCTTTAATGCAAACTGCTCGTTAATAAACTGGGATGCCAATACTGTGTGGGCTTCTTCGTAGGCATCTGCCGTAGTCAGGTAATTGTCTTCTCCCGTATTGATGATGATACCGGCATAACCGTTGATAATTCTTGAAAAATATTGGTCAACCAAGGTTCTTTGCATATTGATGTCCCTGAAAAGAATTCCGTAAAGGGCGTCATTTAACATTACGTCAAGTCTTTCCAAGGCACCCATGGCTGCTATTTCAGGCATGCAAAGTCCTGAGCAGTAGTTGCAAAGACGGATGTATCTTCCTTCTTCTAAGCTCACTTCATCAAGGGCTTTACGCATAATTCTGAAGTTTTCCTGGGTTGCATAGGTTCCACCGAAGCCTTCCGTCGTAGGCCCGTAAGGAACATAGTCCAACAAACTCTGGGCTGTTGTTCTGATGACGGCTATTACATCGGCCCCTTGTTTTGCGGCAGCCTGTGCCTGCAGAACATCCTCATAGATATTGCCTGTTGCAACAATTACATACAGATAAGGCTTTCTTCCTTCACCGATAGTATTTAAATACTCATCTCTTTTTGCCCTGTTGTTTTTAATCCTCTCTACCGTCTTCCTTGCAGTTTCATATACTGCTTCCATGATCTTATTTTCATCGGCAATGGGCAGTTTTGTGATTTGGATTTGTCCCGAGCTTACCTTTTCTGCTATTTCCTGGGGGTTTTTCCCGGTATTTACCATGGCATTCCCTATCCAGAATGCCGCCCCCCTTGATAGGCCGCCCCCTTCTTTGATGGCGTCTACCAACACATTGGGAAGGGGCTTATCTATTTCGTCAACACCATCTACACCCAAGAGACGGGCAACGGTTCTTTCAACGGCAACAGTGGTATTCTTGTCGATGAAATTTTGTACATCTTCTGCAATGTTTCTTGCAGCAGAACGTGCACTGTCAATTAACCGAGGGTTGAGATTTAATTTACTTTCCATTTTTCCTCCTTATATTGATTATCTTATATCCTTCGCCTGGGCTCAGGATGACATTAAATGTAGTTTTCTGCATCTTTGATGATTTCTTCGTCCATGCCTGCAATTCTTGCTATTTTTAAGGCATCCTTCGGAATATCACCGGAATATTTTACTTCAATAAGTCTGTAATCCATGTATTTTTGAACCTGGTCAATGCTGTTTTCATCTATCCCGCCACCCTCTTCAGGAAATTTAAGTCCCTTTACCTGAAGGTTGAGGATGTCCGGGTCATTTGCCACATTGTCATAATGGGTTGTCAAGACTGTAATGGATTCCTTCTTTTTAAGATAGTTTACCACTGCCTTGGTAATTGCATAACCTTCCTTGGGGTTGGTGCCTCCGGCCAGCTCATCTATTAGAATGAGACTCCTGGTGCCGGAACTTTTTATTGCTTCTTTTAAGCCGACAATTTCTGCTCCAAAGGTAGAAAGGCCCTTATCGATGGACTGCTCGTCGCCTGCAGAAATAAAAATATGCTCAAAAAGACATAAGCTTGCATATTGGCATGGAACAAACATGCCAAAGCTTGCCATTGCGGCAATTTGGCCTATCATTCTAAGGGTTACGGTCTTGCCTCCCATATTTGCTCCGGTTATGCAGACCACATTTTTATTGAGATTTAAATCGATGGGAACATATTCAACATGTTTTTCCTTCAATGCTTTTTCAAGTTTAAGGTTTCTGCCGCCCTTAATCGTAATTTGCAGGTCCTTGATTATTTCCGGCTCAACGGAATTGGTTTTTTGTGCAAAATTTGCCCTTGCGATAAGATAGTCGATTTCACCGATAGTCTCTGTGTTTTTTTGCAAAATATGGCTGTATTCTTTTATTGATGCCGAGATAGCTTGTCGAATTCTATACTCTTCGTCATTTTCTTCATGGGTGAGGTCTTCGTATTTTTTTTCTAACTTGTCGATTTCATCGGTATTTTTGATTTTATAGATTATATTTAAGTAATTTTCTCCGGATACCCTCAAATAAGCTTCCCTGTTAAGGTCATCCGCCTTATCTTTTTGTGACTTGCTGATGGTTACTTCATCTTTCAAATTTAACCTAATATTATGCCTGCCTTCTACCTCTTCCCTGATTTTTTTCTTTAATAAACTGATAGTCTTTTCAATCTGCCTTTTTTCACTTCGGATTTCTTTTAACTTCTGCGAATATTCATCGTAAATATAAAAGGTATTCAGCTTTTCGCAGGCCGGGTCAAGTTTCTTATATAACTGGGGCAGGGGGGTTAATTGTAAGAGCTTTATGCCGGTATTTGAAATGCCTCTTAAAATTTTATCCATCTTGTCGACTGATATGAGAAAGTTTTTTATCTCAAACAGTTCCACTTCGTCAAGAACCTGATTGCTTCTTGCCCTGTGAATGGTTTCAAGTATATTCTTAATGTGCTTCAATAGGTCGATTATATCTCGCCTCTGCCTGAGTTCGATAAATGCCCTTATTTTATCGAACTCAGTCTTAAGGTCTGCCTCCTGACCTCTTAGAAAGGGTTTTGCTCCTAATTTTGCCTTCAAGCCGTATTCCGTAATCGGTTTTATTTCATTGAGAATATAATCGAAATTTACCTTTTTAACCGTGCTTTCCGTCATAAAACTATTCAATCTTCATCACCGCCCCACGCCACATCAACTAACTTCATCCCCGGCAGGACCTTTTTCATATTTTCCTTAAAAACTAAGCTGTCAAAGAAATATCCTTCCGGAGATACCGGGTTTAAAGTCACCGCCAAGACATTTATCCTGTCAATGACTTCAACTGTAAGACCCTTCCTTCTCATTTCATTCCATACATTTATGTCTGCAAATATCTTTGTTCCGTCCTCTATGATTAATTTTATGCCTCTTAAATGCTTATTTCCCCACAGGTCCTTCAACATGGAGGTTGTCAGCGCACCCTTAATAAAGACATGGCTTGTATTTTCATCAATTAATTCACTGATTTTCTTGCCGCCCCCTATGCTTGTTTTGATATCGGGAACTTTTATTCTGCCCTTTCCAGATATGATGCATGTTTTATTGGTTTTCCGAACGATATTTTTAACATCCTCATCAGTTTCTTTCAGGGAGTAGCATTCCACGGCATGGGCAGTCTTTTCCAAAACCTTTTTCATGTCCCTGCTCAATACGGCTCCCGTCGCTATAATGCATGCATCCGTAATGACCGGAGACGAAACGGCTTTTCTGTCTATTGCCCCGTCTATGAATACCACTTCAGCTCCGTAATGTTTAAGGCGTCCTGCAACATATTTCATATCTTTTGCAGTGACAGGTCCGGCAATCTGAATATTGCCTTTTTGTCTGACCTTCACTATTATTACTTCCCCCATGGCAGTTGATATTCCCGTAGTTTCCAATATTTCCGTCTTAGCATTGGAAAGCATCAGGGTTTTTTTGGCTGTTGCTGCAAACATTCCTTCAGTAGCCATAATTGATGGCTTTTGTGTCTGTGTCACCAAGTCTGTGTTTTCACCGTCTCGACCTGTTGAAGTAATCCCTGTTTTTATATTTAATTTTGCCCCTTCCTCCATGAGATAATTAAGGGTCATAGTCTTGCCCGCATTTTTTGCAAGACCTATGATTGACACTGTTTCATATTTATTATGTTTTATGGTTTCAATCAATCTCATGGAAGCCCCTCTTCTTACAAGGGACATTTCTTCATTTGAAGTCGTGTCCCTAAATCTTAATGGTGAACTCTTTCTCTTCTTGCTAATTTTGTAGGTTCAAGCGCCAGGTCATTTCCTTGAAGGAGTCCTGCAACCCCTGTAAGCGGGTCTGATTTTTTACCCTGGCAAACATCGCACTTGCACTCCAATTCCGGCAATTGCGGCTCTGTATATGTGGTGATTACACCTTCGTAGTTTCTCAAAATTACCTTGTCAGCTGATTGCGACAATACATAGTTAGGCATAACGGGTGTTTTTCCTCCGCCTCCCGGTGCGTCAACAACAAAGGTCGGTACGCAGAAACCTGAAGTATGTCCCCTTAGGCTTTCCATGATTTCGATGCCTTTTGCTACAGGTGTCCTGAAATGTTCAATGCCTAAGGAGAGGTCGCATTGATAAATATAATAAGGTCTTACCCTGTTCATAACCAATTTATGAACCAAGTCCCTCATAATGTGGGGGCAGTCATTAACCCCTCTCAATAGAACCGATTGATTTCCTAAAGGAATACCGGCATCTGCAAGCTTTCTTAAAGCTTCCATGGATTCCGGCGTAAATTCTTTCGGATGGTTGAAGTGGGTGTTCAGCCAAATAGGATGATATTTCTTGAGCATGTTAACCAAATCATCCGTTATACGCTGGGGTAAAACAACCGGTGTCCTTGAACCAAGGCGAACAATTTCAACATGGGGTATTTCTCTTAATTTACTGATAATATATTCTAATTTTTGGTCTGATACCAGCAGGCAGTCTCCCCCTGACAACAATACGTCCCTTACTTGAGGAGTGTTTCTGATGTAATCGATGCATTTATTGATGTTTTCCATTCCCACTTCATCGTCGCTCTGTCCGGCAAATCTTCTTCTTGTGCAGTGCCTGCAATACATTGAACATTGGTCGGTTATTAAGAACAACACCCTGTCCGGATAACGGTGGGTCAATCCCGGTGCCGGTGAATCTTCATCCTCATGGAGGGGGTCAACCATATCTGCAGCACTTACATGTGTTTCCGCAAATGTCGGTACGGCCTGCATCCTTATGGGGTCCCTGGGATCATCCTTATCCATGTGGGCTGCGTAGTATGGGGTGATGCCCATTCTGAATTTTTCCAGCACCTTGTTGATAATTTCTTCCTCTTCCTCGGTAACGTTAATAACTTTCTTTAATTTTTCTACACTGTCTATTCTGTTTTCAACCTGCCATCTCCAGTCATTCCACTCTTCCGGCTTCACGTCTTTCCAGAGTTCTATTTCGTTATAATAAGCCACTTTTCTTCTACCTCCCTTAATATTTTAAACAAGCAACATGCGTCATTCACTGAGTGAATGCCATGTTGCTTATTTGGATTTATTTTATTTATGCATAAAGCTTGGTGAATAATTCTCTCAATCCTTTGCTTTCTCTCAGAACTTGAAGTGCTACTTCAGCATGACCCTTGGTATAACCGTTTCCGATTATCATATTGACATCTTTGCCGACACCTTCAGCACCTAAGGCTGCCTTTGTGAAACTTGTTGCCATACTGAAGAAGTAAACCGTAGCTTCGTCCTTTGCTGCAAGTATTGCGGACATTTCGCAGTTGGGTCTTGATACGCAGCTGATTACCAAATCACATAGTTTTCCGTCTGTTGCTTCCATGATTTTGTCATATACTTCAATTGCATTTGTAGCATCTCCTGCTATTAAAACATCTGCTAAACCTAATTCCTTTACGGTTTTCAGCGATACTTCCCTGTGGGCCCAACATATAACCTTACCTGTGGGGCCGGCCTTTTTCTTTGCTTCATACAGGCACAAGAGCCCTGATTTACCGCCTCCGCCAAGTACTAATACCGTGTCCCCTTCTTTGACCAATTTCTGTGTTTGCGCCGGTGCTCCTGCCACATCAAGCACTGACAAGGCAAGGTTTTCGGGTATATCATCCGGCAGTTTTGCATAGATTCCGCTTTCAAATAATATTGCTTTTCCCTTAATATCAACCTGGTCTATGTCAGGTCTCACTTCTAATATTTCGTCAATTACCAGGGGAGTCAGTGACAATGATACCAATGTTGCTAATTTGTCACCAACCTTCAAATCCGTTTTTCCCTCAAGAGCAGGACCTATTTGTTCAACAGTTCCGATTAGCATTCCTCCTGAACCGGTTACGGGGTTTTGGTGCTTGCCTCTTTCAGCAACTATGCCTTTCATAATTTCTTTGATTTTTTCTACATCTCCGCCGGCTTGATCCTTAATTTGGGTGAAGCTTGCCGAGTCAATATTCAATGTCTGTACATCGATAAGTATTTCATTGTCGTATAACTCCATAGTGTTGTCAATTTTCAAAGCCGGCTGTGGTAACACTCCTTTAGGTTCAATCACTCGGTGCGTACCATACGGGTTTCCTTTTTTCATAGTGCCTCCTTAATATTTATTGGGTTGGGTTGGGTTGAATATTGGGTTTATTCAACTATATAATTTGCAATAATTATGCCAATTATCCAAGAATTAAATAACGGCTGATTTTCAACATTTTTTGGAAGGATCGCCCATCTTTAGTCAGTCAAGTGCCGAATATTCAGCTTTTTNTATTGATGTAAAAATATAATTATGATATAATTGTTACGAGTTACCCTTGCTTGGCATACCCTGAGGATAGCAATGGGATTTTTGATAAAATACAGTAAAAATAAGAAGTTTAGGATGGTATAAAATGGATAACAGACCAATTGGAATTTTTGACTCCGGAATCGGAGGGCTTACGGTTATGAGAGAGGTTATGGAGCAGCTTCCATACGAAAACATAATTTATTTGGGAGATACTGCGAGAATACCCTACGGCTCCAAATCCGTGCAGACAATAAAAAAGTTTTCCCACCAATGCGCTGCATTTTTAAAAAACAAGGATGTAAAAACCATTGTTATAGCCTGTAATACGGCAAGCTCAAATGCCCTTGACTCATTAACCCAAGAATTTGATATTCCCGTTATCGGAGTTATAGACCCCGGTGCAAGGAGCGCATCGAAAGCCACAAAGACCGGCAAAATAGGAGTAATAGGCACAACAGCCACCATAAACTCCTATGCATACCAGAAAAAAATTATGGAATACCTCAGCACTGCAGAAGTAATAGGGATACCTTGTCCGCTTTTTGTCCCCATTGTTGAGGAAGGCTGGGAATATTCTCAAGTAGCAGTCCTTACCGCAGAAAAATACCTGACGGAATTAATGGAGCATGATGTTGATGCCTTGGTTTTAGGATGTACCCATTATCCCATACTGAGACACACCATAAAAAAAGTTCTGGGGCCCCAGGTAACACTTGTAAATCCCGCTTTTGAAACTGCCAAGGACTTAAAAACCCTCTTGACTGAAAGAGACCTCCTCAATGAAAATTATGATAAGCCCCGTTATGAGTATTATGCGACCGATGCACCTGAGCGATTCAGGAGAATAGGAGGCAATTTCTTAAAAAAAGAAATTGATAACCTGCATGAAATTACCATAGATAATCTCTGAGAGGTATGACATGGAAAGCGTAAAAATTAGAATAAACACCGTACAGACGATTGATGAAGCCGGCAATGAAGATGTTATAGAACTTCTTACGGAAGCAAAGTTGGAGAAACTGAAGGACTGCTTTATCATAAACTATGATGAAAGCGAAATTACGGAGCAAAAGGGAAGCCGGACCAGGCTTAAGGTATATAAAGATAAAATGCTGATGACCAAGGTTGGAATTTATTCTTCGAAAATGGAGTTCCAACAAGGTAAAAAATATACCAATTTGTATTCAACCCCCTATGGCAGCTTTGACTTAGTCTACAATACAGTTTTGTATGAAAATAAATTGAATGAAAAAGGCAGGGGAAATATTTATACCGAATATGTGATTACTTTTGCCGACTCCGATGAAAGCTACAATAAATTGAGTATTGATATAATTTAGACAAACACGAACATTAACGCCTATTTTTCGGCATGATACGCTTAATTTTCGGCACTGGAAGGGAGAATATGGAAATCAAATATTTTGATGCTTTAATGGAAGCAATAGAATTGATAAATGATGGTATTCAAATAATTGATGCCAGCGGAAGAATTGTATATCACAATGCTGCAGCAAAACAAATGGATGAAATAGATGCTGAAAAAGCAATAGGGAGACACATACTTGAAGTGTATCCTTCTCTTACCTTTGAAACAAGCACCATCATGAATGTCCTGAAAACCGGTAAACCTATTTATAACGTTGAGCAAAATTTTGTCAATTATAAGGGTGTTAAAATTTCTACATTAAACTCAACCCTCCCCATTATTTATAACAATAAGGTTATCGGTGCCCTGGAAGTTTCACGGAACATTACCAAGGTAAGAGAATTATCGGAAAGAATAGTCACCCTCCAGAGGGAATTGTACGAGGTTGATCAAGGGGTGGAAAAAACATCAAAACCCTTGGCCAAGTATACTTTTTTGGACATAATAGGTCAAAACAAGGAAATACTGAGGCTTAAATCCTTAGGCCTAAAAGCAGCAATGACAGACTCTCCGGTAATGGTTGCCGGCAGCACCGGAACCGGCAAGGAATTATTTGTCCAATCCATTCACAATTCAAGCAAAAGGAAATACAAACCCTTTATTGCTCAGAACTGTGCCGCCCTGCCTGCCAACCTCCTTGAAAGCATTTTATTCGGCTCGGAAAAGGGGAGCTTCACCGGGGCGGAAAACAAGCCGGGTTTATTTGAACTGGCAAACGGGGGCACCTTATTTTTGGATGAGATAAATTCAATGCCCTTAGAACTGCAAACTAAGCTCCTTCGGGTAATCCAGGACGGCCGGGTGAGAAGGGTAGGCTCAAGCAAAACCAAGGATGTGGATGTTAGAATAATATCCGCCATCAATACAGATATCAATACCGTGGTGGAAACAAAACAGATAAGGCAGGACTTGTTCTTCAGGCTGAATGTTATAACCTTGGTGATTCCTGATTTATGCAAAAGAATTGATGATATACCTCTCTTGGTAGAACATTTCATAGAAAAATACAATAAAAAGTGCAATAAGTACTTCAGCGGAGTTTCTAAGGAAGTCCTGGATATATTTTTGGATTACAGCTGGCCCGGCAATGTCAGGGAGCTTGAACACGCCATCGAAAGCGCCATATCCTTGTATGATGCTGAAATCATAAGAGAAGACCACCTTCCCTTCCAATTCAAAAATTACCAGGTTAACGGCAATTCATTGGATACCGGTGCGATTCAACACTTGAACAAGGCTGTTGAAAAAGTTGAAAGGAAAATTATCATATCAGCCTTGGAGCAAACCGACTACAATATCACAAAAGCTGCCAAGCTGATAAATATCCCCAGACAAACCCTCCAATATAAGATCAAAAAATTAGACATCCTCTTTTAGTGGGACAGTGGGGACGTACCTTGTTGTCCCAGTAGGGCAGTGCAAGGATGACAGGAACGGTTCTCGTCCTTGAGCGGCAGTGATGATTCTTTTTCGTGGGACAGTGGGACAGCAAAGTACGTCCCCACTGTCCCTAGTTGGAGAGGGAGGAAGCGTAGGTGCTGGCCCTCTTATCCACCTTGCCCTTTTCGATAAATTCGAATATCTTGGATTTTAATTTGATGTTTTCAATCCCCCTCTTTGCTTTAATCATCTCGATTTCTTCTTGGCTGAGGACTTCCTTGAGCTTATCTTCACTTGCCAAGCTTAGTGCGGGTGAATCTTGATCTTTTCCAAAATCTACAAAGCACATGGGGGGGAACATAACACACCACCAATTGCTGCCTTCAGCCCTTCCGATTTCAATTTTAAGGGCATCATAATAGCCTTCCGGCAAAACTATTTCTTCATAAGCCTTGCGGGGAAATTTATAATTGCCGTAGTACACGTCTACATCGTAATCATAGCCTTCTTCTTTTATGATCTTTTCCGCCTCATCCCTTATTTGTGAGAGCTTTTCCACTATGAGATTTGAACTGTCAGGCTTATGACTGATGCCTTCAAATTCCTCATTAAAGATGGAGATTATCTTATTTCTCACCTTGTTCTTCAGTTCCTGGTCTTGTAAGCTGTCTGAATTTGCCAAAACATGGAGTCTTATAACCTTGCCCTTTATTTCGGATAAATCCCCATAGGCCTCGGCTGAATATGCTACTAAGATTGCCAAGGCAACAAAGATGGCAGAAATAAATATTTTTTTACTATACCTCATTTTTCCTCCTATTTTACCAATCCTGTACTTTTTATCTGCATTTTGTAATATACCTTAATATCTGCCTGAGCAAATATTTCATCATACTTATCCCTTACTTTTTCATATTCATTCTTGTTATATTTATAAAGCTTATCTTTGATTCTGAGCAAATCCGCCTTGTATTGGGTTTGAAGCTTATCTATAGTGTCAGTTGAGGTTTCCGACAGCTTCTTAATGGATTCTTCCTTAACTCTGTTTAAGAAATACCTGTCTTCCAAGCTGTTGTTGCCGATTATGAAAGAATCAACGTAACAATACAGGGTCACATAATAATCAACTGAGAGTTTATCCCCTTTTAGCCTTATCTTATCTGTCATGGTTACATCCACTGCATCCAGGGATATGGTCGTTCCGTCGGTTTCAACGTTTATATTCCTGATATTTGCATTTGACGGGTCCAATAAAAGCATCACCGCTTCTAATTCATCCGTTTCCAGAAAACCAACCAGCTCATATTCCTTAATAATGGCTGCTCTTTCAATTTTCAGGCTTTTTTCGTTCACCTCAACAAGAGGTATCATTGCATTGCCTGTCTTGCCTAAATTGAGGATAGCTTCGTCAAAGGTAAATACATCCTGTTGGCTTTCTCTTTTAAGCTTAACAAGCATATCGCTTAAGAACCTGCCTACTATGGGGCTGCTTGGTATTTCAGTATTGATTATGTCTTCTGCCTTTCCCTTTGCTATACAAATTTTCACCCTCCGGTTCATTTGAGGAGACCGCTGAATTTCATCGAAAATTCTTTTCATCGCCTCAGAATCCCTCGCTAAGTCTTCGCCTAAAACTATTACCTGCATGAGCCTGTCAGAAATCACCTTATCCGAATGAAGATAATTAAGGTGGTAAAAATCAGCAAAGCTTTCCCCTTCATTGGAATATACCAGCCTATCCTCCTCGCTCCCTTCATTTATTTTGGGGATTTCCGAAATAAAATTCAATTTGTCTTCCTTCTTATCGATTCCTACTGCAAACAGGTATTCCCTCTTGTTAATTTCAACACTGTCCCAGCAGCCGCAAAGAAGGATTGTTGATATTATCAATAAACTCAATGTAAGCTTTTTCATGTTGACCTCTTATATTTTCTTCCGGCTGCATATGCTGCCAATAGGGGTATAAAAAGATTCATGCCGCTTAATATATATATAGGTATTTGAATGTAGGGAAACATCATATACATACCCGGCAGGCCTGCAGCCATCAAATACAAAATGGGAATCTGAATGAATATAAAATAGCCGTTTTCCTTGGTCTTAAAGGTTTCCTGCATGGCGAGGTTAGTGAAAAAAGCAAGTATGCATATGCTTGTAAAAATTACTGTTATCTGCAGGCATAATCCCACGATTTCCGTACTTTCAAAAAAGAAACCGGGAATATTCACAAATTTCATAATGGAAACGAAGGGCCAGACCAAGTTAGCAGCTTCCTTGGTTCCAAACTTGACAATTATCAATAAATAGCTGACCATGTACAAGACAGCACTTATAAGCAAATACCTTTTATTAATTTTTGGGTTTTTTCCCTTGGCCGATACCCTGGAGTTTGAAAACAAAAGCAGAGAAAATCCAAAAAAACTTAAGGCAGCATTGGGTACGGACTTCAAAATTCCTTCCATATCGGGCGGGTATACGGGGAAAATATTCGAATAATCCGCATAGTAGGTTGAAAAAATAATTATCAGCAAATATGGAATCAAGGATGTTAGAAGAACTATATTTGTAATATTGGCAATTGTGTGTATGCCTTTTTTTGCCGCATATGCAGCAGTCAGCAAAATTGCAACTATTACGGTGCTCAGGGGAGTTCTGAACATCATCATGAGTTTTACCTGCTCCGCAAAATCCTTCATTATCAGGCTGTTAACAGTCAAAAACATAAATATGTAATATATTCCTATGAGTTTTGAAATAAATTTGGGAAACACCTTATCCGATACACTTATAATCGTATCTTCATCATAGGTCTTCATGGCCTTATTGACTGCCTTTATTGCAAAAAATAAGATTAATGCCGCTATAAGTACGGAAATCCAGCCTTCGGGACCGTCAACCCCCGTAAGCAGGACAGGCATCAGCATTGACTGCAATACAAATGATACCAACAGTAAAATTGATAAATTCTGATAAGGTGTAATATCCTGATTAAACATTTTTCTTCTCTTCCTTTTCCATGTGTAAATAATCCGGCTTCCTGACCAACTTCCTTATTCTTGGTCTGATCAGGGTATCCTTAAGGTCTCTTTTGTTTTCAACAAAGCTGATAAAGGGTGTCATATAAGGTATGCCGCAGCTTTTTAAAGTGCAGAGATGAATCGTAAGAAAACTTAAGCCGATAGATATTCCAAACAAGCCGAAGGTAGCAGCCAATACTATAAAAGCAAATCTTATGAGCCTTAAGGTTGCACCGAAATTATAGCTTGGGATGGTAAAGGATGCTATTGCTGTCAAGGCCACAACAATTACAGCCAAGGGGGTAATCAGGCCTGCTTCCACGGAAGACTGGCCGATAACCAAACCTCCCACCAAACCTATGGTTGAACCCACGGGAGTTGTGATCCTGTAGGATGCCTCCCTGACCAATTCAATGACAAGCTCCATTAACAGGGCTTCAAAATAAGGGGGAAAGGGTACATTTGCCCTTGAAGCCGCCACATATAAGCTGAGCTGGGTAGGAAGAAGGTTGGGATGGTATTGGGTAACTGCCACATATAAGGCAGGCAGAAGCATTACTATGGGCAGTGCAATATATCTCAATAGGCGGATGGCACATGCAGGCAGCCATCTTTCATAATAATCCTCCGAGGATTGCATGAAGGATACGAAAATTGCAGGTGCAATCAGGACGGAAGGAGTATTGTCCACGGCTATTACAACCCTTCCTTCCAAGAGGGCGGATGCGGCAGCGTCAGGTCTTTCGGTATTTTCGAGTTGGGGAAAGGGGGAATAGCCGTCATCTTCAATCATTTCTTCAATGTAGGAGCTTTCGAGAACCGCATCGATTTCTATATTATTAATTCGCTTTTCCACTGTTTTCAAAACTGTCTTATTTACTAAATCCTCTATATATATAATTGCAATATCGGTTTTGGACCTCTTGCCAACCTGAGTGTACTTAACCTTTAACTTGGGGTCCCTTAACCGCCTCCTGATTAATGAAATGTTCACCTTCATAGTTTCATTGAAGCCGTCTCTTGCCCCCCTTATGAGGGTTTCGGCGGAAGGCTCCTGGACTCCTCTCATGGGCCAGCCCCTGGAGGAAAGCATTATACCCTTATTGCAGGTATCCAAAAGAAGCACGGTCTCCCCGGAAAGGATTTTATCTACACATTCACCAATGGTTGTTATAATTTGAATTTCTGAAACCGCTATGCTTGTTTTTGCAATTTCCTGCTCAAGCTGAGCATTGGACATATTCTGTGCCTTATCTAAGTTAAGACCCATGAGAAGATTTTCTATTGCATACTCGCTTATTGCTTCCTTTGTAGTCATCCCATCCACATATAACAAAAGCATTTTTAGGTTTTTTGTCTTGCCTGCTTCTAATTTCCTATATATTATGTCATCGGCATTTTCAAAAACCTTCCGGAAGATCTGCTCATTTTTATGTATATCCGTATTTATTGGTTGATTTAAATCTAAATCCTTCATAAGCACTCCTAAATATATATTGCAGTTGCTGCGGCTATTGCCAAAAGCCCGTAAATTATTCCCGTATAACGCACAATTTTATAATCTTTGTGATAATTCTTCCTTTTTAACTCCTTGCTGGTTCTGAATATCAATATATAACTGATTATCAGAAATACTATTATCACATCATTGTTAATTATTTTTTTCAAATCATTGATTAAAAACATAGGTCCTCCTGAGTGGGATAAGCTGTTACTAATATTTGCACTTTTTTATTTTTTATTCCAAATTAAGAAAAAACCCTATAAATACAAAAAGGACGGTTCTTGTATCCTATAAAAGAACCGTCCTTAGGTCAGCCTGACAACCTGGAAGTCGATGACACTACCCCCGTCCCCTTGTCACCTTGTCATCATATTTCATATTTCTGCTTTTTTCTGACCAAGGTTGATATATCTATGCCCAGCCTCAGGGCTGCCTCCTTCATGTTTTTAGAAACAGCCAAGGTGGATTCAATAATTTCCCTTTCAAATTCTTCCATTTTTTCTTTCAGGGTCTTTGTCCCTGTCACAAAGAGGTCAGCCTGGTCGGTACCCCCTGGCAGCATCAGATGCTCCCTGAAGAGGTCTGTCCCGATTTCCGCCCCATCCGCCATCAGCACCAAACGTTCGATTATATTTTTTAATTCCCTTATGTTGCCCGGCCAGTCATATATTAAAAAACTCTGAAGGCAGTTTGAACTGATGTAACAGTTTCTGCCGTATTTATTGTTGTAATACTCAAGGAATTGATACGACAAGGGGATTATGTCTTCCTTCCTGTTCCGCAAGGGCGGAATCACTAAAGTCACCACATTCAACCTGTAGTACAGATCTGCCCTGAACTTCTTTTCTTCCACAAGCTGCTTCAAATCATGGTTTGTGGCTGCGATAATCCGGGCATTGAACTCAATGGGGTTAGTACCTCCTATCCGGTAAAACATCTTGTCATTTATGGCACTGAGAAGCTTAACCTGGAGGGTATAAGGCATGTCTCCTATTTCATCCAGGTAGAGGGTACCCCCGTCGGCTTCTTCAAACAAGCCTTTCTTTCCTCCTTTTACAGCACCGGTGAAGGCCCCTTCTTCATAACCGAAAAATTCGGATTCAAGCAGGTGCTCCGGTACGGCCCCGCAGTTGATTTTTATGAATTTACCCTTGCTCCTGTGGCTGATCTTGTGTATATACTTGGCAATAAAATCCTTTCCCACGCCGGTTTCCCCTAAAATTAAGACCGTACTGTCAACTTTAGCTATTTTTTTTGCTTTTTCGTAAATATTCTTCATTTTTACGTTGTTTATAATGTCTTCAGGGTCTTGTAATTCCTCGGTATCTAACTTGTAATCACCCTGGATAAACAAGTTTTGTTCCTTGGCGATGGTTTTCATCAACATATCCAGTTCGGTAACATCCCTGATAACGGCAATTGTCTTTGCCAAATTCCCCTTTTCGTCAAATATTGGCGAGCCTGAAACTAAGCACCTCTGACCCTTGTAGTAGTGGTTTATGGTTGATACGGGTGCTAAAGTTTCTATAACTTTTGCACAGCATGAATTGGGAAGGATGTTACTTTTTCTCAAGTCATAAACCGTATTGCCTATGATTTGGTCTCTCGTAAGTCCGGACAAATTCAAAAATGCATCGTTGGCATATATGGTTGTCCCCCGTTCATCGGTTATATAGATGCCGTCCTGTAATTTGTTCAGCATTTCATTATATAAATATTGTTGAGAATTCAATCTCTCAATTTGTTTCTGAAGCTCACTTCCGATTGTAAAATCATAAAAGAAAAAATTGAATAAATCGTGGTTGTATAATTTAAATTTGTTGTGGATAACATAGTATACGGAATTATCCTTGTTTTTAACGGAATAGAGATTTTTATCCTTATCAACGTTAATATCATGGAAAAACATTGTTATTTTTTTATTCAGGATATCGGTCTTTACTACATTTTTTTTGAAATATTCATTGCAGTATAAAACGTTTAATTTGTTATCAGTTATAACAAAACCCATATCCAGATCATTTTTAATTGATGGCATATTTTTTTATCCTCTTTCTAATAAAATTAATACTTGTTATTTTATTAACTATATTTCAAATTGCCTATCTTCTTATTTTTAATTATATATACATGTATGCAAAAATGCAATATTTTTTGTTATTTTGATATGCAGTTTTGCATATCAAGATAGCTTTTTTATCAATAAAACTACTGAATTTCAATAGAAATTTAAAAATAATCTTGGCATGAAAAATGCTACATTGAATACAGCATATACTAGCCCACATAATAACCGTAAATAAAAAATCAGGAGGAAATTATGAGAAAAGCAGTTATTGTTTCAGCAGCAAGAACACCCATAGGTTCTTTCGGGGGTGCTTTTGCTTCACTGTCGGCTGTTGACCTGGGAGTGATAGCAGCAAAAGAAGCTATCAAGAGAGCAGGCATAGAGCCATCCATGGTGGAAGAAGTATATTTCGGCAATGTATTAGGGGCAGGCTTGGGACAAAATGTTGCAAGACAAGTAAGCTTAGGGGCAGGCCTTCCTAATGAAACACCGGCACTGACAATCAATATGGTTTGCGGTTCCGGTTTGAGGGCAGTCAGCATGGCTGCACAATTCGTTGAGAACGGTGAATGCGACATAATCCTGTGCGGAGGCACCGAAAGCATGACCAATGCACCCTATCTCCTGTCAAAAGCAAGATGGGGACACAGAATGGGCCACGACAGCATCGTTGATTACATGATACACGATGGATTGTGGGATATTTACAATAATTATCATATGGGAATAACCGCTGAAAATGTTGCGGAACAGTATGGTATAACAAGAGAAGAACAGGATGAATTCGCCGCAAAAAGCCAGATGAAAGCGGAAGCAGCTCAAAAAGCAGGAAGATTTACGGACGAAATTGTACCTGTTGTCATACCTCAAAGAAAAGGGGATCCTGTGGTTATTGACACGGACGAGTATCCGAGACACGGTTCAACTGTTGAAAAAATGGCAAAATTGAAACCTGCCTTCAAAAAGGACGGAACCGTTACGGCAGGAAATGCTTCAGGTATAAATGACGGTGCGGCTGCCTTGATTATTATGAGCAAGGAAAAAGCAGATGAACTTGGTCTGAAGTATTTGTGCGAAGTTGCAGCTTATGGCTCAGCCGGAGTTGACCCCAAGGTTATGGGTTTAGGCCCGGTTCCTGCAACCAAAAAAGCCTTGGCAAAAGCAGGCTGGACAATTGATGACCTGGATCTTGCTGAAGCCAACGAAGCCTTTGCAGCACAATCCTTGGCAGTTATCCGTGAATTGGGGTTAAATCCTGAAATCACAAATGTGAACGGAGGCGCGATAGCATTGGGACACCCCATTGGGGCATCGGGAGCAAGAATTCTGGTAACCCTTATATATGAAATGCAAAAAAGAGATGCCAAGAAGGGCCTTGCAACCTTGTGCATAGGCGGCGGAATGGGTACTTCAATATTGGTTGAAAGAAAATAATGATCTTAGATGAAAGGAAGATGGTATGATAAACAAAATAATTTCTATCGATGAAGCTGCAGATATGGTTAAGGAAGGCATGACAATTATGGTAGGCGGATTCCTGGCCAACGGGACTCCGGAAAGAATAATTGATGCCTTGGTTGAAAAAAATGTAAAAAATTTGACCCTCATATGCAATGATACAGGTTTCCCCGACAAGGGAGTGGGAAAAATGGTTGTTAATAAACAATTTAAAAAGATAATCGCATCTCATGTGGGGACTAATCCGGAAACAGCCAACCAGATGAATTCAGGGGAAACGGAAGTTGTCCTCACTCCTCAGGGAACCCTTGCAGAAAAAGTAAGGTGCGGAGGAAACGGCCTCGGTGGTTTTTACACACCGACGGGTATAGGAACCGAAGCGGCAGAAGGCAAAGAAATCAGGGAGATAAACGGCAAGGAATATGTTTTTGAAACTCCCTTAAGGGCTGATGTAGCCCTCTTAAAAGCTTCCGTGGCCGATAAAAAAGGCAACTTGATATTCAACAAGACAATGAAAAATTTCAACCCCATAATGGCTACGGCAGCGGATTTAGTTATAGTAGAAGCTGACAAAATCGTTGAAATAGGCGAAATAGATCCGGAACATGTCATGTGTTCAGGTATATTTGTCGACTATATCGTGGGAGGTGACAAATAATGGATCCAAAGAAGGTTATAGCAAAAAGAGTTGCTGAATTATTAAATGACGGTGATGTTGTAAACTTAGGAATAGGACTTCCTACAATGGTGGCAAATTACATACCTGAAGGAATAGACATCACATTTCAATCGGAAAACGGATTTTTGGGATTAGGTCCCGCTCCTAAGGAAGGAGAGGAGGATTGGGAGCTTGTAAATGCAGGAGGTATGCCTTCAACGATACTTCCCGGAGGAATGTTTTTTGACAGCGCAACATCCTTTGGAATAATCAGGGGTGGCCATGTAGATGCTACAGTACTTGGAGCCATGGAGGTTGATGAAAAAGGAAATCTTGCAAACTGGAAAATACCCGGCAAGATGGTTCCGGGCATGGGCGGAGCAATGGATTTGGTAGTAGGGGCTAAGACGGTTATCATAGCAATGGTTCACACCCAGAAAGGAAAACCGAAGATTTTGAAGAAATGCACCCTTCCCCTGACCGCTAAGGAACAGGTCGATATAATAGTAACTGAAATGGCCCTCATCAGGGTGACAAAGGATGGCTTGGTTCTTGAAGAATTAGGGCCTGAAGCAAGCGTTGAAGACGTAGTTGCTGCAACGGATGCTAATTTAATCATATCTCCCAACCTTAAGCGCTTTGGAGTAGAAGAGTAAGCAAATAAGTTCATATTACAAAAAACAGGAGGAATCCTCCTGTTTTTTATCTTGTTTTTGTTTTACCCCTCCGCCATTATCATATTAAAATTCATCCGGCCTGGTTCTCAAGGTCAAAGTAATTTTAAGCTCATCACCGTTTCTTAAGATTGTGAACTGTGACTTATCCCCGTCACGATAATTATAGAGTCTTCTTTTCAAATCATCCATATCCTCGATTTTATGCCCGTCAATGGCAGTTATGACATCGTTGGGCTGGAGGCCTGCTTCCGAGGCAGGAGAATTCTTCACGGTTTCTATTATTATCACACCGTAATCCGCTATTAGATCTACGCCGTAGCCTCTTTCATATGTTTCAACGGCCATGCCGGTAATTCCCACATAAACCGTTGTAAATGAACCGTCGTTTATTATTTGGTCCACTATGGGTTTTGCGGTATTTATGGGTATTGCAAAGCCCAAACCTTCTGCCGTCATCATTTTGGCCGTATTTATTCCTATTACCTGGCCCTTGGCATTAAACAAGGGTCCCCCGCTGTTGCCTGAATTTATGGAAGCGTCCGTTTGTATAAGGGGCTCGATAACAGTTCCGTTCTCAAAAACAATCGACCTGTTAAGACCGCTTATTATACCTTGAGTCACCGTTCTTTCCAAATCTAAGGTCATTGGATTGCCAATTGCCACTGCAGGCTCACCAACCAGTAATTTATCCGAATCTCCCAATTCAGCTGTAGGAAGTCCCGTCTTATCTATTTTAACAACTGCCAAGTCCAAGGTAGTATCATACCACAATACCTGGCCGACTTCCTTTGTACCGTCGATTAAGGAAACCGTAATATTTTTATATTTCCCGTCTCCGACTACATGAGAATTTGTTAAAATATACCCCTTTGAATCCACAATGAAGCCGGACCCCATACTTTGCTCCACCCTCATTTGGGGGCCCCAGAAGGTATTGACTTGTCTTTCCGTCTCAGTTGTTATTCCCACAACGGTTTTTTGCGCTTTTTCTGCAACCGCTACTGCAAAATACACGTCATCGGTTAAATTTATATTGACCTCCTGGGCATTTATTGATGACTTGGCTCCCTCCTCCTGAACAAAGGCGTCTAACTTGTAGGATGTTATAAAGCTGCCTGCTAAACCACCGATTATTGCAGCCACCAATGCAAGGGCAATGTATGACAAAAATGATTTCCTCCGCCTCGGTTTTTTTACAGGCTCGTTCATGATAAAATTAATTTCACCGTATTCCTTTGAAAGGCTGTCATTGTTTATATTGTTTTCCCGGTTTTCATTTTCATAATTATCATTGAAGTTATTATCATAATTCATTGCTCACCGCTCCTTACTTTCGTTTAATCTTTTTATTGTAATTATATCCTTCTTTTCTTTATTGAAACTTAAAATAACAAAAATTTTTTTAACGGCTTTAAGGCCTTTCAATATTATAGCTATTGAATTATGAAAATTTTATTATATAATGTTAGGTGCGGAGGTTAGAATGAAAAAAATCTTAAAAATTGCTGTCCAAACAGCTCTAATCTATATAATTTATTCTGCAGGTAATCTTATCAGCAGGCTCATTTCAAATGTAATTTTTGTTCCCGGCAACATAATAGGGATGGTAATATTGTTGATCCTCCTGTCGGGAAATATTATAAAGCTTTCAATGATTGAAGAAGCTTCAAACTTTATGCTCAAATACATGGGTTTTTTCTTTGTTCCCATAACAATCGGCATTATGGAATCCTATAAGCTGATTCAAGACAGTATTTTTCAAATAATCATTATTTTATTTATATCCTGTATCTTAGTTATGTATGTTACCTGCAAGGTTACAGATATTTTGATATCATATAAGGAGAAAAGTGATGACTGATATATTAACGGCTCTTTTTTTTATCCTGCTTACAATCATTGTTTTTAAGTTCAGTCTTTTAGTAAGCAAAAAATTCAAAATAGGATTTTTGAACCCCTTGCTCTTGACAGCTGTAATAATTATCATTATTTTAAAAATTTTTAATCTTACATATTCGGATTATTACAAGGGCGGAAGCATAATAGTGTCGGCTTTGGGCCCCATTGTCACGGTACTTGCCCTGCCCATTTACAAGAATAAAGAGGCCTTGATAAAAAACTTTATTCCCATAATCGGAGGAATAACAGCAAGCATAATAACATCATTTGTATCTGTTACTCTTTTATCAAGATTATTTGGAATTGATGAAACCATATTTTTATCCCTCCTATCCAAATCAATCACAACTCCTTTGGCTGTTGAAGCTGCCAAAATGCTGGGAGGGTATGAATCTGTGGCTACTATATCCGTCATAATTACCGGCTTAATAGGCTCAGCCGTCGCACCTTTTATAGTAAAGACAGGCAAAATAAAAAATAACATAGCAAAGGGAATCGGAATCGGGTCAGCAGCCCATGCCGTAGGGACTATTAAGGCGGTGGAGATGAATGAGGAGACAGGTGCGGCAAGTGGGCTTGCAATGGGTTTGACCGGCCTCATGACCATAATAGCCGTAATAATTTTTGCATAGGAGAAGTTATGATTAGTTTAACGGAAATTAAGAAAGAGGATATGGAGTATATATACAAGTGGTTTTCCGACTCTGAGTTTTTAAAGTATTATGATTATTATCCCCCTCACCCACTGACAAAAACAGAAGTGGATAAAATGTTTGACTATTATGAGAAAAGCAGCAAATCCAAGGTGTTTGCCGTAAGAAAGGACAAAAGAATAATAGGTGTCGCAGGTTTTGATGACATAATTAAAGAAAACCAAGTGGCCACCTTATTTATAGGCCTGGGGAACGAAAATGAAAGAGGCAAGGGGCACGGAAAGGAAGCCATGAGAATTTTGCTGGAATTTGGCTTCAATGACTTAAATTTTCACAGGATTCAGCTTAATGTGCTGGAATTCAACGATAAAGCAATTGCCTTATATGAAAGATGCGGTTTTAGGAAAGAAGGGGTTTTAAGAGAATTTGTGCTGAGAGACGGCAAGAGATATAATCTGGTCCTGTATGGTTTGTTAAAAAATGAATGGATAAAAAAGAATGAAAGCAGGGGACACTAAGCAGTGTCCCCATATGTTTATGACTTTACGCAATATTGCTGTCAATCATCCTTGCAAAGGATGATAAGGGTTTAACTCCTATTTCCTTTGATGCAAGCCTGCCTTCCTTAAAGAAAATTATGGTCGGTATTGTCTGTATACCGTAGCGAATAGCCAATTCCTGCTGCTCATCTATATTTACCTTAGCAACAATTATTTTCTCCTTATATTGGTCTGCTACCTTGTCTATTACCGGTGCTACCATTCTGCAAGGAGCGCACCAGGCTGCCCAGAAATCCACTAAAACATACCTGTTTTCCTTAATCATGTCGTCGAATTCCTGAGTACTGTTTATAATTTTAATATTTTCTGCCATTTTAACTCTCCTTTTTATCTATTTGTAATGCTGCGTGCTGAGCAGCTATTAAACCTTCACTGACAGCCTTTGAAAGCTGAAGGGGTTTTCCGGTGATATCTCCTGCCGCATATAATCCCGGAATATTGGTTTCCATGTATTTATTGACGCTTATGAAGCTGCCGTCCAATTCCAGTCCCTCAATCAAGGTATCAGGTGCGACGGCATCCCTGAGCATAAAGACAGCGTCGGTTTTTATTATTTCCTCTCCTGTATTGACAGCTTCAACGGTATTTTCTCCTATTATTTCTTCAATCCTGCCTTTTATGTACTTCACATTATCGCTTAAATTCTCGTGTCTCGGTTTATTTGAAATAAAGGTTACATTGACCCCTATACTTTGCAGGAAATTTGCTTCCTCCCATGCATCATGGGATTGGTCCCATACGACAGCATCTTTCCCCCTGTAAAGCATTCCGTCGCAGGTTGAGCAGTAGCTTACCCCATTGCCTAAGAGCCTTCCTTCTCCCGGCAATTCTTTGACTTTTGAAATTCCCATAGCCAAAATCACCTTTTTTGACTCAATTATCTGGCCGTTAACATTGACCATGAAACTGTCACCCAAGGGAAGTATGTTTACTGCCTTGCCATCTTCGATTTTTACACCCATAGCTTCTGCATGTTCTTTAAACTTATCCATCAATTCTTTACCGGTCATGTGATAAAAACCTAAATGGTTATCCACTCTTTCTGCCTTCGAAAGATTGTTATCCCTGTTTGAAAAAATTCTTACCCTCTTGCCTCTGACCAGGGCATTCACTGCAGCGGACAAGCCGGCAGGACCTGCTCCGATAATGATGATATCAACTATTTCTCCCATATTAACCTCTCATTCTCAATGATATATTACAGTCTCTATTTTTAATAAAAACTTAAACTTCTGCTTATGGCGGCAAAGGTACCCGTATATGTCATAATTCCCATTATTACCAATATGAGTCCGCCTATCTTTATGGTATATTTGACTAAATTCCTTTTTTCTCTAAAGAAGTTCAAGGCCTCCGTGGTAAAGATACCTAATATCATAAAGGGTATTATGAAGCCTGAGGCATAAAGTGCTACCAAAAGGTTTCCCGTAAATGCATTTTGGGCATTTGATGCTAAAATTAAAACTGAAGCTAAAGCGGGTCCCACACATGGAGTCCATGCAAAGCTGAAAGTAAATCCCATTACGTAAGCAAGCAAGGGATTCATTTTTCCGCTTACATCGAGACTAATCCTTTTTTCCCTTTTTAGAAAATCAAGTTTTATAATATCCAGCTGTACAAGGCCTAAAATAATTATGATCGTGCCTCCTATTTTGCTGAAAAGTTCTCTGTTCCTGCTAAAGAATATACCCAAAGCAGAAAATGATAAACCTAAAATAAAAAAAACGGTTGAAATTCCCAAAACAAAAAACAAGGTGTTAAAGAGGACCTTTTTTCTTTCATAGCTGATGGTGCCGTCGCTGTTTACTTTTTTACCCCTGCCTGCCAAATAGCTGATGTATACGGGAATTAAGGGAAGAACACAGGGTGAAAAAAAGGATATGAATCCTTCGGCAAAAACCAATATCATGCTTACATCAGCTCTTAATCCTGAACTACCCATACCTGCCTCCAAAAATATTATTGTTAAAATATAGCAGGGTAACTTTACTTTGTCAAGTAACTATGTCACACTGATATTTGTTGAGTTTTATAATACAGCTTACTATAGTTTATGCTAAAAGCCGCAAGGCTTGCTTGCGGCTTTTGGCTTATCTTGTAGGTATTATCTCTATCCAGTAACCGTCAGGGTCCGTAATGAAGTATATCCCCATCTCTTCATTCACATACTCGATGCAGCCCATTTCTTCATGTTTCTTAAATGCTTCATCATAATTGTCAACCTTCATGGCTAAGTGATACTCCAATTCTCCCAAATCATAGGAATCTTTTCTGTCTCGCATCCAGGTAAGCTCCAAGGAGAAATCCGTTTCCCCGTCTCCCATGAAAACCAATATGAAACTGCCGTCTGAAGCTTCTTTTCTTCTTATTTCTTTTAAACCTAAGGCTTCCTTATAGAAATTCATACTCTTTTCCAAATCTAAAACATTAAAATTAAAGTGATTGAATGTAAATTTCATATATCCTCCTATTCTGCATCTATTAATTCATCCTGACCTTCTTCCTGGTCACCTCTAATCATGATGGAGAGCTGATTTAATATTTTTTCCAGTTCATTGATTTTTCTGCCGTATTCTGCCCAATTCCCGGTTTGTGAAGCTGAGGTAGCCTCATGGAAGACTAAGTTTGCCTTATTGATTAAGTCATTTATACCGGCATCCCCATATTCTATGTCAGGGTCACGGGGTTTTTGCCCCCCTGTGCCGAACAGTTTTTCTATTGTCCCATCCAAGGTAGGCTCCATAACTATTTTTTCACCATAGGATGCGACAACCATCTTCATTTCCGGGAAGTTGCTGTCCGTATCCGATTTCAAGTATATGGGCTCCACATAGAGCAAGGACTCCTCTATGGGAATCACTACTGTGTTTCCTCTTAAAACATCCGACCCCATCTGGGACCACAAGGTAAGCTGGGAAGATATATTTGTATCCTGGTCAATTTTTGTTTCTATCATATTAGGTCCCGAAATTACCTTTGTTTTAGGGAATTCGTACAAGACTAACTCACCGTAATTTTCACCGTCATTCCTTGCTGCCAAAAGTGCTATCATATTGTCTTTATTTTGGGGAGTGTATTGATTTGTCAATAAAAACTCCACATCCTCCTCACCGGGAAGCTTAAACATCAAATAACTGGAGCCTGCAGGCCCTTCTCCCCCACCCATGTATTTTTCGTTTGCCAGGTCCCAGTAATCTTCTCTTCCGAAGAAAACCGTCGGATTTTCAATATGGTAGAGCCTGTATATATCCGATTGGACATCAAAATACGCCCTTGAATATCTAATATGGTTTCTAAGGCCTTCAGGCATTTCATTTATGGGCTTTAACAAGTCGGTAAAAATTTTGTCATATACCTTGATAATCGGGTCCCCTTCATCTGCTATGTAAAAGTTTGTAGTGCCGTCATAAGCATCTACCACAGCCTTTACGGAATTCCTGATATAGTTTACGTCCCATCCATCAAACAATAAGTCCGTAGGCTGTGAATAAGGAAATCTGTCGCTTACGGTAAATCCTTCAATTATCCAATACAATTTGCCGTCATCCTGATTTGCCACAATGTAGGCATCCGGGTCAAAATAAATGAAGGGGGCTATTTGGCTTACTCTTTGGATAATGTTTCTATTGATGATTATTTTTGAATCCTTGTCAATATTCTTGGAAATCAGCATCCTGTAACTGCCTTCTCTTATGCTGAACAAGAGCCTCTTAAAAAATGAAAGGTTGATTCCTGCTTTTCCTTCATATGTGGTTTCAACATTATCGGCCCCTGAAGGATAGTCGAATTCCATTTCATCCGTATTCACTATTATGTAATTGTTGGTTTTTTCACCAAAATATATTTCAGGTCTCTGAATGTTAAAGTCTGTTTCGGTTGTGGGAGGAATATTTCTAACCAGTATTTCAGGCTGGCCCTGGGGGGTCACGCTATTTACCGTGGAAACCGTTATTCCATAGCCGTGGGTGTATTTCAAATACTGGTTGACCCAGGTTCTTGCCTGTACATTTAACCTGTCCTGGTCCAGTTCCCTTGCCGAAAGAAAAACCTGCTTATAATCACCGTCAATTACATACCTGTCTACGTCCACATCATAAAACACATAATAGGGTCGTATTCCCTGGAGCTGGTTGTAAACCTGAATCAAGGGCTCCTGGTCGTTAATTCTTATGTTTTCTATTACTTCCGGATTATTTTCTATATCTTCAATGGTTAGATTGTCATTGGCAGGGAATTGTATTGTTTTCACATTGTCCAGCCCATATGCTTTTTGAGTGCTTTCAATGCTGTATTGCATGTATACTGTTTCTTTTGACAGCTGGTCGGGCTCAACAATGAATTTTTCAACACCCCATCCCAAGCTTGTTCCCAGAATCGATATTATTATAAGGGCAGCGGGAAGGGCCAATGCCGTTTTTAATTTTCTTTTTCTTGCACCTGCAAAAAAGGTTGCTGCTGCAAGCATGCAGCCCACAGCCAAGACCCTGTATAAATTCAAGGTGATGTTAATATCCGTATATCCTGCTCCAAATACCCGGCCTAACCGGGAATAAAGCAAATCATAACATCTTAATACATATTTTGTCCCTAACAGTAAAAATAACAAAAAGCCGATAATTGAAAGCTGGTTGATTATCCTTTCGGCAAACTTTTTGTTCAAAACCTTGTTAAAATCTATCTGCTGTCGGGGGAATTGCCGGATATCTTCAAATTGCTCCGAAACATTTTTTATGCCTTCCTTAAGAGCGAGATAACCGTTAAACAAGACTATGGCTGCCGCCATCAAAAACAAGACGGATATGAGAAAACTGATGACTGTATTTATCAAGGGCATCTTGAAAACATAAAAACTTACTTCGTTGTTGAAGACAGGATCTTTTGTCCCAAAGTCCACGCTGTTGATGTATTGAAGTATCTGAAACCACATGGAGGATGTAATATTCAAGGTTAAAAAAAGGCTTGCTCCCCCGGATATCAGTTTAATTACCAAATTGACTTTTTTATTGACATTTATAATTTCCGATTCTTCATCGTACTTCTTCTTAAGTCTCTTAATGAAGATATATAACAAAATGGTCAGGATAATAAAAATCGGTACTCCGATGACAGCTTGCGCCTTAATTTTTGTAAGAAATGTTTCGGTATATCCCACTTCTTTAAACCACAAATAATCCGTAGCAAATTTTACTATACCGGTGAAGGAGTTGATAAGCAAAAATAATAGAGCAAGAACCCCAAAAACAAATAATCTTCCTTTTTTCTTCATATTACCTCCTTTTACCTGTAGTATTCCATTCTTAATTTTTCCAAAGATCTCTTTTCTATTCTTGATACGGTCATTTGCGATATATTGAGTTCTTTTGCTATATCGCTCTGGGTTTTATTCTCATAGAATCTTTTCATTATTATATCTTTTTCCAACTTGTTCAACTTACTCATTGACTTGTCGATGAAATCCTTGTTTTCAATCAAATCATAATATTTATCCTCAGCCCCCACAACATCCATGAGGGATATGTCATTTTCATCCCTGCTTAAATCAAATTTTTCGTCCAAGGACTGGGAATTAAACATTTTTCCAGCTTCGAAGGCCTCTAAAACTTCTTCTTCCGTACTGTTAGCATATTCGGCGATTTCTTTTATGGTTGGAGCCCTGTGAAGCTGGGAAGCCAAAATATTGTTGTATTCATTTACTTTTCTCGATATTTCCTGGATTTTTCTGGGCACCTTGACAGCCCAGCCCTTATCTCTGAAATACTTTTTAATTTCACCCAAGATGGTGGGGGTTGCAAAGCTTGTAAATTCGAACCCTTTTGTTATATCAAACCTTTCTATGGCAAAAATCAGCCCCATGCATGCAATTTGATATATATCATCATGCTCAATACCCCTGTTGCTGTATTTTCTTGATATGATTTCAGCCATATACTTGTACTTTTCAAAAATTTGATTTCTTATTTCAATATCCTTGGTTTCATGATAAAGCAAAAACAAGTCATAGTTTTTAATATTTTTTGAGTTTTTACTCAATTTGCTCATATTAATCAACGCCTATTTTATTTTTTCAAAAGTTATTGATTTATTGTTTAAATCATAGTTAAAGTTATCGGACAAACTTTCAATAATCATGATGCTCATATCATTGTTTAATTGTTCTTCAAATATCCGGCCCTCATTTAAATCTGTAACCGTCACAATAATCTTGTCATCGGCAGCTTGATAAGCTATTTCCAAATCATCCGTATTCTTTTCCAGATTCTTGATGAAAAAAGTGCATATCTCAGATATCACAACCTTTATATCTTCGATTTCATCAAGGTAAAATCCTTTTAAACTGGCAAGAGCAGATGAGGTTAATCTTATAGTACTCATGTATTCGGATTTCTTAGGGATTCTTAAAAATACTTTATCCATTTTCATCACTCCCGGATATCAAAAACCTTGTTTAAACCGGTAATATCAAACAGCTTATAGATATTAGGCTTTAAGTTGACAATTTTAAAATTCAAATTTCTTTCCTTCATGTTCTTATAAATGCTCATCAAAACACCTAATCCCGTGGAGTCGATATACACCAAGCTCTCTCCGTCAATGATGATATCCTTCTTATTGTCTTCAATCAATGCAAAAACATTGGTCTTAAGCTGGGGAGAAGTGTATATATCCACCTCTCCGATGGGCTTTACCACAATATCCTTTCCTTGTAACATGCTTTCAATTTCCAAAGACATAATTCTCCTCCATTATTCTTCATCTTCTTCCTCTGAATATATTTTTGCTATTGAAGCAACCTTATCGTCATCTTTCAGCCTCATTGCTATTACACCCTGAGTATCTCTTCCCATTACGGAAATATCCCTGGCATGCATCCTTATTATGGTTCCGTTTGCACTTAAAATCATGACATCATCTTCTTTTTTAACTATGAGCGAATTCACTATAGACCCCGTCTTTTTATTGATATTGTGGGCTTTCATACCCTTGCCGCCCCTGTTTTGAGGCCTGTATTCCTGGGACAGGGTTATTTTGGCATATCCCTTTTCCGTAATTGTTAATATGTGCTTGTTTTCGTCGCTTTTTTCAATAATGCTCATGGCAACAAGCTCATCATTTTTTTCAAGGGTTATTGCCCTTACTCCCATGGTGTTCCTGCCCATATCTCTTACGTCGTTTTCGTGGAACCTTATGCCTTTTCCAAATTTGGTGACAATGAATATATCCTTTGTCCCGTCTGTTTTGTTCATGCTTATCAATTCATCGTCTTCTGCAATTTTTATGGCCACCAAACCTGTTTTCCTGTTAGATTCAAATTCGCTCAGCTTGGTTTTTTTGATAATTCCGTTCTTTGTTACAAATACCAAATATTCATCATCATTAAATTCCCTTATGGGTATCATGGATTTAATCTTTTCACCGGCTTCAATGTTAATCAGGTTTATTACAGCCGTTCCCTTAGCCTGACGTCTTGCTTCCGGTACTTCGTAAGCCTTTATTTTGTATATTTTCCCCTTGTTTGTAACAAACAAGAGATAATCGTGAGTCGATGTGATGAACAAATCCGTTACAAAGTCTTCATCCCTTGTGGTCAGGGCGGTAATACCCTTTCCGCCCCTGTTTTGGGCCTTATAGGTATCTTCTGGAAGCCTCTTTATATAGCCGAAATGGGTCAATGTAATAGCAACATTTTCTTCTTCAATCAAATCTTCTTCGTTGATTTCCCCTTCTTCGGCCTTAAGCTGGGTTTTTCTCTCATCATAAAATTTGTTTTTTATATCCTTCAGTTCATCCTTGATTATCTGGTCGACTAAATGCTGGTTAGCTAAGATTTCCTTAAACCTGTTTATCATTTTAATCAGGTCTTCATATTCGGCATTTAACTTTTCTCTTTCAAGGCCCTGGAGGCGTCTGAGTCTCATGTCAACTATTGCCCTTGCCTGAATTTCGGTTAATTTAAATGCTTCCATCAACCTTTTCTCGGCATCGTCATAGGATGACCTTATAATTCTTATGACTTCATCAATATTGTCTATTGCGATCAGCAAACCTTCAACGATGTGGGCTCTTGCCTCAGCCTTGCCTAAATCGTACCTTGTTCTCCTGACGATGACATCCCTTTGATGGTTTACATAGTGATAAATTATCTCTTTCAGGTTTAAAACCTTTGGCTCATTATCCACCAAGGCAATCATTATCACGCTGAAGCTGTCCTGGAGCTGGGTATGCTTGTATAATTGATTCAGCACTATGTTGGGATTATAATCTCGTTTAATTTCGATTACAATCCTCATTCCCGTCCTGTCGCTTTCATCCCGGATATCGGAAATTCCATCAATTCTTTTATCTCTTACAAGCTCGGCTATCTTCTCGATAAGTCTTGCCTTATTCACCTGGTAGGGAAGCTCTGAAACCACTATTCGGCTTTTGCTGTTTTTCATTTCTTCTATTTCAGCCTTAGCCTTTACCTTCAATATTCCTCTTCCCGTCATATATGCATTTTTGATGTTATCCTTGCCTTCTATTATGGCCCCTGTTGGAAAATCGGGACCCTTTATATACCTCATGAGTCCGGGAACGTCGATATCGGGATTATCAATATAAGCAATTATCCCGTTAATTACCTCTCCTATGTTATGGGGGGGTATGGAGCTGGCCATTCCTACGGCAATACCTGATGACCCGTTCACAAGCAAGTTAGGAAAGCGGCTTGGAAGTACTACGGGCTCTTTCAAGGTTTCATCAAAATTGGGTCTGAAATCAACCGTATCCTTTCCTAAATCCCTAAGCATCTCCATTGCTATGCTTGACATTCTTGCTTCGGTGTAACGCATTGCCGCCGCTTCATCACCGTCTACAGACCCGAAGTTTCCGTGTCCATCAATCAAAGGATAACGCATGGAGAAGCTCTGGGCTAATCTTACCATTGCATCATACACGGCAGAATCACCGTGAGGATGATACTTACCTAAAACATCTCCCACGATACGGGCACTTTTCTTGTGGGGTTTATCCGGCGAAAGCCCCAATTCGCTGGCGGAGTATAAAATTCGCCTGTGAACCGGCTTCAGTCCGTCCCTAACATCCGGCAGGGCTCTTGATACTATTACAGTCATGGCATAGTCCAAATAAGACTTTTTCATTTCTTCAGTTATATTAACATTTATGATTTTGCTTTTATCTTTTTCGTTCATTTATTATCCCTCAAGTCTATATATCTAAATTCTGTACATACTTAGCATTCTCTTCGATAAATTCCCTTCTCGGGGCCACCTTGTCTCCCATCAGGACATTGAATATTTCATCTGCTTCCATGGCATCATCTTCATTTATTCTCAAGAGAATCCTGGTTTCCGGATTCATGGTTGTTTCCCAAAGCTGGTCCGGATCCATTTCTCCGAGACCCTTATACCTTTGGATTTCAATCTTGCTATCCCTGCCTATCTCCTCCAAAAGCTGGTTGAGCTCGGCATCGCTGTAAACATATTCTTCAAAACTACCCTTTTTCACCCTGTATAAGGGGGGCTGGGCAGCGTACACATATCCTCCGGTAATAAGGTCCTTCATATACCTGTAGAAGAATGTCAGCAGCAAAGTCCTTATGTGGGCTCCGTCTACGTCGGCATCCGTCATGATTATTATTTTATGATATCTCAATTTCGAAATATCAAAATCTTCCCCTATCCCACAACCGAAGGCGGTAATCATATTTTTAATTTCTTCGGAGTTAAGTATTTTATCTATTCTTGATTTCTCAACATTTAATATTTTTCCTCTCAAAGGAAGTATTGCTTGGGTTCTCCTGTCCCTTCCTTCCTTAGCCGACCCTCCTGCAGAATTACCCTCAACTATGCAGATTTCACTCAGAGCCGGGTCTTTTTCTGAGCAGTCTGCCAATTTACCGGGAAGGGCCATACTTTCAAGGGCTCCCTTTCTTCTGACCAAGTCTCTTGCCTTTCTTGCAGCTTCCCTGGCACGGGCAGACTTTAAAGATTTTTCGACAATTGCCTTTGCCGTCTTAGGATTTTCCTCGCAATATATACTTAAAGCCTCTCCCGTGATACTCTCAACTATACCCCTTATTTCGCTGTTTCCCAGCTTGGTCTTGGTCTGACCTTCAAATTGAGGGTTTGTTACTTTAATTGACAGTATTGCGGTAATCCCTTCTCTTATATCTTCGCCGGTAATTGCCACATCATTATCTTTTATTAGACCTGCTTTTCTTGCATAATCATTTATAACCCGGGTAAGGGCTGTTTTAAACCCTACTAAATGGGTTCCTCCCTCAATCGTGTTTATATTGTTTACGAATGAAAATATGTTTTCATTGTAAGAGTCAGTATATTGAATGGCAAATTCAACAATTACCTTATCCCTTGTCACTTCCGTATAAATGACATCATTGTGAAGGGGTTCTTTCTTGCTGTTTAAAAACCGTACAAACTCTTTAATTCCTCCTTCATAATGAAACTCATTTTTTATCTTGTTCCTTTTATCTTCAAGGATTATCTTTATTCCCTTGTTTAAAAAGGCTAACTCCCTCATCCTGTGCTTAATGGTGGTATAATTAAATTCCAGGGTATCAAAAATTGTGGGATCGGGACTAAATGTGATGCTCGTTCCCGTCTGCTTGGTGTTGCCTATTAATTCAACTTCCGTCTTTGCAATACCTCTTTCGTACCTTTGCCTGTACTTTTTGCCGTTCCAGTTTACTTCTGCCACCAAATAGTCCGACAGGGCATTTACGCATGAAACTCCAACACCGTGAAGCCCTCCTGAAACTTTGTATGCGTCGTTGTCAAACTTACCCCCTGCGTGAAGAACGGTCAAAACAGTTTCCAATGTGGATTTACCTGTCTTTTTGTTGGTTTCAATGGGAATACCCCTTCCGTTGTCTACAACCTGGACCGAATTATCTTCGTTGATGGTCAGTTTAATGGTATCGCAAAAGCCTGCCAATGCTTCATCTATGCTGTTGTCTACAACTTCATAAATCAACTGGTGAAGCCCTCTTTCCCCCGTAGACCCGATATACATTCCCGGTCTTTTTCTCACAGGCTCCAAGCCTTCAAGAACCTGGATCTGATCTGCGCTGTAATGATTGTTGTTTTTATCTGTCGCCATTTATTTCTCCTCTAATCTAAAATACTGCTTATTTTTCCTTCGTTTATATAAAATAATTTTTTATTGAAATCCTTTGTTAAAGAATTCAGCTCATAGTCATCCGTACTTGTAATTATTGTTTGCATCCCTTTAATATGCTCAATAAGATAAGTCTTTCTCTTGTTATCAAGCTCCGACAAGACATCATCCAACAATAAGATGGGATATTCCCCTGCTTCTTCCCTTATTATTTCTATTTCGGCAAGCTTTAAGGCCAAAATTGCAGACCGCTGCTGTCCTTGGGACCCGAAATATTTACATTCCTTATCGTTAATCTTTATTATCAAATCATCCTTGTGGGGACCATACAGGGAAACACCCCTCAAAACTTCATTGGTGAAATTCTTTTTAATTTTTTCATAGAATAATTTTTTGACTTCTTCCCTGTCCGTAACTGGTCCAATGTTGCTGTAATAAGATATATCTAATCTTTCCCTCTTGCCTGTCAAGCTAAAATAAATATCCGTGGAATATTTTTTTAATTTATTTATGTATTCGTTCCTGTAAAGGGTTATTTCCGTCCCCGTATTTACCAAATAATCATTCCAAATACCGATGATATCCTTATTTTCACATCTTGTGTGGTAGTTTTTCAGGAGCATATTTCTCTCGGTGGTAACTCTTTTATACTTATTCAGCAAATACTTATACTTTGGTTTTATCTGTGAAATGTCGATATTGATAAACCTCCGTCTCTCCACCGGACTCCCCTTGATAATTTTCATATCATCGGGAGTAAAAATAACATTGTTCAAAATACCTATCATCTCGGACGTTTTATCAAGCTTGACCCCGTTGATGAAAACCTGTTTCTTTTTGTTTTTTTCTAACTGTATTTCTATTTTTATCTTATAATTATTTTTTGTTAAATGAATTTCAAGGGAGCTCTTGTTTTCGGAAAAGTTAATCAGTTCGCTTTCGCTGTTCAGCCTGAAAGTTCTTCCGATGGACGCTATATATATGGACTCCATGAGGTTTGTCTTACCTTGGCCGTTTTCTCCGATGAAAATATTAAGAGAATCATTTAAATCCGCTTCCGCTTCTTTAAAATTCCTGTAATTCTTAATTATAAGCTTATTTACTATCATTCTTCCTCTTTCTGATTAGAGACATTCTCAGCAGGGGGACCCTTAATTATATACTTTTCATTATTGAATTCAATCATATCCCCTTGTCTTAACTTTTTTCCTCTTTGTAAAACAACCTCTCCGTTAACCTTCACCAACCCGTCGGTTATGGCCCTTTTGGCCATGCCTCCTCCTTCAACGGCATTTACAAATTTTAACAGCTGGTCTAATTTAATATACTCCGTATTAATATTTATTTCTTCCATATACTACCCTTTCTGATCATACCTGCCTTATTAGCTGATCCTTACCGGCAGAACCATATAAATATAGTTTTCCTTATTTTCTCCATTTTCTTCTTTAATAAAACACGGATTGTTTTTTCCTATTAAGTTGAGTGATATCATTTCACTGTCTATCACCTTCAAATAATCCAACAGATATTTCGAATTGAAGCCTATTTTGATATCTTCTCCTTCCTTGTCAATATATATATTTTCTTCTACATTGCCGTACTCCGAAGCAGAATAAATCTTCATACCCAGGTCCTTAATATCCAATATAATCAAATTATTCTTGTCTTCCCTTGCAAGAAGGGATGCTCTTTCGATGCTGTCCCTGATTTCTCCCGTATTGACCTTCACGACAGAAACATAGTTATCTTTTATGATTCCTTCATAGTCTATGAATTTTCCTTCCAAGAGATTTGAAATTATAATGGTATTATCTACCTTAAAGGAAATATGGCTTTCAGATACCACAATTTCTGTTTCATCTTCATTTTCCTCAATTATCCTGTATATTTCAAACAAGGTTTTGGCAGGAACCACGATTGAAATCTCTCCGTCATAATCAATTGATTCCTTTCTTACCGCCATCCTGTACCCATCAAGAGCTACAAGGGTGCACACCTTATTCTTAATCTCAAGGAGGCAGCCCGTAAACACGGGTTTTATATTCTCTAAGGCTGCAGCAAAATATGTGTGTTTTATCAAACTCTTTAGTATTTCTGATTTTATCTTAAATGATTCTCCTTCATTGTTGAAGGTGTTGTCAGGGTATTCGTCAGCTGAATTGCCAAGTATGTTTATTTCTGAATTCAAGCATTTTATTTCCATGTTGTTGTTGTTCTTTTTTTCCATAAACACATAGGTATTTGAAGGAAGTTTTCTGACAAAATCACCTATCAGCCTTGCCTGGACCACAATTGAACCCTCTTCTTCAATTTCACAGGGTGAATATGTTTTAATCCCTAAATCCAAATCCGTTGCCGTCAAAATCAGCTCATTATTTTTTGCTTCGATAAGTATTCCTGACAGTATGGGAAGGGGTGTTCTTACGGAAACAGCCTTCTGTACTATGTTAATAGCTTTATTAAGTTCGTTTTGATTAATTTTTACTTTCATAATAAGCTCCTTACTCTAATTTTTTTGTTGATAAATTATTTCGCTTACACAGATAGAAATATATAAAAAATTTAGTAGTAATATTAGTAGGCAGTGTTAATTTGTTGAAAACCTTATAAAACATTGTAAATTAAGGGTAAAAATAAAAATTTTTTTGTTGATGGTTTTATTATTTATTAAGAGTTCTTTCTTTTATCTTTTTGCTCCCATAAATTATGCCAACAGGTTGTCAACAATTTGGTGTTAATTATTGAGCATAGAAATCAAATCATCAATATTTTTTTTGATTTCCTGGCTGTTGTCCATATCTTCTTCTACTTTATTGCAGGCATGAAGGACTGTTGAATGATCCCTTCCCCCAAATTCTTCACCTATTTTGGGCAGGGATAAGTCAGTTAGCTTTCTTGCTATATACATGGCAATCTGCCTGGGATATGCAATATTCTTGGTTTTCTTTTTGGATATTATTTCTTCGATAGAAATATTGTAATAATTTGCAACAACTTCTTTGATGTCGGTAACGGATATTTTTTTATTCTTTGACAGCAGGTGTTTTAAAGCTTCCTGGGCCAATTCAAGGGTGACTTCTTTTTTATTGGTAAGAGAAGCATAAGCGTATATGCGAATCAGTGCCCCTTCGAGCTTACGTATGTTTGATTGTATATGCTGGGCAATGTATGCTAATACTTCATCAGGAACATTATAATTTTCGGCTTCAGCCTTTTTTCTCAATATTGCAATTCTTGTTTCATAGTCCGGCGGTTGAATGTCCGCTATCAATCCCCATTCGAAACGTGAACGCAGCCTGTCTTCCAAGGTGGGTATTTCAGAAGGAGGATTGTCGCTGGATACTATGATTTGCTTGTTTGCCTCATACAAGGCATTAAAGGTGTGGAAAAATTCTTCCTGGGTACTGACCTTTCCTGCGATAAACTGTATGTCGTCAACCAATAAAACATCGGCCTTTCTGTAAGTATTCCTGAATTCTTCATTGGTCCCGTCTTTGATTGAATTAATGAGGTCATTGGTAAAGGTTTCACTGGTTACGTAGAGGACATAGGTTTCAGGATTGTTGTCTAAAATATAGTGGCCTATAGCGTGCATTAAATGAGTTTTTCCAAGGCCTACCCCCCCATAGATAAACAAGGGGTTATATGTAGTGGATGGTGCTTCCGCCACTGCTAAGGACGCTGCATGAGCAAAACGATTGCTGTTTCCTATGATAAAGTTGTCAAACCTGTATTTGGGATTTAGTTTTCTTCCGTTATATAAGGTGTCCGTATCCTCTAAATTGTTTGTGTCAAATTTCTTGACTTCTTCTTTGTCGATGCTTTCTCCCGGAATGGTAAATATCAGCTCGGTTTCCTTCTTTAAAACATAAGAGAAGGCATTTTTAAGAAAATTATAATGTCTTTTCTTTATGGTATTCCTTAAAAAATCATCGGCAGTCTCCAAATAAATGGTGTTGTTTTTATATGCTACTATTTTTAGGGGTTTAAACCAGGTGTTAAAGCTTACTTGATTAGTATCTTCCTTTACTATTTCAAGTACTTCATTCCATAATTCTTCAAAATTCATAATTTCCTCCGGTGTTGATAAAAAAATTAACAATATGTTGATTAAAGCTACATATATTGATAATATTAAGGACATAAACAGGTGTTTATAAAAATGTGAACATAAGCAATGGTTGAGATAATAAGTGTAAGTATAAATTTATCACAAGTTGTCCAAGAAAAATGTTGATAAAAAGTTATCCACAGACACTTATCATACTATCATTTTTTATCCACAATTTCAATTTAAATTTAAATATTTTAAAAAATATTTGCAATATGACAAAAAATATAGTATATTACAATAGCATTAAAGGTAATCTCCGGGATGGGAGGTTTGCCGGCCATGAAATTTTCTGTGTTGACATAAATATTTAAAAATAATATAATTAAAAAATATGAAATTTTAAATATTTATATATATATCTGGTTACAAGGAGGTGTCTGTTTTGAAGAGAACATATCAGCCGAAAAGAAGACAAAGAAGCAGGGAACACGGCTTTTTAAAGAGAATGAGTACAAAATCCGGTAGAAATGTATTGAAGAGAAGAAGGGCAAAAGGTAGAAAAAGATTGTCAGCATAAGGCCGCATGAGTGGCCTTTTATTCCATATATACATTTAAGGAAAAGAAATGATAATAATAAAAAAAAACAAAGACTACAAATCTGTATATGATTGCAATAATTCCATATCAGACTATAACCTTGTCATTTTTATAAAAAAAAATGATTACAAGTATAGCAGATTTGGATTTACGGCTGCAAAAAAAATCAAAAAAGCAGTTGACCGCAATCTCATCAGAAGAAGACTGAAAGAAATAGTCAGGCAGAGGGAGCATAAAATAAAAGAAGGCTACGATATTGTCCTTATGGCAAGGGTAAATGCCGTTGAATCCGATTATAGAAGCCTTGAAAGCTCTTTCGTGAAACTGATGAAGAGAAAAAACTTATTTAAGGGTATGTAAATTGAGCAAGGTATTAATTTTTATCATACGCATATATCAGAAATTTTCTTCAAGGTCTGCAGTCAGACATTGCAGATTTTATCCAACTTGCTCCCAATATTTTGTTGAAGCATTACAAAAATACGGTTTTTTTAAGGGTTCATACTTAGGCGTAGGGAGGATATTGAGGTGCCATCCCTTTAATCCCGGAGGATATGATCCTTTGAATTAGGAGGAAAAGAATGAATTTAGATTTTTTAGCGGTGCCCATGGGGACCCTGGTAAGATTTATATACAACATGGTTTCCGGCATTGACTCCAAATACTTATCGGCATATGCCATATCAATAATAATATCAACCATAATATTTAAATTTATAGTATTGCCTTTAACCCTGAAGCAGAGTAAATCCATGAAGAAAATGCAGGAATTGAGTCCAAAGCTTCAGGAATTACAGCAAAAATACGGAAAAGATCCTCAAACCCTACAAAGAAAACAAATGGAATTGTACAAGGAAGCAAATTACAGCCCCTTTTCCGGATGTCTGCCCCTCTTGATACAATTTCCGATTATAATTGCATTTTTTTATGTTATTCGTGACCCGGTCAGATATGTTTTCAGGGACCAGGTGCTGTTTGACACCATAAACAGGTCATTTTTATGGATAAAAGACTTAGGTTTTACAGAAAACCATGTATTTGATGGCGGACTTGTAAACGGCTTGTCCATGGGCGGCATGTCTCTACCCTTTTTAGGATATGCATTTCCAATATTAGCTGTAATTTCAGGTGTTACAACCTACCTTACCACAAAATTGACAGCCCAGCCCTCCTTAAATGAACAGCAGGCTTCAACCCAAAGGACCATGAATACGATGATGCCGATTATGATATTTGTATTCTCCATACAATTTCCTGCAGGATTGGCCTTATATTGGGTTGTATCAAATTTATTCCAGTTGGTGCAGCAGTTAATTGTTTTAAATTCGTCCAAAAATCCGAAGGAGGAATTATGATAGATGAAGAATGTAACAATTGAAAAACCTACCGTTGAAGAAGCTATAGCCGCAGCGCTTGAAGAACTCAATGCAGAGGACAGCGAGGTCGAAATTGAAATAATAAATGAGCCGTCAAAAGGTTTTTTTGGCCTCGGCAGCAAGGATGCAAAGGTAAAAGTTACCCTTACCAATGGTCCTGAAGAAAGAGCAAGCAGATTTATGGACCTTTTGCTTGAAAAAATGAGCATAGATGCTGACTATGAAGTTTGTTATTCTGACAATATCTTAAATGTTGACATAGTAAAAATCGGAGAAGACGATAAGGGAATAGTGATCGGCAAAAGAGGCAAAAATTTAGATGAAATTCAGTTTCTGTTAAATTTGATGGTTAATAAGGGAAGAGAAAACTATGTCAGGGTAATTTTCAATGTTGAAGATTACAGAACCAAGAGAGAGGATACTTTAAAGAGATTAGCCTTTAAAATGGCAGACAAGTGCAGGTATTACAAACGTAAGGTAAAGTTGGAGCCCATGAATCCCTACGAAAGAAGGATCATCCATTCAACCTTACAGGACCAGGAAGATATCATAACCTATTCCGAAGGGGAAGAGCCTTACAGAAAAGTAGTCATAGATAAGAAATAACCCTCAAAAAGGGTTATTTTTATGCTATAAAATCTATGTACTTTTATATTGAATTAAGGTAAAATGAATATAATATATGGTATCTTCAGTATTAGAAAGCGGTGATGAGATGTTTAACGATACAATAGCTGCAATTGCAACTTTCCCCGGCAATGCGGGCATTAATATAATCAGATTGAGCGGAAAAGACGCACTAAATATTGCATTAAAGATATTTATCGATAAAAATAGAGAAAAAGTTACGAATTTTAAAGCCAGGTACCTCCATTACGGCTATATAAGGGATGAAAATGACAGGATAATCGATGAAGTCCTGATATCATACATGAAGGCACCCAATACCTATACCAGGGAAGATATAATTGAAATTAACTGTCACGGGGGAATTATTTCCGCAAAGAAAATATTGGATACGGTCCTGAGTTACGGCTGCAGGCCGGCGGAAAGGGGAGAGTTTACCAAGAGGGCTTTCCTCAACGGGAGAATTGATTTAACCCAAGCGGAAGCCGTATTGGACATAATAAATTCCAAGACTGATTCAAGTCATGAAATTTCCGTGAAACATTTGGAAGGCAGGCTTTCAAGACAAATAAACGCAGTTATAGATGAAATAATGGATTTGCTGGCAAATATAGAAGTAAACATAGATTTTCCCGAATACGACGAGGATGAGATAACCATTGAAAGGGTTAAGAGCCTGTGCGATAAAATAGGACCTCAATTGGATAAACTCATTAAAACCGCCGATACGGGAAAAATATTCAAGGAAGGCATAAAGACCGTAATACTTGGGAAACCCAATGTGGGAAAATCATCTCTCATGAATTTTCTCCTGAATGAAAATCGTGCAATTGTAACGGAGATTCCGGGAACTACCAGGGATACCATAGAAGAATTCGTAAACATTAAGGGAGTTCCTTTAAGAATAATAGACACTGCCGGCATCAGGGAAACCGATGATATGGTAGAGAGGATAGGCGTTGAAAAAGCTTTGGAAAAAGTAAGGGCTGCAGACTTGGTCATGATGATTTTTGATTCATCAAAGGGCCTTGAAAAAGAGGATGAAATAATATTAGACTATATAAAAGACAAAAAGGTTATTTATATAAAGAACAAAACAGATCTGGAAAACAAATTGGATTTATCTTCTTATAAAAAGATAGAAGAAGATATAATCAATGTGTCTATTTTGCAAAATCAAGGTTTGGATGATATAATCGATAAAATAAGCTCTATGTTTTTTGAAGGCCGTTTAAATGTGACGGATGAGCTTATAATCAACAATGTGAGACACAAGAATTTATTGATAAAGGCTAAGAAAAATATGGACGATGTATTAAAATCCATTGAAAATAACATGACTATAGATCTGATAGAGATAGATTTAAAAGAAGCTATGGAAAACTTAGGACTGATTGTAGGCAAATCAGTCAGCGATGATTTGGTTGATAAAATATTCGATGAATTTTGTATAGGAAAGTAGAAAGGAACAAGAATGGAAGACAGAGTAAGAGAATTTCTAGAAGAAAGCGTAGACGTTTTAGTGATAGGAGCCGGTCACGCAGGGTGTGAAGCAGCCTTAGCCACCGCCCGTCTTGGTTTAAAAACCATAATGGTGACCTTAAGTCTTGATTCAATAGCTATGATGCCATGCAATCCCAATATAGGAGGAACGGCAAAAGGCCACTTGGTGAGGGAAATCGATGCTTTAGGCGGAGAAATGGCTTTAAATATAGACAAAACTATGATACAATGTAAGATGTTGAACCGGTCAAAAGGGCCTGCGGTACATTCCTTAAGGGCTCAGGCCGACAAGAAAAGGTATCATACAGAAATGAAAAAGGTCATAGAAAACCAGAAGAACTTAAGGGTGATACAGACAGAAGCAACTAAAATAACAGTGAATGAAGATGAGACCTTTAATGTATATACCAAGCTTGGGGCATACTACAGGGCAAGAGCCGTCATAGTTACTACGGGAACCTATTTAAGGGGAAAAATTCATATCGGAGAATTGAATTTTTCATCAGGGCCGGACGGTTTGGCTCCCGCAAACGAATTGTCCAAGTCCCTCATGGACTTGGGAATTCAGCTGGTCAGATTCAAGACGGGGACACCTGCCAGAATACACAAGGATTCCATAGATTATGAGAAAATGGCAGTCCAGACCGGTGATGATGAAATAATTCCTTTTTCATTTATGAATGATGAAATAAAGATTGACCAGGTACCCTGCTACATTACCTATACTACAAGGGAGACTCATGAATTAATCAGGGAAAATTTACACAGGTCACCCCTCTACGCCGGTGTCATAAAAAGCGTGGGACCCAGGTATTGTCCATCATTGGAAGACAAAGTGGTAAAATTTGCCGATAAAGAAAAACATCAGCTCTTTGTGGAGCCGGAAGGCCTTGACACAAAAGAAATGTATATCCAGGGAATGTCCACCTCTTTGCCTTACGAAGTTCAGATTCAGATGTACCGGTCCATGACAGGCCTTGAAAATGCACAAATTATGCGGCCTGCATACGCTATAGAATATGATGCCATAGACCCCACCCAGCTTAAGCTAAACCTTGAATTGATGACCATTAAAAATTTGTTTTTTGCCGGTCAGATAAACGGGAGCTCAGGATATGAAGAAGCTGCGGCACAAGGTTTGATGGCAGGCATAAATGCATATTTGAGCTTAAACAACAAGGAACCCTTTATCTTAGACCGGTCGGAAGCCTATATAGGTGTCTTGATAGATGATTTGGTGACCAAGGGGACAAACGAACCTTACAGGATGATGACTTCGAGGGCAGAGTACAGGCTTCTTTTAAGACAGGACAATGCCGATGAAAGACTTACGGAAAAGGGCTACCAAATAGGCCTGGTTACGGAAGAAAGATATAGGAGATATAAGGATAAAAAACAAAAAATAGAGAATGAAATTGAAAGGCTGAGGAAGATTAAGATAACACCCAAGCCCGAAATAAATGATGCTTTGGAAAACATGGGGAGCACACCCTTAAAAATACCAACAAGCCTTTATGATTTAATGAAGCGGACAGAGCTAAATTACGACAATACCTTATTTTTGGATCCGGAGAGACCTGATCTCAGAAAAGAAATAAAGGATTATGTAGAAACAATTATAAAATATGAAGGCTATATACAAAAGCAGATAGCCCAGGTTGACCAGTTTAAAAAGTTAGAGAACAGAAAAATACCAAAAGATATAAACTACGATGATGTAAAAAGTCTCAGAATTGAAGCAAGGCAGAAGCTAAACAAGATAAGGCCGGACTCCATAGGCCAGGCTTCAAGGATTTCGGGAGTTTCGCCTGCGGATATAAATGTTCTGCTGGTTTATTTGATGACCCATAATCAAAAATAAGGAGTTTACCTTGATAGAGATAATGGAAAAAGGTTTTAAGGACCTTAAATTACCCTACAGCGAAGAAATTGAAGAAAAATTCATTGTATACAGAGACTTGTTAAAGGAATGGAATAAAAAAATAAATATCACATCAATAGAAGAAGATGAGGATATTTATGTCAAACATTTCATAGACAGCCTTCTTATCTTGAATGAAGATAATGCTGCCGAAAATAAAACAATAATTGACGTTGGTACGGGAGGAGGTTTTCCCGGCCTGCCCCTTAAAATTGTCAATGACAATTACAGAATTACCCTTTTGGACAGTTTGAGAAAGAGAATAGACTTTTTGGCTGAAGTGGTAAAAGCATTAAACTTGAAGAATGTGGAACTGATTCACGGCAGGGCTGAAGATTACGGACAAAACAAGAAGTATAGAGAAAGTTACGACATTTGTGTTTCAAGGGCCGTAGCCCCCCTTAATGTTTTAAGCGAATATTGTATCCCTTTTGTTAAGGTGGGAGGGTATTTTGCAGCCTACAAGAGCGACAACATTTCCCAGGAAATATCAAATTCCGACAATGCAATCAAAAAACTTGGCGGAAAAATTAAGGAAATTAAAGAAATTTCTATACCCGGTACTGATATTAACAGAAAAATTGTTATAATAGAGAAGATAGAAAAAACAAATATCAGGTATCCGAGAAAGGCAGGGAAACCGGGCAAGGATCCGATAAAATAAGGGGGAGAACATTGATTAACAGTATAGTTCATATTGATGTAAATAAAATCATACCTAACAAGAATCAGCCAAGAAAAAATTTTGATGAAAAAGCATTGAAAGAGTTAAGCCAATCAATAGAAAACTATGGGATCATACAGCCTATTACGGTAAGAAAAATCTATGATGATATCTATGAGATCGTAGCCGGGGAAAGACGCTACAGGGCTGTTAAAATGTTAAAGATGGATACGATTCCCGCTGTGATTATCGAAGCTAAAGAAGAAGAATCGGCAGCCATATCTTTAATCGAGAATTTGCAGCGTGAAGACTTGCATTACATTGAAGAAGCAGCCGCCTACGAGAGACTGATAGGTGAATTCGGCTTAAGTCAGACCCAATTGGCAGAGAAGCTGGGCAAATCTCAATCGGGAATTGCAAACAAAATGAGAATTCTCAAACTTCCCCAATCAGTCAAAGAAAAGTTGAGGGAAGGCAATTTAACCGAGCGCCACGGCAGGGCTTTATTAAAAATAACAGATGAAGAAATCCTGTTAAATCTTGTTGAAAAGATAATATCAAAGGATTTAAACGTAAGTGAAACCGAAAAGCTGGTAGATTCCATTGCTAATGAATTGAAGGTCAGGAAAAAGGCGGACAAGCGTAATGTCAGGAACTTCATAAATTATAAAATATATATAAATACCATAAAAAATGCTTATAATGAAATAGTTAAGACAGGCATCAAGGCTAAGTTTGAGCAGAAGGAATCAGATGATTTCATTGAAATAATGGTCAAGATTCCGAAGAAAAGTATACAGGGGTGATAAAATGGTCAAGGTCATAAGTATTTTCAATCAAAAAGGCGGGGTTGGCAAGACAACGACTAATGTAAACCTTTGCGCAGCATTGGCCTTAAAGGGAAAGAAGGTACTTAGCATTGACATTGACCCTCAGGGCAATTCCACCAGCGGTTTGGGATTTGACAAGAACCGGCTGGAACATACAATTTACAATGTTTTGATTGAAGATTACGATATCAACAAGGTCATCCTTAAGACGGAATTGGAAAACTTAGACCTTATTCCTGCCAATATCCAGCTGGCAGGTGCCGAAATCGAGCTTACCAACGCAAGATACAGGGAAAAAACCTTGAGAGAGAAAATTAATTTAATTGAAAAGGAATATGATTTTATTATTATAGATTGTCCCCCTTCTTTAGGTTTATTGTCATTAAATGCTCTTACGGCATCCCATACGGTCCTGATACCCATACAGTGCGAATACTATTCTTTAGAAGGGGTAGGACAGCTTATCGATACCGTGAAATTAGTAAGAAAAAACCTGAACCCTAAGCTTGAAATCGAAGGAGTTATTTTAAACATGTTTGACGGCAGAACCAACCTTTCCATCCAGGTTGTTGAGGAAGTCAAAAAATATTTTAAAGATAAGGTGTACAGGACTGTGATACCTCGAAGCGTAAGGCTTGCCGAAGCTCCCAGCTTTGGACAGCCTATAATGCTGTATGATGATAAGTCTAAGGGAAGCCTTGCTTATATAAAAGTGTCTGAAGAATTAATTAAAAACAACTAAGGAGGATATATATGGCTGCCAAGAGAAAAGCCTTGGGAAAGGGCTTATCGGCATTAATACCGGAAGACTTGGAAAAGGAAGACTATGAAAGAATCCGTGAAATAGATATTGATTTGATTTCCCCTAATCCAAACCAACCCCGCAGGGTTTTTGAGCAGGATAAATTGGATGAGCTTACCGAGTCCATAAAAAAATATGGTGTCATCCAGCCAATAATTCTACGAAAGGAAGGGGACCTCTACACCATAATTGCCGGAGAAAGAAGGTGGAGGGCATGCAAAAATGCAAATATAAAGACTATTCCTTCCATCGTAAGAGACATAGAAAACAGGAATGCCTCCGAAATAGCCTTGATTGAAAATATTCAAAGGGAAGATTTAAATCCCATAGATGAAGCGAATGCTTACGAATTTATAATGGAGAGATACGGTATAACCCAGGAAGAGGTTTCAAAAATCGTCGGAAAGTCAAGAGTATATGTTACCAATATAATGAGACTCAACAATTTAGACGATTATGTAAAGGATAAAATCATAAAGAATTTTATCACTGCAGGCCACGGTCGTGCAATATTGAGCCTGGATAAGGAAAGGCAGAGAAGCCTGACAGATCTTATTATAAAAGATGGTTTAAGCGTAAGAGATGTAGAAAAATTAGTCCGATCTTCAAAAAAACCAAGACGCAGGGAAAAACCCGCAAAAGACAAATATATAGCCTATTTGGAAGAGGTGCTCACAGAGAAGTTTTCTGCAAGGGTCAGTATAAAAAGCAATAAAAACAAGGGGAAAATCGAAATTGAATACACCGATGGAGACGATTTAAACAGAATACTAGATATTTTAAAAATAGAAGATTAGTAAATTCCTTATGACCTGATAACTTGTTGCGCCTATGAAAATCCCAGAAACCAATCCAACTGAAAAGATTTTCCTATAATTAATAAACTATATTCTAATTTAATTTTTATTGAATATACATATTTACAAATTTAAAAAAATGTAATTAATTATAGTAATCTTATTGAAGGTAAAATTATGTATTAATTAACAAAAGTAACCAAATCCTTGAATACGTATGCGAATAACTCAATATTCTTCAAATGAATTGACAATTTATTAACGAAAAGATATAATGTTAATAAATATAAAAATGCAATGAGGAGGTATTATTTTGACAAAAGTACTTGATATCAAGGCAAATGAAAAGAACTTTATCGAGCTGAAAGAGTACATTGATTCAGTTAAGGGCGCCAGCGGATCCTTAATGCAGGTTTTGCATACGGCCCAGGACATTTTCGGATACTTGCCGATAGAAGTTCAAAAGTTTATTTCCGCCGAATTAGGGGTTCCCTTGGCTGAAGTGTATGGTGTGGCAACATTTTATACACAATTCGCCATTGAGCCCAAAGGAAAGCACAAAATCGGAGTTTGTCTGGGCACGGCATGTTATGTAAAAGGCTCTCAACTGATTATGGACAAATTATCCAAGGAATTGAACATTAAAGTAGGTCAGACGACAGCGGATAATTTATTTACTCTTGAAGCCACCCGTTGTTTAGGCTGCTGCGGTTTAGCTCCTGTTATGATGATAGACCAGGATGTGTACGGAAAACTGGAGCCGAAAAGAATTCCTGAAATATTGGAAAAATATAAGTAGGGGGATATTATGAAGTCATTGGAAGAATTAAAAAAGTTAAGAGATGAAGCTATTAAGAACGTTGAATTGCGAAATGCCGAAAAGGATGTACGTGTTGTGGTTGGTATGGCAACCTGTGGAATATCTGCGGGAGCAAGACCGGTTCTGACCACATTTGTAGAAGAAGTGGCAAAACGAAATTTACAAAATGTTTCGGTAGTGCAGACCGGATGCATTGGAATGTGCACATATGAGCCAATAGTAGAAATCTATACTCCTGACAAGGAAAAGGTTACTTACATTCATGTTGACCCTGATAAGGCAAAAAAAATTGTATCGGAACATTTGGTTAATAACAGAGTTGTAAAAGAATATACAATAGGCTCGGTAGAGTAACAGGAGAAAGTGAGGATGGTTATGAAGATTTACAGATCTCATGTGTTGGTTTGCGGAGGGACAGGCTGCAGTTCTTCTAATTCAGCCCTTATAAGGGAAAGATTCAAAGAAAAAATAAAAGAAGTAAACTTGGATGATGAAGTTCAGGTTATAGGTACCGGCTGCTTCGGCCTTTGTGAAGAAGGACCGGTTGTAATTGTATATCCTGAAGGTTCATTCTATGCCCGAATGACTGTTGACAGGGTGGATGAAATAGTTGAAGAGCACCTATTGAAAGGAAGAATAGTAAGAAAATACCTCTATGATGAAAGTGCAAAGGACGAAAAACTAAAAGCTCTGAGCGAAGTTAATTTCTACAGTAAACAAATGAGAGTTGCCCTTCGTAACTGTGGTCTTATCAATCCGGAAAACATTAACGAGTATATAGCAAGAGACGGATATATGGCATTAGGAAAAGTACTCACGGAAATGGCTCCCGAAGAGGTAATACAGTTAGTGAAGGATTCAGGACTGAGGGGAAGAGGCGGAGCCGGATTCTCCACGGGAATGAAATGGAGTTTTGCGGCACCAAACAAGGCTGACCAAAAATACGTAATATGCAATGCTGACGAAGGGGACCCGGGTGCATTCATGGATAGAAGCGTTTTGGAAGGAGACCCCCATTCAGTCTTAGAAGCTATGGCCATAGCAGGTTATGCAATCGGTGCAACAAAAGGCTTCATCTACATCAGGGCTGAATATCCTATAGCGGTTCACAGGTTGAAAATAGCGATACAACAAGCCAGGGAATTAGGTCTCTTAGGAAAAAATTTATTTAATTCCGGCTTTGACTTTGATATAGAATTAAGATTGGGAGCCGGTGCTTTTGTTTGCGGCGAGGAAACAGCTTTATTGCAATCGATAGAAGGCAAGAGAGGAATGTCAAGGAATAAACCTCCATTCCCGGCAAATAAAGGCTTGTGGGGGAAACCAACGATAATAAACAATGTTGAAACTTTGGCAAACGTTCCGCAAATAATACTCAGGGGACCCGAATGGTTTAAAAGTTTCGGAACACCAAAATCTCCGGGTACAAAAGTATTTGCATTAGGCGGAAAAATCAATAATACCGGCCTTGTTGAAGTACCTATGGGTACAACTTTAAGAGAGGTTATTTATGATATAGGGGGCGGCTGTCCTAACAATAAAGAATTTAAAGCAGTTCAAACAGGAGGACCTTCAGGCGGATGCCTCACCAGGGAACACCTGGATACTCCCATTGACTATGAAAGTCTTACCGCAGCCGGCTCAATGATGGGCTCCGGCGGTATGATCGTAATGGACGAAGATAACTGCATGGTTGATATTGCACGATTTTTCCTTGATTTTACGGTTGATGAATCCTGCGGCAAGTGTACACCCTGTAGGGAGGGTACAAAACGCATGCTTGAAATGTTAGATAAAATTGCTGAAGGAAAAGGAACCATGGAAGACCTGGATAAGTTGGAGAGACTTGCCATAAACATCAAGGAAACCTCCCTTTGCGGCTTGGGACAAACAGCACCGAATCCTGTATTATCAACATTAAAATATTTCAGGGACGAATATGAAGCCCATGTTAAGGAAAAACGCTGCCCGGCAGGTGTTTGCCAGTCACTATTGAAATATATAATAACCATGGATTGTAAAGGATGTACCAAGTGTGCAAGAATATGTCCCGCAGGAGCAATTGAAGGCAAGGTAAGGGAAGTTCATGTAATCAATCAGGATAAGTGTATTAAGTGCGGCGCTTGTATGGATGCTTGTACCTTCCATGCAATTATCAAGAAGTAGAAAGGCTGGTGCAAATATGGATAAAGTAAATTTAACTATAAACGGTGTAAATGTCAGTGTACCAAAAGATTATACGGTGCTTTTGGCGGCTAAGGAAGCAGGTATTGATATACCTACCCTCTGCTATTTAAAGGATATAAATGAAATAGCCGCATGCAGGTTGTGTGTTGCGGAAGTGGATATAAAAGGGGTTCCCATGAGAAACCTGCCTGCCACTTGTGTTCTTCAGGTTCAAGAAGGCATGAACGTAAGGACAAATACCAAAAGAGTAAGAAATGCAGTAAGGATGAACTTGGAGCTGATACTGGCAAATCACAACAGGGAATGCTTAACCTGCATGAGAAACGGTACCTGTGAGCTGCAAAAACTCTGTGATGAAATGAATATCAAGGACATAGAGTATCAAGGAGCAAAGAGAGAAGCAAAAATTGACGACTTGTCATATTCCATCGTTAGAGATACAAGCAAGTGCATTCTTTGCGGAAGGTGCGTAAGTACCTGCAGGGATGTACAAGAAATAGGCATTTTGGATTTTACAAAGAGGGGATTTGTTACAGAGGTTGCTCCGGCATTTGATTACAGCATGAAAGATGTACCCTGCGTATATTGCGGTCAATGCATCCAGGCATGCCCGGTTGCAGCTTTGAGGGAAAGAACCTATATTGATGACGTATGGGATGCAATTGACGATCCCGATACATTCGTGGTTGTCCAGACAGCTCCGGGAGTTCGAGCATCACTTGGCGAAGAATTCGGCCTGCCTGTGGGAACGGACGTGACGGGAAGAATGGTTGCTGCACTTAAAAGAATAGGTTTTGATAAAGTATTTGATACGAATTTCTCGGCAGACCTTACAATCTTGGAAGAAGGTACAGAGCTGTTAAACAGGGTGAAAAACGGCGGCAAACTGCCTATGATAACCTCATGCTCACCGGGATGGATTCGTTTCTGCGAATACAACTATCCGGAATTCCTGGATAATTTATCAACATGCAAGTCACCCCAGCAAATGTTTGGTGCCATGGTGAAGTCATACTATGCCCAAAAAGAAGGAATAGATCCCAAAAAGATATTCTCTGTTTCCGTAATGCCATGTACGTCAAAGAAAACGGAAGCAAACAGGCCCGAAATGGAAGTAGATGGACTGAGAGACGTAGATGTGTCATTGACTACAAGAGAATTAGGAGACATGATTAAACAAGCAAGAATTAATTTTGTCGACCTGCCGGATGAAGAGCCTGACAGCATATTAGGCCAATATACGGGAGCCGGCGCAATCTTCGGAGCTACAGGCGGCGTAATGGAAGCAGCCCTCCGTACGGTTGCAGACATACTGACTGGCAAGGATTTGGAGAATTTCGAATATAGTGATGTAAGAGGCCTTGAAGGAGTAAAGGAAGCATCGGTAGTACTTCCCATTGACGGAAAAGATACTGAAGTGAAAGTTGCCGTTGCCCACGGAACAGCCAATGCTGCCAAGGTATTGGATGCCGTGAAGAGAGGTGAGAAAGAGTATCATTTCATAGAAGTTATGGCTTGTCCGGGAGGATGTGTTCACGGAGGAGGCCAGTCTCACGTATCGGCTAAGAAAAGGCTTGATGTTAATCCAAAGGCAAAACGTGCAGATGCATTATATGAGCTTGACAGGTCCCTGCCTCTGAGGAAGTCCCACAAGAATCCTGAAGTTATAAAACTGTATGAAGAATTCTTGAAGGAACCTAACGGCCACATTTCACACAAATATCTTCACACACATTATTATAAGCGTACTCCTTATGAGCTTGCTCAAGAGGAAGAATTTGAAAAATTAATGGAAAATTTGAAATAAGGCAAAATAAAAATATTCTCTGTGAAAACAGAGGATATTTTTATTTGTAAACATTTAATCCATCCTGTGCTATAATGAGTGCAACTAAAGAAGCAAAAGCAAGGAGACAAGGCGGAAGATGCTGATAAAAAACGGAAGAATAGTAGACCCGGAAACAAACAGGGACGAAGTTGCAGATATATTGATCGAGGAAGGCATTATAAAAAAGATTGGCAAGAATATCAATAAGGATGATGCGATTATTAATGCAGAAGGTAAAATCCTAGCCCCGGGACTTATTGATGTTCATGTTCATTTCAGAGAGCCGGGGGCAGAGTATAAGGAAGATATTTTATCTGGTTCAAGGGCAGCTGCAAGAGGAGGGTTTACAAGTGTTGTCTGCATGGCAAACACTAATCCCCCGGTAGATAATATCGATACTCTCAAATGTATAAATGGTATAAAGAAACATTCGCCGATAAATGTTCTTCAAGTCGCAGCCCTTTCAAAGGGTTTAAGGGGCGGTGAGCTTGTGAACATGAAAGAATTGAAGGACCACGGAGCAGCCGGGTTTTCTGATGACGGAATTCCCATAATGGATCCGGGCCTGTTAATGAAGGCGATGACAGAAGCTAAAAAGCTGGATTTACCCATAAGTCTTCATGAGGAAGATCCTGGTTTTATAGAGAATCCGGGAATTAATGAAGGCAGGATATCACAAAAGTTAGGTATCAAAGGAGCATCACACCTTGCTGAAGATGTGATGGTGGCCAGGGATTGCATAATTGCCTTAAAAACAGGTGCAAGGGTCAACTTTCAGCACATAAGCTCGGGTTTATCCGTTGATATAATCAGGTGGGCCAAATCAATGGGGGCAAATATAACCGCTGAAGCTGCCCCCCACCATTTTTCCATGACGGAGGAGGATGTGCTTGAATATGGCACAAATGCAAAGATGAATCCTCCTTTAAGGAGGGAAAGTGACAGGATAAAAATAATTGAGGGTTTGAAGGACGGAACAATTGATATTATTGCCAGTGACCATGCTCCTCACACTAAGGACGAAAAAAACAGGGAATTCACCAAGGCACCCAGCGGAATCATAGGTTTGGAAACCGCCTTATCCTTAGGTATTACTTATTTGGTAAAAAACAACCACCTTACCATAATGGAGCTTTTGAAAAAAATGACGGTAAATCCTGCAAGACTTTATAATTTACAAACGGGTATAAAAGAAGGCATGGTGTGTGATTTGGTAATATTTGACATTTATGAAAAATGGATTGTAGATTTCCGGTCAAAATCAAGCAATTCTCCCTTTTTAGGAAGGGAATTATACGGTAAAGTAAAATATACCCTATGCAGGGGGAAGGTTGTGTATGAAGATAAATAATATCCAAATCCATTAATTTACATATAATGAAATTGAAAAAATAACAGCAGGTGATTTTATGATATATTTGGATAATGCAGCTACAAGCTTTCCCAAGCCCTCATCGGTGTATGAAAGCGTGATGAAAGCAATGAAGGTTTACGGGGCGAATCCGGGCAGGGGAAGCCATGCAATGGCAATTGAAGGTGCAAGAATTATTTACGAAACAAGGGAGCTCTTAGCTGACCTTTTCAATTTAGACGATCCCTTGAGAGTCATTTTCACATTTAACGCAACAGACAGTTTAAATATGGCCATTAAAGGCATATTAAAAAGAGGGGACCACGTGGTTACTACGGAAATGGAGCATAACTCGGTATTGAGACCTATTAAAGAACTGGAAAAATCAGGCGTGGAAAATACAATCGTAAAATGTGGTACGGACGGGTCTATAAATGTATATGATTTGGAAAAGGCCATAAGAGATAATACTAAGCTGATTGTGACAACTCATGTTTCAAATTTAACGGGCACAATTTTCCCGGCAGAAGAAATCGGAAAAGTATGCAGGGCATACAAGATCCCATATTTATTGGATGCTTCGCAAAGTGCAGGGGTTTTGACAATTGATATGAAAAAATATAACATCAGCTTTTTGGCAGTACCCGGTCATAAGGGATTGTTAGGCCCCCAGGGGACGGGAGCTCTTTTGATAAATAGTGATATAGAAGTTAAACAATTAAAAGAGGGGGGTACCGGCAGCCAGTCCGCCAGCTTGGACCACCCGAATTTTTATCCTGATAAATTGGAAGCAGGTACCCACAATTTGCCGGGTATCGCCGGATTAAACGCAGGACTAAAGTATATTTTAAAAAGGGGCACAGAATCGATTTACAGCCACGAAAAAAATCTTTTGGATATATTCATCACTGAATTGAAAAAAAACCCTAAAATCAAAATTTACGGCCCCGAATCCATAGAGGACAGAATAGGTGTTGTTCCCATAAACATAGAAGGCATGGATTCATCCGAGGTGGCAAATATTTTGGACAGGGAATACGGAATTGCGGTGAGGCCGGGTCTTCATTGTGCTCCCTTGGCCCACAAGGCAATAGGCACGGAAAAATTAGGGGCAGTAAGATTTGGAGTAGGCCCCTTTAATAAAAAGAAAGATATAATGGCAGCAGTTAAAGCCTTGAAGGAATTAGCAGGTTAGGTCCGGTCTTTGGGTGAGGGGAATGTCCTCGGATTGCAGGGGGCATTCCTTGTATTTGTTTAAATGCTTTCTAAATGAAATTCTAATAATTTATTAATGCAAACCCACTTAAAATTTGTTATAATTGTTTAACAAAGATGCAGGTGATTTATGAAAAAAGTATTATCATTAATTATTATAATAATAATTTTTATAATTACCGTTTTTTATTCTCCATACTTCAAAGAGTTTTTTGAAACATTGGACGAAAAAAAGATATATAAGATGGAAAACATAAAACTTACGGAAATTAATACCCTTGAAGAGTTTAAGTTTTTTGATAAGGGTATCCTTACCTATAACAGTCAAAAAATTGTATATTTGGATTTCAATAATAATGTTTTATGGGAAAATCAAAATACGGAATTCTCTAACAAGGTATTTGTGACAGATACTAATATTTTTAAGCAGACAAATAACAATGTAATAACGGTGGACAAAAATAATCAGGAGTACATAATAGCTGAAATTGACGGGAATATTATAAATGTTTCACGTGAAAACGGAAAAACCGGCATGGTGGTGAAAGGAAGCGAACAAGCTCTTTATATAATTGATGAAAACAATGAAGTTGTTGTGGATAACAAGAAATTCAAAGATACCATAACAGGTATATCAATAAATGACAAATCTAAAGCTTATGCCCTGATAACTTTGAATTTTGAAAAGGGAATGCCGGTAAATAACTTGTACTACCTGGTAGATGATGTAGAATTATGGAGTTCGTCGATAGAAAACGAAATAATTATTAAAACAAAGGTTATAAACAACAATGTAATAGTTATCGGGACGGAGAATATATACTCTTATAATAATAACGGGAAACTGATGTGGAAGAACAGCATCTACAATAAAATACTTGATTATGAAATATTACAGGATCAAATAAGCATACTATTTGAAAAGGACCGGCAGAATGAATTGATTACCTATAATTTTGAAGGGAAGGTCATGGAAATCCAACCGGCCCCTCCGGAAGCAAAAAGACTTATAACAGCAGATAACAAAGTATTTGTATATAATAACAATTCAATATATTTGCTCCACAACAATAAATCAGATAAAATATTTGAGGAAACCGATAGATTTGAAGATATAAGGGTTGATGGAAACAACATATATATTTTGTTCAAAAACAAGCTGATAAAAGGACAAATAAAATAATTTTAAGGGGGATCTTATGGCTGTAGATATAATTGTAGTACTGTTCGCAGGATATTTATGTTTCCAGGGTTACAGAAAGGGGTTCATATTAACTGTCTTTGATACCTTGGGACTAATAATCTCCTTTTTCTTAAGCAAGAGGTTTTACTATTATGCAGAGGACTTTTTACTCAATAATACAAAATTGTTTGTGAAGCTCCATGACTATTTTGAAACCGCTCTTTCAATCAATGATCTAGAGAAGATGAGCAAAATTCCCGTTGAACTCCAGAAGTTTGTAAATAATATAATGGCAGCCGAAGTTTCCGACTCCTATGCAATTTTTGTAGATAATCTGAGTTTGCTCATAATTCGCTCCATAAGCTTTGTCATTACATTTTTGGCAATCTACGCGGCCTTGCTTCTTTTAACGGCTATCATAAACATTATAATGAAATTGCCTGTATTGAATATTACAAACAGAGTATTCGGGGCCTTTATGGGAATATTAAAGGGTGTCGTACTCCTGTATTTAATTTTTGCACTGTCGGCACCAATCCTCAGCTTCATGCAGGACAAACCCTGGGTACGGGAAGTATTAAATTCTCAATCAAGCAAAGTATTTTACGATAACAATATTATATTAAACTATTTATCCTATAAAGGTTTTTATGATAATTAAAGGAGGAAAAAATGAAAATTGTTGATGCAAGAAAAAAGGCATGTCCCCAGCCGGTTATTATGACAAAAAAAGAAGCCGATGAAGGGGCAGATGAAATTACGGTTATTGTAGACAATGAAATTGCAAAAGAAAATGTCAGAAAATTCGGAATTCAAGCAAAATATAGGGTAACCAGTCAAAACAAAGAAGATGGTATTTACATATTGCTAAAAAAGGATACGGAAAGCAAAATAATGCCTGAAGTACCTGCCGGAGTCCTAAATGAGGCCTTTGGCTATTTAATTACCACGGATAAGTTGGGAAAGGGTTCAGACGACTTAGGCAGAATCCTGATGAAAAGTTTTCTCTATACCTTATCAGAGAAAAAACCATATCCCTGCTTCATGATATTCTTAAATTCAGGAGTTAAACTCACCACTGAAGGCTCTGAATCAATTGATGATTTAATGAAGCTGGAAGAAGGGGGCGTAGAAATTGTTTCATGTGGAACATGTCTTGATTTCTTTGAAATTAAGAGCAAATTAAAGGTTGGATCTATATCAAATATGTATGATATCGCGGATACGATTTCAAGTTCGGCCAATACAATAACCATATAGGAGAAGAGCCATGCCGATGAAATTAAATGTTGGAGATATTGTGAAATTAAAGAAAAAACATCCCTGCGGCGGTTATGATTGGGAGATACTGAGAATCGGAGCAGATTTCAGGATCAAATGCACTACCTGCAACAGGCAGGTATGGCTTCCCCGCAGCGAAGTAGAAAGAAGGATAACAAAAATAGTCTACCAGGTTGATGATGAAATTTTTGAAGACCAATAAAAAATATTGACATCCGGGTGAAAATATAATAATATTAATTGAAATCAATAACCTTTAATCTGGCACAGAGAGGCTGGGAAGGGAAACATAAACTTATATATAAGGTCTTCCTTTGCTGTGCGCTCAGGAAGATTTTTGTATGCCTGGCCCAAATTCTTCAGAGGTCCAAAATGAAAGGAGATTGATGAAACTTTAAATTAGTCCTGTGAGGCTAAAAAGGAGGAAATATGTTAAAGGGAAGATCTTTAATCGAACCCATGGATTTAACCCCGGCAGAGTCGGACCAAATCTTGGATTTGGCAGATAAAATAATCCAAAACCCTGCCGCATATGCGGATAAGTGTAAGGGAAAGGTGTTAGCCACCTTGTTTTATGAGCCCAGCACAAGGACAAGACTGAGCTTTGAATCAGCAATGCTGAGGCTGGGAGGGAGCGTAACGGGCTTTTCATCAGCTGAATCAAGTTCCGTTGCAAAGGGAGAAAGTGTTGCCGATACCATAAGGACGGTTGCATGCTACGCAGATATAGCAGCAATGCGTCATCCAAAAGAGGGAGCCCCCTTAGTTGCCGCAATGCATGCAAACATACCTGTCATAAACGCGGGAGACGGAGGACATCAGCACCCTACTCAAACCTTGACAGACCTGCTGACTATAAAAACCTTAAAGGGCAGGTTGAATAATTTTACCATTGGCCTTTGCGGGGACTTGAAATTCGGACGTACGGTTCATTCCTTGATAAAGGCTTTATCAAGGTACGAAAATATAAAATTTGTTCTTATATCACCGGATGAATTGAGGGTACCGGAATATATCAGGGAAGAAGTTCTTATAAAAAAAGGCATTGATTTTATCGAAGTGGAAAGATTAGAAAATGTTATTGAAACCTTAGATGTTCTCTATATGACGAGGGTTCAAAAAGAAAGGTTTTTCAATGAAGCAGACTATATAAGACTCAAGGACTCCTATATCGTGGACAATAAAAAAATGTCAAAGGCAAAAGAGGATATGATTCTCATGCATCCCCTTCCAAGAGTCAATGAAATAGCGGTAGAAGTTGACAATGACCCGAGAGCGGCATACTTTACCCAGGCTAAATGCGGGATGTATGTAAGAATGGCTTTAATAATGAAATTATTGGGGGTGGAATGATGCTTAACATAGACAGTGTGGAAAAAGGCCTGGTGATTGACCATATTAAGGCAGGCAAGGCCATGGAAATATATCATTATCTTAACCTTGACAAGATGGATTGCAGCGTTGCTATAATAAAAAATGCAAAAAGTAAGAAATACGGGAAAAAAGACATAATAAAAATAGAAAACAACATTGATATGGATTTTAAGGTCCTTGGTTTTATCGACCCCAACATAACAATCAACATAATAGATGATTCTGTGATAATAGACAAAATAAATTTAGAACTTCCCCGGGAAGTCGAAAATGTTGTTAAATGCAAAAACCCCAGGTGCATAAGCTCGATAGAGCAGGAAATAGTCCATAAATTCAGGCTTGCCGACAAGGAAAAGGGAATATACAGGTGCATATACTGCGATACGGCCTATGAAAAGAAATAAGGGGTAAATTAAGTGGAGAAAAGAATGAAAGTTTTGGTCACTTCAGTCGTGAAAAACGACCATATTTCGAAAAATATCTGCAGGTTGTCGGTAGAATTCGATTTGGAAATAAAACCCGGACAATTCTTTATGCTGAAAACCACAGATGATGCATTTTTGCTTCCAAGACCCCTGAGTGTCAATGACGTGAATGGTAATATAGTTTCCTTCCTATACAGAATCGAAGGCAAGGGAACAAAAACAATAAGCAGCCTGCATGAAAATGACAAAATCCAGGTTTTTGGCCCCTTAGGTAAGGGTTTTGATATCAGTAACCTGAAAGGAAAAACTGCGGTGATAGGAGGGGGCATAGGAGTAGCTCCCCTCTTGTATCTGTGTAAAGTATTGGGCAAGAAGGCAGATGTATATTTAGGCTATAAGGATTCAGAAAACATGTATATATTTGATGAGTTTAAATCCTTAGCCGGCAGGTGCGTCATTGTTACGGAAGACGGAAGTTATGGGGAAAAAGGTTATGTGACTGATTATGTGGATTATGAACACTATGATGCAGTTGCAGCCTGCGGACCTGAGATTATGATGAATAAGATAGCCCATATTTGTAAAACTCAAAATATTAAGTGCTATTTATCCTTGGAGAGGAGGATGGCTTGCGGCATGGGGGCTTGTTTAGGGTGCACCATAGAAACGAAGGCAGGAAACAAAAGAGTCTGCAAGGATGGTCCCGTCTTCGACAGTGAAGAACTAATATAGGGGAGAAGTATGGCAAATTTAAAAACCAAGGTAATGGGTCTTGAGTTTAAAAATCCGCTAATAGCTGCATCCGGAACCTTTGGTTTCGGGGAAGAATTTTCTTTACTTTACGATTTATCAATTCTTGGAGGAATTTGCAGCAAGGGCCTTACCTTAAATCCAAAAAGCGGGAACAAAGGAATCAGACTTTGGGAAACACCAATGGGGCTTATGAACAGCATAGGACTTGAAAATCCGGGCCTTGATAAATTTATAGGGGAAGAACTCCCAAGAATGAAAAGATATGATACCATAATTTTTGCTAATCTGGGGGGACATTGCGAGGAAGACTATTTTGAAGGTATCCGTAAATTAAACGATACGAGGGTAGATGCTATTGAGCTTAATATTTCCTGCCCCAATGTTAAAAGTGGCGGCATGGCTTTTGGCGTGAAGGCATCTTCTGCCTATGATATAGTATCAAAAATTCGAAAAATCTGCAAAAAGCCCCTCATGGTTAAACTGTCACCAAATGCGGAAAATATTCCGGACATGGCTCTTGCCTGCGAAGCAGCCGGGGCAGACGGAATCTCACTCATTAATACCATTCAAGCCATGGCAGTTGATGTTAAAAACAAAAAAGCCGTATTTGACAATATTTATGCAGGCCTTTCGGGACCCTGCTTAAAGCCCATAGCCCTTCGGATGGTTCACCAGGCCGCCAAGGTGGTAAAAATTCCCATATGCGGTTTGGGAGGCATAATGAATGCAACTGATGTGATTGAATTCATAATGGTGGGAGCTGCCTTAGTTCAAATCGGAACAGCAAACTTTATTAAACCTGATATAGCTTATGACATAATAAGGGACTTGGAAGAATTATTGGACCGTGAAAACATTAAATCCCTGGATGAAATAAGGGGGATAATATGAAATTTGAGAGGTTAGAAATATGGATACACTTGAAATACTGAAAGAGTGCAATGCCCTGCTTGAAGGTCACTTCCTGCTTTCATCGGGCAAACACAGCAACAGGTACTGCCAGTGCGCAAAGCTTCTTCAATACCCGGATAAGGCGGAAAAAGTGATTTCAATCGTGAAAAACAAGGTCTCTTCCCTTGATTTGGACGTGATTGCAGGACCTGCCATGGGGGGAATAACAGCTGCTTATGAGCTTGCCAGACAATTAGGCATAAAAGCAATATTTACCGAAAGGGAAAATAATGTTATGACTCTCAGGAGGGGTTTTGAAATAAAGGCCGGTGACAGGATTCTCATAATGGAGGATGTTGTCACAACCGGAAAATCATCCATGGAAACAGCCGGGGTTCTTGAAAGTCTTGGCGGCATAGTTGTGGGAATCGGATGCATAGTGGACAGAAAAGTAAGTGAGATTCCCTTGCCTCTCTACAGCGCAGCAGACTTATACTTTGATACCTATGATGAAGAAGCTTGTCCCATGTGCAGAGAAGGCTCAAAACCGGTAAAACCGGGAAGCAGAAAATTTTAGGGACGCTTCGCGTCCCACTTGCTCCTTAAAGCCTGTTAGAGGAAAAAGAAAGGCCAGAACATCCACCAAATAGGATTTTCACATCTTCCGTACCTGTCGCAGAAGGGGAACCGGTAATATCTCATCCGGTCATAGAAATTCCTGTCATACCTGGGGTCAAACCTCCTATCGAATCTTGAGTCATATCTCCTGTCATCGAAATCATATCTGGAGCTGAATACTTCATTATTTATATCGTCATCATAAAACATGGGGTCCTTATTATAATACCGGTTGTTATTGTCCATATATACTCTCCTTTATACAAGATTTATATATTACAATATATGTGTTACAAACCCTTATGTTACGCATAATTTTTACGTAAATTCACAGGTAAAATTTGTTAAATCCAAAGATATTTAAATTTCTTATTTACAAAAAGAGAAAAAAGTATTAATATGTACTGTAGCCTGGCTAACAATGACCAAATTTGCTGGCATGGCTCAGAGGTAGAGCAGCTGATTCGTAATCAGCAGATCGAGAGTTCGAATCTCTCTGCCAGCTTCCTATTTTTGCTCTTTACAAATCCATGAAAATGTATTAAATTATATATGCTGGTGTAAACCATTCAATCAGGGGATATAGCTCAGTTGGGAGAGTGCTTGAATGGCATTCAAGAGGCCAGGGGTTCGAGACCCCTTATCTCCATTATATGCGGGTGTAGCTTAGTGGCAGAGTTCCGGCTTCCCAAGCCGGCTGTGTGGGTTCGATTCCCATCATCCGCTTGTTATTGCCCTTAAGGGCAATAAAAATCCGCTTAAAGCTCAAGCGGATTTTCTTATGTCTTGCAAACCTACTCCAAAAATCTTGTTAACCTTCCCGTATAAAAGAGGGATAACCTGTGAAGTGCTCTCGTACATGCTATATATAACAGTTTTTTATCAAATTCGCTCTTGTATTTTTCATCGTTTGCTTCATATACTATGACAGCGTCAAATTCCAGTCCTTTTGCCAAATAAACCGGAAGTATCATGGTACCTTCCAAAACACTGTCATAATCTAAATAGTCAATGAATTTTATCTTGATTTTATTACTCAGTTTAAAATACAAGTCAGATGCTTCTTTTCTGTTTTTACATATCAGGGCTATTGAACTAAAACCTTCCCTTTTATATTTTTCGATGGTTTTAATAATTTCATCCAGGAGGCCGGACTCGTCTTTTGCTTTGAAGATAAGGGGTTCTTCTTCATTTCTTTTAAAAAACTCCGCATAATTTTCGTCCCCCAACAGCCTTGCACTGAACCTGCCTATTTCATATGAGCTTCTGTAGCTCTTGTTCAGGAATACCTTGTTGCTTTTTTCAAAATCAAAAATAGAAATAATGTCGTCGTACAAGGATATATCGGTGGTTTTTTCAATTGATTGATTAATATCGCCTACTACCGTAAACCTTGCATACTTGTATAAATCCTTTAGAATTTGATAATGAATGGGATAATAATCCTGGGCTTCATCAACGACAACCTGCTTTATGTCTGTGAAGAGAGAAGGTCCTTCCGCTTTGATTTTCAGATAAATCAGTCCTATTCCATCGGCATGGGGAAGATTGTAGGGATCCCTTAAAGCCTTATTAGTATAGCTTATTATTTCATCAATATTATCCGGTAGGTCCAAGCCCTTGGATATGCTTTTGAATAAATTAACATCCGAAAAGAGCCTTTTATAAAGTTGAAAGACATCAAGGTCCGTAAATTTCTTCAGCCTTTCCTTCAAGGCTATAGTTTCCTTGGCTGCTATCAGTCTCGTGAAAGACATGGTCTCAAATTCATGGTTATTTAATTTGTTTACTGCCTTCTCAATTTTGTTCCGCCTTTCGGTTCTCTTGTCCCGAACTTTTTCCAATATGCGGCTTTCGATTATTTTAAGTTTTTTGGCCGTAGGCATGTTTAACTTGCTGCTTAAGAGCAAGGCTTTTAAAAGCTCTCGCTTTTCAATTATTTTTCCGTTATAGTACACATCTTCGAAGGGTATGAGCTTACGCTCACAATACTCCATAAACCTGTCCAAGATTTTTGAAAAAACCAGTGAGCCTTTGAATTCATCATAAGACCTGAAAAAATCCCTCCTGCCTTCGGTTTCGGCGGTAATAATGTTTTCAAAGTTCTCGCTTTTTGTTTTCATTGAAATTTTATTGCCGAATAATTTCACAAAAATATTTTCAAAGGTATATTCATCAATGCTTTCTTCTCCCAATTCCGGGAGAACATTGGATATATATTTTGAAAACAAAGGATTCGGTGAAATGACAATAATATTGTTTGCTTTTAAATTTAAGTTTAAACCTTGATACATCAGATATGCAATCCGGTGTAAGGCTACAGATGATTTGCCGCTGCCTGCAACCCCTTGAACAACCAATAAGTCATTATACAGGTCCCTTATTATTAAGTCCTGCTGCTTTTGTATTGTTTCAACAATTGTCTTCATCTTAGAGGTCATGTTTTTTGAGAGGGCAACCATAAGCATTTCATCAAGGATGTTAATGTTGCTGTCAATGAAGTATTCCAATTTTCCCTTTGTTATCTTGAATTGCCTTTTTAATGAAACAAGGCCTTTTATTAAACCGGCCGGAGCCCGGTATTCTACGGGACCTATTTCGTTTCTGTAGTATAAGCTTGATATGGGAGCCCGCCAATCATAGACTTTAATTTCATGGCTTTCATCGTCCATTAAATTAAAAAGCCCTATATAGATTTTTTCAGTATCATCGTAACCCTCTTCCGTGAAATCTATCCTTGCAAAATATGGGTTATCAAGCATCCTTTCATGCTTTGAAATCCGTTTTGCTAGCTCGGCATAGGACAAGGTTTGAGCTTGAAGGACACTCAAATACTGGTTTAAATCAGTAAGCTTTTCAAAATCGGCAGATGTGTGGGTTGTGTTTTCCCACATTTCTCTTCTTGATTCAATCAAGTCGGCTTTTTGATTTTCAAGCTGCCTTTTTTCATATTCCAACATGGATTCCAGCAAAGCCGTAATATCTTCCAAATATTTTACTTCTTCAGAATACTTGCTATTATCTGCCATTTTCATATCCCCTTGCACATTAATGTATGATTATAAAGTATTAATAGATAATTATATCATATTTGACCCTGTATGAAAAGCCAAATATCATTTTATACCATGGAAATCGAAAGGAGGGTCTAGCCCGGCTGAAGATTTACATGGGGGGTAGGCTGAATTTTTCCTTTTTTGCCTGTCAAAAATAAGACCGGAGAAGGGGCGCCTGTATAATAATGACAAAATTTGTAAATATGGGCGTGACATAAGCTTTATTTTGTGTATAATATTGTTATAGAGAAGTAAAAAAGGGGGGTATAGGATGATAGGGAAAAAGATAAGGAGCATCAGAAAGAGCAAGAATATGACAATTGTTGAACTGGCTGAGAAAATCAACGTAACTTCAGGATATATATCACAGATTGAGAGANATTTAATTTCTCCTTCCTTAGCGGTTTTAAAAAGATTGTCCCAGGCGCTGGAGGTACCTNTTTCGGTATTGTTTTTAGAGGAATCATCAAATGATGTTGTAACAATACCTCGAGATGAAAGAACTAAACTTAAATTGAGCAATATTAATGTAGAATTGGAATTTATAACTCCAATAATGAAAAATGATGAAAAAAAACCGGAGTTTGAAGCCTTTATTTTCAAGCTCAACCCTAATTCCTGGATAAGCAACCACAGCATCACGCATGGTTCCAAGGAATACATCTATGTTATACAGGGTGAAATAGAATGCCATGCAGGAGGGAAAGTATACTCGGTTTCAAGGGGTGACAGCATTTTTATTCCTGAGAACAGCAATCACTTGTTCTATAACGGGAATTCCGATACCTCGGAAGTACTGTGCATCATATCGCCTTCAATCCACTAAATAAGGCTTGACAAAACCAATATCTTATTATATCATCCAAATATGCAATGATGGAAAGAAGTAAACAAGAGAATTATTTCAGAGAGCCGGCGGTTGGTGGGAGGCGGCATAATGATTGTTGAATCCGTTCCGGAGCATCTGGGGGTAAAAAACTCAGACGTTGAAGGCGTTAACTTCTAAAAGTGATTATGCTTTCCGGCATAGTAATTAGGGTGGCACCGCGAGTATCTCTCGTCTCTAAAAGAGGCGGGAGTTTTTATATATGGAGGTTAAAATGTTAGATATCAAGAGAATCAGAAACAATCCCAAAGAGGTGGAAGAACTTTTAAAAAGGAGAAATCCGGACCTTAGCCTGGATAAGGTTCTTGAATTAGACCGGGCAAGGAGAGAAAAGCTTGTTGAAGTTGAAAATATGAAGGCAAAACAAAACAAGGCATCCAAGCAGGTTCCTCTCCTTAAAAAGGAAGGAAAAGATGTGACGGCAATTCTTCAGGAAATGAAAGAACTATCAGAAAAAGTAAAGATTTTGGACGGCCAGGTAAAAGAAATCGATGAAAAAATCGAAGTAGAGCTCTTGAATATTCCAAACACCCCAAATCCCCACATAACCATCGGTGCTTCAGATGAAGACAACAAGGAAATAAGAAGATGGGGGGAGCCAAGAAAGTTTGATTTTGAATTAAAGGCCCATTGGGATCTGGGAGTAGACTTGAATATCCTTGATTTTGAAAGGGCTACAAAAATTACTGGAACCCGTTTCTCAATGTTTAAGGGACCGGGAGCTAAGCTGGAAAGGGCACTTATAGCCTACATGCTTGACAAGCATACTTCGGAACACGGGTTTACGGAAATATCTCCTCCCTTTATGGTTAACAGGGATAGTATGATTGGAACAGGACAGCTGCCAAAATTTGAAGAGGATATGTTTAAACTGAATCAAAGAGATTATTATCTGATTCCGACAGCCGAAGTACCCGTAACCAATATTTACCGCAATGAAGTATTGGATGAAAAGGACCTTCCCATGTACATGACTGCTTACACACCCTGCTTCAGGGCGGAAGCAGGTTCGGCCGGAAGAGATACCAGGGGTTTGATAAGAAACCATCAGTTTGACAAAGTTGAAATGGTTATGTATGCAAAACCTGAAGATTCCTATGCCCAGCTCGAAAAACTTACTAATTTTGCAGAAGCAATATTAAAGGGTTTGAATCTTCCATACAGGGTTGTAGAGCTCTGCACCGGAGACATCGGTTTCAGTTCTGCAAAGACCTATGACTTGGAGGTATGGATGCCGAGCTACAACAGGTATGTGGAAATCTCTTCATGCTCAAACTTTGAAGACTTCCAGGCCAGAAGGGCCAATATCAAATACAGACCTGAAGGAAAAGGCAGGTTAGAGTACATTCATACACTGAACGGTTCAGGATTGGCAGTGGGAAGAACATTTGCTGCAATTCTTGAAAACTATCAGAACGAAGATGGGTCCGTCACAATTCCGGAAGCCTTAAAGCCCTATATGGGAGGAATGGAAAAAATAACATTATAAGACATGCACGGGTAAACCCGTGCATCCCTTGATGCATGTAGAAAAATGAAATAATTTGTAGAAATATAATGCCGGCCTAGGCCGGTTTTTTTTATTGCAAATAGATAAAGATTATTTTATAATGATATCACTTACAATTTGGAGATGGCGATGAAGGATATTGAACTGGCAAAGAAATTATTGGATAATGAAGAAAAGGCAATTGTGATTGTCAAGGACGGAAAGGTGATTTTTTCAAGCGAGGGCAAGGGAATTAAACCCATATACACTGCCCTAAAGGAATTTAAGGACCGGCTTCAGGGCTCAAGCGTGGCGGATAAGGTTATCGGCAGGGCAGCAGCTATGATCTGCCAACACGCAGGTATCAAGGAATTAAGCACTAAGCTTATTTCAGGAAAAGCCATAGAGTTTTTAAACAATACTTCTATAGTATATGAATATGAAAAATTGGTTCCATACATAAAAAACCGCGACCTGTCGGGAATGTGTCCCATAGAAAGCTTATCCCTGGAAGCAGACAGCGTTGATGAGCTTCTTACAAAGATATCGGAATTTTTAGGACCGGGAAATTAAGTGTAATCTGCCCGGAAAGATGAGGAGTGGGCTTATGACTATAGCAATATTGTATGAATCGGAAGAATGGTCGAATATTTATTTAAGAGATTACATCAGGGATAAGGGTTGTGAAGTAATGTTTGTTAACTTTGAGAAAGCTGTATTAAATGCGGCTTTTTTTGATTCGGCAGCCTTGCTTGTCAACAGGATTTTTCCCAGCTCATATTTCAGAGGACACTTGAAAACTTATTTTAAGGGTATCGACTTTTTGAGAGAAATAAATAAAAAAGGAATTCCCATGATTAATTCTTTTGAAGCTTTAATGTATGACTTTGATAAGCGGCTGGTTTGTAATACCCTCCGTGATAACAAAATAAACACTCCTGAAATTTACTGCACAACTAAGGATTTTTCTCTGGATAAAATTAAATTTCCATGCATTGTAAAGCCAAACAGCGGCGGCAGGTCCAGGTGCACGGCAAAGGTTGAAAATCCCGATGAATTATTGGAATTCTTGAAAACCTTGCCCCCCATTGAATTTATTTTTCAGGAATATATCAAATCCATAGACAATTATACACTGAGGATTGAAGCAATCAACGGGGAAGTATTTTCCGCCGTTAAAAGAAGCATGGATGAAAACGGTATTTCGTCCTATCACAGGGGGGCTGTTTACGAAAAAGATTTTAAATTGGACAAACATATTGAAGACCTGGTGATAGACACCTTAGACATCTTAAATATCAGAATGGGGGGTATTGACTTAATCATTAGTAACCGGGGGCCCAATATCGTCGATGTGAACGCCACATCCAACTTCTCCAAGGAATTTGTTGACTTTCTGCAAAAAAACCCTCTGAATAAGATGGGTGATTTAATAATTAATGAATACTTCAAAATAACGAAATCCGTAAGCTGATGGAGGATGAAATGGCAATAAAGGAAGAAATTTTTTATGATTCGGCTGATGGAAAAACAAAGATTCATGCCTTTATATGGAGACCTGAAATCGAAATAAAGGGTCTTCTTCAAATTGCCCACGGTATGCTTGAACATATTGACAGGTATGATAATTTTGCCTCATTTATGGCTTCAAAAGGTATTTTAGTAGCAGGTAACGACCATCTGGGCCATGGCCTATCCCTTCTTAGCCAAGAGGACCGGGGTTATTTCGGCCAAGGTGACGGAAACAAAACCCTGATAGAGGATATGCGTAAATTAAGAGATATATTGAAGGAAGAATACCAGGACCTGCCATTTTTTTTATTGGGCCACAGCATGGGCTCATTTCTTGTAAGGCAGTATATTTCATTATATGATGACTTGGAAGGAGCCCTGATTGTAGGAACCGGACACAAACCATTCATAGCCGTAAAGTCGGGCTTAATAATGTGTAAGTTAATGGCAGCATTTAAAGGGTGGAGATACAGGAGCAGGTTTATAAATAAGCTGACAATCGGAGGCAACAACAAATATTTTAAGCCTGCCAGAACTAAGTCTGATTGGCTGACTAAGGATGAAAAGATTGTAGACGCCTATATAAAGGATGAGAGAATTGATTTTATCTTTACCCTTAATGCTTTTTATTACATGTTTAAAGGTATGCTGTATTTGTATGACAAGGACTACATGGACAAAATACCAAGAAACCTGCCCATGATATTTTTATCGGGAGACAAGGACCCTGTAGGAAATTTTGGCAGGGATGTAAGAAGACTCTATGACCTTCATAAAATAAAAATGACTGATGTTACATGCAAGCTTTACAAGGACGACAGGCATGAAATCCTGAATGAATCGGATAAAGAAACCATCTACCGGGATATTTTGATGTGGATAAGGGAGAGAATTTGAAAATACGACATATTACCAAATAATTCTACAAATTTTTTAATTTGGTAATGCATTTATTTGTAAAATATTATATAATTATAGCATAATGGTTTGGAGGCTTTTATGAAGAAAATCAGAAAAACACTTTCCCTGTGTTTATTAATCATTGTGCTAACAAATACTGTCGTATTTGCAAATATAAACATAAATGACAACATCAAGGGTGCCTTGCTGGGTGATTTGGAAACAGGCCAGGTACTTTATGAATACAATATTAACCAGCAGCTGGCAATCGCCAGCATTTCAAAGCTGATGACCTATACCGTCATGATGGACAAGGTTTCCCAAGGTGAGATATCTCTTGATGATGATGTAGTAATAAGCGGCCATGCAGCTGCTACCGAAGGCAGCAATTTTGGACTTCTGTCCGGTGAAACAATTAAGCTTAGAACCTTGGTAAACGGAATGCTAATTACCTCAGGAAATGATTGTGCAACTGCAATAGCAGAACATGTGGGAAAAACCCAGGATAATTTTGTTTCTATGATGAATGCCAAAGCATCAGAGCTGGGTCTTTTATCTGCAAGCTTTATCAATCCTCACGGCCTGCCTATAAATGATGAGGAAACTGGACAGAACTATATGTCTGTTTCTGATTTGTTCAAGATGGTCAGGTATGTACTGAATACCTATCCCGAAATATTAGAAATCACAAAGCAGCCTGAGCTGATTATTGTTGAAAGGAATTTCCGCAGGGCCGCAACCAACCCTATACTTGGAGTGGTTGAAGGGGCTGACGGTCTGAAGACGGGATATACCGACAAGGCCGGAATTTGTTTGGTTTCAACAATGCCGGTTAAAGGGGAAAACAAAGATTTCAGGCTCATCGGGATAATATTGGGGGCCCAAACCCATGAAGACAGGCTGAATAAGACAATCGAGCTCTTGAACTACGGGAAGGATAGCTTTATTAAATTAAAGCTGACCGATGTATCGGAACCTGTTGACAAGGTTTATATATCCAATTCCAAAAATGAAAAGGTGAATGTTTATCCCGCATCAGACCTGACCAGGGTGATAAAAACGGAAGATGTGGTAACAACAAAGATTAGCTACAAGGAAACTGTCAAAGCTCCCCTGGCAGAGGGGGATGTAATAGGAACCATAAGTGTTTTTGTCAATGGACAAGAGATTGAAAAGGTTGATGCAAGAGTCGGCGAAAATATAGAAAAGGCTAATATTTTAGTCAGGATAGGAAGATTTTTTAAAAACTTATTTAATTAAAAAATGCCTCACCGAGGCATTTTTTTTATCCTGTTATTTTATTACATCCTTAATTACCCTGTAAAAATTTCCGTGGGTGATTTTTTCAATTTCAACTTTTGAAAATCCTTCATTTTCCAATTCCCTGATAAGGTTGGGTGTTTTTGATGCGTCTTCGAGTTCCCCTGTGAAGGATTTTTTTTGTGACCTGAAGCTGTCTGTAGACCTGTCATCTAAGAAATCAAGATAGTCCAATCCCAATCCGATATGATTAACCCCAATGAGGTCAGCCATATATACTGCATGCTTAGCAAGCATTTTTACATTTTTTTTACCTATATCCTTATGAACAAACTCATTGAATGAATTTAAACCTATCAAGCCATTGGTTTCGGCAATAGCTTTTAATTGCCGGTCTGTTAAATTTCTCGGATGATCGCATAATTTCCTGCAGTTAGAGTGGGAAGCAATTACCGGTTTATCAGTGGTTCCCATTACATCCCAAAAGGACTTATCATTTAAATGGGAAACATCCAGTATCATATTCTTATCATTTAACTTCTTTACTGCCTTTTTGCCAAGGTCTGACAAACCCCTGGCGGGGTTTCCTCTTACACCGGTAGCTAAGGCATTTTCCTCGTTCCAAGTGAGACTTGCATGCCTTGCTCCAAATTCATAATAAAAATCAAGTATGTCCAAATTTTCTCCTATACTGCTCAGACCTTCCAAGCCTATGAAAATATAAAATTTATTATCCTTTAAGGCCCTTTCAATATCTCCGTATGATTTGGCCAAAAGAACCGAATCCCTGCAATACTCCATTTCATTTTTGATTGAGTCAAAAATTTGGATTGTTCTTTTATAGGGGTCATCCGTATAAGGGGGGTCAATCCATATAGCAAATATGCTGCCTGTAATCTGGCCTTCCCTTAACTTATTCAAATGATATTTTCTTAAAATATCACTTTCCCCTTTTTCGGTTTTAATTATAAGGTCTGTCCATATGTCGGAATGTCCGTCAAATATATTCATATCCTTCCTGCCTCATTAATTTTATATCGGCTAGCCGCCTCCGGCGCCTGCACCGGCATTACTTAGTATACAATAAAAAAATTGCTTTATCAACAAGTCAATGAAAAGGGGACTAAAAATATTGACAAAATGATAAAAATGGTGTAACATTTAAAAATGATGTGCACCTGTAGCTCAGAAGGATAGAGCAGTGCCCTCCTAAGGCATGTGTCGGGGGTTCGATTCCTCTCAGGTGCATTTTTTTTTATTTAAAAAGATATTGACAAGAAGTGTACTAAGGTATATAATACAGCTACTGTACTAAGTGTACTAACACACATATAACGGAGATTTTAGGGAGAAGGCTATGAAGGAGATAAAAATTGTATTAACCCAGACAAATACGGTTATATGCAGAACATTAAAACTCTTTTCAAAAAAACCATACAACCATATTTCAATATCCTTTGAGGACGACTGCTCCACCATGTTCAGCTTTGGAAGGAAGATCACCTGGTTTCCCCTGATAGGAGGATTCGTAAAAGAGGATATAAAGAGCGGGATATTTAAAATGTTTCCTGATACCAAATGTAAAATATATAAGTTTGAAGTGACTGACGAAGATTATGATATTATTTTAAAGAGACTCAATGATTTTATCTCAAGGCCGGAAAGGTACAGGTACAGTTTTTTGAATGTTTTTTTAATCCGCTTCAACATACCCTTTGAAAGGAAATATCATTATGTCTGCTCAAGCTTTGTATCATATTTGTTAAATGGAATTATACCCTTCAATAAGGAAATATCACTGATAACTCCGGATGATTACAATAATTTGAATCTCAAACCTGTTTACGAAGGCCGCCTCCATGAATATGTGAGTAATAAGGCTGTCGCTGCCGGGGTCCAGGTGGAGGTGATAAATTGATTCGTATTGATAATGAAAGCCCAAAACCCATATATGAGCAGATTTATGATGAAATAATCAGGCTTATATTTTCCAAGTCGTTAAAACCTGATGAAAAACTCCCTTCCGTGAGAGAATTGGCATCAATGATCAGAATCAACCCAAACACCATTCAAAAAGCATATAAATACTTGGAAGAAGACAATTACATCTACAGCGTAAAGGGTGTAGGAAACTTTGTAAAGGATGCCGATGAATTGAGAAATCTGCATGTAAGAAATACCAAGGATGAATTATACAAGGTAATCAAATCCTTAAAAGACCTGGGATTCAGGGATGAGAGGATACTTGAAATGGTTAAGGAAGTATTAAATCCAACCATAAAAGGAGGCACTGATGTTAAGGGTAAGTAACTTAAGCAAGAAATTCGGAGACTTTCAAGTTTTGAAAAATATAAACATAAATGCCGAGAAAAACCAGATATATGGTCTGGTAGGTTCAAACGGCTGCGGAAAAACAACTATTTTAAAGCATATTATGCAGGTTTACAAACAAGATGAGGGTTACATAGCTTTTGACGAAGAAGAGGTTGATAAAAATTCGGACCTTATTAAAGATTTCTATTATGTTCAAGACACCTTGTATTTCCCCTATCAGTACAGCCTGAGCAAATTATTCCGCTACGAAAAGCTCATGTACGACATGTCTGAAGAAAAATTCGAATACTTAGTGAAATACTTTGACATAGATAAAAACAAAGTGTTGAATAAAATGTCAAAAGGTCAAAAAAAGCAGGCAGCCTTTGTTTTATCCATAGCTGCTCAGCCTAAACTCCTTTTGCTTGATGAAATTGTTGATGGGCTGGATGCCGTTATAAAAAGAAAGTTTTGGGATGTTCTCATTAAGGAAGTAATGGATAATCAAATGACGGTCATTATTTCTTCCCATGACCTGAAGGAATTGGATAATATTTGCGATAAGGTGGGCATCATGCATGAAGGCAGGATTTTGCGGGAAGAGAACCTTGAAAAGATGAAGGAAGACATTAAGAGGGTTCAGTTTGCGGTGGAGGGTGAATTTGATCCGGAAGACCTGAAAGAGTTTGGTATCCTCCAGTATGCAAAAATCGGCAGTGTATACATCATGACATTGACGGGTAACACGGAAGACCTTGAAGAGTATTTAAGGAATAAACACAAGCTCTTATTGTTTGATAAGCTGTCAATGAGTCTTGAGGAAATATTCATCACGGAATTAGGAGGTGCAGGTTATGGAAAAGAAAAATAACTTTATGCCCTTACTCATATATTCAATCAAGGAAAAGAAAAACTGGGTGCTTTTATCGACTGTTATAATCTTTCTGACAACCTTGGTAATACCCTATATTTTGAGAGCGGATAATGAATTCTTCATAATGTTTGGAATATTTGAGCTGTTTGTCCTAATTTTAATTAATTGCCTGGTGGATAACAGTTTTCTCCACAATGAATCAAAGCTGACCTATTACATGTCAAAACCGGTGCCCTTAAGCAGGCAGATTATGATAAATATAGTGGCAAATACGGTTTTTACGGTATATTTATTGGTTCTTATCATAGTTTCCGTACTTATACAAGATGTTGACAATGAAATACTCAGAGTATTCAAAATGCTTATTCCCTGGCTTTCGGCAATTATCCTTCTCTCATCCCTGTCCTCGGTCTTGTCGGGAAACACCTTGATGGCAGGTGCAATGACAATATTTAACTTTTGCCTGCCCCTGATTATACTCCTGGTAACCATGTTTATATTTACAATATTGGAAAATGTGGTGATAGGATTCAGTGCCGATGTTTTAAATGATTACTTTACCAAGAATATATATAAGCTTGATTACTTATATTTCACAAGGTATGTGGATACGTCCATAGACTTGGTATATATCCTTCTCCTGCCGATCATCTTAATATTTATTGGCCTTTTGCTCATCCGATTCATTAAGAGGAGAAAAAATGAAAATACGGGTTTTATAGTATTCGATGGATTTAAATACTTTGTGGCAGTCCTTGCATGCCTGATAATACCTGCATCTTTTTCCATAAGCTTTTCAAGGTACACGGGTATTGGCAGCAGGTTGGTTATTTCAGCCTTATTGGCCATTCTGTCCTATTATATAATAACAGCATTTATTGAAAAATCCTTTAGGATATCAAAGTCCTCAATCAAGGTGTTCGGAGTGAGCATGGTATTATTTGCGGCAGTGACGGGAACCACCATATTGGTTGCCAGCCATTATGAAAACATGGTTCCCCGGCCGGAAGATGTTGAGATGGCATATGCGGGCAATCAAATCTGGTCCGTTAACTCCGTGGATGACTTCTTGGAGGGCGGGTCCCGGGAGGACCTATCATTTGCCGAATGGAAAAGAAATCGAGGCATGATAATCTATGATGATATTGACAGCATTGAGGCTATTACAGACCTGCACAAGAAAGTTTTAAAGGACCAGACATATTATATCAATCCGGATTATTACGAGACCGACAGTTTTGTGGTGGCTTACTGGATGAAGGACGGGACTGCCATCATAAGAGATTACAGGCTGACACCGGAGACAGAGTTTGAAAAAGACCACGAAGGTAAAAATGAAACGGCCAATAAACTTTTAAGCTCTTATGAATACAAAAAACAAAGGTATTATTACCTCTACGATGAAAGGTATTACGAGGGAAGAAGTCTTTACGCCAAAGTTAGAAGCATGAAAGATTACAATACAGTCATTGAAGAAATAGACTTAAATGAATTAAGAGATATGCTTAAAGAAGACATAGATAACCTTTATTTTGATGATACTTCTTTCGCTGAACTTTTAATGAATAATATGCGGTCTAAACCAATCGTTGAAAATGACAGGGGATACCTTGTGGAAATATATGAAAAAATATCGGATGAGGATATGGTCTACTTAGAAGAGTTGTATTTAAATAAAAGTTTTGTAAGCACCTTTGAAAACCTAAATTAAGGTGACGAGGGGACGGGGGTAGTGTCATCGAAAAGATGACACTACCCCCGTCCCCTTGTCACTTATTTTTGAACCGTCACTATTGCCGGCAAGGAACTATTTCCTATGGTGACATTGTCGTTGTACACTATCTTTACGGGATTCGTATCGCTTTCAACTATAATGTTTCTTGCCTTGACATCCGTGAGGACCACGGACTTGACATTTTTCGCAGAAATCACGATATCCCCTAAGACTACCACATTTTTAATATTGACATTCCCCCTGCCCACGGAATCCAAAACATTTAAATTGCCGACTACAACTGCACTGGTGTAGGTTTCATCGTAATTTGTAATATTAAACCCATATTCAATATTTTCATTATCGATTATTTCATAGATGATTTTTACGGCTTCACCCCGGGTTAAGGCCTTGGAGGGTTGGTAGGTTTTGTCGGGATAGCCCAATATGTATCCCTTGTTATAAACGGTATTTACGCTTTCCCTGGCCCACTCCTGGATGGTGTTGTAATCCTTTAACAATGTAGCCCCTTCACCGTCAATATTTCCCGTTGTTATGGCACCTGCCACAACCTTTGCTGCTTCTTGTCGTTTGATGGGATTGTTGGGTTTGAAGGTATTATCATCATATCCGGAGAAAAAACCTGCGGCTACGGATTTTCGGACCTCATTATAAAACCAGTCCTTGGCGCTTACATCGTAAAAGTCTATTTCTTGGCTTGTTTCAACCTGTATTGCCTTATTCAGCATAGTTGAAAATTCAGCCCTTGTAATAGTCCTGTCCGGTTTAAATGTTCCATCCTCATAGCCGGATACAAAACCCATATTGACTGCTTTATTAATCCAATCTTTTGCCCAATGGCTGCTGATGTCAGTAAACAAAATAGTGTTGTAAGTATCTTGTGCCGTGTATATATTTTCAACATCCTCAGTTTCATCGGCTGTGTCTGAAACCGGATTATTTTCAGTATCTTCTGTATCTTCAGCAGTGTCGGTATTTTCAATGGGGTCGTTTCCTAAAATATCATCAAGGACACCGGCATAAACCTCTAAATTCATGCTGACTGCCATTAATGCACACAGGCAGAAAGCTGTTGTTTTTTTTATAATATTTTTCATATTACCTCCTTTTCTGTATTAGACTGAACGGGGTCAACATTTGTTCCCCTATACCCCTAATCATTCTATATTTTTCTTGGAAGAAAGTAAACAGGTAATATCAGGTGAGCCTCTTAAGATTTGCTTAAGGACATTCTTGTTGACTTAAATGCAGAAAATAAACTATAATTAAAAATAAAAGAAACAAGGAAGAGCCATGGATGAAGTATTTATGAGGGAAGCCTTGAAAGAAGCACATAAGGCATATGAAATAAATGAGGTTCCCATAGGTGCGGTGATAGTTAAGGATGGAGAAATTGTCGGCAGAGGGTTCAATCAAAAAGAAAGCCTGAAAGATGCAACCCTCCATTCTGAAATAACAGCCATTAAGGAAGCATGCAATAATTTGGGAGGATGGCGCCTTCCCGGATGCACCATGTATGTGACCTTGGAGCCCTGCCCCATGTGTGCGGGTGCAATAGTCAATTCAAGAATCGACAGGTTGGTTATAGGAGCCAAGGATTTGAAAACCGGTGCCTGCGGGTCCGTTTTAGATATTACAAACAATAAAATGCTGAATCATCAGCCGGAGGTTAAGTTCGGCATCTTAGAGGAAGAATGTTCTAAGCTATTAAAGGAATTTTTTGCAGGGCTTCGAAAGAATAAGGAGGTTAATCATGGATAGGTATCCCTTGCTTGAGTTTAATTTAAAAAAGCTTTACCACAATACCGAAATAGTTACAAAACTATGTGAAAACTACGGGATTAAGGTTGCAGGTATAATCAAAGGATTCGGTGGAATCCCGGAAGGGGCTGAAGAAATGGCAAAAGGAGGCTGCTATCAGATAGGCAGCTCAAGAATTGACCAGCTGAGGGTTTTAAAGGAGCGAGGATTCGATGTGCCCCTCCTATTGGTGAGAATCCCCATGATGTGCGAAATAGAAGATGTTGTTAAATACAGCGACTTATCCTTGGTATCTGAAAAGGAAACCTTAGATTTATTGAATTCGGAAGCAAAAAAACAAGACAAGGTATATGGGGTTGTCCTTATGTATGATTTGGGAGATTTAAGGGAAGGAGTATTCTTAAAAGAAGACCTCATTAAGTTAGCCCTATACGTTGAATACGACCTGAATAATCTTTACCTTGAAGGTATAGGGACAAACTTAAGCTGCTACGGCTCGGTAGCTCCAAGTACGGAGAATTTAAACCGTTTAGCGGAGGCAGCAACAGAAATAGAAGAAAAGCTTAACCGAAATCTGAACATTGTATCCGGAGGGGGAACAACAACCTTGCCTCTTTTGGTAAGGGGAGGAGTTCCAAAGAAAATAAACCACCTTAGAATCGGAGAGGGAATAAACAATACCCAGGACCTGCCCCTTTACTGGGATACAAATATAGAAGGATTAGACCCGGATGTGTTTGTCTTAAAGGCTCAAATAGTGGAATTGAATGAAAAGCCTACCCACCCAATAGGACAGTTGATGGTGAATGCATTTGGGGACCTGCCTCATTACGATGACAGGGGAATAAGAAAGAGGGCAATTGTTGCATTGGGAAACCAGGATTTAGGAGATTCGTCAAGGTTGGTTCCCAAGGACAAGGATATGATTGTTTTAGGGGCCAGCAGCGACCATACCATTTTGGATATTCATGACTGTAAAAGCCAATATAAATTGGGGGATATAGTTGAATTCAATATTTTGTATCAAGCGATGCTGATGACCTCCTTGTCGGATTATGTACATAAAAAAATAATTAAGTATTGAATATTTACTATATATTGAAGGAGGAGGTGGATTAATGCCAATTATTCAGGTGGATATGCTTAAGGGAAGGACCATAGAGCAAAAGAGACAAATGGTCAAAGAAATGACGGAAGTCGTATCAAGAACCGCAAATTGTCCAAAGGAAGCCGTAAGAATCATTATAAGAGAAATGGAATTTGAAAACTTCGGAATGAGCGGACAGCTCAGGTGTGACATGCAAGACTGATCATCTCATTTCAGACAAAACCCTGTGTCATAAATCTAAACCGTTGATTTACCAACGGTTTTTATATTTTATTCCTCTTTTCTGAAACATTCAAATACGGGAACCAATATAGAAGCTATCAAGCCTCCGGAAAATCCGTTGTTATAAAGATTGGTTCCTCCATGTACCACCCCGATATTCATTACCATGGACAGGTGGAGAAAACCTGCAAGAACCCCTGCATATGCACCGTACCTGCCGGCTATGGGGGCTAAGGTTGTGCCGAATAATCCGGCAATTATGGTGGGTGTTGTCTGAATATCCCAGACCTTAAGGACCCCTCCAAAGAATACTCCGACCATTATGGGGATTGAGTTTCCTGGATGATTGCCAAAGGCTGAGAATCCCACAACAGTGAGAATACCACCTATTATGGGACCGTTGAATTCCCCGCTGGTGAAATATACAAAAAACATGGATATCAAACCCATTATGCCCATGTTGATCAGGGTAAGGCCGTATCCCATCAATTGTGTGAAATCTGTTACTAATTTTCCCGAATAACGAAAAATTTTTCCGTATCCTTTAAATGTTTTATTGTTTAATAAATACCCTATGCCAATCAATAAAAGAAAATATATAAGCAAGAGGTTTCTGAAAAAAATATTATATTGGGAAGATAGTATGAGCTGCTGCTCAATGTTTAATCCAAAGCTTTTCATTAGGGAGAATACCAAGGTGCCAAGCAGGCCTGCGGTAAACCCCGCATTATATAAGCTATACCCGCCGTGGAGTTTGGACATATTTGAAGCAAGAGGTGTAATTATGAAGCCTCCGGCGGTACCTAACAGGATGCCTATGATAATACCGTAATGGAGGGGGAGGTCTGCCGAAAATGCCAGCTGGCTTACCACCGGTGCCAGGCATGTTGAAAACATAGTCACAACAAGGACCTGCTCAAAAGATATTTTTTTGTATTTGGCATATAAAACCCCGCCTAAATACATGGGCCATATATTAAAAAGGGTTTTGCCAAAAAAGGAAAACCCGGCCAAGGTGAATATGGCAGCAATGATTGCGCCGTTTATTTTTACCTTCAGTTTATATATGATAAAGATATTTATAAGAACAATTAAGGACACATTGAACAAGGCAGCACCAAATCCGCCTACTGCCAGGTAATCCGTCAGCAGAATATCAGGTGCCCAAATTATTTTGTCAAGACCTGAAAATATATTTGCCGGTGTGTCAAAAATAAAGGCTAATGCCAAAAAAGTCAGAGGCAGGATTAAAAGAATTAAAAAATGAGAGCGTCTGCTTAATATTATTTCTTCCTTGTTTGAAACTAAACCTTGCATATACCTCTCCCTTGACTGATGAAATCGTTTAACTTTGACAATATTTTAGCATATGGACAATTAATTTTCAACGATAATTTTTTCAGCGTCTCCCCTTAGGGTATTTGCAAAATAATCTGTTGATTATTGTCATAGCTTAAGCTATAATTATATTAATTAAATATAAACTGCATCAATATAATGTGGATAATATGGTTCCATAGTTTCTACCAAACAACCGTAAATTGTTTGACTATTGATACTATTATTCTATTGGTGCGAGTAGTTATTACTGTTCGCATTTTTACTTTCTTGGTGCAGAGTAAAAAAATAGGAGGAATCTAATGAAAAAACTATTAAGCATCATTTTAGTGCTGATGCTGGCACTTACACTCTTGACTTCATGCGGGAATAATGAAGGGCAACAACCTGTATCTGAGGGAAAGGAAGCTTCGGGAGAAGGAATTTTTCCTGCAATTGCCAAGGAAGATATCAAGGTTGGAGTGATACACATAGGAAATCCTGCCGACGGTTCAGGTTATTCCTATGCACACGATCAGGGGATAGTAGCCATGCAGAAGGCCTTAGGCCTCAGCGACAGCCAGATAATTCGTAAAAACAATGTCAATGATACAGACCCTACAGCTACCGAAGCAGCAATGCTTGAATGCATCGAGGAAGGGGCGAACATCATTTTTGGAACCAGCTGGGGTTACATGGATACAATGGAAGCATTGGCCCAGGAATATCCTGATGTGTTATTTTCCCACGGGTCAGGATATAAAAGCAATGACAGAAACTTTAACAACTATTTCGGAAGAATCTATCAGGCCAGATACCTGACAGGTATAGCAGCGGGCTTAAAGACAAAAACTAATAAGCTTGGATATGTGGCAGCCATGGGCAAGGATAATTCAGAGGTGACAGGAGGTCTTAATGCATTTGCCATGGGAGCATATTCAGTCAACCCTGATGCAAAGGTTTATGTAAAGGTTACAAACAGCTGGTATTCACCGGAAGAAGAAACAAATGCGGCAAAAGCTCTGATTGCCGAAGGCTGTGACGTAATAGCCCAGCATTGCGACACTCCCAACCCCCAATTGGAAGCAGAGAAAGCAGGAGTTTTTGGTATAGGCTATAACTCAGATATGTCCAAGGATGCTCCAAAGGCAACTATTACATCGGCTGTATGGAATTGGGGAGCTTATTATACATGGGCAGTTGAAAATGTAATAAACGGAACATGGAAGAGTGAAAACTACTATGGCGGAATGAAAGAAGGCATGGTTGATATTTCACCCATAAACGAAGGTATTGCCGCGGAAGGCACCGCCGAAAAAATCGAAGAAGCAAGACAATCCATGATGGATGGCACCTTCAATGTGTTTGACGGAGTAATTGAAACAAATGACGGGTCAACAGTTGGGGAAGAAGGGAAAACACTTGATGATGCAACCATTACGGGCGGAATTAACTGGTATTTTAAAACAGTAGTGGAGAAATAATTCAAGGGGGTTGGTGGCTGCCAACCCCTTAGTACAAGGTCAAATAGGAGATTATGTTGAGAGCAAATGATACAAATTACGCAATAGAACTTAAGGGGATTACAAAAACCTTTGGCAGGGTAGTTGCCAACGAAAATGTCAACCTAAGTATCAAATACGGAGAAATACTTGCCCTATTAGGAGAAAACGGGTCCGGAAAAACTACATTGATGAATATTTTATCAGGTATTTACTATGCGGACGAGGGTTCTGTTTACATTGACGGAAAAGAAGTTTTCATAACAAATCCCCACGAAGCGATAAATCTGGGCATAGGGATGATTCACCAGCATTTTAAGCTGGTTGAAGTATTCAGTGCCATGGATAATATTGTTTTGGGTACAAGGGGAAGGTATGTAAAAAACAGCGCCTTAAAAGAAGAAATTCTTGAAATGAGCAAAAAATTCGGTTTGGAAACAGAGCCTGACAAAAAGGTCTACAACATGTCAGTCAGCGAAAAACAAACCGTTGAAATAATGAAGGTCCTCTACAGGGGGGCTAAGATATTAATATTAGACGAACCCACATCGGTTCTCACGCCCCAGGAAACGGCAAAACTCTTTGCCATACTTCGCAGGATGAAAGACCGGGGGAATGCAATAATCATCATCACCCATAAGCTTCATGAAGTATTGGCCATAAGCGACAGGGTTGCCATACTTCGAAAGGGCCGGGTTGTCGGTACGGTTAAGACCGGGGAAACAAATGAGAAAGAGCTTGCCGAGCTGATGGTGGGCAGACCCGTCAGCCTTGAAATAAACCGTCCCGAAACCACAAGCAAAAAAACCGTTTTGAAGGTGGTAGACCTTTCCGTGGTTAATGAAGACGGTACAAGAGGCTTGAAGAATGTGAACTTCAAGTTAAAAAGCGGAGAAATATTAGGAGTTGCAGGTGTAGCAGGCAGCGGCCAAAGGGAATTGTGCGAAACAATAGCAGGTCTTATGGAAGCTAAGACCGGCGCAATATTATATAACAAAGAAAATATCATAGGGAAGACTCCCGATGAAATCATAAATTTAGGCATTAGCATGTCTTTTGTTCCCGAGGACAGGTTGGGGATGGGCTTGGTAGGGTCTATGGATATGGTAGACAATATGCTCCTTAAATCATACAAAAAAAACAAGGGTTTCATAATCGACAAGAAGCCATCCAGGAAGTTAGCGGAAGAATTGGTTGAAAAACTCAGCATCATAACCCCCGGCATCGAAACTCCGGTGAGGATGCTGTCCGGAGGAAATGTTCAGAAGGTGCTCTTGGGAAGAGAAATCGAATCGGAGCCCAATGTTCTCATTACCGCATATCCCGTGAGAGGCCTTGATATTAACTCATCCTATATAATTTACGACTTATTGAACGAACAAAAGAAAAAGAATGTTGCAATACTGTTTATAGGGGAAGATTTGGATGTTCTTTTGGAGCTGTCCGACAGGATCATGGTATTGTGCCATGGTGAAGTAATGGGGATTGTAGATGCGAAAAATACAAGCAAGGAAGAAATAGGACTCATGATGGCGGGGAAAAAGATGGAAGGAGCTGATTCGGATGAATAAGAAAGGTCATGTACCCTTTATCAGGATCGTAAAAATATCCGAGCGCTCCGGCAAGGATACTCTTAAGATCAGAATAGCTGCCTTTATATCGGCACTTGCGGCAGGAGGCCTCTTTATATTGTTTCTGGGATATAATCCCATAGAATTGTACGGAACCATTATATCCGGAGCCTTTCGTAGCAAGATGGCATTTCAGGCAACAATCAGATTTATGATACCCCTGTTGATGTCATCCTTAGGTGTTGCCATGGCATTTAAAATGAGGTTTTGGAATATAGGAGCTGAAGGGCAGATAATTGTGGGAGCTGTCTGTGCTTCATATTTTGCCCTCTTCCACGATACCTGGCCTCACTTTTTATTATTGCTTGTCATGTTTGCTGCCGGAGCCCTAGGAGGAGGCCTGTGGGGCTTAATACCGGCTTATTTTAAGTCGAAATACGACACTAACGAGACCCTTTTTACCTTGATGCTCAATTACATAGCCTTACACATCATTACCTACCTGAGAGACGGTCCCTGGAAGGACCCGGGTTCCTCGGGATTCCCCAAAATTGCCCGATTTGCTCCTAACGCCCAGCTGGACAAGATATTGGGTGTTCATTTCGGATGGATTATTGCTTTGATTCTTGTTTTCATTGTATTTATATATCTTAGGTATACCAAACACGGATATGAAATAAGCGTGGTAGGTGAAAGCAAATCTACTGCCAAATATGCAGGTATGGATGTAAGAAAAATTATACTTCGAACCATGGCTATAAGCGGGGGCATCTGCGGAATTACGGGAATGATTCAGGCAGCAGGCTCTGACATGACCTTGGCCTCTTCTGTTGCAGGAGGGGTGGGATTTACCGCCATAATAGTATCCTGGCTGGCATATCTGAATCCTTTCGGAATCCTATTGGTTTCATTTTTGTTCAGCGTTCTTGAAAAAGGCAGCAGTGTCATGCAATCCGCCTATGGATTGTCAACCTACTTTGCAAGTGTCCTCCAGGGGATTATACTGTTTTTTATTTTAGGATGCGAATTTTTCATAAGATATAAATTTGTAGTTAGCAGAAAAGGAGGCAGGTGATATGTTTGTAAAATTCTTAAATGCTGCGGTATTTGCAGGAACTCCCCTCCTATTTGGAACAACCGGCGAAATGATGAATGAAAAAGCAGGCCATCTTAACTTAGGGGTTGAAGGAATGATGGCCATGGGGGCATGTGCGGGATTCATGGCAGGATACTTTTATGACAGTATTCTTATTGCTCTTTTGGCAGCTTTTTTGGCAGGCATGTTAGGGGCATTAATTTATGCTCTTCTAACCATAACCTTCATGGCAAATCAAAATGTTACAGGTCTTACCCTTTCTATATTCGGTGTAGGAATATCAAATTTTGCAGGGGAATTTATGCTGGTAAATTCTGCTTCCAATACATTGAAGCTTCCTGAACAAATAACTGCACAAATAAGCAATATAAACATACCTGGCCTGACCACCGTGCCGGTTTTGGGACCCTTGTTCTTCCAGTACAATATTTTTGTATACTTAGCTGTATTAATCGCCGTAACTTGCGGCATATACTACAATAACACAAAGACGGGCCTCAATGTGAGGGCAATCGGAGAGAATCCCGGGGCGGCAGATGCAGCGGGAATAAAGGTAACAAAACTAAAATATATCAATGTGCTTGCAGGCGGAGGCATATGCGGCTTAGGAGGAGCATACTGTTCCATGATAATCAACGGGGGCGTATGGATGAACAATCCCGTAAACGGCCAGGGATGGATAGCAGTGGCACTCGTTATATTTGCTTCCTGGAAGCCTTACAGGGCAATTTTCGGCTCATTCATATTCGGAGCCTTCAACATCTTGAAATATTATTTTCCAAAAACAATCATAACCCTTCCAAATGCATTGTATGATATGCTTCCTTTCGTTATCACTGCCTTGGTTTTAGTGATGACTTCAATCAGAAAATCAAAAGAAAACCAGCAGCCGGCAAGCTGCGGGGTTAACTATTACAGAGAAGAAAGATAGATTGCCACAGTCCCCGGGAAGATACCCCGGGGCTCTTTTCATTGGTATATTTACGCCTTATAATGCATAATACTTGGTTATAATCAAAAACTACTATAGAGGAAGCTAAAATGAGAAAAATATTGTTTATTGTCATTTTATTATTATTTTTGACAGGCTGCTCCGAAGTTAGCCATGTTTCCGAAATTGAAGCGGTAAATTTACAAAACGGTGATACTTTAGCAATTTCAAAAGGAAACAAGGATGCAGACCTTATTTTAAATGCGGTGAGTAAAAAGGACCGGACAAATAAAGATGTGTCATCCTTGTTGAATTACCAAATTACTCTTAAAAAAGATGATAAACAAGAAGATGTTTATACCCTTTTCTTTGATTTGGAAGACCAAACCGCATACCTGAAAAAGGGAGAAGCCTTGTATAAAATCAGGGACAGTGCCGCAAAGCCCTTGTTTTTAAGCCATGCCTTTTCCTACATATATGTTTCGGCAATGTATGATTCATACATTGAGCTAAAAGGGGAAGAATTCAGGCCTTATCTTGAATATAACTGGAACAGCAAAAATATAGAGGGGCATTTTGTAAACAACCGGGGGATAGAATCGGGAAAATACGAAGATACTAAGATTTCCTTATCACCAAATGATTACTTGGATATTAAACATGAAAAACAGCCGGATAACCAGACAATAAGGATTTATGACCGGGGGACCCTGATAAATACGGGAAAAAATGTGCAGGATCTCATCAGGAATATAAAAGGCGACGGTGAATACCTGGTCGAATGTGAAAGCCAGTGGCATTTTAAGGAAGATTCTTCCTCCTATGGAAAGAAAACATTAAGGTTTACGGCATTTGTTGATGTGCCTCCAGATATTGAGATAATCACAAAAGAAAACTATCCCGGCAATATTTTGTTGATTTCTATCGAAAACCTAAATGCTGATGAAAGTGTTAGATTGATTACGGATGCCGTAACAATTGACAATGATATTTATGCCTACAAGGATAAACAATACTACATGATTCCCATAGACCTGTATGCCCATCCCGGTGATTATAAGCTTACAGCCCTTATAAATGAAGGTACCGAAAATGAATACAGCTTTGAAAAAACCTTGACAGTGTTAAATAGGAGCTTTAAGACCCAATACCTTACGGTCAGTGAAGAGATGAACGAAACCCACAATGACAATGCTGCAATATATGAATTTGCCCAGCTCGTGAAGCCTGCCAGAACCCTTTCTGCAAAAGAAAAGCTTTGGGAAGGGAAATTTATCATGCCCGTCGAAGGAGAATTGACAACGGATTTCGCCGAAATAAGGTATGTGAACAATGAGCCCTCTTCATCAAGACATTCGGGACTTGATTTGGCTGCTCCCAAGGGTACTCCAGTCCTGGCTCCCAATAACGGTTTTGTTACCTTTGCCATGAAAGGACTTCTTTCTCCCGGCAATACGGTTGTTATAGACCACGGAATGGGGCTTTTTACATCTTATTACCATTTGGATACCATAGGGGTGGAAAAGGGTGATGAGGTCACAAAGGGTGATGTCATCGGAACCGTAGGTTCCACAGGATTTTCAACCGGACCTCATTTGCATTATGCGGTGAGCATATACAACACCTATGTGAATCCATACCAAACCTTAAGCGGTATAATTGATTAAAACTGTTTGCCATATCTTGTTTTGTGGTATACTATTAATATAAAGCATGAGGAGGTTTCCATGGAGTATGTAGGATATGCCTGGCTTGGATTAGTTGTTGCCTGCGTTATTATTGAAGCATTGACCGTGAGTTTGACAACTATATGGTTTGCTGTCGGCGCTCTTGTTGCCTGGCTGGTTCATTTGACCGGTTTGGAAATTGAAGCACAAATAGTGGTATTCTTGCTTGTTTCCATAGTATGTCTCATATTTACGAGGCCCATAGCAATGAAGAAATTCAAGGTTGGAAGATTCAAGACCAATGCCGAATCCTTGATTGGCCGGTCTTTTAAAGTGGAATCAAGAATAGACAATATTAACAACACCGGAACGGTTAAGGTGAATGGACAAATTTGGTCTGCCAGGTCCCTCGATGACCGGGTGATAGAAAAGGATGAAATTGTAGTGGTAAGAAATATTGTAGGCGTTAAGCTCATAGTTGAAAAAAATAAGGAGGAAATATGGAATATTTAGGATTTGTTATACTGTTGGCATTAGTAGTGGCATTGCTGGCAGCAAATATAAGAATAGTGCCCCAGGCACAGGCTTATGTTATTGAGCGCTTGGGAGCATATCAGGCAACATGGAGCGTGGGAGTACATGTGAAGGTTCCCTTGATTGACAGGGTTGTAAAGAAAGTATCTCTTAAGGAGCAGGTGATTGATTTCCCCCCCCAGCCTGTCATTACCAAGGATAATGTAACAATGCAGATAGATACGGTNATATTTTTCCAGATTACCGACCCCAAATATTATACTTACGGAGTTGAGAGGCCCATATCAGCAATTGACTATTTGACTCAAACTACTTTAAGAAATATTATCGGTGATTTGGAGCTTGATGAAACATTGACTTCAAGAGAAATTATAAATACAAAAATGCGCGTGGTTCTGGATGAGGCTACCGACCCTTGGGGTATAAAGATTAATCGTGTTGAGGTCAAAAATATTTTGCCCCCTAAAGAAATACAAACAGCAATGGAAAAGCAAATGAAGGCCGAGCGTGAAAAGAGAGAATCCATACTCATAGCCGAAGGGCAAAAAAGTTCTGCCATATTGGTAGCTCAAGGCAACAAGGAATCCATGATACTACAGGCGGAAGCAGAAAAGCAGGCGGCCATTTTAAGGGCAGAAGCCAAGAAAGAAGCTTCCATAAGGGAGGCTGAAGGTGAAGCTGAAGCTATATTAAGCATT
>JGI24709J26583_10000030_pt1 | contig 87631 bp, 71 predicted proteins | sample BioPla2DNA1_FD_26583 | JGI IMG/M metagenome (IMG submission 26583) | reverse complement strand
TCAAGCCATACTTTAAACCCGCTTCAAGGATCTTTCTTGATTGTTCCACACTAAAAACTGATTTTTCCGTGAAAACATCATTAAAAACAGCCAATTTTTTCTCAGCAACTGCTGGTATCCACTCATTACAAAATTCGTCGATAAATTTTTCAGGATCCCCTGCCCTATCAGCAGGAATTGCATGAGCTCCCATGAATGTCGGAACAATCCTTATATCAAAGGCTTCTTGAAGCATCTGTATAGTTTCGAGCATTTTGATTTCATTTTTGAGATCCAAGCCATATCCGCTCTTTATCTCTACTGTTGTAACCCCAGAAAGCATCAAGCGCTCTATTCGTTCAGCAGCTCCGTTAAAAAGCTCTTCTATAGTCATATTTTGCACGGCACGAGTTGAATTCAGTATTCCGCCGCCTTTAGCATGAATATCCAGATAAGAAGCTCCTGAAACACGCATTTCGAATTCATCAGCTCTATTTCCACCGTAAACAAGGTGTGTGTGCGAATCTACAAATGCGGGCAATGCAATTAAGCCTTCTGCATCATAAATTTCTGCATCAGGCTGAATCTTTACATTTTTCTCAAGCTCTGCAGTCGAACCGATCCAAGTTATGATGCCATCCTTAGCTGCCAAAGAAGCATTAGGAATTTCTTCAATTTGCCAAGAGGGAACTGTTCCTTTCCCTCTATAAGGGAAAGGATAAACAACTATATTTGCAGCATTCCGCAAAATAAAATCAGCAGACTTTTTCTCCATATCAAAGGACTTCCTCTCCATTTAGTCTAAACTATTTCAACAACCTTGGAAACTCTTTCTGTTAATACATTCTTTATCAAAAGGTCTTTGGCTCTTTCCAAGTCAGGCGCAAGTATTCTATCTTCCAAAAGGGGCTCTACCTTCTCTCTTAAGCATTCATAAGCTACCGAAGTGCCTTTTCCCAGTTTGAGAGGCTTTAAAAATTCATATGCCTGACATGCGCTGAGCCATTCTATAGCCAAAACCTGAACGCTGTTATCTAATATTTTTAAAGCTTTTCTAGCTGCTATGCTGCCCATGCTTACATGATCCTCTTGATAAGCGGAAGTAGGGATTGAGTCAACCGACGCAGGATGAGCCAGCACTTTGTTTTCACTGACTAGAGCAGCAGCCGTATACTGAATAATCATCAAGCCTGAATTTACGCCCGGATCTATCGACAAGAAAGGCTTCATTTCATTTATTAAAGGGTTCAGAAGACGGTCAATTCTTCTTTCGCTTATGTTGGCAAGTTCAGATGTTATTATACCCAGTATGTCACCTGCGTAAGCCAAGGGCTGGCCGTGAAAATGCCCGCCTGAAATGATTTTGTCTTTGCTTAAAATAATGGGGTTGTCTGTTACGGCATTGAGTTCTATTGTTATCTGCTCTTCAAGATAGTTGAGATATTCTCTTGTTGAACCATGCACTTGCGGGATACACCGCAATGAATAAGCATCCTGAACCTTTTTGCAACCTGCGTGACTCGCTCGTATTTCAGAATCTTCAACGCAGTTTAAAACGTTTTCGGCTACCTGTTTCATTCCTGAATAAGGTCTCAGAGCTATAAATTCAGGGTCAAAGGGCTTTGTAGATGCCTTGGAAACCTCAAGGGTCATAGCTGCCACTATATCTGCCGATTTTGAAAGAGAAAGAGCTCTGCCGAGACCTAAAGCAACAACAGCAGCCATTACCGCCGTTCCATTGATAAGAGCTAAGCCTTCTTTAGCTTTGAGATTTATAGGTTTTATACCAGCCTTTTTTAAAGCTTCCGCAGCATCGACTCTAGAACGTCCATCGGAAGCAAGCACATCTCCCTCGCCCATGAGCACAAGCATTATATGGGAAAGAGGAGCCAAGTCTCCAGAGCAACCTACCGAACCTTGAGTCGGAACCCAAGGCGTTACATCTTTATTTAGAAGCTCAGCCAAAGCATCTATAAGCTCAGGTCTCACACCGCTGACACCGTGCAAAAGAGAGTTTATTCTAATAGCCATAACTGCTCTGACAATTTCTTTGGAATAAGGTTCGCCAACACCTGTTGCATGGCTGCGTATCAGATTGGTCTGTAATCTTTCTATATCTTTGGCTGCTATGCCTGTATTGCATAAATGTCCAAAACCTGTTGTGATACCATACACAACACGTCCCTCAGCTACCAGCTCTTCCACAATTTTACGACAATCAGCAACCTTTTGCATAGCTTCTTCAGAAACAGAAACCTTTTCGCCTTCAGAAATCAGCCGAAGCTTTTCAATTGTCAAATTACTGCCGTTCAGTTCAATCATCTGAAACTCCCTTGGTGTCATATGTATTATTTTCCTGCATTATAGCGCCTTTTTCCGCAGATGAAAAAGGGTTATGAGCAAAGACAAAAAACACCATTATAAATGCGTAGTGAATATGTGCATAGATCCTTGGAAAAGACGCTCCCAAATGCCAATGTAAATCATATGGGGTAAGCAAATACGCCAAAACATAAGTGGTTACTTGAGCAATAAGAAGGCCTAAGAAACAGCGTGAAATCTTCTCTTTTACTTTAACTGGCCGGAAAAGCAAATATAAAAAGAAAAACCAAAACCAAGGTAAAGCAATAAATAAAGCTTGAACCATATATGAACTTATTAAACGAATTGTATCAAAGTCGATTACTCTGAAAATAAAGACAGAAATATTATCAAGGAGATCATTCGAACTTTGTTGAAAATACTTCAAAATCAAGACAGCTGTCAAAGCTGGCAAATAAGCTATAAAAGCTGTTTTTACAATCGAAAAGGGCTGAATTTTCTCTTTGCCAAGGCGAGAAAGTAAAAAAACAAAGATTGCAAAGATAGCTGCGAAAGCTATACCTTCGTTTTTCATCCACATACCGCAGGCAGCAGCAAAAAAAGCCAAAAACAACTCTCCTTGTTCACCGCTGTCATGCCAAGAAAGCAGATAGAAAATTGCCAAGAGCACATATAAAGCCAATGGCAGATCAGCACATTGAGATTCCGCCAGAAGATTAAAGGTTTGCGGAATAGCTGCCACAATAATAGCTAGCAGACCCGCTATGCGGCTTTGTTTTAAACTGGAAACGCCAAAATAGAGAATTAGAACACAAAAATATGCAAATATTTTTGAAATTAAACGCGGAACCAACGGGTCAGAAAAGCCTGTGTATACCCATCCACGAGCTACTATTGATGGCAACATCAGAGGATAATCTTTATGGTGATCCAAGTCTCTGAGGACATCAGAAAACATATTGGTCCAATGTTCTCCACCCTTATAAAGAAAAGCAGCTTTGTAATTCCAAATAGCTAAAGCATCCCAACTTCCCAAGCCATGAAATTTTGACAATAAAATGTTTTCAGCCAACAAAAGCAGCATAAAAACAAGCACCATGATTATCAAGAGCCTAGTCGGCAAAAATTGTTCGTCAACGCGACTGTCTTTGATGTTCTTCTCTTCCAGAAAAAACAAATTTACATTATTCTTTTTAAAATAAAAGAATAATGTAAGTGCCAACAAAGCCTCTAGAATAATATAAAGATGCCAATATTTGTCAAAAATCAAGAACCATGCAAAATACAGAAACCCCGTAATTCCAAGCCCGAAAGGCATGGCAGCGGCTAATTCCGGCAAACGTATTTTCCTGAATTTTCTGACAAAAGCCAATCCTATCAGCCAAGAAATCAAAACAGAAAGCCAAAATATAATGATGCTCATATTATCTTGCTCTCTCAAAAAGAGCCAAATTGCGCCAATGCTCTACGAAAGAATATTCTGGATGATTCATATGAAATGATTTAAAATCCTCTATCGACGGAGAATATACTAAAACCTTATTTCTGCTTATCCAATTTCTCCTATCAAGCAAAACGGGTGAGAGTTCATTCATAAAGAAAAAGCCGTTTAAATGCCTTTCATCAGCATCAGAAAAATATTTGGGAGGCAGAAAAATCCCGACCGGCTCATCAGGATTAAGTTTATTTCTCAATTGGTCATACTGAGAAGCCACATAGTATGGTTCACGCAATTTGCTATCCACATACAGTTCCCCAACTAAGTTTGCTTGTAAAATTACAGCCAAAAAATAAATAAACAACAATAGCAGGCGATTAAATTTAAGTCTCTTCTGCTGCATCAAGACTCTCCAAACTCCTCGTGCAGTTCTTTAATAGCAACTTTTAACAAATCAAGAGCCAGCTTGCAAACTCCGCCTATTGAAGTGAACCAGCCTTTCATCAGTCTCATATGCTGCAAGCCGCAACGCTTCTTGTCATCGCACAAAGAAGGAATCTGATTAAAATCCAGCTCATACCTTACAATAATCATTTGAACAATGTGCATAAGATATAGATTAAAATAACCGCCCATATTCATAATTTTTATGCGGCTGCTATTTATTTGAGCAAGTCGCTTTTCAAACTCGTAGTCAGGATAATCGCGCAAAAAGCCTTCTGTATCCGATATTCCCATAGCGGCTGCTTCCTGTTCAAAATTTTCAATCATAGCAAGACCATCGTCACAAAGCTTCACCACTCTTTCCACTTCTGTTTCTGTTTCCAACATTGTTTTAGAAAAAGCGGCCCACTCCTTCATGAGATCATATTTTGTAGGCTCTCTCAGATTATTCTGCACCATTGCGCTTATATTGTAAGTTTCAGTGCAATACTTGTCTATAGCTTCTCTGAATGTCATAAGCTCAGCTCCTGCAATAAAACTTCCACCTTCTGTCGCATCTACGCAAACGCCGTCATATGCAGCGATATCTGTTTCAAAAGCTTTACAGAAAAGATTATAGATCTGATTCGTCCACACATAATCTTCATATGCACCTTTAACCTGAAACAAATCGTTTTCATTTAAGCGCAGATTCGTAACAGCAGGAGCCTCTTCAGCATGTGTCTTCTCAGCATTGACAAAAGCACAGTCCTGTCCAATCAGTATTATTGGGTCACAGCCTAAAGCAACAAGCGTCTTAAAAGCCAAGTTGGAGCATGAGGGGCCCCCATTTATAGTTCCCTTTGGCATGTTTATCCATTTAAAATGCTCAAAAGCCCTATAAACCATAATCTTAGGACCATTCCAATTACCATAGGCTTCTTTTCGTATAAGAGGCGGAGCGGCAAGCCAAATTTTTGACTTAAACTCATCAGAAAGCTCCTTATACATAGTAGCCACATGCACGATTCGCTCTATACTTGCAGCCATATGAGGCACTATTCCTTTTTTCTCGAGTATACGAAGCGATGAGTCTGCTGCCATGATCAATGCTTTATCATGAAGTTCTTTGAGAAGTTCAACGTTTTTGTCAAGCGACGGTCCAGTCGAAACAATCACTCCTGGAATCCCTCTAAAAACACCAAACAGGTCTTTAATACCTGGAGTTCGCATAATAAGAGAGAGGTTTTTCATTATATTCTCTACTCCAATCATGGAGTCTTCCGGACAATTGCCGTAATTGAATATGATAGCGTAAGCTGCATCCCTCAAAGCCTGCATCATTTTAACATAGTGCTCTCCGTCCAAAGCAACTGAAACCGGATGCTCAAGCAAACATATGGTTTTCAAGAAAAGCTGAACCTTGACACCGCCTTCAGTAAGCATATTGAACATTTTCACATAGGCTTCAGACTCTTCAGTTGCCACAAACCACGCTGTTTTTTCTGAAGCAAGCAAATCCGATATATCTATCTTTGAAACAACCTCTTTAAAGAGATGTAAATCCTTCTCAAAAATAATAGTAAGAATATTTTCATTCTCTATAGCTTTCTGCAAGGCTCTAAGATGATATCCCAAACCTACTCCCATAACAGCCACCAGCTTCGGATTTTGCAAATCGGCACTTGCAATTAGAGCTTCAGCTTCCTTTTCCGGTTCATAACGGCTGTGCATCAAATGCTGTTTGCCACTTTTGTCGATTACTGTCAAACATGGCTTCCCCAGCTTGCCATAAGAGAACTCGTAGGTTCTTCCTGATGGATTAGGTGAAGCAAAAGAGTCNTCTAAAGCTTGAGCCAAATCTGGATAACGCCTTCGAATCGCTTTCATATTCTTTGAACGGGTTAAAACTGACATTTTTATATTCTCTCTCTATTTTTTCTTTATAAATCTTAANATTTCTTTGCCATTCACAAAAATCCTGCCATCATTTATAAAGCCGGATTTCAAAAGGGTCTTTAAAGAAGCTTCGTTTTCTGGTAAAACCTCTGCTTCAAAGACAGCATCAGCNGGCAGCTCTGGNCTTAAAAAAGCCATTTCCATCANCTTTGAAGCATATCCTCTCCTAAGCAAATCTGGATTTGACGCAAATGATATCAGATATCTGTCAGAATTCTCCAGTTTATCAAACCTTATGTGAGCAGCAGGAGTGACACCGTCCATAAGAACAAAACCCATTATCCTTGGACTTGAAAGTATCTTTTCAAACCAATTTTTATGCTCTTCATAAGTAAAAAGCGAATCATTCAATGAAAAAGCTCTAGCCAAAGGCACTGTACGCCACTCATAAAGCATCCGGCAATGGGTTTTATTATAAGGAATCAATCGCATAACTAGTACTGCTTTTTATTTAAAAGTTTCATACCAGCTCTTCAAAAGGCACATTTTTCAAGTTTTGAGTTTTTTGCCAGTTTTGAGCAAGATACCCTACTCTCTTTTTTCAAACCATCTCCCAGAGAAATATATCGTCTTCTTCAATATCGCATTTTGCTGTTCTGCCGACTATTATATCTGTATATTTTGGATGAACTCCATATGCTGGACGTTTTACAGCCAACATTTCAGAAGTGATTACTGTTCCTGAAGGAATATCTGTTGCAGCCACCAAACCGCGCCTAGCCAAACCATGCAATTCTCCTTCTGCCTCAGAAGCAATTTTAACTGGTGAGCCTAACAGCTCTTCTGTTTCTCTAATTGCCAAAACCATCGCCTTAAGTTCGTCAGGTTCCAAAGAAAAAGGATGATCAGGTCCTTCAAGCTTTCTGGAAAGAGTAAAGTGTTTTTCTATTATTGACGCTCCCATGGCAACTGCCGCTACATCGGCTATATAATTCATGGTGTGATCCGAAAAACCTACTTCCAAACCGAAAAGTCTTCTCATAGTATCCATAGCCCTTAAGTTCACATTTGAAGCTTTGGGCGGATAAGCGATAGCACAGTGCAGCAATGCAGTTTCAGAAGTGCCGCCATCTTTAATAGCAGCAAGAGCTGTTTCAATATCTGATATATTCGCCATGCCAGTTGAAAGAATGATAGGTTTGCCAGTCGCAGATATTCTTTTAAGCATAGGCAAATAGGTAATTTCAAAGCTGGCTACCTTAAAAGCCTCCATCCCGAATTTTTCACACTCATCCACAGCAGGAATATCAAAAGGAGTAGCCAAGAAAAGGATATTTCTCTGCCTGCAATAGTCCATTAGTATAGGAATCCAATCACGTGGCAATTCATTATCCTTCATTATATCCCAAAGAGTTTCTTTCTTATCAGCAAGTTCATTCTCAAGCATATATGAAGGCATAGGAGTTTTTTTAGAATAAATTGTCTTAGCTGAAAAAATCTGAAACTTCACAGCATCGGCATCAGCATCAGCTGCCACATCTACAAGAGCCTTTGCTTGGTTTAAATCACCATTATGATTGCTGCCTGCTTCAGCTATTATGAAACATGGATTTCCTTTACCAATTGTTTTTCCTGATATTTTCATTAGCTGCTCCCTATTAAGGATATTGAGCTTCAAATATATTCTTCACAGCTCTCTCTGCACCCTTGCCGTCTATTAACGCCTTTTGTTTGGGTACCTGTTCCAAGAATTTTTCTGGTTTTCTCTCAAAGTCTAACAGTAAAGAGCCTAAATTTAAAGAGAAGTCCAGCAAAAAAGCTATCTCATGCTCTTTAATCGTTTTGACACTCTTACGTTGATTATCAACTAATATATGAACTGCACAAGGAAGCCCTAAGCAGCAAACTTCCCATAGAGCTGTGCCGCCAGCAGTTACTGCAAGGGATGCTTTTGTAAGCAGTTCAGGAAATTTCGCCGAGTCTCTATTCAAAACAAGTTTTAAAGAAGAATCTGAGACATAAGATTCCAGATTCTCTGTCGCAGAGGGAAAAGAAAGATATATTTTACGGAAATATTCGTCAGGAACAGTTTCCAGCAAAGCTATCAAATCTTTTTCAGCCTGACTCCCCCCGAGAGTAATCAAAACTGGTCCAGAAGGATCATATGTACGTTTCAGGTCTGTAATTTCAGGTCTAATCAATGTATAAGAAGCACCCGTGAATACTTTCTTTATCGCCATACCCGCATACCAGGAATCTGAAGCAGCAGGGTTGGGATTGATTAGGAAGTCAGCCTGAATCTCTCTGTCTGCTAAATCATCTATCATGACAAAAACAACAGCATGTTTTTTGCAAGCATTTGACATCAGTTTTAAATCAAGACCTGAAAACGAATAGCTGTCTAAGATCAAGAATCCGCCCGAAAGAGACTTTAAAAGGGAACCTTCCAAACAAGCCTCAATAAAAGAGGCTTTCTCCTCTGAATAAGCAGGCAAAAGTTCAAAAGAAGTTTCTTGCCCGAAAAAACGTTCAAACTCTAGCCCTGGACCACAAAACTTCACTTCATAACCAGCTGAAAAGAGCTTTAGAGCCAAAGCTCGGCAACGGGAGAAATGTCCCAGTCCGCTTTTGGAGCCAGCCTCTGTTCTGAAGAGACATTTTTTTTGCCGCTCCTCTTTCATCAAAATCTCATTTCCCTATTTTCTTTGACAAGAGATCTTTTTAAACCGTCAAATCTATCAATAGATGAATTGATAGAAGCAACATCAGAATGCTTTTTCAAATAATCTATTATCTGATAATAAGAAAACAGACCGTCTGAAGAACCAAAATGTTTGTAAATAGCTGCGATAACCTCAAAGTCTTCTTTATAATCCAAAGTGACTCTGAAATTTGAAAATACTCTTTTTGCAGTTAGAGAAGCTGTCTTAAATAAATGCAAGTTTTCTCTGATATAAAGTGTCACATGCTCTCTATGAGATTTCAAAAGTTCTTTTTGAGCGAGTTCTTGCAAAACAGAAGCCTTAAGGATCTCAAGATCAAATCCCACAGGAAAGGTTGGCTCAAATACATTTGAAGCATAATCTGCTTCCGCAACTTCAAAAAGGTTTACTAAAGCATCTATAAGTCCAGGGTCAACCAGAGGACAATCTGCTGTAATTCTCAGAAGATTATCACAGGGAAATTCTTCAATACTTCCTAAAAAACGGCTTAAAACATCTTCCTCTGAGCCTCTAAAAAATAATATGCCATTATCACGACACCAAGCACACAGGGCATCATCCTTGGGGTCAGAGGTGGTAGCCACAACCACTCTGTCAACAGAAAATGCCGCTGAAACTCTTCTGCAAACATGTTCTATAACAGGTTTTCCAGCAAGCTGCATCATTGTTTTCCCTGGCAGCCTGCTGGAGCCTAGTCTCGCTTGTATTATAGCTTGAGTTTTTACATTTTTATTCATTTTTCTATCCACAGATTGTAAAAAGCAGTGGTTTGTGGGTAGTGGGAGTGATTAAGTTACAACAGTCCACTAGTCGCTTTGGCGGAGTTTTTCGAGCAAAGTTTCGGCAGTAAGCCAATGCTCATTCGTGTTGCTCGCATATTCAAAGCCTTCAGATACTCTTTCAGCCCCTTCTGGAAGCTCTATCTGCCAAAACGGAAAATCAGGCAATTTTATATATCTATCCCTATAACGATAGAGATTTCGAGAATCATCACCAGAAATCATTATTTCATGAAGCCTTTCTCCTGCCCTAATTCCTGTAAAAACAATTTCCGAAGCCGGAGCCAGAGCTTTTGCCATATCCATGACTCTCATGCTGGGTATCACAGGTATATAGAGTTCTCCTCCAGACATCATCTCAAAGGAATCTATTACAAAACGGACAGCCTCGGGCAAAGTGATCCAAAAGCGGGTCATTCGCTCATCAGTAATAGGAATAGGCTCCCCTGCCGCAGCAAGTTTTTTAAACAAAGGCACCACACTGCCTCTGCTGCCAAGTACATTACCGTATCTGGCCACAGAAAAAGCTGTGCCCCCGCTTCCAGAATAAGTGTTTGCAGCAATAAAGAGCTTATCCGAACAGAGCTTTGTAGCTCCATAGAGGTTAACAGGATTGCAGGCTTTGTCAGTACTCAAGGCAATCACTTTTTTAACTTTTGCATCTAGAGCAGCATTAATTACATTTCTTGCTCCAACAACATTTGTCCTGACTGCCTCAAATGGATTGTATTCAGAAGCCGGCACCTGCTTCATTGCAGCCGCGTGAACAACAAAGTCAACCCCATTAAACGCTCTGTGAAGCCTGGTTTCGTCTCTGACATCCCCTATAAAAAAACGCAATATCGGCGAATCAAATGCGGATTGCATCTGATATTGTTTGAATTCATCTCTCGAGTAAATTATTAGCTTTTTAGGCTTATGTTCGGTGAGAAGCGTTTTAACGAAAGCTTGGCCAAAAGAGCCTGTTCCGCCTGTTACCAAAACGGTTTTCCCATCCAAAATAGAACTGCACTTCTCCCGGTTACTTTCCATTAGAACGTTCCCTCTAAGACTAGTTGACTGTTGCACTTAAAAGTTTCTTTTCTTTTTTTTATCCACAGATTACACAGATGACACAGATTTTTACTTGATAATAAATTAGCAATGTTTTCTCTTGATTTATTCCATACAAGTATTATCAGGATTTTTTTTGAAATATGCGAGTTTCAGCTATTTATCAGCATCTAAAAGCAGTTGTTGGCTGTATAATATTGAGTTGCTAAACAATTTTACTACTCCCTACGCCCTAACCCCTACTCCCTATAGTGCGGTTACTGCGTCAGATAAGCATGAAGAAGTTGCTGGATTGGTTGACATTACATAGGCAACTTTCAGTAAAAAATGGAGCACCAGCGGTTCATTTCCTGTAGGGAGTAAAGTCCAGTATGCTGTTATCACCTATATTTAAACGCTGGGATTGTCCATAAAGCTCAGCAGAATCGCCAATAATGGAATCTTCCAAGATAACATTCTGTAAAACAGCTCCTGCGCTTATTACAGAATCCTTGATTATACAATCGCTGATTCTGCAATCTTCTGCTACAGAAACGTAAGGACCTATCACAGCATGGCTCACTTCCGCTCTTGGATGAATCGAAACCGGAGGTATTATTACACAGCCTTCAATACACTTGTGGTTGGAAGGAGCTCGTTCCAGAAGATATCTGTTAGTTTTAAGAAGAGTATCCGGTTTTCCGCAATCCAGCCATTCTTCAATTTCAGGAGCTCCAAATTTATAGCCATCTTTAATCATAAGTTCAAAAGCCGCGGGTAAATAAAATTCACCTTTGGTTCTCAAACCGCTCTCAATACTCTGTTTCAAATATTTCATAAAAAGAAGACCGTCTTTGAGGTAATACATGCCAACTTGAGCCAAGTTGCTCACAAATGTATCAGGTTTCTCAACCATCTCCGTTATTATGCCATTTTTAACGACATTTACACCGAATCTCTTCGGATCTTCCACTTCTTTAGAATAAATCAGACCATCTAATCCTTCGCATAAAAAGGGAATTCTGGAGAGATCTGTGACAAAAAGGGTGTCATTGAACACTATTAGTAAATCATCGCCTTCACTTATATGTTCAGAAGCCAAAGAAACGGCATGAGCCGGACCAAGCTGTTCTTTTTGTTCCACATAATAAGCTTTAAGTTCGGGATAACGTTCTTCTACGTATTTTTCAATAATATGCCCGTTTTCATCTACGATAAAAATATATTCTTCAGCCTTCAATGGCTTCAATCCATCCAAAACGTGTTGCAAAACAGTTTTTCCAGCTACTCTTACCAAAGATTTTGGTTTACTGAAAGTATGAGGTCTTAAACGAGTTCCTTTACCTGCTACTGGCAAAATTATTTTCATTTTATCTTCCTATTCCTCGGTAATCAAATCCCATTTCCCTAACATTGTGCGGGTTATAAAGGTTACGCCCGTCTATAATCAAGTGATTTTTCATCATGCTTTTCATGCGGTCAAAGTCGGGTCTCCTGAATTCGTTCCACTCAGTAACTATTACAAGAGCGTCCACATCCTGTAAAACATCATAAGAACGCTTTTTCAAAACTATTTTATCACCATAAATTTCATTTGCCCTCTTCATTGCTGCAGGATCATAAGCCATAACCTCCGCTCCTGCTTTGAGCAAACTGTTTATGAGATTGATAGCGGAGCTTTCACGCATATCGTCTGTATTTGCTTTGAAGGCCAAGCCCCAGACTCCTATTTTTCTGCCCCTCATATCTTCGGTACCTAATGCCTCTGAAAGCTTTTTAAAAAGAATTTCCTTTTGTTTGTTGTTAACATCTTCAACGGATTTTAAAAGCTGCATGTTATAAGCATTTTCATCAGCCGTGTGAATTAAGGCTCTTACATCTTTCGGAAAACAGGAGCCTCCGTAGCCAGCTCCAGGAAACAAAAACGCATGGCCTATTCTAGAGTCGCTGCCCATACCCTTACGCACTTCATCGACATCAACTCCTAAAACATCGCACAGATTGGCTATTTCATTCATAAAAGTCAGCCTGGTCGCAAGCATGCAGTTGGCAGCATACTTAGTCATTTCTGCGGCAGCTGGAGACATAATAAGAATAGGATTTGAAGTCCTTACAAAAGGAGAATAAAGTTCTTTCATAAGTTCAGCTGTTCTGGGGTCATCGCAGCCAACTACCACTCTGTCAGGCTTCATAAAATCATCTATTGCGGCACCCTCTTTCAAAAACTCAGGGTTACTCACCACATCGAACTCCAACCTGTGAAGTCCACGCTTATCAAGCTCTTCGCGAATAGTTTCTTCTACCTTTTTTGCCGTTCCAACCGGCACAGTAGACTTATCAACAATAATTTTATACTCGCTCATTCTCTGACCGATGCTTTTTGCCACATTCAAGACATAGGACAAATCAGCGCTTCCATCTTCAACAGAAGGCGTACCCACAGCTATAAAGAGCATCAAAGAATTATCAATTGCCTCATTGATATCGGTAGTGAAAAGCAGACGTTCCTCAGCATAATTACGTTTGACTAAAGTTTCCAAACCAGGTTCGTAAATAGGTATAATGCCGTTTTTCAAAGCTTCTATTTTGGCTTCATCAACGTCAACGCAGGTAACAAAGTTTCCAGAATCAGCAAAACAAGCTCCCGAAACAAGTCCCACGTAACCTGTGCCTATGACTGCGATTTTCATATGATACGTCTTTCTTTCTGTAATAAATATATTGTATTATTAGCATAAGATGAGTAACAATATAACATCAACCCAACCGAAAATGAAACTTTAAACTAGTGCGATGTTTCAGCTGTAAGCGTACTATAATGTTTTACCCAACTTTATAAATTAAATATAGCCGATAGTTATGTTGCTGAACTTTGCACAGATTAGTGGGTGGTAGTTAGAAAGAGCCTAATAACAAGGATTAGGGATTAGAAAGGACAGAAAAACAGAATATTTATCTTTACACTTTACACTCCACATTCTACATTATTAAAGCTCACCACTCTCCGCTATGTGTCGACGGAATCAGATAAAATAAAGGTATCAACTGTCTTGAACAAAATAACAAGCAACTTCGACTTGAAACACAGTGTCAGAACATGAAAATACTAGACAAATATATTTTTACTTCCCTTCTGGGACCTTTTTTTGCCGGTTTTTTTCTTTTTGTTATAATAATTTCTATTGACCCTCTGATTTCCACAATGCAAAGAGTCGTAAACGAAGATGTCCCTATGAAAACAATGTTTTTGTGGTTTATAAACAGGATACCTCAAGACATGATGTACACTTTTCCAATGTCTATGCTCTTATCGACACTCCTCGCTTTCGGAAGGATGTCTAAAGACGCAGAGATTACGGCCATGCGAGCCGGGGGAATCAACTTTTTCAGAATTTTAGTGCCAGTAGCTGTTTTTGGAATACTAGTCACTATCTTAGGCTTTCTATTCAATGAACTTGTAGTTCCTAAAACCAACAAAAGAGCTCGAGATATCCGCCATAAACAAATTCTAAAACTCTCCAATCCAATGTCCACTGAAAACTCAATTCTACGCACAAGAGATGGTGCCTTTGCATATGCTGGCACAGTAAATGAAACCAAAGGCGAAATCAATAATCTCTTACTTGAATATTATAATGACGACGGAAAACTTGAAAAACGCATCTCAGCTCCAAAAGCTAAATACAATGGAGAGTTTTGGGTGTTTGAATGCCCTGTCAAGCAAACATACCCGGATGGAAAAGACACTCCTATAACAGAAACCTTGGAAAGAACAATTTATGAACCTCTCACAGAAAAACCAAAAGAGTTCGCCAGAGAAACCAAAAGAACTACAGAAATGAGTTACAAAGAGCTTAAAGAATTGATCGAAACCTATGAGGCAAGCAGATTTATGGACACTACAGAACTGAGAGTCGACTTGGCTCTTAAGACTTCTTTGCCATTTGCGGCTTTCTTCTTTGCTATAATAGGTGCCTCATTCGGTTTAACAAACAGCCGCGGAGGCGCTTTCATAGGCTTCGGTGTCTCTATTATAACAATTTTTGTGTACTACGTTATGATGAGTGTCTTTACAGCTCTCGGGAAATCTGGCATTATAGAACCAAACCTTTCCGCTTGGCTCCAAAATCTCATTTTTTTCTTTGCGAACCTTATTTTAGTAAGAAAAATAAACGGATAAACTGAATGACAACAAATCTTCAAGCCTGCTTTATTAATCAATCTAAGCGACTTGTTTTCCCTCTCCTGCTTCTCTCTCTTTTTGCTGTCCTTTTTCCAAATATCCTAGAAGCAAGGGACTACATTGTCTACGAAACCATAGACAAATTTATTCCATCTGCAGCTCCGCCTGCAATACTGACCCAAATAGAAGAAAACCCTGAAATTCTGGAGCAAAAGATAAGAAAAGCTATTCAGAACCAAATAGCAGCACCGGAAAACTTCGAAATGCAGATCGATAAAAGTTTTGATAAATATGGAAATTTACATTTCAATAAAATTGATGTAAAAGTCCAAAACGGTTTTATTGAAGGTCTTTTAGTACACCATGCTCATCTGAGTTTAAACGACCTATATTTAAATCTTGAAATGCTATTCACCGAAGAAAAGATACGAGTTCTAAACAAAGCTCTTATCAACATGCATATATTAATCAAAGAAGATGCTTTGAATGACTTTGTAAAAACAAAATCGAAAAAAATTAATATTCAAAACCCAAAAATCAGATTATTCAACAATAATGAGATGGAACTTTCAGGTTCAACAAAATACGGCTTTATCAGAGCTTCCTTCTGGACAAGAGGGAGTTTCGAAATCAGAAATGAAAAAGAATTGCATATCAGAAGCAGAAGACTTAAAGTTAACCGTGCCAACATGCCTCGCAACATTATTAACAGCCTCTTGCGGAAACTGAATCCTATTTTTGAATTTAAGGACGAATTCCTTTTCAAGGTTAATCTCAAAGAAATACGCATAACTGGCGAGCACATAGAAATTACAAGTTTTTCCACACACTGATAACAAACAGTGGGTAGTGGTTGGTGGGTAGTGGTTGGTGGGTAGTGAGCAGTGAAATTGTTTAGCTCAATCGCTGAAACTGATAATTGCTCTAAGCAGCTAATAAACAGCTGAAGCTTTGATGTAAAAAACTAATAATACTTAGATGGGATAAATCAAATAGAAAATATTGCAAATTTTGATTCAAATAAAAATCTGTGTCATCTGTGTAATCTGTGGATAGAAAAAAGTTTTAGATGTTACAGACTAGTAGTCAGGGTGCTGTAAAGTCGCCAGATTTTATTGCTCCTGCAAACTTATCGCCAGAAGAAAAAATAGCCTTTAAAAGAGGATTTCTCTTTTCTGATTTATTAGCTATTTTATCCGCTTTTATAGTTTTTCCCGAGTCAGAAGCAGTCTTTGTCTTAGGATATGACGCTCTTTCAGAAGGCCGTTTTGGATTAGGGGCCTCTCTCTCTCTCTTCTCTATCCCTTTGTTTAATGGCACAGCTTTATTTATCAGCTGACTTTGGCTTGTATCTGCTCTATAAGGGGTCCAAACTTCACTTTTATCTGCTTCAGATTTAGGCAAAACCGCTAATGCTATAGCTGCACTTTTGTTTGCATTATTAAGCGAAGCTTCATCTTTTTTCACTGCGGCAATTTCATTTGCAGAAAACAAAGTTCTCTGCTCTGAAAGTTCTACTGACACATTCTGCAAAGAAGCCTTAAGAATATCAGAATCAGAAGCAACATTGCTTCCTGAAGAAAAAATGTCGGTACCCGCAACTATTTCCGGGCGAATTTCAACAAAGTCCCAAGAAACAGGCTTTCCTTTCAAGTATTTCATAAGCCAAGAACGCAAATCGATGTCTGCTGGACGTTCTGGCCCCATAGTCAGAGGGGTCTCAACACCGTAAACTCTTTCCATATTATTTCTTAAACGATATTGTGCTTTATAAAAACTTTTTTTTACATCAGAATCTTTTCCGCTTGCAAGCTCTTTGCCTTTTGCTCCCCATCTCAACTCAATTGAATGATAAGGATCAAAGGAAAGATCAAAAAGTCTGGCTCTGACCTCATCAAAACTAAGCCACACACTCTCTCCAACGGAGTTTGTATAAGTTATCCCTAAGTTGAAGCCATAGTCGTTGTAAACAGCCAAAAACACTTCTGCCAATTTCAATGAGTAAGCTTTTCCATAGAGCTCTTTGGCGCTTCCTATGTAACTTCTTGCAACATCATACATTTCTTTGAACGCAACCTTGAGGCGAGCATCTCTGGATGGTGTGGAGTATGCTTCCCAAACACCGTCTGTTCCATAAATATTTTTCGGCAATATGCCCGGATGCGGTCTTTTATCTATTTTAGCCGCAATTGCCACATCAACAGCCATAGCTCTATAAGCTATATCTTCATAAATATCCATGAACATAAAAATTAAATCGCTGACCGGATCCCATTGAGTATTGTCTTGCGAAAGCTTACCTTTGATATAATCGTAATAAGAAACTCCGCTTTGATTAGGCAAATTAAAACTTTTTTGATATTGCTCAGTTGCGGAAAAATCAGAAATATTACGATTGCTGCTTCTGGATATTTCCCCATCTTTTATTACTTGGATCGGACGCCAATTTTTAAAACCTCCGCCATATTTTGAGCTGCCTCTGGCAAACTTTTTTCCAAACCATGGTTTTGAAACAGTCAAATCCGGATGTCCGTCAATAAGACGTATTCTGCCATTTCTTTCAACTTTTCCAACTATAGCTACATGACCGTCAGGATCATAATACACAGTGCCAGGTTTTATGCTCTTAAAATGAACTTTTACTGGATAAAAATCAGAATTTTCAACACCCGAAGCCATTCTGTAATAGCCTGAGTTAACTATTCGCACAGCATTGAAAAGATGTTGAGGTGAAGAGTAAGAATTATGCGACTTAAAACCAGCGGGCCTGTTGCCTGCCCTGTACCGCTCATCTCCTTTTTCTGAACTTCGAAGTCCGTGCACATGTGAAAAAGGAAGACGGAGCTTATAAGCGACATAAGCCCTTATGACATAGGGCAAGTCCGCACAATCAGCCTTAAGAGAAAACTTTTTATCTTCTTCGGTATACAAGGGATTAGCTGTTTTATCCCTTATAAATTCTGTCAGATTGTTATGCTTGGAATCACAAAATGAAGTAACAAAATTTCCATATATTTCTTCATCTTGTACTGACCACATGTTTTTCTTAATTTCCCAAGCTTGTCCATAACTGACTTGGGACGAAAAGCAAAAAGCTAGTATCAGCAATGTATATAGATAGCCTATGGTTGTATTACATATAGTTTTCATTTTTCTAATCTATGTTCGGCAATTATAAAGATTTTTATTCGCAAACTTTTATAATTTACCAATAATTATTGCTTTTTTGCCGATACTAACTATATTCTAACTGAATAAGAACTTAGGAGTTATGCTTTCATGCTCTTTAGCAAAAGACAAAAAGCAGGTTATGTCAAGATAGAAGACTCTCATTTCGCCTTATTGAAACAAAATTCAAAAGACCAATGGGAATACAAAACAGTTTTTGTAAAGCCTGGAATCAACGAAACGTGGAAAGCTCTAGTGAGAGAAATTCGTCACTTTTTTCCAAAAAACACCAGACTTAACTTTATATTTTCTGGCAACTCCGGTTTTACTGTACAATACTTTCCCGCGCAATCAGAGCCTGCCGAAATAAAAAACTCCATATATCTGAACTTCTCTCTCTGATGTTAGAAGCTGGTATTCCTCTCAGGCAGATACTCATAAACGTTATAGGCACAATATCAGTGCAGACTCCGAAAAACACAATAGAAAAAATGTTGATAGCAACAGAACAAGGCGAAACTATAAGCAGCTCACTGGAAAATGACCCTATTTTCACCAACATGGCTATAAAACTAATAGAGTCAGGAGAAACTACAGGCAATTTAGATCTAATGTTTAGTGAAATAGCCCTCTATTATGACGAGCGCTTGCAAAATGCTATTAAACGTTCGACCGCCCTAATAGAACCAATAATGATTACAGGAATAGCAATTCTTGTAGGCTTTATCTTGCTTGCGATATTCTTGCCGATGTATGAAATGATTTTCATGGTGCCCAAATAATACATTCAATATCTGGCGAGAGCATGCGAGGTGATGTTCCAGAACCGTTATTAAGCAGTTCTTTGGTAATTATCATACTAAAATCAAGATTTCGCCTAATACTCACAAAATCTCTCTGCAGGTCTGCCAAAATAGCTGATTGCATTTTAGTATCCGCAATCTCTGAAGATCCTTTTATCAAAAAAGCATAGGAGCCCGCCGCAACTACCGATAACAAAGCAGCTACAAGCAATAGTTCCAATATAGTAAAAGCACCTTTTTTAAGAACGATTTCAATTTTCATAGGTGATAGAGATGTGTTTTTAAGGCGCTTGAAACACCGCTTCCCGCAAAAGCTTGTCCGTCCGCTATTCTGACATTAATTGTCAGTTCTTTCTCCGCTGAAAGAGAAAGTTTTACTCTAAACTTAAACATGCCGCCCGGATGCAGAGATGCAAATCGTTTTTCAGCATCTGAAGCTGAAGTATCTGTCGGAGAGGTTATATTAAATTCATATCCTTCTGGCGGAATAGAACCTCCAGCTAAGTCTATCCCAAGCTTTGCAGCCCCAAAAAGATTCTCCGCCATAATTTGGCAGCGTGCGAGGTTTACAGTGTCAATGGCAACAGAGGTATCACTTTTATAAATAGCGGCTAAAGCAATAGATATCATAAGAGCTATGGGAACAGCTAGAAGTAGCTCTAATAGTGTAAAAGCCGCTATTTTTTTAGGTTTCTTGTTGTAAAAAGTCATTTAACGACTGCAAAATTTAATATCAGATTCTGCCTCTAACTCCCACTCCCATATTTAGCGGATTATTAGGGCATTCCACTCTTATACAATTATCACAATCGCCTTTACAAGGAGATTTTAGTTTTTTATTAGTTTTAAGCTTATCATATTTGCCTGTTTTCACTTCAGAGCACTTGCTAGAACAAGCAGAGGAACAGCTGGATTTTGCTTCTTTGTCTGCTTTTACTTTAGAACAATTTTTTGAACAGTTAGAGGAACAAGCAAACTTAGCCTCTTTGTCACATTTTCTTTTCTCCAAGCAGTGTTCACAATCACCTTTACAATTATCTCTTAAATGAGCATAAACTGCACGGCATCCAACACTATACATTCTGCGCCAGCATGCTCGAGGAGTGTTTTTTTGGCAAGAAGAAGCCTTTACAGTTTTATCAGCTTTATGATTTTCACAGTTCTTACAGTCACCTTTGCAGGCATCATTATTGCGACAGAGTCCTTTTTGAGTATGTTTACAATGCTCAGAGCAAGGTTTCACCTTGCCAGCATTATCCTTGCAAGGAGAGCTATGTGAAGGAGCTGCTTTAACTTTGTTTACATTTTTGTCAGATCCAGCTGCTTTCTTTTCACCAAAACGCAGGTTGGGCGGCACTTGAACGCCTCTTTTGTGTCCTTTTGAAGAAACAGGTTTATAATTGCCTTTTTTGCCTTGAGAGACATCAATCAAGTATTTGTCCCATTCATCTCTTTTCTGATCAAAAAGCTTATTTAATTCTTCAAAGCGAACTCTCTGCTCAGGAGTTTGTTGTTCAACCGGCATAAGAGAAAGAATTTCTCTTCTGAGCTCTCTCATTGAAGTTACATGCTCAACCCATAACCTTGTATCGACATCTTTAATGTCGCCTTGGGCATAGAGAGAAACCGTTAAAGTAAGTGCCATAAACAGCAATAAAAATGTTTTTCTCATATTGTCTCCTAGAAAATGCTTATGAGCTAAATTTTACACTCATTCTCAAACAAAAACAAGACCAGTTTTTAGCTCAAACTTTTCTAACCACGAAAGACACGAAAACGAAAACTTCAAAGACCTTTAAACCACAGACCACACGGAATACACGGAAACACAAAGGACAATTATTTATAATTTCTAATTTATAGTTTATTAAAGCTCCCTACGCCCTAACCCCGACACCCTTGGAGTTTCACACTACCCACTGCAAAAAAAAGAGCTCTCCGTGAGGAGAGCCCCTTTTTTTGCTTTAAGCGTTAGCTTTATTCAGATTAGAATCTGCTGAAGAGTTCAACCCAAGCTATGCCATAGTCAGGACAATTGTCTGTGTCATTAGCAAAGTCTGTATAACCGATGCTGAGTCTTGTATTTTCTGCGAACTGATATCTGTATTCGAATGTGAGAACCATTGCTTCGCCGTTAGGATCTGTAGCTACAAAGCTAGGCAAAGTATCGTCATCAGCTTTCAGCATGTCAACTGCCAATCTTGCATAGTGCTTGCTGTCAACAGGTCTGTATTCGCCCTGAACTTTGATATTGCTGAAGTTTGTTACAGCACCGCCAGGAGCTGCAGCACCGAAAAGAACGCTTGCTCTCATGATGTCTTCGAAAGGAGATTCAACGCCATCAAGGTATCTCTGGTCGTAGTCAACCAAACCGAAGTCTGTAACTTCATCATCAGCATAGCCATAAGCTACTTTAAGTGCCCAATCCTGAGCTGCGTCGTCATATTTGAATGCGCCATAAGCCATTATGCCAGAGTGGTCGATAACATCGCCTTCTTGTTTAACATTTGCTACGGAGAGGTCGTAACCCATGGTGCCTTTGTCGCCGAATGTGCCAGCTGCACCGAGTTCTATGATTGTGTCTTTAAGGTCTGTATCTGCTGCCATATTGTCATCATATTCTCTGTAATAGATGTTAGCATATACATCGTGATCTTTGAATTTGCCAGCTGCACCCAACATGATAAGGTTCTTGCTGCCATCAGCCATACGTGCATCGTTGTCAAGAGCGCCGAAGGAAAGATCTACTTCACCAGCTTTTTTGTTGAAAATAACACCGTCGAAGTTGTCGTTGATAATCAAGCTGTGACCTCTGACGACATACTGACGACCAACTATCATGTCACCTTTGATATCAAAGGGGTTCTTAAGCTGAACATAAGCTCTGTCGAAAGCGTTGTTAACATTGTCATTGATGTTTCGCTGATTCCAAGGATGGCGTACTATAGCATTCCATCTTGCAACGGCTTTAACGTTTTCATCAATGTTCATATTGAAGTTGAAGCGAAGAGTTGTTGTGATGCCTTCAAGGTCTGTATTGGGCTCTTGTTCGCCATTGTGAGCGAGAATTCTGAGGTCGCCGCCGACAGAAACTTTATCGGTTCCGCCCTGTGCGATGAAGGTTTTGATTCCGTCAACATCGTTTCTGAGGATGGCTACGTCTTCTTTTACAACCTGCATGTCGTCTTCGAGAGCTGTAACTTTAACGCCGAGGAGTGCAAGTTCGTCTGCGAATTCAACTGTAAGTTTTTCAAGAGTCTGAAGGTCAGCCTTGGTTACAAGGTTGGTGCCCATGCCAGATTCCATCATCTGTTCTACGCTGGCGAGCATTTTTGCTACCATCATAGCCATCTGATATCTGGTTACTTCTTTGCTGCCCTTGAAAGTGCCATCAGGGAAACCCTGAACAATGCCTCTTACGGAAAGCTTGTTAACTGCATCATATGCCCAATGAGAAAAAGGAACATCAGAGAAAGGATTTGCGCTTGCTACTACGGTAGTGAATACCATAACTGCGAGCATGAGTATTGAAAAACGTTTCATTAATTTACTCCTAAAGTTTGGTTTGGATTTTATTTTGTTTGGGCGAGAATCTTTTACCCTACTCTTCGCAAACTTTGAAGTCTATCTCTAAAAGTTTCCTTGTTTCCTTTTAGTTCGACCTTCTCTGTTTACTCAGGTCAGGTTAGAGCGTTCTCTTTCCCTGTTTCGAAAACTCGCTTTTGCTTGCGGGCTACTCTAGGATTCTTCACACCCCCTTTCGCGACACCCGAAAGTTAATTAGCTAGCTTTCTTGTGAGAGATAATAAGAAAAACTTCAAATAAAGTCAAGTTATTTTTATTTTATTTTTCAAAACATGTACAAAAGGAAAAGTTATTCCTCTTCCAAGGGCTTCACAAGAACATCAACGCCCTGTACACCCGTTACCACCACATTCACATTCGGCTCCACAAACATACCGCGAGCCAGCACTGTTGTGCGTTTACCATCTATCATAGCTGTACCAGTGGGTTTTAAAACAGTTATTGTTTTCCCCTCTTTCCCTATCAGATAAGTGTAATCAGGTATAGCACTCTGTCCTTCGGCAATGTGAGAATCCCCAAGAATAATCTTTTGCCCAACCTTTGTCTTCGGAAAAAGAACAAAGAAATAGAAGGCGAATGCTCCTACACCAAGGAGAGAAAGAATTAAAACCAAGCCTGCCGCAGCCCAGCTCAAAGTGAGGGAAGCGATTACAAATGCAGCGGAATAAGCCAAAATAGATGTTATGCCGAAAACACCGAAACCAGGCACCAAAGCCTCAGTTATCATGGAAATCGTAGCAACAATCATCAAGACAACCACTACGACTAGCCAGACAACTTTGGAGGAAGCTTTGCTCTTTACAGTATCGCTCGAGCTGTTCTCATTTCCAATTTGAGCTCCCTTTTCAGGCAAGAGAGTGCCGCTCTGAGCATGACCAGCTATGATCGAAAAGAAAAAGAGGAAGAAGAATGTTAAAAGATGAAGTTTGGTGACACGCATCTCAAAATTACCTCTGACACTTCTATATTTAAATAAGAAGATTATATCTTAGAAAAAAGAGCTAATAGGTTAAATATAAAACTTCAACCAGCTATACGCCTAACAGTTATTTTGTTTCCTTCAACATTAATAACAAGAACATGTTCGCCGCTCTCAATAAATTCGCCTTCGGAGACAGCATCATAGAGTTCGCCGCCCACACGGATTTTCCCGGAAGGTCTGCAAACGCTTGCCGTCACGCCCTCCATTCCTTTCAAATGTTCATAAAGCGAAGGCTCGACTGCCGTATAACCTGCCTCAGGAGTCATAGCAGTATCATTTATAAGAGGGTGCAAAAGCTTTGTACGCGGTATCAGTTTCCAGGCCAGAAAACCAAAAACAAAAGAATAAAGCAAAAGAGCCGTTATGGCATCCCAAGTCTGCTGTAAACCGCCGAAACCCATAATAACCGAGCCTATTATGCAAAGAATACCAGAAAACCCCGTTACTCCAAACCCAGGTATTACGAATATTTCCAACAATAGCAGCAATATTCCCAAACCGAAAAGCAGGATCATTTCAAAACCAGCAAGATGCATAAAGAAACTTTGCCAAAAGAAGCTCAGCATAGCAAGTATGCCTATAACTCCGAAAACACCGAAGCCAGGCATAAAAATTTCTATAACTATTCCCCAAAAGCCCACAGCGAAAACCAAGCCGGTAACCCAAGGGGTTCTCAGATACATCACATATTTCTCAAATGGAGTTGGCTTAACTCGATCTATTTGAACATTGGAGGGAAACCCCTGCATCATAGCTATGTCTGCCGCATCTTTAACAATGCCGTCGCAATAACCATGTTGATAAGCCTGTTCCGTAGTAAAAGTCAATATTTCGCCTTTTTTCACAAGACCGTCTATGGTTTCGTGCTCAGGATCCACCATTGCCGCCGCCAGACGTATATCCCTGTGACGAGCCTCGGCCGCCGCAGTAAACTCAGCCTTGAAAGCAGACAAGAACTTAGCCTCAACAGGAGCTATAGACGTTCCTGAAGTGTTTATCTTGAAAGGAGTTGCAGCTCCCATATCCGAGCCCTGAGCCATATAAATATTATTGCAGCAAATAGCTATTAATGCTGCGGCCGAAAGAGCATGATTGTTTACAAAAGCGGCTGTCTTTACTTTATCTGAAAGCAAAAGCTTCTTTATTTTTTGCGCGGAATCAACCAAGCCGCCATTAGAGTTAATTTCGAGAATCAAGAGACTATAATCTTCTTGAGCAGCCTTGTTCTGCGACCTTTCAATAAAAAGTGCCGTTGCATCATTGATTGTGCCAGTGACAGGCAAGACAAGGACTTTATTTTTAGGCTTGGCATACAGAGAAGCCGAAACGAAAAAAAGGAAAAAAATCAATATAAAAAGTCCCGCGCCCGACATAGAAGTGAACGCGGAACTCTTTTTTTCGCATGAAAAAACGACTGACATATCAGCGTTTTCTTCTCTGTTTGCGTCTTGCCTCAGTAGCTTTACGTTTTTTCTTTTCGCTAGGCTTTTCATAGGCTCTCCGACGCTTAATTTCTTTAATAATACCCGCTTCCTGACATTTTTTCTGGAAGCGTTTCAAAGCTTTTTCTAAAGGTTCGTCATTTAGTACTCTTACTTCTGCCATTCTATTCACCCCCCTTCAAGACCAAGGGAGCTAACTCCTAAATTTGAGAGCGGCTTTTGATGAAGTTCAGCCCGGAGGCCAACCCATCTGCCTTCCGCCGAGAATATGCAAATGCAAATGTCCGACAGTCTGGCCGCCATGCTTGCCGCTATTGACTACAACTCTGTATCCATCTTTTAAGCCCAGCTTTGCAGAAATATCCGCAACGGCTTTAAAGAGAGATTCCGCTATTACAGGCTCAGAAGCTTCAGGCGAGTCGATGCGAGGTATATGCTTTTTTGGCACAACCAACACATGGACAGGCGCTTGAGGCGAAGTATCTCTGAAAGCTACAGCCCCGTCGTTTTTATAGATAATTTCAGACGGGATCTCGCCAGCAATAATCTTACAGAATATGCAATCTTTCATAACGCCAGCATTCTAACGTAATAAAGCCGCAATTGTCAAGTTTATATCAATTTTCGGAGTTTTCGAGCACGAATTCACCAAAATGACCAGGCTGATATTTGCCGTAGTTGGTAGATATTGGCGATCTCATTACTCTGATAGCTCTGATGCCAGCTTCAAAAGCAGCTTGAACATCAGAATCAGCATCTCCGTAGAATATCGAAATGCCGTGCTTAGTGATAAACTCAGACTTAGGTGTTTTACCTGAGAAAATTACTGGAGGCTGATTTTTGAGATTGAAAGTTCTGTGAAGAATTTCAGTCAATATTTCGCCTTTAATAGCAGGTCTGGCTGTAATAAAATATATCTTGTCGCCTCTTTTGTTATGCATTTCAAGAATCTTTCTTGCTGCATGTTTAGGCATGCTGAACTTGTCATATTTGGAGCTCATATCAATCCAAAACTGTTCGTTATTAAGAGGTCTCTCGCCATAAATATTCGTTTTATTCGGGCCATCAGTGTTATTTACTGCATAATAAAAGCCAGGCGAGGACATAAGAACTGTGTCATCAACGTCTAAACCGATAACAATAGGCTTATCTGGCAATGAAGCCGCTATTTCTTCAACCGTGATTGTATTGAAGATATAATGATCAGTAGTTTTAAATTCTTTTGGCTGAGCTTGAGCAAAAGCAAGCGTCATGACAAAAAGCAATGCTATTAAAATTCGTCTGTTTTTCATAAAATCTCCATTTTTTTTATTTGTCTCTCAGTATGATACAACCCTCTTTGAAGATTGGCAAATATCTAGTGCTTTGTTGCAGCTATTGTTTTGTAAATTGTGAAAAACTCTTACGCAACTTTTAATTGTTAGACAGCACTAGCATTTGTCAAAAGTGGTAATTAGGAGAGTAACGTCGTCGGAAGCTTCGGGACTCCATTCTTTGTAAGCGGCAAAAATATTATTATAGAAAACTTCCGGATCGGGATCATAGTGTTCCAAACACATCTGTTTAAAGCCTTCAAATCCTATTAATTCACCAACTGAGTTTGAAGACTCTACAATTCCGTCTGTATAAAATATTACACAAGAACCGCTTTCAAGCTCCAACTCCATGTTTGTATAGCGGCCTTTTCTTCCGGCTCCCAAAGGCATGGTAAACATTTCCAAAGACTTGTTGCTAAAAGAGCTGTTCAGCATAAGAACCGGGGTCAAAGCTCCTCCGTTTGAGTAAAGAGCTTTTCCAGTAACGGTATTTATATACATATATTGAAAGGTCATAAAAACCTTCCTTTCCTTCTTGCTGTCTCTGATTATTCCATGAATAGCTTTTAGCATCTCCGCCGGATCACTTCTAAGGTCAGGGAAAGTTAAAATACCCGCCTTTGCCATAGCCATTGTTATAGCAGCCTGAACACCATGTCCTGCCACATCTCCCAAAAGCATTACAGCATGTTCTTCGTCAACTTGAAAAACATCCAGATAATCGCCTCCCAAGTCTGTCATAGTCACACTTTTAGCAAATGTTTTCATTTTTCCCTGCTCAAAGTGATTGGGCGGAAAGAGACTTTCTTGAACAACTTTGGCAACAGCCATTTCTTCTAATCCAACCATCATTTTGTTGAAAATTTCAGCTATCTCGCCAAATTCGTTTTTCCCAGGATAGGATATCCTGTGTTCAAAATCGCGTTCATTTATAGCCCAAGCTCCTTTAGTCAGAGCATCAAGAGGCTTCAAAAAGCTCTTTGAAAGCAGATTCACCACTGCCAAAGCAAATACTATTACTATAAATGCCAAAAATATAAAACTTATCTTTTCAGCTTCTATTGGCCTGTTAATTTCAGAAACAGGGTACATAACCAAAAAAGAGAAGTTTCCCATATCACTGGGAATTATAGTGTTAAAAAGGTATTCCCCATCAGGCATTTGCACAACATCCGGATTATCTGCCGGAGTAGAACCGGCACTTTCGAAAGCTGATTTCAATATTTCAGCAACTTCCGGCTGCAGATTACTCGGAAACATTTCACCTGTTATGGAATCATAAGCATAATACTTTAAATTGGAAGGATCTCTCTGTCTTTTTTCAATAAAGCCTTCCACAAAAGCCTTCAATACAGCTTCTTTTCTCCAGACCATTGCTACAATATAATCAAATATTGAAGGTGTGTTTGAAGAAAGCAAAGTGTAATAACTCAAATCATTAGAGCTAAAAGTTGCTTGAAAAGAACAACGATTGCTATACCTGACAATTGTATATATAACCTCGGAAAATTTCTTTCTTGTGAGCATTTCAGAAAACACTTCCAAGGTGCCGCTCATAAAGCCTGGCATTTCCGTATTATTCAAGCTGGAAAGAATTTTTTTGCAAACAAACAGAAAATACCTATTTTCCCTTTCCTCTATTGGATGCATTCTGAAGTTAGGGGTAAAAGTAAAAGCTCTATCAAAATCAAACTTTGTATTCTCGGGATTATCTCCAACGTAAGGATATAAACCTGAAATTGTCCCCATAAGCCTTGTTTCGCTTGCAACCAAACTAAGACCTTTAGTTCCCGGCATTACTTTGCTGGCCTCATGAACCTTTAACAAAGTCCCTTTATCCATAACCTTGTTTTTCAGTTCTTTTTCCAAAATGCTGAATTTTGTGTTTAAAACTCTTGAGTTATCCTCCAAAAAAGACTCAAAAGACTGATTAATAGAAAGCAGATTTGAAACAACCTTAGAACTGGCCTCTGCCACCAATGTCATACGCTTGGACATATTATATTCTTGAAATAATACCAGCAAAGCCAAGAAGGGCAGGCCTATAGTTATAGTCAGCAAGAAAGCCAGCTTTCGCTTTATCTTCATCTCGCCGCTCTTTTGCAGTATCAAAGTGCTGTAGAGATAATGCCAAAGTGGCTTGAAAAGCCAGACAAACAACAATGAGGCTAATATAAAAACAATAGCTTTAAATAAAGCAGAATGAGCCTTGGGAGCACAAGCATAGACAACAAAATCTGACGAGGTCTTTTTTAAAACCAAATGACCTGCATTAAATTTTTCCAGATTACCTCTAATGGTTAATTCTATATTAGCTTCGTTAAATTCTCCTGCAAAAAGCGAGGGATTATTACAAAAACTGTCTTTAGTTTTCAGATCATAATAGCCTAATGCAACTTCTTCTATCTCAAGGCTTTTACGCATGAAGTTACGCAATCCTTCGTGCTTTTTCAAAGCTTCTTGAGAGACCAAAGCAATCAATCCTCCAAGATGAGAGCGATAATAAGCATATCTTGGTTTAGAATCCAACAGGTCTCCGCGCAAAAGTTTATATTCGCCGTTGTGAAAGAGTTTGGAAGGAGTGTTTAATCTGCAAAAAGAGCCCAGAAGCTCTTCCATCAAGGCATTTTCTTGCCAACCGCCTATATTCATATAGCGTCCATCGCCAAAATAAGGAATTCGTCTTGCTCCCGACAAATATGCCTGAGTGAGTTCCTCATTTGTGAGAGAAGTTTCAAAATTTTTCTCTATAACTTCTCCTGTCGGAGAAAAATATATAAAATCAAAAAAGTTCCCGTGCTCTTCCCTGATTTTTAGTATATGGGCAAGAAAAGCTTCAGGAGTAAGAAATCTTTTTCTGGTCCCTTTTTCTGTCCTGATTTCCTCATTTAAATCTTCAGTAAAAAACTTATTGAGCAAATAAGAAATCCAATATTCTTCGTTTAAATGCTCTCTTTTGCTGTAAATAAAGCGCTCTAAAGTCAGCTTGGTTTTATAGAGCACTTCCTCTTCTTTAACTTCAAAGTAACTCCAAATAGCAACAAGCAAAAAGAAAAAAGGTAAAAAGGCAAGCAAAAATAAGCTGAGAAGAGAAAAGAAACCTCGAAAATGCGTATCAGCTTTTTTGTTTTCAAGAGGAGTATTCATTTCCTGTTCACCACTATGAGAGTCAAGTCATCATTCTCCTCATCACTCCAATCCTCATAACCAGCATATATATTTTCATAAAACTTTGCCGGGTTATCATCAGCAACCCGAATCAAAAGCTTTTTGAATCTTTCATAGCCATACTGTTCACCATTATGTTCCGCTTCAACAATGCCATCTGTATAAAGTATCAGAGATTCTCCCTCATCAAGCTGTAAATAATCCGTGGTATATCTGGCTTTACGTCCGACTCCCAAAGGCAAAGAGCCTTTTTCAATCATGCGGACTTCTTTTTTACCTCTTGAAACAATCGCTGGATAACAGTGTCCTGCATTACAATAGGCTAAAGTATGTTTTTTATAATTTAAAATATAATATTGGAATGTCATCATGCGTTTAAGCTTTGAGTCTTTTATTGCAGCAAACATGTAAAAAAGTCTGGAAACCAACTTTTCAGGCTCCAAGATTTCATCCTGAGGAGCTCCCAAAACAGCCGCTTTTGCCATAGCCATCAAAAGACCCGCGGAAACACCATGTCCAGCAACGTCGCCTATCATTATAGCCGCATGCTCATCATCAACAGGAAAAATATCATAGTAGTCCCCAGCAAGTGTTGTTAAGACCACTGATTTGCCAAAGACATCATAGTCGCCGAATGAAAAATTGTTTTCAGGAAAAAGATTTTCTTGAACATTGGCGGCTATTGCCAGATCGCCCATTTCTTCAATAACATAATTATAAACTTCACTTAAATGCCCAAATTCGTCTTTGTCGATAATTTTTATCTTATGCCTGAAGTCCTGCCTGTCTATAGCAAGAGTAGCATCTTTCAAGTTGGCTATGGGAACCAGAAAGTTTGCCGACAAAAGGCGAATGACAATCAAAGTTAAAACAACGCTGATTAAAGCGGCTAAGAAAATATAAATATAAAGCTTGTTTAAAGGCTTATATATTTTCTTAACAGGAAAAACCATCAAGAATGAAAAATCAACCAAGGATTTGCCAAACTCGCGTATGACAAAATATTCTTCGCCTCTATGAGAAAAAAGGTCTTTTACGGCAGCTGCTGTGTTTTGCAGAGAAAGAAGATATGAATCCATGCCCTCAGGTATGTTTTTTGAAAAAGAATACTTGCCATCTTTTGAAGAAACAAGCAATCCTGCTCCCAATCGCTCAGCCAAATCATCAAAGGTTGAGGTCAAATAGAGATTTTGATAGTAAACTTTTTCCCAGAATGCTCCAAAAGTATAACGAATATCCTTTCGTTTATCACTCCCAAAAAGCTTGAAATAATAAACTTGAATCTCATCCAAAAGAGTCATCTCCCTAACTTCGCCCAAATAGCTCGTCAGCCCTCCCCTGAACTTCTCATCAAACAGCATTGAACTCAACCCCTTGCTGTCAACACTACTTGCATTGCCATTAACATGTTCCATAACTGTGTTGGCAACATTGAGAAGAAGCGTTTTTGTATGTTCACTTTCAAAACCTGTTCCTATGCTCTCATATGCGACAACTTCTCCAAGATGAGTGACCAAGAGATATTGTTTAGGCTTTGTTTTAGCTATATCAGGTATAACATTCATCAAAGTTTCAGGATGCAATTCACCGACAGCAGCCTCTTTGACATAAGGATTCAAAATTTCATTCAAATAATTACCCAATTTGCCAGCATGAGCATCATAAGACATTTCGTAATCAGTCAGAACAGAAAGGGCATTTAAGTATTCTTCATCAATAAGAGCTTCTTTTTTGCTTAGAAAAAACTTATTGGAAAAAGCCATGAGCAAAGTTAAAAGCAGAATATTAGCAAGCATGAAAACTACTGCCAGTTGCCATTTCAGAGAAAAGAACGGTTTAACAACTCTAAAAAACATAACCGCAACCAAGAAAAAGATGGCAAGCCCAAAAGCAAAAAACTTAAAAACTATTCTTATACGGCGAGCCACATGATGTTGAGAGGCCTTTTTCCATAGAGCAAAAACTCTGACACTTGGCTCAGGGCTTACACTGTAAACAAGCCATTCTTCATTTTCAAATTCTCCGCTGCTGCCTGGAAAAACATTCATGGAAGCCACTTCTACTGCCGTTGCAGCATCTGTGGCAATATCTATAATAGACTTGTAGGTCGCAGGAGTTTCTGAATAGGTAAAAATGAAATCTTCTTGTTTTTCATTAGTTTTTTTCACCATTTTTTTAAGGCCTGTTCTTGAAGCAACCCAATCTGAAGAGGTAAAGCAAATAAATGTTCCGAAGGAATTTGCACTATACCAGACGTAGGACTTCTTAGTGCCAAAGTCGACCATTAAAGGTCCTGCTTGAGCACTTTTCAAAAGAGGTTTTTTCAAGTTTTCCGGCACAAGCAGTGTACCCAAAAACTTGCTTACCAATCTCCATTCCCTGCCTTTTGCAAAAGGCAAATCTTGAATAGCGGTTTTTTCATCCTCCTTCACAACCTCAGAAATCTTGTGAAGCAAAGAAAACAAAATTTTCTTTACAGAGGTAAACGCTCTCTCACTTAAGTCATAATCTTCATTGCCTTCTGAGTCCCATAGAACAAATGAAAGTTCATCTCCATAGATTTTTTTTAGACGCAATAAATTTGCTTTTAAATAAAGGTAAGGATCAAATTTTGCAGAATAATTCTCAGGAATATTTTCAACTTTTCCAGCTACAGGATCGAAATATGGAAGCCTTGCTTTTTCCTGGTTTCTGAAGGAGTCTATGTAATTCGCATAAGCGACCATTGAGCTTAAAAGATTGTGCAAATATTTCTCGTTATTGCTGTTCAGAGAAAGTTTGGCAACTTCTCTGCTCATTTTGGTAAGAGCTTCTTCCCTCTGAGTTTTATAAGCAGAAGAATAGAATGTGGTTAAAGCAAAATAGAAAATCAAAAGAGGAATCACAAAAAAAACAAGAATAAGTCCAGCTCTTGTAGCAAAAAAATCTATCAAACTGTTAAACTTTGTTTTAACAGAGCTCTTATTGCAAGTTGTGTTAATCATCGCGCTTGAGTACAAAGAGTGAAGAGTTGTCTCTCAAGACTTCATTTTCCAAGAACTCTTTTAACTTTTCCAAGAAGTTCTCTTCTTTATCAAAAAACTCTTCAAAAAATCTAATGCTCAACTCCTTTTCTTTGTCAGCATCGAAGCTGCCTAAAAGACTTGGTGAATAAAACAGCAAAATATCTCCTGATGCGAATTCACCTTCATACTGATAAAAAGAAGTTTCTTCATAATAACCCAACATTGCAGAAGGCTTATTCAAGCGAAACACTTTTTTCTCTGACAATTTTATTAACAAGGGAACATTTTCACCTGCAAATGCCCCCTTAAACTTTTTTGAATTCTTTTCAAAAAAGAGATATTGAAAATTAACAAGCTTTCTGGCAGCTTCTAATTTAGAAGCACAAATCAACAAATTGAGCCTTTTCAGTATTTCAGGCGGTTGTGAGTGAAGTTCAGCCGAGGGCATTATACCCGCTTTAAGCATAGACATCAGCAAAGCCGCATAAACTCCTCCTGAAGAAACTGGGGAAGCAAGCAAAGCCACAATCCCTTCGCCGCTTGTAAAAAAATCGTAATAATCTACTGCAAAATTGTCATTGAAACGCCTGAAGGAAACAAAAGAAATATCTCCAATTTTGGTTTGGGGCTTTGGCAAAAGTTCGTTTTGAATAGCTCTAGCTGAGGAGAGTTCCCCCAAATCTTCCATCATGTTGTTGAAAGCACGACCCAGATTATAAAACTCACGCCCTTGAAGAACTGGCAATCTAAAGTCAAACCGCTGTTCTTCCATGGCTCTTATACCAGTAGTAACTTCTCTCAAAGGACTCAAAAAAGTCAAAGCCAAAGCTCGTGCTAATACTGCACTAACAGCAGCTGCACCTATCATCATTAGCAGCAGAAAAAGCTTTAAACTTTGCATTTTTGCTGAAAACAGAGCAATGGGATATAAAGCCAAAAGACTATATCCTGACAATTCAGTACCTTTGATACCCGTGACAAGATGCTTGTCTCCATTCAGAGAACAAAACTCAACCCTGTCCGAAGGAAAATCGCCTAATCCTGCCGCAAAGGCAAGAGCTTCTTCAATCCCCATATCCATGCCGGCATTAAGAAAGCTCTTATTTTCCTGATTATAAATCAAAATTTTAAAATTGTCTTCGTTTCTCTCAATCCTGTCAATGTTTTGCGACAAAAAACGCTTGATATATCTTTCTTCGGAAACATAGCAGATCAGTCCCATTTTTCTTAATTTTTCTCCTATGCTCTCGAAAGAATCATAGTACATAAGAGCCGGGTAATCCATCAGCTGAACTTTACCTAACCTGCCCTTGTTTTCAAGCAAATTGAGAACAAAAGTATTAAGAGTTTGTCCATGAATGCTTTCTAGCAAATAACTGAATTTTATGAAAAATAGCTGCTCTTCATAAGTTTTGGGAGTTCCAGCATTGAAGTAAAATTGCCTTAAGCCTTGAACTATTTGCCATTTTAAACCAAGGTACGTATCAGAAAGTTTGTTTTTTAGATCTTTATCTCTATAGATCCTGTATTTATCATAAACCAAGAAAAGATCTGCATCGTCATAAAGAAAAATTGAAGGTTCAAGTTCCGACAAAGAAAAACAAAATTTCTCAAAAGCCTTAGAGAATGTCAAACCATTACGAATATCAAAAATCATATTCTCCTGTGTTTTTTTAATCTGACGTTCGTGTCTTTTTCGTTCAGATAAAGGTTTTGTATCTATTTCCTGTAAAAAAGAAACCGCCTCTGACAGCTTTTCTCTGCAAGCTTCCCTATAAAACTTTTCTGGATAGGTTCTGGTTATAAAAAACACCACTAAAAGAGGCAAAGCGTTAACCAGCATGAATAAAAAATATATTCTGACGGTTAAAGACATAGTATCCGGATAGCTCAATACTAGGACTTTAAATCCCCTGTAAGCTACTACCGCAACTATGAAAAACAAAAGCAAGTAAAGAAGTTTTCTTGTAACAGCATCCCTGCCTTCATTATAAGAGTTTTTTCTGAAAGCCAATACCGTAAGTTCTGAATTTAAATAAAGCGGATAAACGATAAGAGAAGAGGTTTTTGCTATACGCGTTTTGTCACGAGACAAGATTTCAACGGCTTCTTTTAATTCTTCCCTGTAGCTTTCTGAAAGTCCTTTGACAATCAACTCACCGTTAGAAGAAAGCAATGCATACATAAAAACCTTGGACTGTTTTTCAGCTTTGGAAGCCAAATAAGAAGAAAAGTGTTTAAGAGAAGCCAAGATAAGTTCATTTGATATGGCAACACAAACAAAAGCAGAATCAGTTCGTTTCATCCAAAAAAGAGGCTTCCGGAAATGAGCATCGCCTAATATAAAAGCTGTATCAGACTCACCATCCAAAAGCTTCTCCGCTTTCACCCAGATAAATTGAGGACCAAACACTTTGTCTAAAGTTGCCAGGGTTTTCTTTTCAACGTTGTCATAATATCGTTTGGTGACATTGTTCAAAATAAAATCCCCGACAATTTTGGCATCCTCCAGAGAAACTTCATCAATTGTGCTTACAGATTCTTTTCTATTCTTGAAATAAGCAAAATAAGAAATCCCAAAGTCAGACTTCAGCTTTTCAAGAGTCTCCAAAATAAGAGTTTGCTCAGAAACATCCGACAAAGTTCTGGCAAGCAAACCATTCCAGAAAGCTTCTGGCGAAGTATAAATTGAAATTTCTCTAAAAACTTCATCAGCAACTGTCATAGCTGCCTCAGAGGCCTCATTTTCATTGGAGTTGCGTTTGTATTCTATAGAAAATATTATAACTGCTGCAGGAACCAGACAAAAACAGCAAAGGAAGAGGAGAAATTTTGAAATCTTCTTAAACATCTCCAACCGCCTTTTCGTTGTATTGAAGAACTACAGCAGTTAAATCGTCATCAGCTCTTATGTCAGCGTAAGCCTCTAAAATATTCCAATAAAACTCTTCAGGATCTTGAGCATCAGAATTTTTGACTACTTCCAAAAAACCATTATACCCGATAGGTTCAATAGCTTCAGTTAAGTTTGCCTCTATAAAACCATCAGTATAAAATACAAGTCTGTCTCCATCACATAATTTAAAACTGGCAGAACTTCTAGGGGTTTTCGGTTTTATCAAGCCCAAGGCTAGTCCTGGCAATTCCATATAGTCTGCCTTTCCTGCAGCGCTGACTTTAATTGGAAAAGCCTGTCCGCCGTTACAAACCAAACAATCGCCCGTCTCAACGTCAATGGAAAAAGCTATGCAAGTCATCATTCGCTTTATACGGCGGCTTGCAGATGTTCTAAGAGTTTTATCTATTCGGTCAAGAATCTCCGCGGGATCCATCAATTTTTTTCTTGATAAAAGCAAAACAGTCTCCGCCATAAAAACATACATTGCCGCTGGCAAACCGTGTCCAGCAACATCACCTAAAACAACAAATATGTGTTTTTCATCGGGGGAAAAATATGTAAAATAATCTCCACCAAGCCTTGTCATACTTATGCTCTTCCCCCAAACAGAACATTTGCCCAAAGTCAGTTTTTCAGAGGGAAAGATACTTTCCTGTATAATGGCTCCAAGACTGAGATCCGCTAATGAAACAGCTGCATCATTAAAAGAAGCGCCAAGGCTGATAAATTCAATACCGGATTTCAAATCAAGACGATAATTGAAATTGCCAAAGGAAATCGCCTTAGCGGCCATTGAGAGTTCTCTTACAGGATTCAGAAAAGAAGAAGCTAAGGAACGGGCAACCGCAGAAACCAAAAGCATGCTTGCTGCTATTGCCAGCAGAAGATATAAAATTATCAAAGCTGTTTCTCTTCTGGAGTTTGCTAGAGGAAAAAGTCCAGCTACAGCAATTTTAGAAAGATTTTTTCCCAAAGCTGAACTGACAAAATAGTCTTCTCCTTTATAAACAATTTTATCAGCAAAAATAGCTTTTAAAGCTTGGGTCTGTCTAAAAAGCTCAGAAAGAGAATAAAAATCTGCATCTTTTGGAAAAATTGAGGCATCTTCCAAAGACAAAGCTATTAATTTGATTCCATTTTTGTTTTCAGAAAATACCTCTAATAGATTGTCTAAGTAATATTTTTGAAGCTTTGAAATATCCCAAAAGACAAATAGAAGTTGCCTAAACTCGCCATTTTCATCAGCCAACGCATTAAAATAGCAATAATATTCTCTTTCACCTAAAAGCCTGAGAACGACAAATTTGCCAATACAATCCATAAAGTCATTCATATAGGCTTCCGGAGCAGACGAAGCTACCTCAAAAGCAAGTTTACGTCTAGTTTTACAAGTCTCCCTAGGCAAATAATCTGCTGAATAAGTGCAAGAAGGCTCTCTATTCAAAAAAGCTAATAAATTTTTACCAAGGGCTTCTGAAAAAGCAAAGTCCCCCGCCCCTTCATATATTTTTTTTCCAAGATAATCGCAAACCACAAAGATCTCGGGTGCTACTTTGTGGCTTAATACTGCTTCAAGAGCAGCATAGGAATCTTTATCAGGAAGAGTTTTTGATTTTTTGAAAGAGTCGGCAAAGTTATTCAGCTTTTCAAGATAATCTTTTGAAACTCTATCAAAGCTGGCATCCAAATCTGATATCAAAGCCGCCGTTTCCTCAGCTGCTTCCTTTTTGAACATAGCAAATCTTCCATAGAGATACTCATGGCCAGCAAAGCCTAATATCAAGAGAGGCAAAGCATTTGCATAAACAAAGCAAAAGATGAGCCTTGCTCTGACAGAGTAGTCGGCCGATGTCCTGAGAAGGTAAAAATAAATAGCAATAAAAATCGCAAACAGCAAAGCAAAAGCAATCAATAAAAGATTTTTTATCTCTTCCGGTGTGATAAAAATCTCAAACTTGTCTTTAAATATAAGCAAACGCCTGTTTGAGCTATAAAGTTTAAAAAGAGCTAAAACTGAAGGTGTCTCAAAATAGTCTCCTCCAAAGTTTTCAAACTTAGCATAGGCCGTCATCAATTCAGAGCGTACATCTAAATAGTCTTTAAAATATTCTTCCGGAGACTCATCAAGATCCACCAATGCAAAGTTATAACCGTTGGGAGCTGATAGTAAAGAGTTGAGCAATTTCGGCAGATATAAAGAAGAATCAAGTATTTTTCTGTCCACAAAGACTAAAATTGAATTTGCCGAACCTTTTTGCCACCAAACAGCCTCCCTGCCTTCTTTCTCGGAAGCTATAATCAAACTTCCAAGATTCCCTTTATATAAAGGCCTGGGCATTACATCAGGAATCAAAAACTCTCCCATTATTCCTTTTACATAAGGAACCTCTCCGACTTTGCAACGAAACTCAGAAAGATCTCCCGGATATTTAGAAGAGACTTCCTTCCAAACTCTCTCTAAATAACCGTATAAAATAGCAAAAGCTGTTTTCATTAGAGAAAGTCCATTGCACTCTACAACTTGTCCCTCCGAATCCCAAATCACGTAGCTGAAAGAGTGAGCATAAATTCTATTTAAATTCTCCAACGAAGCCTTTAAATAAGCTGTTGAATCATCAGAGCCGGAAGTCTTAAGCAAATCAATGTTTTGAGAAATGGCGAAAATCTCTTTTAAAAGAGAGTGATAATAATAGGTGGGTTCAGAATATTGCAAAAGCTTTTCAGCCAAGCGCTCCATTTCGTTGCGTGTCTGGTATTCAGCAACTGAATTTCTGGTTTCGGCAATCTGGTTAATCCCCACATATAAAAGCAAGAATGGGAAAAGAACGAAGATAAAAAGAGCCGAAGAAAATTCAAAAAATCGTTTTAAAGACAAGCTCAATCATCCTCTGGTTTATGTTTTCTTTGCCAAAGTAAAAGTATACTCCGGAACAGAGCAAAGTATCCAGAGTTTCTATAAAGAGATTAGTTAAAGTTAAATTTGTCCAGCATTTCTTCCATGGTTTTAACCAAAAGCAACATTTCTTTCACAGTAGACATATATTCCCTAATCTGCGAGAGCTGCTCATTCACTGAAGAAGCAACCCTTTTGGTTCCTTCAGAAGTAATCTTTGTAGCGCCGCTGATACTCTCAATACTGGACTTCAATGTTTCTATATTCTGAGATTGCTCTGAAGAAGCTTTGCTGATTCTCCTGATCATTCCGCTGACATCTTCAACGGCTTTAACAATTTTATCAAGATTTTCACCAGCTTCATTGGCTATGCGAACGCCGTTTAAAACCTTTTCACTCTCTTCATTTATCTGAATAACAGCCAGCGCAGTATTTTGCCGCATCTGCTTTATTTTTTTGCCTATGCCTTCAGCTGCCTCGCCGGATTCTTCGGCAAGCTTTTTAACCTCGCCGGCAACAACCCCAAAACCTTCGCCATGCTCCCCTGCCCTAGCTGCCTCTATTGAAGCATTTAAAGCCAACAAGTTAGTCTGATAGGCAATGTTTGTTATAGTATCTACTATCTCGCTTATCTGAATGCCCGCAGAATTCAGATTATCAATGACATCTTCCAAAGTTAAAATTTCGTTTTTCAGAGCCTCCATGGTTTCCACCGTCTCATTGACAGCTTCTCTGCCTATTACTGCTATCTCAGCCGTCTCCATACTGCGTTTTGCAGCATTACTAGAGTGATCGGCTATAGCAGTCGCAGAAGCAGCCACGTCTTTGATTCCCAGAGTGGTAGCATCAAGAGTGTTAGCTATATAATTAGAGCTTCTGGAAACTTCTTGAACGTCTGTAAAAAACTGTTTAACACTTGAATCCGAAAATATAGGAACAGATGTAAGAGGCTCAAGCTTATTGAAAAGATCTCTCGCTATTGAGTGTGATTCCTTAAGCAAGGTCTTGGCAGTTATCAAAAAAGAATCGAAATAAATCGCACATTCCAAAACATCCATTGCTCTATCATCATATTTCTCATTTTGAAAACTCTTTAGCTTTTCAGCCACCTGTCTGGCATGGATAGTAGACTTATTTATAAAATAAGACAGCAAAACAGTCGCCAGAACAGGGAAAAGAATAGCAAAAATCAAGAACTGCCGCTTGTAACTCTCCAGTCTTTTTAAGCCTTTGTCAATATTTTCCAGCTCAAGCCCTCTCTCAGAAATAAAAGACTCAAACTGGGAAAAACGCTCCTCAATCAACGCCTGCTGAGCTTTATCTAATTGTTCTTTATGATAATCAGACTGCTCAGACGGCCTATAAGGAGCTTCCGTTGCTAAGAGAACCTCTTCTGAATCTTGAGAAAAGGGAACAGCTTCTGAAGACTTGGCAGCCTCAAGCCCAGGCGGCTTAGGATTTAAAACAGGCTGTGAATCCTCAGAAAACTTCTCTGAATCATCCAACTCTTCCAACTCTTCCAACTCTTCCAACTCTTCCAGCTCTTCCAGCTCTTCTTCGTCATCAAATTCCAAAAGTTCGTCTTCTTCATCAAGAGAGCTTTCAGTTTCATTATGATAAGAAGAATCTTCCGCAGAAAGAGATATTTGCCTGGAAAGATGAAGCAAAGCGGTAATGGATGTTCTAGATTTAAAGAGATCGTCAAAGCTGAAGAAAATGACGGTCATAACCAAAATTGGCAAAATCACCAATAATGCCGCCAGAATCAATATTTTTGCCTGTAAAGGTAGTCTAGTCTTCATTTTTTCAGGATAATTGTAACATTTAAATGGGCTATTATAAACAAGTTATAGGTCCAATTCGTAAAATTTTTGGCGGACTTTGTGTAAAATCAGCAACTGTAGAGGGACTCAAATCACCAAGCCTGCCGTCTTCCACAAGTAAATCGGCTTCCGTAGAAAACTCTTCTGCTAATTCATCAGGAGTCTGTATAAGATCAGCTCCCGAACGATTCGCGCTTGTAGTAAGCAAATATGAGTCCACACCTTGTAAAAGACGCAATAGATGCTTATGAGCTGGCATCCTCACACCTATGGTTGTATAAGGAAATTCAGAAAAAAAACGGTTATCAGGTTTTTTCAACACAGCTGTTAAAGGACCAGGCCAATATTTTTTTATAAGCCTTGAAGTTTCATCATCAAGAAGAAAGCCTAATTTCTCAAGGTCAGAAAAATCGGAAACAAAAAGAATGAGAGGCTTCTGATGACTGCGGCCTTTAATTTTGAATATATTTTCACAAGCATCGGGTCTTGCAAGAGAAGCAGCAAAGCCATAAACAGTGTCTGTCGGAATTATTGCGATCCTGCCATTTTTCATAAGCAAGTCAAATTTTTCGATTTTATCTGTGCTGCTCGTCAATTCTGAAATACTTATTCTTTGAATCATCTCGGCAACTCCAATATGACACCCCTTGGTCTTTTCATAGCATCATCAATCAGAGATATAACTCTCCATCCTTCCTGCTTTGCCAAACAGGAAACTTTTTCTCTTTGGTCAGCTCCATGCTCAAACACAAGCAATCCTCTTGGCTTTAGAACAGATTTTGAGTCCTTCAGAAGCCGCCTGATAACATCCAATCCGTCCTTACCGCCATCCAAAGCCAACAAAGGTTCATAATCTCTAACCTCCGGCATTAACTCTGCTATATCCGATGTCGGTATATAAGGAGGGTTTGAAAAAATAAGATCAAATTCTGAATTTTCTTGGAGAGATGAAAACAAATCTGAGAGCAAAAGCTCGTAGCGGCCAGAAAATCCGCTCATCGAACAAAGATTCTTTTCTGTTATTGCCAAAGCTTGTTCGGAAATATCTATAAAAAGACCTTTAGATTTTGGAAATCTTCTTAGCAAAGAAATTCCTATAGCTCCGCTTCCAGAACCCACATCCGCAAAAGAAAAGTCGGGCTTAAGGATTGCTTCGATAATTTTAAAAGATTCTTCCAAAAGAGTTTCAGTATCTTGGCGGGGTATCAAAGCTCCAGGGAGAGTAAACAAATCAAAATCCATGAAGCTCCAGTTTTCCAAAATATACTGCAAAGGCTCTCTTTTCAAACGCCTTGCGACCATAGAATCCATATGAGAGGACTCATCACTAGTTATTTGTGATTGCAGTTTTGACAGAACCTCAGAGTTTTTAAGACTCATAGCTTCAGCTGCAATACAAAGAGCCTCAAAAGAAGGGTTTTCAGTTACAGCCCTATCAGAAAGAATCGCCTCAATATCTTTAAGTTTCTTTGCGAGGCTGCAAACGCTTACTTTCTCTTCAAAATGACTGATAGGCTCTCTAGAAACAGATAATGTTGTTTTGAGGAAATCGCCCTTGCGCTGAGCATCCATGAGTCAAGAAGAAAGCTGTTTAACAGCTTCATCCTCAGCAAGAGCATTAATAAGCTCATCCAAGTCGCCGTCTATTATTTCAGAAAGCCTATAAAGAGTTAGACCTATTCGATGATCAGTGACTCTCTGTTGAGGAAAATTATAAGTTCTGATGCGTTCAGAACGGTCACCGGTGCCTACCTGATCCTTACGGAAATCGGATCTGGCCTTATTCTTTTCTTGAACTGCCAATTCGTAAAGCTTGGCTCTCAAAACCCTGAGAGCTTTGGCTTTGTTTTTATGCTGACTCTTTTCATCCTGGCAAGAAATCACAATACCTGTCGGAATATGCGTAAGACGAACAGCCGAATCTGTAGTATTGACACTCTGGCCGCCAGGGCCTGAAGACCTGAAAACGTCTATTTTAATATCGTTCTCTTGAATGGTCACATCAACTTCTTCCGCTTCAGGCAATACAGCAACAGTAGCAGCCGAAGTATGAATTCGTCCGCCCGCTTCTGTTTCAGGAACTCTTTGCACTCTATGAACGCCGCTTTCAAACTTGAACTTTCCATAGGCTCCTTTGCCCTGAACTGCGAAGATAGCTTCTTTTAGACCGCCAATCCCCGTATCGTTCATACTCATAAGTTCAAGACGCCAGCCATTGCGCTCAGCATATCTGGAATACATGCGGTAAAGGTCGGCAGCAAAGAGACCTGCCTCTTCGCCGCCTGTTCCCGCTCTGATTTCTATTATAGTGTTTTTATCATCTTCTTCGTTCTTTTCTACGAGAAGCAAGGTAAGACGTTCTTCCAATTCTGAAAGCTCATCCTCCAGCTCGCTTATTTCAAGTTCAGCCATTTCTGCCAGTTCAGCGTCGGTATCAGGATCATCAAGCAGCTGCTTGTCTTCATCAAGTTTTCCCTGAGCAGACAAATAAGCTTCATAAACAGAGACAACCTCTTCAAGCTCCGAACGCCTCTTGGCAACTGCCGCATATTCCGCAGGATTGGACAACAACTCCGGCGAAGCCAGCTGGGCTGTCATTTCCTTGAAGTCGGCTTGAATGGCCGCGAGCTTTTTAAACACTAACTTACAGCCTTCCTATCATAGTTTTTACTAGAGCCACAAAGTATTTTTGAGCATTGGCAGCCGCTTCTATCACTTCTTCGTGATTAGCTTCAGCTTCACTTTCACCTGTAGCCATGTTGGTTATACAGCTGATTCCCAAAACTCTCTTTATGCCACAATGTGCAGCCACTATAACTTCAGGCACTGTTGACATTCCGACAGCATCGCCGCCGAGCTTGCGGAAGCATCTGAGTTCCGCAGCAGTTTCATAACTGGGTCCAGTCAGCCCCATATAAACGCCCTTTCTGATAGGAGCCTTTAATTCTTTGGCTGCTTTTACAGTTTCCTCAATAAGCTTTTTGTTGTAAATGCCTTGAACAGCAGGAAATCTTGGTCCCAACTCTTCATCGTTAGGGCCAAGAAGAGGGTTAGTGCCCATAAAGTTCATATGATCTTCTATAATCATCAAATCGCCGACGTTGAAATCAGGATTAAGTCCGCCAGCAGCGTTGGTGACGATCATGTCTTGAGCTCCCAGAGCTTTCATAACTCTTACGGGGAATGTAACTTCTTTCAAGCTGTAACCTTCGTAATAATGGAAGCGACCCTGCATGGCAACCACAGTCTTTCCGGAAATATCACCTATAACAAGCTTGCCCGCATGTCCGCAAACGGTTGAGCGAGGAAAGCCGGGAATATCGGCATAACTTATTTTAACAGCATTTTCTAATTGATCAGCAAAAGCACCCAAACCTGAACCTAGTATAAGAGCTACTTGAGGCGCTTTGTTAATTTTGGACTTGATAAATTCGGTAGATTTTTTGAGTTTGTCTTTCATTTCGTTTCCTTTAGTGATTTTTTGTCGGGAAGAATTATATAATATAATCAACGATTTTTCTTGGTTTTATTTTTAACGGCAGATCTGATTATTACATAAAGAGCTCTGAAAGCGTCTCTTATGCCTATTTTTTTGCCCTCTCCATACCAGCGCTGATTATAAGAAATACCAACTTCATAGATACTTGAAGTTTTAGCAACTGCCTGAGCTGTGATTTCAGGATCAAAACCAAACCTGTTTTCAACTAAGTCAAACGATTGCAACAGTTCTCTTTTGAACATTTTATAACAGGTTTCAACGTCTGTGAAGTTAGTGTCATGAAACATATTGAAAAGCAAAGTTATAAATTTGTTGCCTGCAGTATGGTAAAAGCCCAGTATACGATCTGCTTTTTTTGTCATATAGCGCGAGCCATATACTACATCTGCGTCTTTTTCTTCTGCAACTTTAATCATTTTGAGATAATCTTGAGGATCATATTCCAAGTCAGCGTCCTGGACTATTACATAATCGCCAGTAGCATGAGGAAAACCAGTTCTTACTGCGGCTCCCTTGCCTTTGTTTCTTTCGTGATAGAGTATTTTATCTACTTGCCCTTCCATCTCATTTTTAAGAATTTCTCTAGTCCCATCAGTTGAGAAATCATCCACCATAATTATTTCTAAATCTTTTATTGGCAGGGCTTTTACTTGTTTTACAATTTCTTGTACGAATTTAATTTCATTGTAAACAGGAATAACTACGCTAAGTTTCATAAAGTCCTCCAGAATTTTTCCTTTTGCTAACAGACTTAGCGATCTATGTTAGCATATTAAGAGACAGACCGCTAAAATATTAAAAGCAAAAAATGAATTGGACAGAGAAATGAAAAAAATAATCAAAGCTCAAACATCAGGCTTTTGCATGGGAGTAAAAACCGCAATACAAAAGGCTGTAGAAACTGGAAAAAGCTCAAAAGAACCAACTCACACATACGGTCCCTTAATACACAATCCGCAAGCTCTGCAACGATTAGAGAAGTTCAATGTTCATGTAGCTAAGGATTGGCGAGTGCTTAATTCCGGAAACTTAATAATAAGAGCCCATGGAATACCCTCTGACGAAATGGAGGAAATAAAGAAAAGCAACCTAAAAGTAGTCGATGCAACCTGCCCTCACGTCAAAGTCAGCCAAAAAAAAATAACAGAATATGCTGACAAAGGCTATCTAATCATTATCACAGGCGACCCCAATCATCCTGAAATGCTCAGTCTCAAAAGCTTTGCTCCGAAGCATATCTTAATATCTTCTTTGAAAGACGCAAAAAAGCTTGAAAGACAAGACAAAGTAATGCTTATATCACAGACTACCTTCAGCAAAACTGAATATGAAAATATAGCCGAACATATAAAAACAATATCCCAAGAAGCTGTTGTAGCTGATTCAATATGCCTTGCCACTTCCCAAAGGCAGGAAGAAATCAGAAACTTAGCTAAACAAGCCGATGCCACTGTCATAGTGGGCGGAAAGGAAAGCGCAAACACAACACGCCTCGCTGAAATAGCCAGAACTCACTGTCCAAATGTTTTTCATATTGAAACAGCTCAAGAACTTAACCCTGAGCTAATGAAAAGCTTCGAAACTATAGCAGTCTCGGCAGGCGCCTCAACACCTGACTTTATAACAGATGAAGTCATTGCCCTGTTGGAAAGCCTTGTAAAAAACAGTAATTAGTGGGTAGTGGACAGACCCTCCACCACTCGCCACTCAGCACCGATCTTTCAGGCTGCTTGCAGCCCGTGTCTCAAATAATACTCGGCTTCTTTGGCAGAATTCGATTCAGGGGCTATTTCTATTAACCTTTCAAACTTGTTGAAGCAAGCCTCGTTGCCCTTGTCATACTCTAATTCCCCTAAACGAAGGAGATAAGAAGGCTCTTTATTTCCAAGAGCATAGGCTTTTCTTAAAACACTGAGTTCATCTTCATATCTGCCCGTTGCTCTATAAACCTTTCCAAGAGAAATATAAACATCAGAATATGCCGGATTAACCAACAAAATTCGCTCAAACTCTTCTGCAGCCGCCTTATACTCAGAGTTTGCCGCATAGACTTCTCCCAAAAGTCTGTGACCGCCAATATGTCCTGGAGAAATCTGAAAAAGAGCTTTGAGAGTCATTTTGGCTGAACTGTGTTTGCCGAATCTATTTTGATGTTCAGCTAGCCTTAGGCGAAACTCGCTGCTCTTCGGCTGAAGTTCGACCAATCTCTCATAAACATCATAAGACATATCAAACTCTTTGGCTTCCACATAGGCCTCCGCCAGACTTTTCAAAAAAGAAATATTATCGGGCTCAGAATCTATAAGCCTTTCATATGTAACTATAGCACTGTCAAAATCTTGAAGTTTTAAGAAACATTGTCCCATCAAATAAGATGATTTTGCAGCTAAATCATTTTTGCGAACAGCTACTGTAAAATGAGCTATAGCGGCATCATATTTGCCGGTTCTGAAATGAAGATTGCCCAAATTAAAGTGAGCATCAAAAGCGCTCGGATTATTGGTGATAATCTCTGAAAATTCTCTAGCGGCTTCATCAAATTTATCTTGTCCCATGTAAATAAGCCCCAAGTCAAACTTGGCTGTTTCCAAGTGAGGCTTAATTTTAAGCACCTCAAGATATTGGACTTGAGCACCTTTAAGATCACCATATTCTCTCAATTTAGCCGCAAGAGCCAATCTCAACTTCCAAGCTGCAGGGACTGAATTGACAGCCAGCATCAGGAAAGAAATTTCTTTGTCCCTGTCATGCATAGCCCCGTAAAGTTTTGAGTAACTCAAAAAGGCTCTAGGATCACCAGGCTTTATTTCCAAAACACGTTCAAGACACTCTTCCGCATCTAAAATACGGCCAGCTGCCATCAGGCAATCTGCCTTTTCTATTAAAAGCGCCCTATCGCCAGGAAATTCCTTTAAAAGTTTGTCATAAACTTCTAAGGCTTCACTATGATTTCCGCTGCTGGTATAAAGTTTAGCAAGCCTTTTCAAAAGCTTGGTATCTTCGGAGTTTGTTCTGTCCGTTGGATTTTTTGCCTGCATAACACTGCCTCATATTGTATTAAAGGGTTCCTTTTATCTTATTTACAAAGCTCTTTTTATCTTTTTCGTTAAAAAAAGCTGAACCCATAACTAATACATCGGCACCTGCATCACAAATCCTTTGCGAATTTTCTGAATTCACTCCTCCGTCAACCTGAATCAGGGTTTTCAAGCCTCTATCTTTTATCATTTTTTTAACAACTTGAATTTTTTGTAAAACCGGCTCAATAAAACTTTGTCCGCCAAAGCCGGGATTTACACTCATAATCAGAACCTGATCACATTCCTCAAGGAGATACTCCACGGCACTCGCAGGAGTTTGCGGATTGAGTGTGATTCCTGAAGCTAATCCCATATCTCTGATTGCTCTAAGATAACGGTGAGAATGACGGCAAGCCTCAACATGAAAAGTAAGTCTGTCTGCTCCAGCATCTTTATAAGACTCAAGCAAACGCTCTGGAGCTTCCGTCATGAGATGAACGTCAAAAATCATGTCCGAGTTTTTCCTGTAACTTTTTATAAGCGGAGGACCAAAAGTCATATTCGGAACAAAATGTCCATCCATGACATCAACATGAATCCAATCAGCCCCTGAGTCTTTTATTACAGCAAGCTCTGAAGCCATATTGGAAAAATCGGCGGAAAGGATAGAAGGAGCTATAAGTATATTTTTTTTCATGTCTGCTTACCAGAAGAGTATCAAAAGAGCCATTACAAGCAAAAGCATGCCTATTATAAAAGCGAAACTTTTATAAAGCGGAGTTTCCTGCTCCCAAGAAGCACTTGAAGATGAAGCCAGAGCTCTTCTGCAAGAAGACTCCAGAGGTTTAACAAGTCTAAGGTGAGCATGAGCGTTTTGTGTTATAGCTCTGTTTGGCACACTTTCCGCAATACTTTGCGTATTTTGAATAGCCGCGGAACCATTAACAACAGAAAGTTTGAGGCTCCCTGCTATATTCGAACAATTTTTGTCTGGCTTCAGCATCGGCATAGAAAGCTCAGCTGCAAGCCTGCGATTATCTAAAGCAGCTACGCTTGCCTGCAAAGCGTCGACCACCTGAGAAGCCATAGAAAGCTCTCTTTCTTCTTCCCGAGCCGTTTCAGCTATAACTTTAGCAAGTCCTAGAGCTGAAAGGCTTTCTTTTAATTCAGTATAATTGTCAAAACGCAAAGATATGTTTTTGCTCAAGGTTTTAGCAACTGTTCCCACTGTGTTTTCAATTTGTTTCGGAGTAAGCTCAGGATGATTGATTCTAAGCATGCGCTCCAATTTCATATCCCAAAGCTCATTCAAGCCGCCTCGTTTTCTAAGAGGTGATTCTCCTGTCAAAAGCTCAAACATAGTGGTTCCAAGAAAGAAAAGGTCGGAATGAACAGCAGCTTTTATATTTCTGGAAGCTGCTGAAGCCAACTTCAATCTAGGGTGCGTGAAAGAAAGCAGTTTGATTTTGCCATCCGCATCTACCAAAACGTTGGAAAGTTTTACGGTTCTTGATTCAATTCCCTGTTCACTTGCGGACTCTAAAACATCCGTAAGTTGTCTAGTTATATCAAGAGCGTCAGTAAAACTCAAGGATCCGTTTTCTATAACCTCGTTTAAAGGAACCCCATTTATCAAAGGTGTAACAACGTAAGGACGGCCTTCCCAGAGATCAAAATCTAAAATCTCCGCAACTCCCTCGTGAGAAAATGCGGCAAATTTGGCCACTTCGCAACTGAGCATACGTACTCTGTCGGTATTTTCAGCCTGCACGGACTTCATCAGCTTCAAGACGACATCCGTGCCAGTTTCAATTTCTTTCGCCTTATAAACTTCGTAAATATAGCTTTCGGCGAACACCTCTTCCGTCTTGTAACGGCCGTTGATAACCTGTTCTGGCATTGAGAATAGCCTCCATATCAATCTATTTTGCGTTCTTCCACTGGAACGTCATTTATATATATCTGCACTTTACTATTCGGCAGAACAGGTACCTTAACTTTAACAAGTTCTAAAGGTTTTAGCGTTTTTGAGTAAATTAATTTTCTTCCTGCTGGAGAAACAAGTATAAATTTAACCTCCTTAGCCATGAATCCATCAGGCACAATGAAGTTAATTTCCTTTTCACGTTTTTCTTCGGCTTGCACAACGGTAAGATCATTTGAAGAAAATTTTTCTGTCGTTTCGATAGAAGTTTTCTGTGATGATGTTGTAAAACTGTCTGAAAAAGTTTCGAAAAGTTCAGTTCTTTTATCCGAAGACTTCACTTCTGTTTCTTTTTCCTTGCTTTCTTCTATAATCAGAGGCGGCTCAGCCTTTAAAATAGGCAGAAAAACAGGCTTGCTCATTATTTCAAATTTGGCTATATCAGCATCGCTTGAAACAAGCCCTGAAGAACCCGATGAAACAAGAAAGTTTACAGTATCTCCTTGTCTCAGAGCCGAATATGGAGCAGGATCGCTGGATAAAACCACATATTTTGCAGCCCCAGGCTCATATTTATAATAAACTCGACCAGCTCTCAAACCTGCAGAAGCGGTTCTTTTCCTTGCCTCTTCAAGAGGACTCCCTGAAAGGTTTGGCAATATTACCCCCCTAGGAGCCTTTCCCAAACTGACAAGCAAGTCGACATCGCGATTTACCGGATATTCTTCCCCCGCCAGCGGAGATTGGCTTACAACTGCATTATGCGGAGCGCTGTCTGAATATACGTAAGCGCTCTTTCCATGTTTTAAGCGGCTATTGATCAAAGCCACTCCTACTTCCCTCAAGCTTCTGTTTTTGAGAGAAGGGACTACAACCTTTTGTGAGCCCAGTGAGACAGAAAGAGAAACCCTTTTGTCAGGCTTTACAATCGTGCCAGGCTCAGGGAACTGAGCTGTCACATAATCCTTTGGATATTGATCATTATATTGAGTATCTTTTCTGTCAAGAATCATTCCAGGAGGCTTAATTTTTACCGCCTCGTCTATATGCATTCCGCGAAAATCCGGAACTATAACGTTTTCACCGCGATTAAAATATTCATCCAACTTGCTGAATAAAAGGAAGGTAGCTCCAGCTATCAAAGCCAGCACAACCACCATTATTATGGCGATTTTAATTAGAACCGCAAGACAAGTTTGATCCTTTTTTTTCTTAGCCATCTGACCTATCCGATAGCTGACCGCATGCGGCCATTATATTGCTCCCTGCTGATTTTCTTACAGTCACTGAAACCCCCTCTTTTTTAAGAGCTTTTCGGAAATTTTTCTCTGTGAGTTCAGCCGCAGGTCTATAAGGACTGCCTTTGTAATAATTAAATCTTATGAGATTCACATGCACAAGCATTCCCTCACAGAAAGAAGCTATATTCATAGCATCATGATAACCGTCATTTACATCTTTTAACAAAGAAACTTCTAGAGTTACTCTTCTGCCAGTCAGATCTGTATAGTTTTGAATAGCTCTGCGAAGTTTATCAAGCGGATAGGTTTTGTTTATGGGAACAAGTTTATTGCGCAAGTCGTTATCGGCAGTGTGAAGAGAAACCGCGAGATTAACTTCGCCTTCCCTTGCAGAAAGCTCTTCTATCCCTGGAATTACGCCCGAAGTGGAAATAGTAATGCGCCTTGTGGCCATACCAAGTCCCGAAGGATCGGTAAAAACATCTATTGAACCAAAGAGAGCTTCTCTATTATTAAAGGGCTCCCCCATCCCCATATAAACAATATTAGTCGGTTTTTTACCCGTATATCTTAAAAGAATTATCAGCTGCGTAACTATTTCTTGTACAGTGAGATTACGTATCAGACCAGATTCTCCTGTTTTACAAAATGGGCATCGAACCGCACAGCCTACTTGAGTTGAAAGGCAAAAGGTCATTCGACCGTCTTCAGCTGGAATAGCCACCGCTTCAACCGCATTATCATCATGCAGGCGATAGAGAATCTTCAAGGAACCGTCATCCCGATCTTTGAAGACAGAGGCGGGCTGAGGCACCACACCGTTAAAATTTTCATTCAGCATTACCCGTTCTTTCAGAGAAAGATTTGTCATGCGATCAAATGAGAAAACGAACTTTTTAAAAATCCAGTCATAAATTTGCTTATATCTAAATGAAGGCATGCCAAGCTCGGCAAGCAATGCTTTCAAAGTATCTGAGTCATAATCCAAGAGCGTTTTGGGATACATAAAAACTCCTTCGGAGGTTTGTTCGGTAAAGACCGAAGTTTATTAAAGCTTTATCTTTCTAGAAATTCAAAGAGAAAAAGTGTGGCATTTTAAACATAAAAATTATTATATAAACAATGTTGAGGGCAAAGAAAGCTTTCACTCCATGTTTTGCCTGAGTTTCAAAGCGTTCTGCAAACCAAATTATAGCAGAAATGGCTACAGCAATCCAAAAGTAAGCAAGCCCTGGAGAAGCAAGCAAAAGTATATATAATAGAGCAGCCTTGGAAAAATATTCGTGAAAATCTTTTTTGCTCATAGCAATCAAAGCAACAAGCAAGGCAAAAAAGAAAGCGCCAGTATATATAGCAGAAACTTTTGAATTAAAAGATATGCCAGGCAAAAGTGGACGCAATAAAAGACTGGCATAAACAGCTGCCCACAAAAATGGCGAATATTTTTTTTGTTCCTGTCTGACAAAAACAACTGAGGCCACAAACCATATAGCCGCAAATCCAGAAACCAAAACAAAATTAAGGCCGGGGCCTGTTTTATAAAATGACAAGCCTGTTATAAAGGCCATAAACGCTTCAACAAGAGGGTATTGGGGAGAAATCGGTTCTTTGCAATATCTGCAAGCTCCGCCTAAAAAAATCCATCCGAATACCGGTATCAAATCAAGAGGAGAAAGCTTGTGATTGCAACTGCGGCAAGCCGACGGAGGAAAAATCACAGATCTGGACTCAGCAGAACGAAAAACAACCACATTAGAAAAACTTCCAAGCAAAGAGCCAAAAAGAGTTACAACAAAAGACAAATAGTGATGAAGGGACAAAGTATATTTTTCCATAAGCACAGCTTTGCAATTATATTATGCTTTCTCTGCAGAATGTACACTGTCGGAAATAAATTGGCAAAAAACCAACGTGATCTACAGAAGAATCAAGCAGGGGGTATTCTATCATAAAACCTGTTTCTTTAAAAATAATGAAGAAAAAAGCCCGGGGAAACCCCGGGCTGAATGATATGGAAATTTAAGTATGCGCCTAAATTCCGTTTTCCTTACTAAATTCACCAAACCAAGTATAGGTATCCCCTGTTTTGTTCAAAATAGCTCTTAAATCGGCTAAGCCATCATAGTTCGAGTCAGAGTATATATTTTCGGGAATCCCATCCAAATCTAAATCATATTCCCATTGATCAGGTTTTCCATCAAAGTTCCTGTCATAAATGTAATCATTGAAAACACCGTCAAAATCTCTATCTACAGTCCAGTAATCAGCAATTCCGTCTCCATTTTTATCAATAGCAATCAAATCATATCTGCCATCTTTATTACGATCGTAGTGACCTGGAACCTTATAATCTTCAAGTTTATAAGCTCTTAAATCCCTCTCTCCAGCCAGCTGCATTGTGCCATCCTTGGCTAAGCGCTTGCTGTCAGCATCCGCTTGCGGTTTAACGAAAAACAGAGCCGCTGCAAATAGCAGCGAAAGTGTGATTATGCGCGTTTTCATAGGACAACCTCCGTGTTAATTTGAAACATAAAAAGAATGTGCTTTTTTGCAAGAAAAAAAACGTTAATTTGCATTTTTTATTGCAAAGAGTTTAAAAAGTGCTATAATCCATTCAATTGAACAATCATTCAAATATTCAATCGACAATTTAAGAAAAATAAAGGGCTCAGAGTGAAAAAGGACACAAACAACCTCAATCAATGTGAGACAACCATTATCCATGAAGAAGATGTCAAAAGAGTTTCCGCAAAAATGCCTGACGATGAGCATATCAGGGATTTGGCTGAACTTTACAAAGCCTTTGCCGACTCTACAAGATTAAAAATCCTGACAGCTCTTTCCATTTCAGAACTATGTGTCTGCGACATAGCCGCCATCCTGGAAATGTCCTCTTCTGCCGTATCTCATCAATTAAGGGTTCTCAGACAAGCCAAACTGATTCGCGACAGGCGAGAGGGCAAAGTAGTTTATTACGCCCTCGACGACAATCACGTCACTTCAATATTGCTCCAAGGCAAAGAACATATAAGGGAGGCTAAATAATGACTCAGACTCTTTCATCAGAGCACATATTCGAACTTTCAGGTCTCTCGTGCCCAGCTTGCGCTTCAAAGATAGAAGAAACTATAAATAAAGCTGAAAAATACGAGGCAGTTTTAAACTTCGCCACAAGAAAAATAGTTTTAAGAGTCGCTCATGGTATTTCACATAGCGATGTTCTTAAATTCCTGCAAGAAACAGTTCAAAGGATAGAGCCAGGCGTAAAAATCTTATCTGAATGCTGTCTTTTCGAAGCTTCTAATACAGTTCAAGAAACAAATGAAGAAAAAGCGATAAAAAGAGCCAGCATTGCTCTTTACTCAGCTTTGATGTTTTTTATTTTGGCGCTTTTAGTTCCATCTGCCTATACTGCAGTTAAATTTTTTCTTTTCTTCGCCGCATACATTCTATCCGGTTACGGATGCCTCAAAAGAGCTGTTACAAATATCTTCAAAGGTGAAATGTTTGATGAATGTTTTCTCATGTCTATTGCTACCATAGGCGCTTTCGTCATCGGCGAATATGCTGAAGGAGCTGCCGTAATGATTTTTTATGGTCTGGGCGAAAAATTACAAGAAAGAACCGCAGACTATTCCAGAAAATCCATAAAATCTCTCATTGAGCTAAGACCTGCCTATGCCAATCTGCAAATTGACGGAAAGCTGATAGAAACTACGCCCGAAAAGGTGCAAATAGGCGAAACCATTATAATAAAACCCGGGGAAAAAGTCCCTCTCGACAGCTTGGTCACCGAAGGCTTTACGAGCCTTGACGTTTCAGCTTTATCAGGAGAATCTCTGCCTAAAAGCGTAAAAACTGGCGACGAAATTCTCTCCGGATCAGTTAATACTGGCGGATTAATACAGGCAAAAACCCTGCGTCTCTGGAATGACTCTGCCGCAGCCAAAATTCTTGAGATGGCTGAAAACGCTGCCCTAAACAAGGCAAAAACAGAAAAATTCATAACCAGATTCGCGAGATACTACACTCCGGCGGTTGTTTCGATTGCTCTTCTGCTTGCCTTTATTCCGCCACTGATACTTCCCCAAGCTTCATTATCAACATGGCTCTATAGAGCTCTGGTTTTTCTTGTGGCCTCTTGCCCATGCGCTCTTTTGATTTCAGTGCCCCTGGCCTTTTTTGCAGGAGTAGGTCTTGCATCAAAACGAGGCATACTCGCCAGAGGCGGAAACCATCTTGAAACTCTCGCTGAAACGCAAACTGTGCTATTCGACAAAACAGGCACTCTCACGGACGGCTCATTTAAAATCACTAAAATTTTCCCGGAAAACGGAAAAAGCGAAGAAGAACTTCTAAAGCTAGCTGCGCTTGCCGAAACAGGTTCAAACCACCCAATAGCTTTGTCGGTTTTAAAAGCTTCCAAGCAAGAAAAACTGCCAGAAGGATTAAGCTGGGAAGAAAAACCGGGAATGGGAATAATTGCCAAAAACTCTGATGAATCTATAATCATAGCCGCAGGCAACACAACTCTTATGAAATTTTGCGAAGTCTCTTCTATGCCTTCTGAAACCCAAGCTACCAGCGTTTATATAGCAAAAAACGGCAAACTGGCTGGCCGAATAGAATTTTCACAAAGCATAAGACCGGAGGCATTAGAAGCTATAGAAAAGTTGAAAAAACTCGGAGTCAAAAGAATTGCAATGCTCACAGGCGACAACAAAGCAGAAGCCCAAAAAACAGCCCAAGCCCTCGGAATTAACGAAGTCTACGCTGAACTGTTGCCTGGCGACAAAGTCAAAACAATAGAAGAACTTAAAAAAACAGCCAAAGGAAAAGTGATTTTTGCCGGCGACGGCATTAACGATGCCCCCGCCTTAGCCGCTTCTGATATCGGCTTTGCCATGGGAACAGGAACCGATATAGCCATGGAAGCCGCCGATATTGTTGTAATGAGCGACAACCTGCTCAAGCTGCCTGAAGCTATCACAATTGGAAAACGAACAAAAAGAACTGCGACCCTAAATATCATCATAACCTTCACAGTCAAACTTATTGTTCTGGCATTAGGAGCTGCCGGTCTTACAAAAATGTGGGCAGCTGTATTCGCCGACGTGGGCACAACAATTATAACAGCTTTAAACTCCGCACTCCTGTTGAAAAACAGTAACTAGCAGACTCTTGCACCTAAATGTTCTTTTAGAATTTTCATCCACAGATTACACAGATGGGATTTTAAGCATAGCTTAAAATCAGGGAGCAAGGCGTAGGGTGTAGGGGATAGAAAGGGCAAAACCCAATACACAGGCAGAAATTGCAGAAAAGACTAAAAGATTTATTTCTAATTTATACTTTATAATTTCTAATTTAATTAAGCTAGCCGCCCGCCACGCACCACTCATCACGGTGCGATCTTATGAAGAGATATTGTCTTGTGAATTTTGAAAGGCTGACAGGAAAGTTTTAGACAAAACAAAGCACTAGGCAAATGCCGTCAGGGCTTGACGGGTACAAAGATTATTCTTATACTTAGATGAAATATTTTCACCTTTTATCAGAGTCCTAAATAGGAGGCAATAATATAAATGAATAACACCATAAGATGCCTGCTTGTATTTTTATTGGCAATAACTTTGACAGCGCCGCTTTATGCAAGCGAATCTCCAGAGCCGCTTGACGCTTCCTTGGAGATTCTTCAAGGACAAGTCAAGCTTACCCGCGTGGGAACATCCCGCTCGGATGTTATAAGCGAACCATGTCAGCTTTACTCCGGAGATCTTATAGAGACCCTTCGCGACTCCAAAGCTGTTCTCAAATATTCAGACGGAACCGAAATGCGTCTGAAAGAACGAACTCTGCTTGAAGTTGCTCCTATGAGCGTAAGAGTCTTCAAGGGAAGAACCTGGTACAACTTCACAAAAAGGGGAACCCAATTTAAAATCGAAACGCCTACCCTCGTTGCCGGAATCAGAGGAACACAATTCGAAGTAGCCGTTTCTTCACGCAATAAAGCTGCTGTTTCCGTATTTGAAGGAGCGGTAGAAGTGCGCGGTTCGCAAAAGGGCGCTTTAGTTTTGAGACCCGGCTTTGCCGCTCATGCCGACGCTTCCGGCAATCTGTCTGCACCTTACAAGTTTGATGCTGAAAGACATGCTCAGGACTGGACTTCCGCCGAGTGGACTACCGAGAATAAGATGAAAAAAATAAATATGCTCTTCCTCAAATACATCAACATCAAGAACGAATACGGCGAAAACGACTCCCGTACATTAGAAGCAAAAGAAGCTCTCAGAAGAGAACAAAACAGAAAATAATTTTCTCTTTGTAAACCGCGGAAAAAGCTGGCTCTTTCAACAGAAAAGTTCTGCTTTTTCCGTTTATTTTTTATAGAGACTAAAAAATAAACGGCTTGCTGCCGAAAGAGACTACAAGATCTATTGATTTTAAGGGGAGATAATATGAAAAGCATTTTTAAAACCCTCTTGCTGATCGCTCTCATATCGGCAACTGCAGTGTCAGCTCACGCAGCCGATTCAGCAGGTCAAGCCGGAGCTTACCTCAAGATGGGCGTGGGAGCTAGAGCTTTAGGTATGGGAGGCGCCTTCACGGCAGTGGCGGATGACTCCACAGCGGCTTTCTGGAACCCTGCCGGACTCGCCCGCATGCAGAAATCCCAGGCTTCTTTCATGCACGCAAGCCTTACGGAAGACAGAGACTTCAACTTTTTCAACTATGCTCACGCTCTGACTGACAAAAATGGCAACTCTAAAGGAGTATTAGCCTTTTCTTACATTCACATGGGCGTAGATGGAATACCTGAAACCAGAGAATCCACAAACTCGCCAGGCATGCCCGCCACAAAAGCTGACGGAACATACACTGCAGGTGAAACGGTCTATATTTTCAGTTATTTCGAAGACAAAGAAACCAACACCTTCGCTTCTTATGCTCGAGAACTGGCAGAAGGCTTTTACGCAGGCGTAAACGTCAAGTATCTCAAACACGAGCTTTTCAAAAACAAAGCCGACACATTTGGTTTAGACCTTGGACTGCTCTATGAATACAGCGACAAAATCACCTTTGGAGCATCACTAAGAGACATTAATGAGACTCTCGAATGGAATACCGCCAGCGGCGCAAAAGACGATGTGCCTCTTACCGCCACATTCGGCATAGCATATAAAGCAACAGACAAGCTTCTGGTAGCAGCAGACATTAACAAGCTGGAAAGAGAAGATGCCAAACTCTTCCTGGGCGCAGAGTATGCAATCCAGGACAATGTTTCTTTGAGAGTAGGTTCCAGAGACGGCGACCTGACGCTTGGAGCTTCTTTCGGTCTTGACACTTGGCGCTTCGACTACTCTTATGGCGACGAAACTCTCGGCGACGCCCACAGAATATCAGCAAGCAAGACTTTCTAGACTTTTCAAGCGATGGAATTATTCATAGATACAACTCTTGCGGAAGGCGGAGTCATAGTCTTGTCTTTCAGAGGACAAGCTGGCTCCGAATACCTTGACCGATTCAAAGAAAGACTCGAATCAGTCATTCAGGATCCTTCCAAGAAATATCTTTTTCTCTTTAAGGATCTCTCCTATATAAATAGCTTAGCTCTTGGCGCCTTCGCCGCCTCGATAAAAAAAATTATCAAAGGCGGCGGCAGTGCCGCCATGGCAGAGCTATCAACATCTGTCCGCGAGATTTTTTCTATGACCCGTCTTGAAAAAGCCTTAAACATCTACAATTCAAAAGAAGACGCTTTAAAAGCTTTAAATGTCTCTTCTTGATGCCAACACCAAACTCTATGCCCTAATAGGACATCCTGTATCCCACTCTTCAAGTCCGATTTTCTGGAATGCGGCCCTTAAAGAAGCTGGGATTAATTCGGTTTATCTGGCTTTTGACATAAAAAGCGAAGATTTTCCCAAAGCCTTGGAAAGCCTACAAACTCTGGGAGTTGTCGGAGCAAATATAACTGCCCCGCTGAAACAAAAAGCCTTTCAGATATGCCCAGACAAAAGCGAAACTGTTATGGCTACAGGTTCAGCCAACACCCTCGCCTTTGCCAAAGACGGTTCCATAAGCGCTTGGAACACAGATTTTTTCGCAATCTCCAATATTATTTCCAAATTTTCCCCAAAAGGAAAAACCGTCCTAATTCTTGGCAATGGCGCTTCGGCTTCAACTGCCGCTTATGCCGCATTAAAAAACGAAGTTTCAAAAATTATTCTTATGGCAAGAAATTTCCCCGAAAAAGGCCTTTTCAAATGCGCCTACTCTTTCCCGGAAAACCTCATAGAGTCTTCCGAATGGACAGAAGAAAATCTCTGTAAAGCTTTACAGAAAAGCCATATTATAATAAACACTGCCACAAGAGAAGCCGCCAAAGAAAAAAATTATTTTTTCAAAAAGACTACGCCAGTAAAAGAAAAAATCTTTATAGATTTCAATTATGCGGAAGATCCTCAACTCTTAATGTTTGCTTATTTGGCAAATTGTATTATAATTGACGGACGGGAAATTTTACTCTTACAGGGAGCAAAGGCTTTTGAGATCCTTACAGGTTCAAAACCTCCGTTCAACACCATGAAAGAAGCTATTTACAGGAAGGAAAGCAGAAAATGACTCAACCCACGACTCAGGCAAACCAAGGCAACTTGCCTCCAATCCAGGGAAACCGCCCTGCAGCCGGTGGTATGCCTCCTCATCCTGGAAACGCTCCTTCCATGCCGCAACAAGGAATGCCTCCTCGCCCTGGACAACCGCCTCAAATGCCTCCATATGGGCAGATACCGCCGCAGGGGATGCCCCCTCGCCCTCCTATGCAGCAGGGAATGCCGCCTCAGCCTGGACAGCCGCCTCATCCCCAAGCAGGCGAACCGCCTAAAAAACCATCCCCTCCAGGCAGACGCATGCGCCTTGGCGATGCCTTGATAGCTCAAGGCCTGCTTAACGAAGACCAGCTTTCACAAGCTCTTGCTTTGCAGAAAAAGAGCGGACAGCGTCTTGGCGCCGTTCTGGTTGAAATGCACCTGGTTACAGAAAAAGACATAGTCGAGGTTCTTTCCAAACAGCTGAAAGTTCCTTATATCGACTTGTCCAACTACTTAATAGACCCGAATATTGCAAGACTTATACCGGAAGACTTGGCCAAACGCCATATGATCATCCCTATCAACAAAGTCGGCAACAAGCTTACGGTAGCTATGGTCGACCCGCTCAACATTCTGGCTACAGACGACGTTGAAATAAGAACCGGCTTTCTTGTCAAACCGGTTGTCGCCACGCCTACAGACATAAACAAAGCCATGCAAGACGTTTATGGCGCAGTAGCTCAACAAGACCAGCTCATAAGCGAACTGGCAGACATAGGTTCAGAAGCTGACGATGGCGATCTGGATGATTTGGCAGGCGACCTCGGCGAAAACGACGCTCCCATCATAAGGCTCGTTGACATGATTATTAATCAGGCTGTCGAAAGAGGCGTTTCAGACATTCATATAGAACCATTTGAAAATGAACTGAGAGTCCGCTACCGAATAGACGGCGAGCTGGAAGAGTCTATCAAACCGCCCAAAAAAGCCATGGCTGCGATTATTTCGCGTGTCAAGATCATGTCTTCTTTGAACATCGCTGAAAAACGTCTTCCCCAAGACGGCCGTATCAAAAAGGTTGTCAAGGGACGCAAAATCGACTTCCGTGTCTCTATTCTGCCAGTTATTTGGGGCGAAAAAGTCGTTATGAGAATTTTGGACCAAAGCTCGCTCAGGGTTAACCTTGAAGACTTGGGCTTTGAACCTCAAACTTTGGCAAAGTTTAAAACAGGCATAGCCTCGCCCTACGGAATTATACTGGTTACAGGTCCCACCGGCTCAGGCAAAACCACTACGCTTTATTCGGCTCTGACGACAGTCAGCCATCCGAAAGTTAACGTCATGACTGCTGAAGACCCTGTCGAATACATGCTTTCAGGTGTCAATCAGGTACAGTGCCGCCCGGAAATAGGGCTTACTTTCGCCGCAGCCCTGAGATCCTTTTTGAGACAAGACCCTGACGTAATCATGGTTGGCGAAATTCGTGACTTTGAAACAGCCGAAATCGCTATCAAAGCTTCCATGACGGGTCACCTTGTCCTCTCAACTCTTCACACAAACGACGCGCCCGGAACAATCGGCCGTATCGTCAACATGGGCATAGAACCCTTCATGGTTACAACGTCCGTTTTGTTGGTTCAGGCTCAAAGACTTGTCAGAAAAGTATGCAAAGACTGCAAAATGGAAATCAAACCCAAGCCCGAGCAAATCAGCCAATTCGGAATAACTCCCGAACTTTTGCGACGCTTGGATCTGCCACATATCAACGAACGAAACCTCATGTTCTATAACGGACGCGGTTGCGAAACATGCGGTCAGTCAAAATCAAAAGGCAGAATCGGTATCTATGAAGTCATGCTCATGTCAGAACGCCTGAGAGATATTATTCTGAACGGCGGCTCTACTGACGATATCAGAAGACAAGCTGTTGAAGAAGGCATGCTCTCACTTAGAGAATCCGCTCTTAGAAAAGCTCTTCTCGGAATAACCTCACTTGAAGAAGTTGTAAGAGCCACAATGGGCGACCACTAACAAAAACTAGTGGACAGGGATTAGCGGAAATGAAACATAAAATTAATTTTCACTCTCTGTCCACTCTCCACCAGCCACTACCCACTGTTTATTACAATCTGTGTTCATCTGTGGATAAAAAAAATTTTAGTTGCTGCTGACTATAGCAAATTAGAAGGAGACATGACTGATGTTCGTTCTTAATGACCTTTTGAACTTGGTTATAGAAAACGGGGCTTCCGACCTTCATCTCACAGTTGGAACTCCTCCTGTTATACGTGTTGACGGAGAGCTTATTCCTACTGACTTGGACGTGCTCACGCCGATGGACACCCGTTCACTTATATACAACATGCTAACTGCTGAGCAGCAAAAGGAATTTGAAGAAAATTTTGAGCTGGACTTGTCTTATTCCGTACACGGCTTCGGTCGTTTCCGTGTCAACGTCTTTAAACAGCGTGGCTGTGTCGCGGCAGCATTCAGAATTATTCCTACCAAGATCCCCACTCTTGAAGAACTGCGCCTGCCTGAAAAACTCAGAGACTTCACAAAGCTCCGCAAAGGTTTGGTTCTCTTCACGGGACCTACCGGTTCGGGCAAATCGACTTCCCTCGCCTGCCTAATCAATATCATCAACGAAACCAGACGTTGCCATATAATCACAATTGAAGACCCTATCGAATATTTGCACTATCATAAACGCGCAATAGTCAACCAGCGCGAACTCCACATAGACACAAAGTCTTTCGGAGAAGCATTAAGACGCGTACTCAGAGAAGACCCTGACGTCATACTCGTAGGCGAAATGAGAGACTTGGAAACAGTTTCCGCAGCCTGTACAATGGCTGAAACAGGTCACCTTGTCTTCGGAACTCTTCACACCACAGACGCGGCTCAAACCATAAACCGTATCATAGACATGTTCCCGCCCCACCAGCAAGGACAAATCAGATCACAGCTTTCCTTCGTTTTGAGAGCAGTAGTAGCTCAGCAGCTTTTGCCTATGGCAAGCGGCAAAGGCAGAATAGTCTGCAACGAGATACTGGTAGACAACCCTGCCGTTGCAAACTGCATCAGAGAACAAAAAATCTCCGGTCTTTATACTGTTATGCAAACAGGCGGCGAGGAAGGCATGATGACATTCGAAATGTCGCTCAGAGACCTTTATCTTAGAGGCGACATCACGCTTGAAGAAGCCATGCTGCACACAATACATCCCAAAGAACTGGAACGCATGCTCAGCAGCTCCTAAAAACAGTGAGTAAAGCTAAATAATTTACTTAAGTTGCCGATAAAGAAAAAGCTGTACATAAATAGCAGGAATAATTGACATTATTCTTATTTTTTGTCATAATATAGTTGACGGTAGTATTTTTATAATTATTTTATTATCGTCACAAGTTTTATGAGTCCTAATTTATTTTAAATTCATAAGGAGATTTATTATGAAACGTGGTTTCTCACTTGTCGAACTTATGATCGTTATCGCGATCATCGGTATCCTCGCAACCATGGCAGTTCCCAGCTTCAAAAAAGCTAGAGACAGCGCCAGAGAAAAAACCTGCTACTCCAACATCAGCGTTATCCAGGGTGCAGTAGAAATGTACAACATGGACAAAAGAGACCAAATGGAAACCCTCGATCTTGATGTACTAGCAGATTCAACAAATGCGTATCTTAAAAGCAAACCTCAGTGTCCTGTAGCAGGTGGTGAGTACTCCAACTTGGAAGAGCTTTCAAAAAATAATGGCGTGATAACCTGCTCCTATCACGGAACAATTTCATATGATGAAAGCACCGATCAAAAATATAAAGCAGCTGGCTCACTACATCGGTAATTCCTAGCAGCTATCTTTATAATCTAGACTTAATCAGAAGGAAGCCGTTTCTTAACGGCTTCTTTTCTTGTAACTCTTAACCCCCCAACAAATCGACACTTTTAAGAAATAGCACCGCATTTATTCATTATAGTAAAAACATATACAGGATTCTCATAATTGCCGACTAAAACAGCGGTTTTGTATAAAAAGCAATCTAAAATTGCAGCCTTAGCACTGCTTATTTCTATAATACTTCAACTTAGCCTGTTGCTTTTTCACATGAGCAACAAGCTGGCCTATGGACAAGATGAAGTTCTATCCTATGGACTTGCAAACAGCACCAAAGGTTCTTATTTATATCCCCAACCTTGGGAAAGCAAGGCAAACGATGTGCCGTTCAAAGGTTGGATACCAGGCACAACCTTCGCAGAATATCTTACGGTTCAAGAAGGGGAACAATTCGCCTACAAGCACGTCTGGCAAAATCAGGAAGCAGACACTCATCCTCCGCTATACTATCTGATTTTACATACAATTTGCTCATTCTTTCCCGAAACATTCAGCAAATGGCAAGGCTTTTTAATCAATATAGTCTGCTTTGTTTTGACGCAAATTTTGCTTTTTTTGATAGGTAAAAAAACATTAAACTCAGACTTACAAGCCCTGTTACTATGTGCTTTTTATGGCTTCGGCATGTCAGCTATAAACAATTTCATCTGCATACGCATGTATGCCTTATTCACTGTCATTGCCTTAGGCTTTTTGCTGGCAGTTTTAAAATTAGCTGATAAACAAGCGTCTGAGAACAAATGTCTATTTGCTATAAGCCTGCTTATATTTCTGGGCTGCATGACCCAGTATCACTTTTATGTTTATGCCTTCTTTGTTATCTTGGTCAAATTTTTAATTATGCTTTATGACAAACAATACAAATCTGCAGGCAAAGTGGCAGCTGCAGCATTGATACCAGTTATTCTCGCCATAGCAATTTATCCCGCGATTATAACCCATATGCAGACTTCACCAAGAGCCATTGAAGCATTCGGCGGGGTCAAGCACGAAGATGCTTTACTGAAATTTTGCTGGGTCTTTAGCTATGCAATGAACTACATTCTTGGCATAAATTTTCAATCAGCACAAGAAGCTTTAACTTATCTATATGCTGCCATAAAAACTTTCAAGGAGTTTTTTTTTCCTGTAACCTCGATTTTCATTCTATTGTGCTGCCTTAAAAACTTCAGAGAAAAAATATCCGCAAGGGTAAAAGATTTTATAGATTCTCACCAAATTTATTTAAGAGAGCTTTGTATTGTTTTCACTCCAGCTATTTTGTTTTGCATAATAATCCCTGGAACTATCCGAAGGAGCTTTTTCACTTTATATGCCAGATTTTTCTTTTTCTTGATGCCGATATTTTGCCTTGCGCTATTTTTAGTTTTTAGGTTTTTCTTAGGCAAATTCTCATCAAAAGAAATTTTCATAAATACGGCACTTTTAATCGTTATAAGTATCTCATGCCTTTATTCACACTTCAATGATTTGAAAAACTTTACACTTCCTTTGCCAAAGCCGCTTTCAATGGAACATTATTCAGAGCTTGTCAACAATCAGTCTGTATTTTGGATATATAGTTTTCCTCAATATATTCATCAAATAGCGCCTCTTTTCAAAGAAAGCAAAAGGGTGTATCCAACAACAGTCAAAAACTTTGATACCGTGCTGAAGAGTGAGTTAAAAACCACATCTCCGATGACAGAAAAACACCTTTTATTCCTGCCTGTTCCTTTAAGGAAAAATAAAGAAGTAAAAAACATCATAAAATCTCATGGCAGAGATATAAAATATATAGGCACCTGTTTTGTATGTTATTCATATAATATATATGAAATTATTTAACTATTCTCTTAATAGACTTTGAAAAATAAAACAGCTACTGTCTTGCCAGAAAAAACACAGCTGCCAAAAGCTGATATCTTCTTTATCTTGTTGCTCTCATTGCAAATTTGCCTCCTGATTTCTTATATGAATAAAAAAACGGGCTGGTTTATAGATGAAATTTTTTCCTACGGACTTTCAAACTGCAGCAATGGAGGTGTTTTATATCCTGAAGGCACATGGAATGACGATATAAATGACAGAATATTTAATAAATGGATATCAGGGAGGACTTTTGCTAAATATATCACAGTCCAAGAAGGAGAAAAATTTGCTTACAAGCATGTCTGGCAAAACCAAGAGAAAGACAACCATCCGCCTCTTTATTATCTGATTTTACACACAATTTGCTCATTCTTTCCCGAAGCATTCAGCAAATGGCAAGGATTTTCAATCAATATAGTCTGCTTTATTTTTACACAAATTCTGCTCTTTGCAATAGGCAAAAGAATCTTAAAATCAGATATCCAAGCTTTATTGCTATGCGCTTTTTACGGTTTTGGCATATCTGCTATAAACAACTTTGTTTATATACGCATGTATGCCTTGTTTACAGTTCTTAGCTTGGGACTTTTGCTAGCAGTTTTAAAATTAGGTGATAAAACTACTTCTGAAAATAAATGTCTTTTTGCTATAAGCCTGCTTATCTTTCTGGGATGCATGACACACTATCATTTTTACGTCTACGCTTTCTTCCTTATCTTGGTTAAGCTTTTAATTTTTCTTTACGACAAGCAATACAAATCAGCAGGCAAATTGGCGACTGCAGCATTAATACCTGTTATTCTCGCCATAACAATTTATCCTGCAATAATAACTCACATGCAAACCTCTCCCAGAGCCAGAGAAGCATTCGGAGGAGTTAAGCACGAAGACTCTTTATGGAAATTTTGCTGGGTCTTTATGTTTGCCATCAACTATATAACCGGTCTAAGTTTTGAACTCTCAGAAACCTTGGCAACAGCCCTCTATACTTTCATAGATGTATCAGCAAACCTTTTTCCTCTCTTATTATTAATCGGAGCAATATTTTGCGTTAAACAAGAAAATAAAAGCAAAGCCATTAAAACACTCTCTCATTTTAAAACTGTTTTGCCAAAAGATGAGTTCAAAGATAAACTCTTAATTTTTATACCCGTGCTGCTCTTTTGGATAACAATCGCACCTACCTTAAAAAAAGAATTCTACTTATTTATAGCAAGATATTTCTTTTTTTTAATGCCAATATTTTCCTTGGCAATCTTTTTAGCTTTGAGGAGTATTTTATCTAAAATTTTCAAAAAAACTGCTTATCTAAACTCCTTCTTGGGACTTATCATTACAATAGCCTGTCTATTCTCCAATGTTAATGATACCAAGAACTTCACACTTCCTGTGGATGATTGTTTCACAGCCAAAACCTATTCAAATCTTGTACAAAACAAATCTATTTTCTGGATGACTCCAGGAGAAGGAGAATTGCATGCGATGGCTCCGCTTTTTATGTGTACGAAACAAATATTTCCTTCCCGATTGGAAAACTTGGATAAAATTTCTCAGGCAATAAAAACTTTGCCTAAAACTGAAGAAATCCTTCTATTTATACCTGAATTTTTAAAGAAGGACACAGAAGTATTACAAGAAGTTACAACTACAGGCAGCGATATCGTTTATCTGGGCAGATGCTTCTCATGGCTCTATTATAATGTTTACACATTTAATACCGAAATGTTAGACTGAAAGCCTCAGACAACTCAAATATGATCTAAACTATAACTGTTTCTTTAAGCCTAACTGTCTTATTGCAAAAGATATGAATAATTTAAAACCCAAAACGCTATTCATCTTTTTTTTTATGCTCCTTTTCCTGCAACTTGCTCTCTTGCTTTTTTATATGTACAACAAAGCCTCTTACACACCAGACGAAATCTTGTCTTATGGTCTTTCAAATAGCACTAAAAGTCTCTTCCTATATCCACATCCATGGAAAAGAAACCAAAAGTCCACAAACTTTAATGACTGGATACCTGGTAGAACTATCGAAGAATATGTTACCGTCCAAGAAAATGAAAGATTTTCATACAAGAATACTTGGCAAAACCAAGAGCAAGACACCCATCCCCCTCTTTATTATCTGATTTTGCATACAATTTGCTCATTCTTTCCCGAAACATTCAGCAAATGGCAAGGATTTTCAATTAATATACTTTGCTTTGTTTTGACGCAAATTTTGCTCTTTACGATAGGCTAAAGAATTCTCAAATCCGATATGCAGGCTCTGCTGCTACAAACTTTTTACGGTTTCGGCATGTCGGCTATAAACAACTTTGTTTACACACGCATGTATGCTTTATTCACAGTCTTTGCTTTGGGACTTTTGTTGGCAATTTTAAAATTAGATGATAAACAAGCCTATGAAAACAAATACCTTTTTGCTATAAGCTCTCTTATATTTCTCGGCTGCATGACTCACTACCATTTCTACGTTTACGCATGTTTTCTTATCCTAATTAAACTTTTAATTATGCTTTACGACAAGCAATATAAATCAGCAGGCAAATTGGCAGTTACCGCATTGTTGCCTGTTATTTTAGCAATAGCCGTTTATCCCGCAATAATAACTCACATGCAGACTTCACCAAGATCTGCCGAAGCGTTCGGCGGACTTCAACATGAAGACCCTTTATTAAAACTTTGTTGGATATTCATGTATGCTGCCAATTATATAATCGGATTGAACATTGAACTTTCAGAAAGATTAGCTGCTGATCTTTACGCCTTTATAAATATTACAGCAAAGCTTTTCCTCCCACTATTATTAGTGTTGCCTACTTTGCTTTTCTTCAAAAAAAAGAACAGGACTGAAGATACTCAAAAACCTTCTCGCATCAAAATCTTTTTACAAAAACATGATTTCAAAAACATATTTCTGATTTTTCTTCCTGCCTTGCTTTTTTGTATAGTGATTGCACCTACTGTCGCTAAATTTTTCATACGCTTTTTCGCAAGATTTTTCTTTTTTTTAATGCCTATATTCTGTTTAGGCATATTGCTGTTTTTGCGAGCTCTCTTTAGCAAAGTCTTATCAAAAACTTTTCATGTCAACCTGCTTTTAGCTATCACCATAGCCACATTCTGCCTATTTTCCCATCTCAATGACACTGAAAACTTCACATTACAAATTCCAGGGCATATGACAGAAAAAACATATTTAGAAAAAGTAGAAAACAAAGCCATTTTTTGGCTAACTCCCGGACATGGAGCTTTGCATGCTATGGCACCGCTTTTTATGCATGCAAAACAGGTTTTTCCTTCCAGATTGGAAAACTTGAATAAAATTTCTCAAGAAATAAGAACTATGTCTAAAACTGAAGAAATCCTTTTATTTGTGCCAACAACTCTAAAAAAGGATGAGAAAATATTACAAGCACTCATAGATGCCGACATAGAGAACATTACCCACCATGGCAAATACTTCTCATGGCTTTATTACAATGTTTATTCTCTCTCTAAAAGCAGCAAAGAGTGAGATTGCATTTGCGAATAAATACTAGTTTTCTTCCGCTATTCTCTTAATATACTTGCCGTAGTCTGACTTCATTAGAGGCTTTGCAAGATCAATAAGAGCTTCTCTTGATATAAAGCCTTTTCTATAGGCTATTTCCTCTATGCAAGACACATACAGCCCTGTTCGTTTTTGCATTGTTTGAAAAAATTGAGTTCAAGTTTGATATAATAGAAACGATCGCAAAAAAACTGCTTATAGAAAGTATGGGGACAGCTATGTCTGAGGATAAATTACAGGTTATACTGGAAAATAGGAAAATTCAGGACATGGTATATACTATCAGAGGTAAACAAGTCATGATAGACAGCGATCTTGCCATGCTATATCAAGTTCAAACCAAGGTTTTTAATCAAGCCGTTAAAAGAAATATAGAAAGATTTCCTGAACGATTCAGATTCCAATTGTCTGAGAAGGAATATGAAGAATTGAGGTCACGATTTGTGACCTCAAGCGGAAAAAATAAACATGGCGGACGAAGATACATGCCCTATGTCTTTACAGAACAAGGAATTGCAATGCTTTCTTCTGTACTTAGAAGTGAGGTAGCTGTCGAAATAAGTATTAGAATTATGGATAGCTTTATCGAAATGAGAAAGTTTCTCATTTCAAATCAGCAGCTTTTCTCAAGATTAGACAGGATAGAAGTAAAACAAATCGAAACAGATAAAAAATTAGAGAAAGTTTTTAATTACTTAGCAAACAATACAGAAATAAAACAGCATATTTTCTTTGATGGACAGATTTACGATGCTTTCAGCTTTATTGTTGATTTAATCAAAAAAGCCAAAAATAATCTTACATTGATAGATAATTATATAGACACAAACACATTAAACCTGTTATGCAAGAAAAACAAAGGAGTTTTGGTCCTTATTACAGGCTCAGGAAATGGAAATTTAACAAGTAAAGATATCTCTAAATTCAACGCCCAGTATCAAGGCTTAATTGTTAAAAATAGGAATGATTTCCATGATCGCTTTTTGATTATTGATAATAAAGAAGTTTATCATATAGGTGCTTCAATCAAAGATGCAGGAAAAAAGAGTTTTGGAATTACAAAGATAGAAGAGCAGCAAGTAATTAACAGTATAATAGATAAAATAAAGTAGAAGCAAATTATGCGAAATAAACTTGAATAACTTGGCAGTGCTGGAATTTTGAAGGCAGCACTAGATTTCTTCCGCTATTCGCTTAATATATTTGCCGTAGTCTGACTTCATAAGAGGCTTTGCAAGGTCAAGAAGCGCTTCCTTTGATATAAAGCCTTTTCTATATGCGATTTCCTCTATGCAAGACACATACAGCCCTGTTCGTTTTTGCATTGTTTGAACAAAATTTGAGGCTTCAAGAAGTCCGTCATGTGTACCGGTATCCAGCCAAGCCATTCCGCGCCCGAACAGCTCAACTTTTAAAAGACCTCTATTGAGATACTCATTATTAACAGATGTGATTTCGAGTTCACCTCGTTCTGATGGCTTTAGGTTCTTGGCAATTTCTATTACGTTGTTATCATAAAAATACAATCCAGGTATAGCATAGTTAGACTTAGGCTTTGCAGGCTTTTCTTCTAATGAAACGGCAAGCATATTTTTATCAAACTCCACAACTCCAAATTCTTCAGGGTTGCTAACATAATACCCAAATATATGGGCACCATTTTCAAACTCTGCAGTTTTCTCAAGCACCCCTGAAAAACCTCTGCCGTAAAACACATTATCGCCCAAAACTAAACATACTTTATCTTTCCCGATAAAATCCTCACCTATAATAAAAGCCTCTGCTATGCCTTTGGGTTTATTCTGTACAGCATAATTTATATTTAATCCAAGGTTTGTGCCGTCATCCAATAGATTTTTGTAGAGCCCTATATCGTCAGGCGTTGATATGATAAGTATATCCCTGATGCCTGTAAGCAACAAAGTTGACAACGGATAGTATATCATCGGCTTGTCATATATAGGAATTATCTGTTTTGATATCGCTTTAGTAATGGGATAGAGTCTTGTTCCTGCCCCTCCAGCAAGTATTATGCCTTTCATAATGTTAAATATCCTCTCTGCCGATTACAGACTCGTTATTTTAGTCATCAAATCCTTGTTTATCCGCCACTATAAAAATAGGCCTTTTTTTGGTTTCATCCAAATTGCGCCATAAATACTCGCCAATTACACCCAGCATTGTCATTTGAACCCCGGAAACCAACAAAAACAAGATCACCAAGGTTGCCCATCCATCCACATTAATTCCTACAACCAACTTTTGATAAACAACAAAAATCGCATACAAAAAACCTGCAAATGCCAAACAAATACCTGCAGCTGACATAGTCCTTATCGGAACATATGAAAAGGACATAAAGGAATCGACAAAAAGTTTGATTTTTTTAGACAAAGTCCATTTAGACTTGCCCTTAGCTCTCTTTCGCCGCACATAAAATATTTTATCTGTCTTAAATCCGCACCATAAGACTTGTCCACCTATAGAGGAATTTTTTTCTTTCATATTTTTCAGTATCTCGATGACTTTCCTGTCTATAAGAAAACAGTCAAAGCCTCCATAGGGCATTTCTTTCAGTGCAAACCTGCGCATTAGTCTGTAATATGAATTGGAAAAACACTTGGTTATAAATCCGTCTTCCCGATCTTTTCTGACAGCCAAGACCACATCGTTGCCCTGAATATATTTTTCATACATTTGCAATATGATTTCTGGCGGATCTTGTAAATCAGCCATGATAATTACAGCCGCATCTCCAGTGCAATGTGAAAGGCCTGCCAAAATAGCTGTGTGAGCACCAAAATTTCTGGATAGCCTCATAATCTTGAAATGCTTATCTTTTGCCTGGAGCTCTTTCATTTTGTCATATGAGCTGTCCAAAGAGCCATCATCAACCAACACTATTTCATACTCAAATTCATTCTCGCTTTTCTTCAGTGTTTCTGTTAATTCTGAATACAAATCGTCTATATTCATTTCGTTGAAATATATTGGAACTATGATTGATAGTTTTTTCATAATGTCAACATTGCCTCAAATCTAGATTGTTTTTTACCCAGTTGGCTGTTTTTAAAATTTTATCTTTAAAATTATTGTCTATTCTAAAATCTGTATCTCTATAAATCTTTTCAGTATCCAGTTTATCATAATCTACTATGTAATCATCCCTATAAATGCCGTAATTTAACTTAGACTGCGAGTTCAGCGTATTTTTAACATTATCTATTATGCAACCGAACGGCTTAACCTTTCTGCTGCCAACATAATAGGAAACATAAGGCAAGCCTTGTTCCATAATTTTTATTAATCCATTAGCGGCATCGTCAACATAGCACCAATCATACAAAGTATTTCTGTCTATTAAGTCTACAGCTTCATTTTTAAGCATCTTGGCTATAATCTGGCTTGATGATTTAAACGAAATATCTCCAGGACCGTATACATGTGAAAATACCGCACTGTTGAATAAAATATTGTTTTCAAAAGCTATGTTTTTGCCCACAAGTTCGCAACTGTGCTTAATGCTTCCGTACAAAGAGTCCACTATATCCTGATAACCAGAAATATGTTTTTTTGCTTTTCTCTCGGAGCTTACAAAAAGTATTTTCTTAGGTTTCACTTTAACAATAGCATTCATAAATTCGTAAAATATTTCAAAATTTTTGATTTGCAAATCGTTGTTTTTTACGTTCTTGGTCTCAACTCCTCCAAGCCATGATAAATAACAAACAGAGTCTATATAGATATCTGGAAGAAATTTGTCCATATTTCGATAGTCATGCATATCAAGCTCAACAATTTCCAAGTTAGCATGCTTAAATAGCTCCGAGAGAGTTTCTCTGTCTCTTGCCATGGCATAGACTTTATTGCCTGCAACCAAAGCGGCTTTTGTAAGGGCTTTTCCAATAAAACCGCCAGCTCCTAAAATCACAACGGTTTTCATACTTTATCTCCAAAAACGCATTATTATTGAATAAGCTTACAAGTTAATACGTGAACATGATTTAATTGATTAAATCTTTACTCTGGCTTTTTATATCTTCATGGTCTATAACTTCATATTTTTTGTCAAGAAATCACATAAGACAAGCTGGTTTTTGCTCATGAAACCTTTAAAGCTTAGAACTTTATTCCGTACACCAAATACTCGCTACAGCTCAGCAACTACAAAAAGTGAAAGACCTTTGAGTCTTATTCCAAAGGCACTTAGAGTACGGCAAATGCAAAAATCAAAATTAAGAATATTTCTAACCAAAGTAGTTATAATCGATTTTTCAGCATACTTCCATTCGTTCACTTTTGGCGGTCTATTTAATGTTGCAATCCTTATAGGAAGAAGAGAAGCATAAAAATATGAAGCTTCTTGAACCTTAAAACCGCTGTGCTTAAACAAGTTTAAAATTTGTGACAAAGAGTATCTTCGAAAGTGCTTTGCAGCACGATCATGCTTCGAAAAAATCCTGTTAAAAGCAGGAACAGTCAGTACAAGTTTTCCTTGAGGAGACAATCTGCTCTTTATATCTCGCAAATATCCAAAATCGTCTTCTATATGCTCAAGAACATCTAACATAAAAATAGCATCAAACTTTCCTTCAGGCAGATCAACAAGATCTGAAACAAAGCTGATATTTCCTTCGTTGAAGTTTTCTTTAAAATTGATATCAAGTCCCCAGATTTTCTCTATTTCAGAAATAGAAGATACAAGACGTGTATCAAAATAGCCGTCACCGCAGCCAATATCCAAAACAGTCCCTTTGATGTTCAGAGCTTCAACCAGTTTTAGCAGAGAGTCCGCTCTGGAAAGCTCCCAAGGATGACGATGGGGGTTGGAAGAAACATCTCTCAGATCCATAAAAGCACCTTCTTACTTGAAATATTAATTCTATCTAAAGTGGAGTGTCAAGTGAAGAACACCAAAACCGATGAGAAGAATCATCTAAAAAAACAATTCAAAGGAAAAATAAACCCGCAAAAATAGGCGGTGCCGTGAAAAGAGCATAAACTAAACGCCGAGAATAAGAAGTATCGGAAAAAGCCAGCAAAGCAAAGTAACAAAATCCAGGCACAACCAGAAAAGCTGGCATGGCGAAAGCCGTTAAAAGTGCTCCTGAGAAAGCTTGCAAAACATTTTTGCGTCCATTAAATGCAAAAGCGGCAAAAAGACTAAGCAAAGAACAAACCACTACTGACAAAGTTTTCAGAAGATTTTCCAAAGTCCCCTGCCCCAGCATTGATGCAGCTAAAGAAGCAAAAGAAGTCAGACTCTTCATAAATTCAACTTTTAAATTTGGAAAAATCATAAAATAACCATGAAAAATTAACACTGCAACAAGAAGTAAAACAAAGGGACGAGAGAAATTCTCTTTGAAAACTTGAGGAAACTTTTTCAAGAAAATCTCTTTAATAGGAAGTTTTTTAAAGACTTCAAAAAGCAAAGGCAAAGACATTAAAATAGCCGAAACTACCCAAATAGCCGCGAAGTCTTTGTTATCAGGCAATTTAAAGAAAATACCTGAAGAAAGCATAGCATCTATCATGCCCGGTTTTAAAATCTCATAAACTGTCAAAACTGAGATTCTAATAAAAGCCGCCAAACAAACAAACTTCACCATCAGCCAAGAAACATCTAAAAAGCGGCCTTCATCACACTTCAAAATTGCTTCAGGCTCCTCAAAAAAATCCAACAGCATTATTGCTCTAAGTCTCAAAACAGTTGCCAGTAAAAGCGGAGTTAAAGCAAAGCACACAGTTTCCCGATCAAAGGAATTAATAAACAAAAATTGATTCATCATAAAGAGCATAAAAAGCTTTGCCGTAAAAGAAGATTTCTGCATTACTGATTTAGCTGAGTATCTAGCATAAATAGCGGACAAGCTCACAGCTGCATGTATCATACAAACAATCTCTACAGTTCCTCTGGCAAGATGATACAAGATATCCGTCGCAGGCAACTTTAAAAGGAAAGCGGCAATCGCAATCAAAGGCAAATAGACAGCAAAAGCCATTATTGTCCAAAATTTAGTTTTAGAAGCTAAAAAGTCGCCTGGCGCTATAGGCAAAGTCCTCAACAGCCGAATAGATTCGCCCTCCAAACCCACAACGTTCACAAAATATATTGAGCCATAAAATAAGAGCAAGGTCACAAATATATGAGCCAAGGGTCTAACTGAAGCTAAAACAGGCAGAACCTCAAATATCTGGGAGCCTTCGGAAAAGAGATCGCCGACACTAGCCATTATAAAAAGTAAAACTGGCATAACAGTCATGTTAAAGCAGAGATTCAAATTGTTTTTCAAGAAAATAAATTCTTTGCGACAAATAGGATCTTTAAACAAAGAAAAGGCTCTGGAATCTGACTTAAACGTTTCGGGAGCAGAATCTGGCGGCGAAAAATAAGCCGTCATGTCCAAAAGCTTCTTATAAATCCAAGCAAAAGGCAAGAATAATAGCAGCGAGAAAAATATGAACTTTAGAAGATCAAAACCGGCCTTTCCTTTTATAAGCAAGGTCCCCGCAAAGAAAAAAGGTTTAAGAAAGATTTCAAGAAGAGCTACTCCCCAAAAAGAAGAAAAAGCCGAGAAAAAAGGCTCAGCGGAAAAAACTCTCCATAAAAGAATTGTTTGTCCGGGATTATTAACAGACAAATAAACAGCTGCTGCCAGAAAGAAAAATAGAAGCAGAGTTATCAAAGTCACAAAAAGCGAAAGCTTGCCTTCAATGGCCGATTTCTTGACAAAAAGCCTCAAAACAACCACGACAATATTAGTCAAAATCGAGCAAAAGAAGAGAATACAAAAGAGAATAGCCAAGGAAACAAACAATGACTCGAAAGTCATCTTGCTCAGAACACCCAGAAATAAAACAGGAATAGCCGCTAAAATATTGAATGGAGCAGTCAGAGTCTGTTCAAAAATCTTAAAAAACGGCAAAACCCAAGACTTGAGAGGCAGAGGCAAATAGAAATCTATATCATCCGAAATCTGCAAATTTAGACTCTCGCCGCTCATCAACTGCATTAAAAAGCAGATACAAAGCAATAGAAGAAGAATTATAGATACAACACCTGCAGGCAAAGCCGTAAGTGCTGTTGATGCGAGAAAAGCAAGGAGCGTTTTTTTAAAGCCAGTCCATAAGACAATGAAAGTTGCCGCAATAAATAAAAATACCGTCAGAGAAAAAAAAGGACGAGCTTTGATTCTATTAATAACCCGAATCAGCTTCAATTTGCTTAGCAAATAAAACTGCATGAGGCCTGATTCAGGCATAAGCGTCTATATTTTGCCCTAATTCCGACAAGTTTTGAGCTTGAAGTTTCTCTGTTACGGCAACCTTCACCATTTTCTTAGCCAAATCTGTTTGGGAGTCCACAGCTTTTTCCAAGAGCTGCGTTAAAGCTCTGGATGATGTGGAAACTTGATTTACCGATGACATAAAAATCAACTCCTTACTAGTAGTCTGTAACATCTAAAACTTTTTTCTATCCACAGATGACACAGATGACACAGATTTTTATTTGATAATAAATTTGCAATGTTTTCTCTTGATTTATTCCATATAAGTATTATCAGGTTTTTTTTGAAATATGTGAGCTTCAGCTATTTATCAGCATCTTAAAGCAGTTGTTGGCTGTGTAATATTGAGCTGCTAAACAATTTTACTACTCCCTACGCCCTACCCCCTACTCCCTATAGTGCGGCTGTTGCATCACATAAGCATCGTTATTTCTTGAGTCGGTTGTCCTTTGAATACGCAACTTTTAGATGTCGAACTAGTGCATTGTACAATAAATTGAGTAAATGCGTAAGAGGCAATTTTTTAGACCGCGAGACTCAACCTTTGAGGAGCAGCTGTTTTTAATGACGAAGAGCAATTTGCCGCAGCATTCTCCCAAGCATCGCGCATATCCTTTATCATAGGCTTAATAAGCAAAACAGGCTCCAAATCTTTATTCATATTGGCATTGGCAAGTTGTTCTATGAAGTATATGTATATAGACTCTAGAGAGTCAGCTATTTCTCCGCCTTTTTCCTTATTAAGAGATGCCAGCAACTCCGAAAAAATAGCCTGAACCCGGTTTAAATTATTGCTGATTTTCTCAATATTCTTTTCTTCGAAAGCTGTTTCAGCAAAGCCCAAGAACTTAAGAGCACCATCAAACATCATAACTATAAGAGTTTCTTGGGAAGCGGTCTCTATTTGAGTTTTCTTGTAAGCGGCTCCGCGGGAACCCTGTATATATTTCAAAGCGTCAGGCATATCTCTCTCCATTCGGTTTTATTAAAGAAAGCAAGTTTGCGTCTTCTTGTAAAAGATCATTCCCTTTAGTCCAGATTATTCTTCCCATCTTCAGAGGCTTACCTCTCGCATAAAATCAGCAGCTTCTTTCAAAATTTCCGGAAACTCATATTCCAGTATATCCGCAGCATTGACCCAATCAGAAGCCGCCTGAGCCTTCTCTAAAGCCGCGGTTCGTTCCTGCAGACTGTCCATAAGATTATATAGCCTTGTTCCCAGCGAAGTTTCAGAAAGTTTAGCCGCAAAAACGCCAGGCGCTTTTACAAGCATCAGATTAAGCCACTCAAGACCTTCAAGCAGCATGAGAAAATCGCTCATAGCCGATTTTTCATCGCCTAGCCTATAAGAAGCTGCTGCTGACTTGGCAGCTTCTGTCACAGCTGCCAGATTTTTTTCCGCTTCACTGAAACCTTCTTTTAATATTTCTTCAAGTTGGGACAATATTTTTACGTCTCCTTGGTTATTTTGCATATTAAATAGATGTGTCGGCTTTGTTATATATTTTTGTAATCATTATTTGCCACTCATAAGAGAAGCCAACTGACCTGAGATATAATTAGCTTGAGACTGATAACTGTTTAAAGTTTGTTCAAGAGCAGAAAATCTTTGTATAAGCGAATTTCTCTCTGAATAGAGACGGGCTTCTTGCTCCGCTATACGCTTGTTAAGCAAGGCAATCTGTCTATCCATGGAGCTGTCTGTTTTCAGATCGGCTCTTCCTATACGCCCTGTAAACAAACCGCCAGTTTTAGTCTGCTCTCTTAAAAAATCTCTAAGTTCTGTGCCAATTCCCTTTACACCAGTCTTAGAGCCATCTGAATTAAAGAGTGCCGCAACCTCATCAGAATGGTTTGCCAAAGCATCATTCAGCTTATTTTCATCGACTATTTTCAATGTACCCACAAGAGTTTCTTTGTAGTTTGCTCCTGTAACTCCTGTAGAAATGCCTATATCTTCAAGGCTCCGTATTTTGGCCTCAGCATCAGGCATAATTCTGGACATTATAGTTCGCATTTGATTTCGAATAGCCATCAAAGAGTTGTCACCGGCAAGCAAACCTTTTTTGTAGGCCTTTTCATAGGTCTCAAGTTCGGATTTGCTAAGAGCCGATTTCTCCTCATCTGTAAGACCATCAAGTTCTTTATTACGTTCTTCCGTAAGTTTGGTGTAGATAGTCTCGGAAACTTCGTTGTACAGCTTTATAAATTCATCTATTGCTGCCTTTGCGTTATCTGTATCGGTTTTTATCGTGATTGTCTCGCCTGCACCTTGTGTAACTCCATAAAGATTGAAGGTAACTCCTTCAATCGCTCCATCAATGCTGTTTGATTGTGAAACTTGCTCTTCGCCGCCATAAAGACCGCTTATAGAATAAATTGCGTTTTGTCCTATCTCTTGTTTTGCATCAGCCAATCCCATTACCGACAAGAAATTGCTGGTATCGTCTGCTTTGCCTATGGCAATAGAGCGATTGCCTGTTTCTGAAGAATGCAAAACAAACTTGCCTGAGGATGGACTGTATTGCGCTATAACACCCGCTTCAGGAGAGTCATTAATCATTTTTATCAAACTGTCCATACTTACTTTCGAAGTGTCGGCTATTTCAAAGGTTTTACCGTTTATACTGAAAGTTCCTGCCGTTATCTCTCGAGCAAAGCCAGCGTTGGAAAGCGCCACATCTGACTTTATTTCTGAAATAGGTCTGGAACTGGTAAACTTCGCTGTCCCAGGAATCTGCTCAGAAGCAATCATGGCAATCTGATGCAGGAAATTGCTGGTATCAGCTGAAGAACCTATTCCTATGGGAGCATCTGTGCCGTCTTTTCTTTCAAAGATAACTTTATCTGCTGCAGAATCATAATAAGCTTCTATATCTGTCATGGAAGTTATGCGTTTGAGAACATCCTGAAGCGTATCTTTGCCGGCATCAACTTGGATGCGTACACCGTCCAGAGTGAAAACTCCGCCAGTAACATTGCCCTTGAAAGTCTCTTGAGAGAGCACTTTTCCGCCGTCAAAAACTGAAGTTGCTGTGCCTGAAGCATCCGTATCAAAAAGTTTGGAGATTATATTGCCACTTCCTCCATCTCTTAAAGAGAATTGAATATCTTGAGCCGTATTCAGAGAAGCAAGTTTCAAAGTTCCTGTTCCTTCATCAAATCTGAACTCTATAGGTTGAGAGGCAGGATCCCCAGCAAGACCCGCGTCACGAAGTTTGGCATTAAGCTTGTCCGCAAGGTCTCTGAGATTTGTAGAGGGATCTATGCCATTTAATTGAATATTTGCGGTCTGGCTTCCAACTGTAACCCTGAAGCTCACATTATTGCCAAGAACAACACCTAAACCCTCCAAAGTAGCATCTCCGCCAGCTGACAAAGTTTTGTCTGAAACAGTTGCAATATTTGATCTGTCCAGAGTAACTGAACCGCCAAACATGTTTTGCATAAGCGATGAATTGCCTGTATTCTTGTCTTGAATCTTTATAAGATCATCAGGATTGTTCAGAGTAAATTTGAGCTTTTGACTTTTCTCGTCATAATTGAGATAAACCTTGCCTCTAAAGTCTTGATTATCTTGAATCGCTTGGTTAACGGAAGAAACAACTGATTTCATATCTGAGTCGGAGTTAATGGAAGGCGATATCTGCATTTCACTGACAGCACCGTTCTTGCTTTGCAAACTAAGCTTCAGATCGGCAGAAGAAATCCCCAAAGAACTGAGCAAAGTCTCAACTCCTCCAACGGCCTTTCCTTTTAAAACGTGCCCTTCTTCTATGGGACCAGCCAAATCGGCAGATGAAGAAACAGAAGTCGAAGTAGCAAGCTGCCTGACTTTAAGGTTATAAGTTCCTGTTTTCGCTGCCGTGGTAACAGTCGCACCCAGCATTTTAGGATCGCTCGACTCAGCTTTTTTGGCAGTAAAAGTGCTGCTGAAAGTTAAATCGGTAGCTTTATTCTGCAATGAATAAAGACTAAGGTTAATTTCCTGAAGCATAGACTGTTGATAAGAAATTCTGTTGCGTTGCCTTTGCAAAGCGTATTTTGAAGAACTGCTCGCAGTTATTATTTTTTCTATAAGCGCATCCGTATCCATTCCAGACGAAAGACCGCTGATATAATTTCTCGAAATCTGATTAATCATCTTTACAAATGCCTCCTAGGACTACACAACATCTGATAAAAGTCGCCTATTTAAATGTAACTCAAGCCAACAATCTATTCATGGTCATCTGATGCTATAACCGCACAGGGTAAGTAATGAGTGACGAGTGGCAAGCTTTAATAAAGTAAAGTGTGCAGTGCAGAATTTTAGAATTAATGTTTTGCCTTTTCCTGTTCCTTCTATTCTGTGTATTGAGTTTTCACTGTCCGCCATCCACTATCCACTAAGCACTGTTTTTCATGCTTCCGCATCAAACAGCATGCCAATATAATCATCTATCTTGGCAAAAATATTGAGAATTTCCTCACTGGGAAACTGTCTGATAAGCTTGTTATTATGTTTGTTGATAACTGAAACTATAGTAGTGTGAGAATGCTCGTGCACAGCAAACTTTAAACCATAATTAAAAATAGAGGCTGTATCATTCAGTTTGTCGAGAACCTCTTGTAAATCATAATCCTCGAACTTTTCGCGTTCTTCCTCAGCTGCCTTCAAATTGTTTTCCAAAGATGGCTTTGCACTCTCCTGCTCTTTCAAGTCAGGCTGAGCAACTTTAGCATCCGACAACTTGGACATGTTGTTGCGCAATTCAGCTAAAGGATTAAATGAAGTGTTTACAGACAGATCATTCATGACATTTCCCTTCTTTCTATAAGCAGGGCAGCAAAGCAATGCGATAGAAAATTCTGCGGCTCATCCGTGAGCCTGAATTTTCTAGAACCTGAACTTCCCTGCGCAGGCTGGAAAGCCAAAAAATTTAAAGACTATTATGGTTTTCTTGTTAATATATCGGCAGAACAGATACTTTAACTTAATTCGATTTCAATCGATTTATAACGATTCTCAGAGATTTTACTAGCATTTAAACAGAAAATAAGCAAAATATATCAAATTTACTGTTTTTTACTTAAAAATATGTTCTTCTATTAAATTCAAAGCGGACAAAACCCCCATTAAGAAGTCTATACCTCCGAAAAATGGGTTTTTGAGAGATTTCTCTAAAAAATCATTAATATCCACGGTGTTATCTTTTTTCATCTTCTGAAAAAACTCTTGATGGATTTCTGACATTTGCCCAGACAAAGCAATAGACAAAAAATATTTGCCGGATTTTTCCGCATACTTAAAAAAAAGTCTTGTCTCCATAGCTATACGTCTTGCCAAGTTAACCAAAGAACTATCAGCATGAGCAAAAGCCTGAGAAGTCAGCAAAAGCCCGGTTAAAACAGATGGGTTCAAAAGATTCAGCAAAGAAGAAGAATCAGAAGACCGATGTTCTTGCCGGTTTTTTGAAAAAGATAAAGCTTCGCAAGCAAATTTCGCCAAAGCTTCAGCTGTTTTTTGTTGAACAGCATTCATATTATTATCCAAAAAACGGCTTATATCTTTTTTAATATGTCCTGGAAAATCTGTCAGTACAAAAGATATAGCACCATCAAACTTTTCCGATGCCGAGAAGTCTATTTTCTGGGTAATTCCCTGAATGGAAACATAATTTTCTATGGAAAGCTCTAAAGATACAAAAGGCTGAGAAGACAAATCAGGCAAAGAGAGAACATTAATTACTCCAGGAGCACATCCATGCTTAGGCATAGCAAGAATAAGAAACTGCCCTTGTGGAGAAACAAACACATTATAATCATTTCCCTTTTTAAAAAGAGAAAAAAACAAAGATTCTGTTCTCTCCTCAAAAAATATCTTGTCTGCCTTTACGGCTTGCATTATGCTCAAGAGTTTTATTAATCTTCAACTTCCTGCGACAATTCATTATCGCTGTTTATTATTTCCACAGATTCTATTATATCTGAATCAATAACTTTATCGTTTGATATAAATTCTTTATCCGATAAATCTGTTTTTTTGTCATCTATATTATTCAAAGAAGGAACTGTTTTCTCAGAATGAACCTTGTTAGATTCAACTTCTTGTCCTGGGAATAGAGGAGGTTCACCTGGCAATTGTCCTGGAACAGACTTATTGTCTGAACCGTAAGTTTTTCCTTCATACATTACCCAACCTGTTTTTTTGCCTTTTTTACCCTTATAAGGCACTACTACCAAACCGCCGTTTTCATTGTAGGCATAAGAACCTGAAAAATGTATTTCTTTTCCTGCTTCAAAAGGAATTGTATCTGAGGCTAAAATCTGGTATATAAAGTCGAACTCCGTCTCACCGGAACGCACGCGCGCACGACAAGAAACTGTGCCAGGAGCTGGCTCAGGATAAACGTACAAAATAGTAGCAGCATCTCCGACAGGCTCTTCAACAAGTTTTTTCTCGAAAGCTTTTTGAACGCTTGTTTCAGATGTGAAAATGTTTATAGTTATAAAAAGTATTACAACAAAAACAGGTATGACTATTAAAATGATTTTATCTTCCAGTGTTAACTCTGGTATTGGCTTACTCAATTTATATATCTCCAAGAATAAGGTAATCTAGTGCATTATATACAAAAAAAACAGCAAAGTCGAGAATAGCCAAACCGATGAATAAAAAAAAAGTTTTAAACCATTTGAAGCAAACTGCCGATTAAAAAGATGATAAAAAAAACAGTACCTGAAATCTCGCTAAAAAAATAGCAGAAAGGTAATAAAGGCAGGAGCGCAAATATGTGGAACAATCTAAGAGCAAGGCATTATTCGATAATCGCACTCACGGCTATTGTCGTGCTTCAAATGTGCGCTATCGTTTATGACAAAATAACAAGAAATCCAGATAAAGACATAGCTTTTAAAGCTGAATGTACTTTTGCCCCCGCTCTGCCAATCACAGAAACATCTTTTGCGATGGCTGCCTTGCCCGAATCGCAAAACACAACCGAAATTGCCAATCAACCTGCCGCTGTGACAGAAACTCAGACTGCAACAGCTGCAGAAAACATTGAAAAACAAACTCCCGTCTCTTCCGTTGTCAATTCGGCAATAGCTGCTGTCCCTCAAGCAGAATCAACAAGCGAGTCGCCTGTTTTGACCGCAAAAACAGCAGCTCCTGATTTCACTGCGGCATCTTCAGCAAAATTTGTAAACTTCATTGAATATTCCGTGGTTCCCGGAGACTCAATATCTGACATAGCCTCTCAGTTCAAAGTAGACAAAGACGAACTCATAACTCTGAACAACATAAGCAACAAACATCTGATAAAAGCCGGCGAAACTCTTAAAGTTCCCGTTACTGATTCCAGAATGGTTTACACAGTCAGAAGCGGCGATTCCCTTTCTAAAATCGCCTCAAAATTTGGCATACAGCTTATGGATCTTATTGAAGTAAACAACCTGAAAAGCCACGTTCTTCAAACTGAGCAGAAATTGATTATACCTATAAGCACAGCCAAGGAAAGAATAGCTTCACGCTCCAATCAAAAAAACCTTGAACTCATAAAAACATCCGAAGCCGAAAAAGTCGCAGATCCTGAACTTGAAATGTTGAGAAACAGCATTTCAATGACTGACAACAATAACTCCAACAAGCTCGCCATGATCTCCTCCTCTGCTTCAGAAAAAGTTGAAAACTCCACAATCTCTGTCGCCCAAAAACCTGCGGCAGCTGAAAGTGTTCAAGAAATAAAATCTGAAAACTCAATCAAATATGAAGTAAGAAAAGGCGACAGCCTTCTTAGAATAGCACACAAAAACGACACCACAGTCGCTCAAATCCAAGCTGACAACAACATGAAAGACACTGTTGTAAAAGTCGGACAAATTTTGACTCTTAATCCTGGCAAAAAACTTTATAGAGTTATTGCAAACGGAAAACAACCTCAAAAAACCGCTGAACCTACAAAAATCGTAAAGCATAAAGTAAAAAAAGGTGAAACACTCTCCGGTCTCGCCAAAATCTACAAGACATCAATCAGCAACATAGTCTCTGCCAACAACATGACAAACACGCTGCTCAAAGCAGGACAGACAATCAAAATACCTTCAGGCAAAAACTACAAAATAGCCGACATCACTTCCAGAAAATCTACAGTCAAATGGAATACTCCTACCAAAGGCTGGATATCTAGCAAATACGGCTGGAGAATACACCCTGTCAAAAAGAAAAGACTGTTCCACGCAGGTCTTGATATAGCAGCCCCAAAAGGCACCCCTATAAGATCAGTCGCTCCAGGAAAAGTTACCTTCGTAGGAAACTTGGGCGGCTACGGAAACTTGGTTATACTGTCCCATGCAGACGGCATGACTACAAGATATGGGCACTGCAGCCAAATCCTTGTAAAAAAAGGACAAAACATTAAAGCAGGCCAAATTATAGCCAAGGTTGGAATGACAGGCGTAGCCACTGGCAACCACCTGCACTTTGAAGTCCGCAAAAACGGTAATACCCTCAACCCCGCAAACTACATCAGATTCTAACCTGATGCGTCAATTTTCCAAAATACCGAAAGCGATTAAATGAAAAAATCCGCTGGAAAACTCCTATGCGTTCTGGCGGTTTTGCTTTCCCTGAATTCAATGGTGAGAGCAAATCCGAACAAGGACTTCTACTACCCTTATGACCCGAATAAATCAGTCATAAGCCTTACGATCAACCCGCCTTATGCTTACGGCAATATAGGCGGCATGCCGGAAATATACAGAACAGCTCCAATAGGTTCGTCACCGGACTCTTCCAGAAACCCCAAAAATCTTTTGCCCCTTCTTAAGACTTTGCCAAACGACATTCATTACAGAAGCCATCAAGAACTCTTCATACCCGCATCCGCTCTCAGAACGGAAGAAATTCCATTCGCCATGCCTATTGTTGACAGAGAGCCGCGAGGAAAATACGATATGAATGAGTGGGAAGAACAGCGTTTTTTCAGCTCTAACCTTTACATGGACGCAGCCTTTTACACTACAGGCGTAAGCGGAGACAAACGCTTTTCTCAATTTGAAGAAGGCGAATACTACGAGCTGAACTACAGATATGAGTTATTCACCAGCAGAAATGATTTTGACACGCTGAGTTTGACATTTGATGTCACTCACACAAACAACAGAAGCTTTTTTGATCGGACTTTCAATCTGAATCATATAGCTATTGAGTCATCAACACCTAACTCACGGCTCATTCTGGGACATGCCTATCCTCACCTTTCACCCTTTACCGTGACTCAAACCATAATGGGTATTTATGGCGAACAGAGAATAGGTTACACCAAGCTTGCAGGATTCGGAGGCTATTACGCAAACGAAAGAGACGATCTGGACAATCCGCGCTACACTGGCGGTTTCAGAATAGCTCATGCCAGAGACCAAGCTCTTGAAATAGGCTTAAACGCAGTTTTCACAAAAGACAAAAGAGATAATGCCGCTTCCGACAATTTAACCCCGGAGTTATCCAACCATGTTCTTTCTATGGATGTCCGTGCAAGACCGACAGACAACATTTTTGTAGATGCGGAAATTGCAAGAAGCAATACAGACTTCGACAAGAGAGACGACACTGGTTCTCAATCCGCAGGAGCATACAGACTGTCAGGGGGATATAAAACCGAAAACTTCAAAGCAGAATTGGGTGTTGAAAACGGAGAAACCGCTTTTTACACACCTTTGGGAGAATCCCCAAGAGATGAAAGAGCCTATTTTGCAAAAGTCTTTTACAATTTAAATAAGACTTTCTCTACAAAAATATCTTACAGAGAAAGCCGAAACAACTTGGAAAATTACGCAAGAAACACTCTCGTAAGAAAACATCCCGAAATAGCTGTAACAGTGAAACCCTCGGAATATTACAAAGACATGTTTTTCGACTTTTCTTTTATTCCCTACTCTGAACGTTCAGAAAACGGAAACTTTACTGACAGAACTATGGATATAGCAAAAATAGCCTTCAGACAAAGAGCAGGCCAGATGAGATATTACATGGCTCTTACTCAAACGGTAGACAGAGACGAAATAGCCGATATTAATAACAGAGATATTGAGCGGATGGATCTTAAACTGACTTGGGAAATCAATGCTCTAAACTTCATCTATGGCCGCTACTCTTTGGAACAAATAGATTATATTGCAGCCAACCGAAATGAACGCACATCAATAGGCGGCATAGGAGGCAATGCAACTATTAACGACAAAATGCAGCTTACTGCTGATCTATTCAGAGAAAACTCAAACATTGCAGGAATAGAATCTCTGCATGACAGACTTAATCTTTCCCTCATACGCGAATACAATCCTTCTACCTCAATAATATTAGATTTGGAAGGAAGCAGAAACTCTTTTGAAACAATGGCGGATTACCAGCCTGAGTTTGATGATTACACCGCAAAATTACGGTTTTTGAAGGTTTTTTAATGAAAAAGAACAGAGCCTGCTTGGCAATAATTATTTTAATGGCACTGCATACAGCCACGCTCTTCGCCCGTGCTCAAACGGCAAGACCCTCCTTTTACCCAGGAGAAGTATTCAAAACCAAGCAGTTTTCAGCCAGCATGACTGACGGAGCCGTCTGGTTCTTAAACTCAGGCGGAAACACTTGGAAACGGGTAACAAACGGCCAAGCTTTTCGTCATGGCGAAAGCGTAAGAACAGGCAACAACGGATATATCGCCATAATCTGGCAAGACAAGGCAGCTATATTTATAAAACCAAATACAGCTGTAAGGCTTCTTAATCCCATGGCAACAGCTGATGTGCCGGCAATTCAAATTCATTACGGCGAAGTTCTAGCCTCCGTTTTGGAAGAAGGCAAATTGGATATTCAAACAGCTCATTTTGAAGCAGCCGCCGAATTTTCAGAAGTCACAGTAGCTGTAGCTGAAAACTCCAGCCGTATCACTGCTCTAGCAGGCAGAACATCGGTAATTGCCGAAGGACAAAATCCACTGCTGGTCGAGCCAGGCTATTCTCTTACTTTTACTCAGAAGGAAGTCTCCTCCGAAAGGATTTCTCTGGATCAAGAATACCAGTCATTCAGACGTTTTAAAAACCTATTGGAGCGTCTGCGAGTTACTGAAAGAAGAAGAAACAAAGAAATAAGCTTCTCATTGGAATCATTGGAACTCAATGGCGAATATCTGGCCAACATGCCCCAAGAAGATGGTCTCTACCAGATAAGAACACCAGATTACACTATTCCAAAGGAAATCATACTGCAATTCAGAGTCTTTCCTCCTCCTCCTGAGCCTTACCGATTTGAAGCGGAAATAAACAAAGATCTTGTATTCCCTATTATGGAACTTGAAAACGCGATACATCGTGTGCGTTTTGCAACTCCTTCCATACCTGAGTTTTACGTGAAAATCTTTGTTATCGAAGAAAGCGGCAACAGGCGTTTGCTTGCGCACATAGGTTTTTCTGTCATAAACAAAAACCTTGCGACTATTGCAGCCAATAAATTTATAGACGGCTTCAGGCACGCTTTTGAGAAAAAAGACCTTAACTGGCTAATGGACAACATAGACCCAGAATATCGAGATCATATGGGAAACAGCCGCTCAGACTTTTTGAAATTATTCGAGGATGATTTGAGAAATTACAGAAATATCACCCTTTGGATGAGACCGTTCAAATTTGAATACAAAAACTGCGATATCGCTGTCCATATGAACTACAGAGTTTCAGGCTTAAGCAGAGACTTTACATACAGGTATAAAGACTCAGGCAGCGAAATATTTACATTGCGTCCTGTTAACGGAAAATATATGCTGCACTCAAAAATCGCAGGTATGTTTTTCAATAGAATGAGAGTAGCCATTGATTTGAGACAATCTGTTTTAAGAGGCCGTGTTGTTGACGAAAGAAACCAATCGCCTATGGAAGGCGTAAAAGTAACCTTGCAAGGCACCTCTCACACAGCTTACACAAATTCTTTTGGCGAATATATTTTTTACAATGTAAAACCAGGAAAATATACCGTAAACTTTTTCAAAAACGGATATGCCAATTTGACAGCCACAAACGTTGAATTGCGTCCGGCAGGTGAAATATGACAAAAAAGAAATATATATCACTGGCTGCTTTAATTGCCTTTTTATTTACAACAGGCTGTTTTTTGTCGCCTGCAAACGAAAGAAACAAAGCAGATTCCTGCGGTTCACTCACAGGAAACATAAAGCTTGCAAGCGGCGAGAAGCTTGAAGCCACTTCAGATACCGGCGAAAACTTTTCAATCATCCCGGACAGAGAAGGCAACTTCACAGTTAAACTTCCCGCAGGCTTCTACAGGCTCGCTCTACTCGGAGAAGACGGCCAACCTATCAAGCTTTTGCAAGAATCGGTTGAAATCATAGACAATGCCACAGTGCAAATTCTGGACGGAAAAATGGTGCCTATTCCTGTTATTCGCAACGTTAAAAATCTCTGGACAGGCCAAACCTCGGCCATAATTGAAGTAGAAACTGATATTCCGTCCAACTCCTTCATCGAATACGGCAAAACAGCACTATACGGCATGAAAGAACTGGATTCAGGTACACTTGCTTCNGTTCACCGAATAAGGCTTGATTACCTTGAACCTGGCACTCTTTACCATTTCAGAGCCGTTACCAGCCGCTATCATCTAGAAAGCACCAAAGCCTTTTCTGGCAATTACACTTTCACAACACCGCTCTAGTGCTTTGTTGCAGATAAAACTTCCTTTTAAAAGACATCTTGCTCCACAATAAATCATTGCTGGCAGGTGCTAAGATCGCACCGTGACGAGTGATGAGTGGCGGGTGGCGAGTTAAATTGTTTAGCCCACTCTTGCATCGATCATCTGCCGCTGATTAAGAACCGATTTTATATTTTACTTGGCAATT
>JGI24709J26583_10000029_pt1 | contig 88466 bp, 64 predicted proteins | sample BioPla2DNA1_FD_26583 | JGI IMG/M metagenome (IMG submission 26583) | reverse complement strand
AACTGATAGAGACTAAAGGGGAGATCCTTATAGGAGCGGATGTGCATTTTGGCCGCAGCGGCAAAGAGCTCTTCGTGCGTAGGACCGAGGACATAGGCGCGGCGGTAGCGATCTTTAAGGGAAAACATGCTGTCGCCGAAGGTCTCGCGTCTTCCGGAGGCAATATAGACGTCCTCCGGTATAAGAGCAGGCATCGACAGTTCCTGAGATCCTATAGCATTCATTTCTTCACGGATAATCTCAATGACCTTGTTGAGCGCTTTAAGACCCAAAGGCATCATCATGTAAATGCCTGAGGCGACCTTTTTCATCATGCCGGCACGCACCAGAAGATTGCCGCTGACAGAATCCTCGTCTGAGGCTTGCTCTCTTATGGTGTAGAAAAAACTCTTTGACAAACGCACTTTTACGATCCTCTCAAGACGGATATGTATTTATACTTCAGTTCAAATTTAAATCCTCTATTAGCTTTTTTGTAAATTTATCAGAACCTGTTCCGCTCAAATGTCCATGATCATAGAAATCATTGCTGTAGTCCAAGTTCAATGTTTCCATATTATTTACATAATCCAGCAGAATAATGTTCTTGTTTTCTGCGATTTTTTTAATTGTATTTAACCTTGCTAAAGACTGCTCATCATATAGAGCGGGAGTCTTGACTAGAATAAGTTCCATATTATTGTCTTCTGCCAAATCTATTATTTTATTAAGATACTTCAAATTCTTGCTGTATATTTCAGCTTTTTCATCATTTCTTAATTTTTGTTCAGGAAAAATATAATCTGTTTTAGGCAGTGCTATGTATCCTTTGTTATCAAGCGTTTCTCCTAAAAAAGCTGTCTTAAAATCAGTCGCATTCAATTCTTTATATCTTGTATGATATTTAATTATGTTGAAGTAATACGGTATCCTGTCTTCTTTTTTATCCACACTTACCCTTATGGTCTCTATTTTGTTTAAGGATATTCTCATTTTGTCTATCGCGTCTCTGTTAACTGATTCTTCAGCATAGTCACCTTCTCCATCTATTACCGTAAATAATTCTAAGATTACATATTGGGGATTTTGAGTTTTTAACGCTTCTTTGAAGTAATGATATGTTATCCATACTGGCTGCTGTTGTGTGCAAAAATTGTACGCATTGAGTCCTGTTTCCTCCTCAATTAAATACGGATTAATTGCTGAATATGCATGTGAAGAACCAAGCACCAGAACATCAATTGAATTATTCTCCTGTTTATAAAAATTTAATACATCCGTTCCGTATCCATTACCTTTTCTGACAAATAATAGAGAGGTTTTTTGTAATAAAAATATTAACGCTAGTATGAACACCAGATAAACTACGATTTTCTCGAGTTTCTTATTCATATCTCTTCACCCAATATCCCAAGAAAATGGAATCCGTCACCTAATAACCTAAGTAAATAAAATCTGCTTTATCAAATCCCGGCCCATAATGTCCGAATATCAGAGTCGTAAAAATTAGAATCAGGTATATAAGCAATTTAAACTTGTAATTCAAATTAGTTATTTTAGAGGACATTTCTTTTTTATAATTGAGGAAATCGAGTGTAAATACGATTAAAACTGATAGAGCTAATATTATTAAATCAAATTTGTCCCAACCTATACTTTTCAACTGTGAACGTATCCCGATAAAATCAATTTTAAACATATTCGTTATGACGTATAATGCGTCATTAATTGTCCGCGCTCTAAAAAATATCCATGCGAAACTGATTAACAGATATGTTTTTAGAATATTTAAAAATTTATTCTTAAAATGAAATTCAAATTGTCTTTCTGTTATTTGATATAGGGCGTGCAGTCCGCCCCATACAATATATGTCCACGCCCCTCCATGCCATAAAGCGCTTACTAGAAATACAATAATTAAATTTAAATAGCTTCTCGTCATTCCCTTCCGATTACCACCCAGCGGAAAATATAAATAATCTCTAAACCACGTCGAAAGTGAGATGTGCCATCTTGACCAGAAGTTTTTAATCGAATCGGCAAAATAGGGTACATCGAAATTCTTGTTCAATTCAAAGCCCAACATTTTCCCACATCCGTAGGCAATATTTGAATAAGATGAGAAATCAAAATAAATTTGCAGTGAATACAGAAAGACGGCCACAATTAAGGGGATGCCGACAAAGTCAAGCAAATTATTAAAAACGTTATCCACGCCTACCGCTAGCAAATCAGCAATGACTACTTTCTTAAACAGTCCATATAAAACAATTAATAATCCGTCCAATATATTATTGCTCTCATATTTATGGTGCTTTTTAAACTGTGGAAGCATTTCTTTAGATTTCGATATCGGCCCGGACAGAATTTGCGGAAAAAAAGATACGAATAGTGCAAACCTCAAAAAATTTTTTTCTTCTTTGACGTCTCCTCTATAGATATCAATGGGATAACTAATAGCTTGTAAAATAAAAAATGATATACCTAACGGGACTATTATTTTTTCAATTGTAATATTTGCTTTGAAAATATAATTGACATTGCTGATCACAAAAGACTGATATTTAAAACACAGCAATAGAAAAATCAACAGACTTGCAGAAAGAATCACTATGTTCTTTTGATGTTTCTTAGATTGACTTGCCGAGATTGCTTTCCCTGAAACAAATGATATCAAAGTGACCGATAACAAGAGCAATACGTGCCTAAGGTTGCTGTAACCATAAAAAAAGTAACTCGCTGACAACAAAACAAGATATCTATACTTCAGAGGAATTATGTAGTATAGAAACAACACAATTGTAAAGAAGATTAAAAATGGAAAAGAATTAAATACCATATAATTCTCCCACCAACCTCCTTGTACTTAACGATGTTAAGAAGCACAAATATCACCACGGCCTATAAGATCAAACAACTACATTGAATAGCATTATACCCAAATGCTGGCTATGTGATACTTGCTCACATAAGCGTAAAAATTGGCGCTCGGAGTGTGATCGCGTTTGCGGTCGCTTAGATGGAGTCAGATTCTGACGATGATTGTTCCGGAAGAGCGATGGTGAGCGCGAGCGGCTCCATCTCCACAACAAAGCGGGATGACCGAATGATTTCGCCGTCGAGTGTCCAAGTAAAATCAGGTTCGCCGATCACTTCTACTCGTTTCGCGCGCCGGTATTCAATGATGTCTTGTATAGACGGCTCGTCAAGATGTTCGCCTCGGGCATATTTGCCGATGAGAAAAGGAACACGAGCGCGCGATATCGGTTTGACAAGACAGACATCCATGATGCCGTCATCTGTCTCGGCGCGCGGCGCGCAGCGAAATGATCCGCCGACGTATTGACCGTTTGCGATGGTACAAAGAAGCAATTCGCCATCTGGATTCAGTATCTCTCCGTCTGCGATCACCGTACATACAGTGCTCATGCTGGAAACAAACGCTTTGATAATGCCTTTTGTGTAGGAACGTTTGCTTCCGTAACCTTTTCTATCGCGATCTGCGTTAACGGTTTCGGCGACTGTCGTATCGAACCCGAAATTAGTCACATTACCGCAATATCGATCTCCAATACGAAACAAATCCATTTTCCTCGTCGGAGCCGAAAGGAGCGCATCAACATTCAGGAAAGAACTTGCGCCGCCGAAGCTCTTGACAAGATCATTTCCACTCCCGCAAGGATAAACAGACAAAATCGCATTCTTAGCGTCAACCATTCCGTTAATGACTTCGTTGATCGTGCCGTCGCCTCCACAGGCGATGAATTGAACAGGCTCATCAGGATGCTTCTCGCACCACGAACGAACATAGGCAGTCGCGTCGCCGCGACCCTTCGTGATGTAAAATTCACAGTTCTCTTTTTTAATGGAATCATCAATAGCTTGCCGCAGAATCTCTTCGTGTCCGCCTCTTCCGGCAACCGGATTAAATACGAAAACAAATTTCATCGAGATAGGCCTTTCGCTTGTGTCGTACTTCGCCCTATCTTACTTAACACGGCATCACAAGCTTCTCTCGCTTGACAATGCCATAGAAAAGGACAGGCGAACGCAAGATCGTCAATATAATCACACAAAAAAGAAGCGATTCGAGCAAAAAAAAGAGAACCGCTCCGGCACATCATACCAATATTGAGAAAATAATGCATCTATAAGAACTCATGCCTACAATCACCATTGCTGATTAATTGGTGAGAACTCGGTTTGAAAAGTGAAACTCCGGGGAAAGAGCCAACCACAAAGCCGACTTAATAGGGGTGTTGGTAAAACAAGCAGACAGCTGAGAGCAAGATCCCCGGACGCATTCTGCCTTCTCGACAGTCCTGTTAAGGTAGCCGAGAAGGCAGTGTTTCTCTTTAGAATCAAATGACTATGTTAGGATATAGCGTCTTACTCAAACGCTTACTCCTCCGACTTGACAATCTCGCTGTAGTACATCGGCAGAGCACTGTAAACCGCCGCACAGAGCACAAGATCGTCTTTCCAAGTGATCTCGTTCGGGGAATGCGCTTGCTCTTCCGCGCCTGGCCCGAGGCCGATACACGGGATATTATGGCGTCCCATAATCGCGACGCCGTTTGTTGAGAACGTCCACTTGTCAACGACCGGCTTCTCGTAAAGGTCAGTGTATGCATTGACGAGTGCGCGCGTCTGCGGCGCGTCTTCGGGAATAACCCATGTCGGGAAGTATGAATCCTGCACATAGACTTCACCTGTCCAAGACGGGCGATCATATTTGTACATGCTGACTTTCGCGCCATATTTCTTAACGGACGGCAGATTTTCGATTTCTTCAAGTGCAGACATATAAGTCTCACCCCATGTCAGTCGACGGTCAAGAGAAATTGAGCAGCTGTCCGCTACGGCACAGCGTGAAGGCGATGTATAGAAGATTTCCGAAGTGGTTATTGTGCCCTTGCCAAGGAACGGGTCGTCTTTGAGATGATTATTCAGCTCACGAACTTCCTGAAGGATGTCCGCCATCTTATAAATAGCGTTGTCGCCGCGTTCAGGCGCGGAACCGTGGGACGCACGTCCGAGCACGTCAACACGGATTTCCATGCGACCACGATGTCCGCGGTATACACGGCAACTGGTCGGCTCCGTTGAGACGACAAACTCGGGGCGGATGTTTTCTCTCTCGATGATATAAAGCCAGCACATGCCGTCGCAGTCTTCTTCCTGCACGGTACCGGTCACGAGAACCTTGAAACCCTCCGGAATCATGTCGAGCTCCTTCATGATGAAGGCACCGTATACGGCAGATACCATGCCGCCCAACTGATCGGATGCGCCGCGGCCGCCGATTTCCGTCTCGTTCTCATATCCCTCATAAGGATCAAAATCCCACGTTGCGATTTCACCGATACCGACGGTGTCGATATGCGCATCAAGCGCAATGATGCGTTCGCCGTCGCCCATCCAGCCATACACGTTGCCGAGGCCGTCAATCTCCGCCTTGTCAAAGCCGAGTTTTTCCATTTCCTCTTTAATGCGCAGAGCCTTCTCTTTTTCTTCAGTGCTTTCGCCGCCGATTTTAATTAAGTCGCGCAAAAAACGCGTCATATCATCACGATAATGTTCGGCTCTTTCTTTTACGCGGGCGTGGTCCACTAGTTTTTTCATCGATACTTCCTCCATTTGTATCTTTTTTGGTTGGCTGAGCGACTTTTAGCGGTCTGCCCAGCGCGGCTCGTTGTTGTTCCAGAGTTCATTCAATTTCTCGACGGGATGCTTGACCTTCATGAGGAACAGCATCGCGGCGATGATGTAAGGTTTATAGCTTGCTTCTTTGTAAAGCTGAACACGATAGCGGTCAAAGACGGACTCGTCCACCTCGCCCAATTCACAAGAAAGACCTGTAATATCTGCGGGTAGACAATGCATATAGAGCGCTTTGCCGTCGCGTGTTAATTTCATCCGCTCTTCCGTACAGGCCCAATCCGTGTGCTCGGCGTTCTGCTTCAGCAACTTTTGCTCAAGCGCGTTAATACCCGCCTGATCGCCTTGGGCATAAAGATCAGTGCGCACTTCCATCGCTTTAAACGGTGCCCAGCTCTTGGGATAAACGATATCGGCATCCGTAAACGCTTCGTCCATGGAATTCGAGATGGTAAATTTGCCGCCGTATTGGTCAGCGTTGTTTTTTGCCACATCGATGACGTCGTCCATGATTTCGTAGCCTTCCGGATGAGCAAGCACGACATCCATGCCGAATCGGGTCAAAAGTCCGACGATGCCCTGCGGTACAGAAAGCGGCTTGCCATAGGTCGGTGAGTACGCCCAGGTCATCGCAATTCTTTTGCCCTTCAGGTTCTCAACGCCGCCCAGCTCGTGGATGATGTGCAGCGCATCGGACATGCTCTGTGTCGGGTGATCAATGTCGCATTGCAAGTTCACGATCGTCGGGCGCTGTTCGAGCACGCCTTCATCGAAGCCTTCCTGCAGGTAAGACGCCATTTCCGCCATGTACGTATGACCCTTGCCAATGTACATGTCATCGCGGATTCCAAGCACATCCGCCATGAACGAGATCATGTTGGCTGTTTCTTTCACCGTTTCACCGTGCGCGATCTGAGATTTCTCCTCATCGAGATCCTGAACAGCCAGGCCGAGCAGATTGCACGCCGACACGAAAGAAAAACGCGTTCTCGTTGAATTGTCGCGGAAGATCGAAACGCCGAGTCCGGAATCAAAGATGCGACAGCTCCGGTTATTTTCACGTAAATAACGAAGCACGTCGGCAACTTCAAATACCGCCTTAATCTCGTCTTGCGCCTTGTCCCACGTCAGCAAGAAATCTTTCTGATAAAGACCCTGATACTTAAGCGATTCCAACTTCTTCAACAATGCTTTCACTTCCATACCTTTACTCCTTTATATTTTTTATTCAGTCTTTTCATATGTTTAAGGTCCGCTCCCGCCTTAAAGGGAAGCTAAAACACCGCTCTTCTCATTGAACTCATTGATTAGCGCGTCAATGTCGTCGACCTGTTTGTGGATGTCATCCCAGTAGTGATCGTCATACCACTGCGCATTGAGCTCTTCGAGCGTACGTCCCTGTTGCTCAACCCATGTGTAGTACTTGAGGTTATGCACACGCTTGCGCGTCTCATACGTAAACTCTTCCATATAATCAGTGGTCGCCGATGCGAGACGATGCCAGTAATCGCGCAAGGCCAGCTCTTTCGTGTAAGATCCTTCAGCCTCGGCGAGTTCCTCAATACGGGAATGGTACATCTCAGCTGAATCGGTGGCGACTGTAGCGAGCACATCGTTCTCGGTGAGCTCGTAGTATTTTGCCATTTTTATACAGCCTAGAACGTTGGCAATACCGCTGATACCAAGAAGTGAAAGATCGGCTAAGCATTTAGCGTCGACACCAACTTCTTCCTCAAGGAAGGTTCTGCCTGTTTCCGTGTTGAACAGACGAAGCAAGTTTAAAGAAGCGTTGTCGTCGATAGCGGCAACCATGTCTGTATTTTTAACGTTATGTACGAACGGTACATGTTTGTCTCCGATACCTTCAATACGATGCCCGCCGAAGCCGTTATTGAGAATCGTCGGACACTGCAGCGCTTCGCCCACCGCCACCTTGACACGTGGATACTGCTCCTTGATGTAATCACCGGCACTCATCGTTCCGGCGCTGCCGCTTGTGAAGAAGACGCCGCTAAGCCTCGAGTTATCGGTCTTAACAGCTTCGTAAACCTCCTGAATGGCAGGTCCGGTGACGTGGAAGTGCCAGAGCACGTTGCCCATCTCTTCGAACTGATTGAAGATGATGCAGTCGGGACGCGTCCGACGAATTTCCCAAACTTTATCAAAGATCTCTTTGACATCGCTTTCGCACCCGGGCGTCGCAATTGTCTCGTCAGCGATCTTTTGAAGCCATTCGAAACGTTCGCGGCTCATGTCCTCCGGCAAAATCGCAACCGACTTACAGCCCAGCAGTTTGGAGTTGAAGGCTCCGCCCCGACAATAATTGCCTGTTGACGGCCAAACGGCGCGATGCTCGTAGGGGTTGAATTGACCAGTCACAAGGCGCGGTACCAAACATCCGAAGGATGCCCCAACCTTATGGCAGCCTGTCGGGAACCATTTTCCGATCAACACTAAAATACGCGCCTTCACACCGGAAAGCTCGCTAGGAATCTCGATGAAGTTCACTCCGCCAAAAGTCCCGCCCTTGAGAGTCGGTTCATTTTTCCACGTGATACGAAACAGATTGATGGGATCAATGTCCCATGTTCCTACGCCGACCATGGCCTTCTTAATTTTTTCCGGAACATACTTCACCGGATTGCGCATTTGTGCAAAAGTCGGAATAACGATATTGTTTTCCTTCGCGCACAGAATTGCCTTGCTTAACACATCTTCATGAACGGTCAGATCGATCATAATTCTCTCCTTGCTTATTTTATTCACAGGTAATGTGCAGGAATTTGCAGGTATTCGGGCTCGAGAACTAATATTCACAAAAAAATAATCCTCAAACGAATGCCGCTTGTTCAGATTACCATATAAATACAAAAAGACCAAAGCTTGATGTATGGAAATAGCATTGGTTACATTAATCGCTCACGCTGTCTTCTTTCTTGGCACGCCGGCTCATTTTTTTATAGATATAGATGCCGATCACGGCAAACAGAGAGGTCACAGCAATGACGATCAGCGCCGGCATATAGCGCTCTGACCCGAGAAGCCCGCCGCTGGCCGTAGAGCTCACGATCGACGGGATCCGCGCCAAAAGGACAAGCAACCAAGTGGAAAGATTCATCGTCGTTAATCCGGCAAAGTACGTCATGATGTCCTTTGGCGTGCCGGGAATCAAAAAAATGACGACCATCAAAAGAGTCGCGCTCTTCGCGTTATTGAAGATGCGAATATCCTCAATCTGTTCCGGTTCAAAAAACAGCTCAAGGATGGGTCTCCCGAAACGTCTGACCAGAAAGAAAATCAGGATACTGGCCAGATAACTGGCAACAAGGCAGAGCATCGTGCCCTCCCAAAAACCGAATGCATAGCCTGCCGCGATCTCAAATGGTTCACCTGGAATGATTGCGATTACGACTTGAAGGAACGTGAGCGCCACAAAGATAAAACGACTCATCACCGGGTGCTCGTCAAGCATCGTGCGAACACGCGCAGGGTTTGCGACGAATGCTACAATTTCCTCTCCCCACAGGATATAGGCGGCGATTGAGCCGAAGACGATCAAGAACATGATCGCAATGGCCAACGTTCGCTGGATATGAATTCGACGACGTCGCGCAAAAAGATCAGTGGCCGGAACGATCTTTCTCAATGATTGATCTTCGTGCGTCTGCACGGTTTTCTGACGTTCTATATTACGTCTCTTCGCTTTATTTTGCTTCTTTGTAGACCGCATCTTGCATTCTTTGTTGAGTTGATTCATGATCATGAAACGTTTTCACGGCACGTGCCGGAAAGGTCGTAGTCATTCATGATGTCGGCTATATTCCCTATTTGTCCAATAATGATCATTCAAAATGTTCATTAAACAGTTGTAAAGGACGAACACCTTCGCCGGAATTCGTCCTTTTTGTAAAAATTCCTTAAAGGAAATCACATAAAGAAACATCATTTACTAGACACAAGAAGTCTTTATGATTTCTTGTGCCGCAATCATTTATACTGTTCTTTGTGACACCCCTCTGATCTTAGAAAGCACCCAGTCAAACTCGGTAGCTTTCACAATCGAGCCGCAGTAAGCACACCGTGCCGACTGCGTGAGATCGATCGGCGCACCGCAGTGCGGACAATTAAAGCTGGTTGCTTTATCTTTCCTATCCAGTCCGAGGGCGGTCGTCTTCGTGCCCAGTGTTCGGATCATGGTCCAATCGTAGGTCATGAATTTCTCACGCTTCGGATCACCTGACACCACTTTGCCCGTTCGGCGATCAATCGTATAATCAACCAGACGAGTTTGCAGACGCAAGGTCAGATTGTCGAATTGCTCATCTTGATGGAAACTCATGAGCGAGACATCCATAACGGCAATACGTTCCATCTTGTTAATCTGCCCTCTGGTTACGAGTTCATTCAACTGACGTCCCATCTGGCTGAACAGATCATCGGTCAAATGCGCACGCATAGGCTCCCAGTCCTGGCGCTCCCAACAACGCTGCATATCAACGTACAAGTTGGCCACTTTCTCACGTATCTCCGCTTCTGTAAAGAACGGATCATGGACACGGACCTGATCTGCGACAGCTGCCGACTGTTGCGGCGGAATTGTCCGCGTCGTTCCTGTCGGTCGGTAGACACCGGAACCGGACGTGCCTCCGCCCTTCTTCCGCTTGCTCCTTAGAACTAAAATCACAATGATGATGAGGATGATTACGGAAAAGACAGATGATTCTGAGCCGCCGGACGAAGAAGAGCTGCTCCAAGAATCGCTGCTACTCCAAGAATCGCCGCTACTTGAACCGTAGTCTGACCAGCCTCCGGGATCGTAATCGTAATCGTCACCGCCGGAGAAAAAACCCGCATCCGCAGGTGTGCGATGAAAGCCCATCCGTGCATGCACGGCGGTACCGGCAGTTAGATTGATAAGAAGCGCCAGACAAAGCACCAGAATCGGCACTGTTGATTTGCGTTTCATGAATGACCGTCCTTAATCGATAAGGGGCAGCGCACGCCGCTAGGCGGCACATGCCGTCGGGTATTGCCTCATTAATGATACCGTAAAAAACGGCGAAGTGCTATTTACATAAACAAACATCCGTCTTACGCCTCAACGTTCTCATACAAGTTGAAAACTGCCCATAAAACGGATGTTAATAAGTCGGTTGTGATCATTATGTCACGCGCTTTATATCTCGTCCTTTTATGATCGAAATCACGCGTTTAGGTGACTCGTGAAGACATAATGGTTTTGATATCGTCCGGATTGATCCCAACCATCGCTTCTCCGAGATTCTCCGATACGGCAGCCAGCCGCTCGGGATCATCGAAGTGAGCGCACGCTTCTACGATAGCTTTCGCTCGCTTGACAGGATCACCCGATTTGAAAACGCCTGAGCCGACGAAGACGCCTTCAGCGCCCAACTGGCACATGAGCGCTGCGTCAGCCGGTGTGGCAACCCCGCCGGCCGAAAAGTTAGGGACGGGAAGATGGCCATTTTTGTGCACATACTGAAGGAGTGAAATCGGTACAGCAAGTTCGCGCGCCTTGACATAGAGTTCATCTTCGCGCATGTTGGCAACTTCGCGAATGTCAGCATTGATCTTACGAAGATGTGTTACGGCTTGAGAAACGTCTCCGGTACCGGGCTCACCCTTGGTGCGAATCATCATGGCACCTTCCGCGATCCGGCGAAGCGCTTCATCTAATCCGCGCGCACCGCAGACAAACGGTACATCAAAGCGTGTTTTATCAATATGATGGACGTGATCAGCCGGTGTCAGGACTTCACTTTCATCTACGAAATCAACACCGATCGCCTGTAGAATCTGCGCCTCAACAAAATGGCCGATGCGGACTTTCGCCATCACGGGAATTTTGACCGCCTTCATGATCTCTTTGATCATGCGAGGATCGCTCATTCTGGAGACTCCGCCTGCCGCGCGAATATCCGCCGGCACGCGCTCTAATGCCATAACAGCGACTGCTCCGGATTCTTCCGCGATTTTTGCCTGTTCAGCATTAACGACATCCATGATTACGCCGCCTTTAAGTTTATATGCTAATTCTCGATCAAATGTTTTCATCTAGATGTCCTGCCTTTCCATACGTTTTCGAAATGATCCTTTATTATTTTGACGACGACAAATCGTTTTATGTGATAGTGATGCGTGTTCATTAAAGATTTTATCTGTCCGCGCGTAGTACAGTATACGTCCGGTTTCCGTTAAATACAAGTAAATATGCTGCCCCGGCATCCAGTTATTACGAGCATAAATCTTATTCGTTTCCGTTTTACGGACCCTTTGCCATGGTGATCTGCTTCACGTCCATTGTGTTGACAAGCCCACACTCAATCGATAAATTTGTGTCAGAACACTATCCGAAAGACGACAATCTTTTACATCATGAGTCCAACCGATCCTGTGCTATTCTGCAAGAATAGTCTACGGACGTGTGTGCACTAAGAACAATGCGTTGACTTTGCGGGTGATCAGGAGAAATAAGTGCCTATCCTTCCTTTTTCGATTCAGACATTGAAACGTCTTCCTTTTTATTTGTCACTTTTGGAAGACCAGTCAGGTGAAGATGTTACCTCGGGTGAGATTGCTCGCACGCTCGGACTTACCGAGGTTCAAGTTCGCAAAGATCTTGCTGCGATCAGCCAAACCGCCGGCACGCCCGGACGCGGCTTTTCGCGCTCTTCACTAATCCGAGACATCAAAATTGCACTCGGATACGGACAGCTTGACGAAGCTGCGATTGCGGGCGTCGGACACCTTGGCACTGCGCTCGTTAATTTCGACGGAATTAAACAATACGGTCTTCGAATTGTCGTCGGCTTTGACATTAAGGTTTCTAAGAAAACGTGGATCAGTGAGACGCCCATTTATCCAACGAATGATATTGTCGACGTGATTCGTCGAATGAAGATTAGGCTTGGCATCATCACTGTCAACCGCGAAAATGCGCAGGCTGTCTGTGACTCATTCATTGAAGCGGGAATCAAGGCCATCTGGAATTTCTCCCCCACCATACTCCGCGTACCGGACGACGTCATTGTACAAAATGAGAATTTAGCGGCATCTCTCGCCTTGTTGAGCCGACACTTAAAAGCCGGAGGCCACCTCGATTTGTGATCAAGGTGGAGTGACCAAGATGGAGAACGATATTTCCCGTATCCTCGTAATCATCAATCCGGCATCCGGACGGGCACGTTCTGCTCGAAATGTTGAGATTTTCGTTGACGAGCTTCACAACCTCGGAGCAACGACACATTCCAAACATACGAGAGGTATCGCCCACGCACGGGATATTGCCGCTTGCGAAGGCGCTGATTACGATCTCGTTGTCGCATGCGGTGGAGACGGTACACTTTCGGAGGTCGTCTCCGGACTCCTCGAATTGAATGCACCGCCTTCTGTAGGCTTTTATCCCTCAGGCTCCACTTGCGATGTAGCGCGCTCATTCCAACTGACAACCGACCCGAAAGAAGCCGCTCGTGATATGCTCTTCGGTCGCTCCTTTCCTATTGATATCGGCATGATTTCTCGTGATGCACCTTCCGAGCATCATGACGATGATCATTCCGCTGATTTTGCCAAGCTTCCGCGACATTTTACTTACGTCGCCGCCTTTGGCGCATTTACAGAAGTGTCATATGATACTCGTCGCTCATTGAAAAAGACATTCGGTCATATGGCTTATGTCTTAACCGGAATGCGATCGCTCCGGCATATCCACTCCGCGAGTACACTTGTAACCCTTGATGATAAAGATTATTCAGGTGATTATCTCTTCGGCGGTCTAATTAACTCGCGCTCCATCGGCGGTTTAGTCCCGCTTCCCAACGCTGTTTTGGATGACGGATACTTTGATGCCGTCCTTGTCACCAAGCCAAAATCTTTTCGTCTCCTGTGGCGTCTCGTCCGCCGCCTCCTTCAGGGGAAAGAGGATCCTCATATACTCCGTGTGCCGGTGCGCAAAGCGCTTTTTCAGTTCGATGATCCCGTACCGTTCACAGTGGACGGCGAATACGGAGGCACGAAATCGACTTGGGCCATTGAGAATCTGCCGCGTGCCATTACTCTTAGAATTGCCGCGACAGAAGAATAGAGGATCATTCTATGACAATAAACTTTGATGACCGGCGACAAGATATGCCGAACCTTCAAAAAAATTTTGACTTAAAAAACCTCGAACACACGCGCCAAGACCATGGTCTCGGCTTTCTTCTGCGCTATGAAAATGTCGCGTGGTATGAGGACGGCGTTGTTCGTATCCTCGACCGCCGCGTCTATCCGACAACATTGCGTTATGTGACGTGTGAATCGGTGGAGGACGTTGCGCGCGCTATTGCCGATATGGTGACCCAAAGTGCCGGCCCTTATACGGCGGCGGGGATGGGGATGGCTCTTGCGGCACACACGGTCGCCGGAAAAGCGAAAAACAAGCAACTTGAAGCATTGCGGCGCGCGGCAGATCTTCTCTCAACGGCCAGGCCGACGACTGAACCGCGTATGCGACGCGTAACGGAAAGTGCGTTTCAAACGGCAAAAAAAGCGCTTGACGCGGGTGAATCCGATCTGACCGACATTCTTTTCAGCGTCGCATTTAACGCTTTGGAACGCCGATACGCTCGAATGTCTCTCGTCGGTCAGCACTTTGTTTCCCTGCTTCCTAAAAAGGCGGTCGTCTTGACGCAGTGCTTCGGAGAGACGATCGTCGGAACCGCTTTACGCGCGGCAAAAAATGCCGGCATTGAAATCAAACTTTTCTGCCCGGAGACGCGTCCCTATTTTCAGGGAGCACGCCTCACCGCCAGTGTTGCGATTGATATGGGTGCCGATGTCACCGTCATCACGGACAACATGCCTGCCGAAGTGCTGTCAAGACACACTGTTGATGTATTTACATCGGCAGCCGACGCCATAACCTTGGACGGCTACGTCGTCAACAAAATCGGCACGCTCCAAATAGCCATCGCCGCTCACTATTTCGGAGTGCCGTACTTCGTAACCGGTATCCCCGACACGATCACTCGCAACGACGTGGTCATCGAGCAAAGAGACCCCGAGTACGTCCTCCGGGCGCGGGGTGTACAAAACACGAAGCCGGACGTCAAAGGCTACTATCCCTCTTTTGATGTGACGCCGCCGCATTTGATCGCCGGCATCGTCACTGACCAGGGGATCCTAACGCCCTATACACTTTCTGACTACAAAACGGATGGAGCGGGCACTGATTTTTATGGCGGACTCATCATCTGAGACCGAAGATAATGAAGATGTACCGTCGTTCCCAAAGCTCGTTCTGTCTGCTCTGGCGCGTTTATTGAAAAACATGATATAGTGGACGTGATCGTTGTTTTGTTTCTGAAAAACATTCGAGCCAGTCCATAATGGCGTACATGCCGGACGGTTCGGCTTTTCAAGGCAAAGGGGAAGGAGGTGGCGACATGGATGACAAGGATATCAAACTTACCGAGCTGACCCATGCCGGCGGCTGAGGGGCGAAATTAGGACCGGAGGTCCTATCTCAACTGTTATCTGATTTACCCCGGGTGACGGATGAACGCCTTATCGTCGGCTATGATTCTGATGATGACGCGTCAGTCTATGTCGTTTCACCGGATATAGCAATCGTTCAGACGATCGATTTCTTTCCTCCGGTAGTCGATGATCCGTACGATTTCGGCCGTATTGCCGCGGCGAACGCCTTGAGCGATGTATACGCGATGGGCGCCGTGCCGAAGACGGCACTCAATGTGCTCTGTTTCCCGTCTTGCCTCGACCACGGCATCATGAAGCGCATTCTTGAGGGAGGCGCGGACAAGTGCATGGAAGCCGGTGTTGTCATCACAGGCGGTCACAGCCTCGACGATGAAGAGCCGAAATACGGACTGTCCGTTATGGGTTTGTGTCACCCTTCGGCGATCCGACGGAATGATACGCCCCGTCAGGGCGATGTTCTGATCTTGACGAAACCATTGGGAACGGGCGCTCTCAGCACTGCCGCCAAGGCAGGGCTTATCGAAGACGCCTCACATGTGAAACTCTTGACGGAAACGATGGCGCGACTAAATCGCAAAGCGGCCGAGCTTTCCATGTCGTGTGATGTATCGGCATCGACCGACATCACCGGATTCGGACTTCTCGGACACGCCAAAGAAATGGCCGGAAAAGACCAACGCGTTACTCTCGTTTTTGAAAGCCGCAACCTGCCGCTGCTGCCATCAGCCGAAGCGATGGCAAAAGACGGTATCTTGCCGGGAGGATGTTATCGAAACCGAGCCTATGCCGGTTCGAATGTCGCTTTCGAGGACGACGTGCCGCTGGCTTTGAGCGATCTGATGTTTGACCCTCAGACATCAGGCGGCCTTCTTCTTGCCATGAAGCCTGACGACGCGCCGCGCTACATGGCGGCCATGCAGGAAGCAGGCGAGAACGCTTGGCAAATTGGCGAAGTGTCACATTGGGACGGTATTTCAGTCAGAGTCATCTGATTTATCCGTTCAATCACCCACACGTGTAATCAGATCCTCTTGTAAAAGCGGGCATCCTTAAGTGCGCACGTTTTTACAAAGAAATCGGCAACCGGTCAGCAAGCCGCTCACAGATGGCGGTTTGTTTGACTGACTACGCCTGCGAAAGCGTTTCGCACACCGCATTGTCTTTATACGACACGAAGACTGAACCGGTGAAAGGCGCTTTTTGAACCTCGGTTCTCTGACAAAACAATGAGAGCGAGCCGTTGGACATACATTAGCCCCGTTTCGGCGGCGCAACGTAAAAACTGCGCCCGTGAAAAATACTTTGCGACCCGGCTCGTCGGACAAGAAGAAAAAACTAAACCAAAACAAGTTGTTTGGAAAGGACAGTTAAACACTATGAAGAAAAAAAACACATGGATGGTAGCTCTCACAGGGGTGATCCTCGGCGCGGCAGGTATTCTCCTGATGCTGAAAGGCAACCCCGGTAACATGGGCTTTTGTATCGCCTGCTTTTTACGCGATACAGCAGGCGCCCTAAAACTCCATCAAGCACCGGTCGTGCAGTACGTGCGGCCAGAAATCATCGGACTGATCCTCGGATCTTTTCTCTTGTCGCTTGGAACACGCGAGTATAAGGCACGTGGAGGATCATCTCCGCTGACACGCTTCGTTCTCGGCTTCATCGTGATGGTCGGCGCCCTCGTATTTTTGGGATGCCCGCTGCGCATGGTGCTAAGAATGGCGGCTGGAGATCTTAACGCTTGGATCGGCCTAATCGGATTTGTCGCCGGCGTAGCTATAGGTACGGTCTTCATCTCGAAAGGATTTTCTCTTGGAAGAACGTACAACCTGAGACCGTTTGAAGGCGGAATCCTGCCCGTCCTCCAAATTGTACTCTTTGCGATGCTCGCCTCAGGTTCAACACTTCTCGTCGTCTCTGAGAAAGGGCCGGGCTCCATGCACGCCCCTGTCGTGCTCTCCTTGGTCTTGGCCATCGCTGTCGGCGCACTCGCCCAGCGTTCAAGAATCTGCCAAGCGGGAGGATTCCGCGATCTGTTTATGCTCAAAGACATGCACCTTTTGTGGGGCAACGTCGCGATTGTTGTCGTGGGCATGATCTATAGTTTGATCGTCAATAAGTTCAATTTTAGTCTTTACCATCAGCCTGTAGCGCACAGCCAGTGGCTTTGGAACATCCTCGGTCTTCTGATCGTCGGATTCGGATCCGTCCTGCTCGGCGGCTGTCCGATGCGCCAGCTTGTTCTCACCGGAACAGGCAACGTCGACTCTGCGATTACCGTCCTCGGATTCATCGTCGGTTCTGCGTTTTGCCACAATCTCGGCCTCGCGTCCGGAGCAGACGCCTACGAGGAGGGCACCAATATCGTAACCGGCGGCGGCACAACCGCCAATGGCCGTGTCGCGGTGATCATCGGCATCGTTTTGCTGTTTATCATTGCCATCGTTTACACGAAAATACAGAAAAAAGCGGCCGGACGCTAAGCCTGCGCTTTGTCCGTCCTCCTTACAGACAGAAAGTGAGTTTTAAATGAAAACTGTTGACGCACGCGGGCTTTCATGCCCTGAACCGGTTCTGCTTTCAAAACAGGCAGCACAAGAAGGCGAATTTCCCTTTTGTGTCCTTGTCGATGACATCACTCCTTTTGAAAACATCCAACGTTTTGCCGCAAATAACGGTTATACGATTGACGCAAAAGACAAGGGAAACAACGAATACGAAATCATCTTTACAAAGTAACTAAACATATTAGAACCGTACCGGTGTTTTCAACAAAGCGCCGGTACAGTTCAATAATTTCAGGATTTTGCTATGAAAATATCTTCAAACACATCCAACGACTCTGACCTGCAGCAGCTTTTTGTAGCAACATTTTTTACCCACTATGGCGCCATTACATTTTGTAAGACTCTGCGTGACATGGGCGATCCGGAGGCGCGTATGATTCCCGCGCCGAGAAGCCTGTCCGTCTCTTGCGGATCTGCCGTCATCTTTTCTATTTCATTCAATCCTGATACTATGCCTAATGAAGACACTGAAGGCGTTTTTCGAATCATAGGCGATGATGATTATGTCCAAATCTATGAAAATTAAAACACCGCGCGAGCTTCCTCCCGTCAACGAAGTGATGTGTGAAGAAAAACTCGTCACCGCTCTTCAGATACATGGGCATGCTATGGTGCTTCGCGCCGTTCGCAATGCACTATCTGAAGCGCGCGAAGCACTGCTTATAACAAGTGACGATCCGGCAACATCAACGATTTCTTACTCTATGGACGATCTTGTCAATAAGACACTAGATCAATTGGAATTATGGTCAACGCCCCTCATTCGACATGTAATTAACGCGACCGGCGCCATCCTGCATTCCAATCTGGGACGTGCACCTTTGGCCCCCTCTGCCGCAGAAGCCGCCTACAATGCGGGACGCGCATACAGCACGTTGGAATACAATTTGGAAGAGGGCACGCGAGGAGAACGCACTGCCGCCGTAGAAATCTTGCTCAAACGTCTCACCTCTGTTGAAAGTGCTCTGGTAGTTAATAACAATGCTGCCGCCGTTCTTCTCATTCTCGCCACGATCGCACGCGGGCGCGAAGTGGTCGTGTCGCGCGGCGAACTTGTTGAAATCGGCGGATCATTTCGCATACCGGAGATCATGGAAGAAAGCGGCGCAACTCTCCGAGAGGTCGGCACCACCAACAAAACGCATCCGGAAGATTATATTCGCGCCATCGGTGATGAAACAGCCGCTATTCTAAAAGTCAACCGAAGTAATTTTCGCATGGAAGGTTTTACCGAAGAAGTAGACTTAGATAAGCTTGCAACGATTGCCCATCAGTACGGTCTCCCTCTGATTTATGACTTAGGAAGCGGGTGTCTGAGCCGTACTCTTTACAATCGCATATGCGAAGAGCCGCTCGTTCTAGATGCTTCGGCGTCTGGAGCCGATATTATTTGTTTCTCAGGAGACAAACTCCTTGGCGGACCCCAAGCTGGCATTATTATCGGTCGTCGGCGTTACATCGAAGTGATGCGGCGTCATCCGCTTCTTCGCGCGTTCCGCTGTGACAAAATGACGCTTGCCGCATTAGAAGCAACGTTGCTCCTCTACTTCAACCCTCAACGCGCGCACAAGGAGATTCCGCTGCTTGCAATGGCACTAGCTGATGAAGATATGCTTGAAAATCGTAGCATCTCTTTTGTAAACGCTCTAAATGAGGCCGACGTTCCCGCCTCTTTACTCAATGAAAGCTCTATTATCGGTTGCGGGTCAGCGCCAGGATGTAAACTTGTGACACCCGTCGTCGCGATCGATCCAACCTGCGCTCCGGAACGCTTTACGCCGGACGAACTTCTCAGTCAACTTCGCAAGGAAAGACCTGTTGTGATCGCGCGCGCCGGACATGAACGAGTGTTGCTCGATCTTCGCACCGTTTTCCCTGAAGAAGAAGATGCTCTTCTTCAAAGGCTTTTGAGCATTCTTGTGTGAGGCGACCTGTGTATCACGTCATCATCGGCACGGCAGGTCATATTGACCACGGTAAAACTGCGCTTGTACGCGCGTTGACATCACAAGATCCCGATCGCCTAATAGAAGAGAAAAAACGCGGCATCACGATCGATCTCGGTTATTCCTGGCTTGAACTTCCTGACGGCACAAAAAGCGGCATCGTAGACGTGCCCGGCCACGAACGATTCATCAGCAATATGTTGGCGGGCGCAGGCAGTATCGACCTCGCATTATTGGCCGTCGCTGCCGACGAAGGTGTCATGCCTCAAACGATTGAACACATCGGTATCCTTCACCTTCTCGGCATCCGACATGGCGTCATCGCCCTGACTCGCTGTGATCTTGCTGATGATGAGTTGAAGATCCTTGCTGAAGAAGATGTGCGCACACATACGCGCGGCACCTTTCTTGAAAATGCACCGCTCGTTCAAACCTCCTCTGTCACCGGCGAAGGCATTGAAACACTCCGACAGATACTTTTTGACGTCATCCGGCGTACGCGCGCGTCGAATCTTACCAGAGCTCACCGCCCTTTTCGGCTTCCTATCGACCGCGTTTTCACGATGGATGGATTCGGCACCGTCGTTACAGGGACGGTAACGGAAGGGATAATTCATACGAATGATAAAATCGCACTCTACCCGGGCGAAAAACCGTTGCGCGTACGTACCATTGAAGTCCATGAGCAAACAGAAGAAACAGCGGAAGCGGGACAACGCGCCGCTCTCAATCTCCCCGGAATACAGAGGGACGAACTTTCACGCGGCTCAACGCTTGCTGCGTTCGGCAGTCTTTTCGCATCTAACAAGCTCGATGTCACGCTTCATGCCATTCGCGGAGCGCGTTTTTCAATTAAGAATAATTTACGCGTTCACGTCTACCTACTTACCGAAAGCGCGCTCGGACGTATTATACTTCTCGATCGCGACCGTCTTGACGCAGGCTATCAGGCATTGGCGCAAATTCGGCTTGAAACGCCGCTTCATGCGCGCTATGGCGACCATGTTATTGTGCGTTTCTATTCGCCGGTAGAGACGATCGGCGGCGGTCGTGTCATTGACCCTCTTCCGGCGCGACGAAAACGATACCATCCGGACAATGCACGCACGTTTTCCGCCATGGAAAGAGATAACCCCGAGGATCGCCTTTTAGAAGCCATCGTTCAAAACCGAGATCCTTTCGTCGAACTGAAATTGGCGTACTACCGCGCCGGCATTGGTCTCGGCGACCAAGCACGCTTTCTTGAAACACTGATCGATACCGGCAAAATCGTTAAACTGAATGAGGAAACGGTCATCTCTGACAAGCAACTTAAGTCACTCGGCGAAAAGGCTCGTATGTTGCTCGAACAATATTACGAAGATCAGCCGCTTGAACATGGGATGCGGCGAGAAGAACTGCGCACTAGATTGCTTCCTAAAGATGATATCCGCCTCTCCGATCAAGTCATCGCAAAACTCCTTGAAAGAAAAACGCTCGTCGAACAAGATGGCAGTATCACGCTCCCGGGACGTCACATTGAATTGAATCAAGACGACATCCGAGCGCTTAAAGCGATTGAGATGTTCTTTATAAAAAATGCGTACACCCCTCCTTCAACGGATACGTGGCTCGATGAAAACGTGAATCCCCGAGAAACATGGCAACGCGTATCTTATCTTCTTCGCCAAGGAACGCTTGTGCTTCTGACATCGCAGATCATCATGCATCGCAACATGGTGAATCAAGCTCTGGAGCTCGCGTTACGTTCGATTGAACGCGACGGATCACTCACACTTGCCAACTTCAGGACTCAACTCGGTACAACTCGCCGTTACGCAGTCGCGCTCTTGGAATACTTTGATAAGATAAAAGCAACGCAAATGAAAGGCGATGTTCGGGTACTCGGCACGGCATCTTCAGAAAAGCTTCTATGACCCACGCGGCGATCACCATACTATACTCCACGGATCATCACGCATTAGAGGCGCGCGTCTTCGATGAGATGACGCGCATGACTCATCTGTGGCCTGATCGACGCGGTTTTCTTATCGTTCCCGAACGCATGAAAGCCGATACGGAGCGCCATTACCTCGAAAGCGCTAAGGCGAACGGCCTCATGATGGCTGAAATTCTCTCCTTCAACCGCTTCGCTACACGTCTTTTCTCTGAAAGCGGCACAAATGCTCAAAAAGTGATTTCAAAAGCCGGAAAGGCCGTCATCGCCCAGAAATCACTACTCGACCGCGATCTTCCGTTCCGGCGTTTTCACCGCCTTGCCGGACGCCCGCGCTATGCGGCGGAACTCGTTCGCGTCCTTGGCGATTTTCAACGTTACGGTATTGACACCTGCGACCTTTACCGTGCAGCCGGCAATGACACTGCCAATGCCGATGCCGCGACTTCCGCGACTACAGAGGAGCCGGCATCGGTTGGCTCCGATTTGACTCCTGCTGATAGAACCACTGTAATAACGGATGCCGCCGAAGCGACGATATTCTCCGGTGCCGGCGCGACACGCGACAAATGTTTCGATTTCGCACTTCTCAAAGAGACGATGGACGACGAGTTTTTGCGCCGGAACCTCCTAGATCCCGATACGACGTTGCCAAGACTTGCCGCGCTTCTCAACCAACGACCGCATCCTCCCGCCCTTTCTTTTCTCGAAAATTCCGCGCTTTGGATACTAGGCTTCGGTACAACTCGGAACTTCACATCGCAGGAATTTGATGTGTTGCGCGCGCTTGCCGCATCCGTTGGACAGCTGACCATCACCGTCATGGCAGATGACCAACAAAAGGGTGGAGAACTTGCCTTTCGTCACGGGCGCGACACTCTAAACACCCTCACCCTTCAATTCCCTAATGCTCGTCCGGTTCGAGTACCATTTAAGGAAAAACGATCTCCCGCCATTCGTCTGGTTCGTGCCGTCAACACACAAGAGGAGACGCGTTTCGCCGCAGCCGAGATCAGGTCTTTGCTGCTTGGATACGAGCGAATTGGTTATACAAACGGCAAAGAGGCGAACGTGGGCGCTTCCTGTCCTGAATGCGGGCACACAGAAGGCGCGTCTTCGTCGCATGAGAAGCCGTTGCGCCGGCGCGATATCGCGATCGCGCTCTCCGGCGATCCGGGTCTTGCGGAGAAACTCCATCAAGCATTGCTCGACTACGGCATCGACGCTTATCTTGACATCCGCAAACCCCTGATTCAAAGTTCTTTTCTTCGATCATTCATAGCCTTTTTACGCCTCACAGCGTACGATTTTACGATGAATGACCTCATGGCCTACTATCGCTGCGGTTTGTCGCCTATTGATGAGAGGACGATTGATCTTTTTGAAAACGCTGCGCTCGCCGCCGGATGGCGCACTTCACGCGACTTTCGAAAGATTGTCTCCCTTGATCATGAAAAGATATGTCATGTGTTTGCCAAGAGCGGCATCGCTCCATCTGATTGGGAAAGCGTAGCGACAGCGCTCCATCACATCCGTCAACTGCTTGAAAAGACATCTGCGATGCGTCAGGCACGGTCTGGCAGCGCCAAGTGCGCCTTCCTTTTGGATCATCTTTTCAGCACATCTGAATCGCTAGACGTGAATAACGACCTCGCGGAGCGTGTTGCCGAAAGGCGCGATACTCTCTTGCAATATGGGCGCGAGGACAGCGCCATTTTGCTTGTTTCTTCGTGGAACGCCACTGTCGATTTTCTCGTTGAGGCTTCCGAGATTCTTGGGAATACACGCATCTCACAGGAGTCGTTTACGCGCATGATGGAAGCAGGTATTTCCGGACTGGAACTTTCTTCCATCCCCACAGGTGCTGATCGGATTCGTGTAGGGACATTGGAACAAATCGCAAATTGGCCGTGCCGCGTCCTCTATATCCTCGGAGCTACGGCCTCATCCTTTCCTCCGGACGCCGGACAAGAAGGATACCTGCGTGATGACGAGCGAGACTGGCTCTCATCTTTTCTTGGAAAAACATTTCCCAACCGCAAAGCAAGCCTCCCCGCCGAGCAGGCTTGGTTGGTGCGCTCGCTCCTGTCGACAGCGAAGGACAGCGTGTCGCTTTTTTCCCCGACGCTTGGCGATGACGTCTCATCCGTTTTTAATGAACTTGAAAGTTTAGCTGAAGCACAATTAGTCGTATCCGAGCCTGACGAACATCCCGATATACGTTGGAATGCCCTTATACCGGCCACACGTCTCCTTCGAAGAAACAGAACCGTTCTGCCTTTTTGGCGACTGACTATCGAAAAGAGCATAGCCGCTCAAGTTCAGGGACATGGAGAACCTTTCGATAGGGACGCTACCGCTTCCTTTTCTGAAGATGAGAATCGGCCGGATGCTATGCCAAAAACACTGCAGGAGCGCGTCATCTCGTTGCCTCCGTCTTTCATCCTCAACGCTATGACCAACAGAAGAGGAATCAGTATCAGTCTTCTTCAGTCCTTTAATCAATGCCCCTTCGCGTTCTTCATCAATACGGTACTTGGTGCGAAAGAACGTACGATCGCCGAGGATGCGCCCAACTTACAAGGGGAGCTGCTGCACCGTATGGTGGATTTGGCTGCATCGGATCTCGTTAAAGCATTAGCACGTGCCGTCAACACGGATGAAGCAGAAAAGGTCGCAAATTCTTGGCGAAATGCGCTTCAACAAACTTACCCTCGTGAACTCTATGATCGCGCCGCAAAGACGCCGGGATTCGGGTGGTATCGCCAATCGGATCTTGCTGCCGGAATCGGAGAACGTATCGCTTTGCACGCGGCGGAGACACTGTTGGTGATGGACACTTTCAATCAGGCCTCCGGTTATCTTCCGAAAGCGCTTGAGGTTTATTTCCCTCAAAGCGATAAAAATCCGCTGACTATTACGTCAGACGGACAATCGTTCGTCCTTCGCGGACTGATTGATCGCGTAGACGCGAATCCGGCAGGCAACATTCGTCTCTTCGATTACAAGCGTACGGGCAAACCTTTCTCGTGGTCAGGGCTTTATGACGGCACTGATCTGCAGCTTCCTCTTTACAAGGCAGCCTTTGAAAAAGAATGGCCCGACACGCACGTGCGGGAACTCTATTTTGCAGGATTTACGACACCCGTATCCAAAACACCGTCCGAATTCACAAATCGCAGGGACGAGGCCTTTGAAGAGTCGGTCAAACAGCTTGAGTCTCAGAAAAAAGTTTGGGATGAAGGCGATTCAGCCGATCGTGTCGCCCGCTATGCAAAAAAGCGAGCCACGCGTACAATGGATGACATTCTTAAAGGTAACTTTGCCGCACGCCCCGCGCTCCGCGGATCCAATAACCCCTGCAGCTACTGTGAATGGCGAGCCTCCTGCGGATTTGACAGTCGATATGCCTCCGGCTCTCCACTTCTTTCAAGTGCCGCCGAAAACAAACGTCTCCGTGAACTCATCCTTAACGATGAATAAAACAAAAGGTGCATGGCGTTACATAGCCTGTCTTTGACGATGAACTTTCTTAGATATTAAAAGGACTCATCAGCCGATCTCACATGATCCGCGCGAAGCGCGAGCGCCTAACGGCAGAACGCGCGGAGCCAGCGCGTCCCACTGCATTTTCAGATAGCGCGCGTGCTGTTCCCGATCAGAAGTGACAAACTCAAACGTCAAATAATCCGGATTGATTCGCTCAATAAGGAGATCAACGCCGGAACAAGTAAACGGTAAATGCCGATCAACCTTAAACGCGTGTGAATACATCTGGTTCATCCGCCCGGCAAACGTAGGCGACATAACGGGAGGATCCGCAGTGACGGCTTCACTGTAATCGCCCGTCAGCGATTGATGCAGATGGACGCCGCGTATTTTTTTCATTAAACCTCCATGCTCATCGAGGCGCTGGTGAATATAACAAAGCGCTTCTTCCTCTGAGGCAAGGTTCGTATCGGTATGCATGAGATGACCGGTGTCAAGCATCAGACCTGTGTTAGGGTAGTTGATTTTTTCAAGCAGACGTCTTGTGTTATCGGGTGATGTAAATGTGAGTCCAGGTTGCCATAAATTTTCAAGCAGTAATATGATCGATCCGTCCTCGTCCGCAAAAACCTCGTTCAAAATCTCGGACGAAGCACTAATGACTTCTTCGTCCGTATGTCGATAACGCCAAGTGAATGTCTCTTCAATTGAAGCCTGTGAAACGTGAAAAACAACATATTCCGCTTCATACTGATGCGCGAGTTTGAGATCTTCTCTAAAAACCCGTACAAGTGCCTCGCGATCGCACCCTCCAAAGATCCGTTCAACATTCTCGAGATGATCAAATTCCCGTATGAGCGCATCCTTATTGCCGCGCCAAAGATCGATCCAGCTCGGGAAATAACGCATGTGAAAACCGATAACATGCTTAGGCTCAATAACAAAGGAATGAGAAGACAGCTTATCCGATTCTTCAGGTTCAACATATATGAGTTCTACACCGTCAAACCCGCGAAGATATGTCTCAAAATCCGCTTTTGATGCAAAACGATTCAGATCGTCAGAACAATTGCTGATGTTAAACGTTACTTTCATAAAGATACGCGTTTACACATTATGAACGTCATAGGGAGCAAGTCCTATGTCGTCGAACGAGACCATGCCGTTGTAGACCGACAACGCCATATCAAGGAGAGGTAAAGCACATAGGGCGCCTGTGCCTTCACCGAGACGCATATTAGCCTTTATGAATGTTTTTATGCCGAGGACGTTGAGAAGCTTTTTCGCGGAAGGCTCCGAAGACAAATGTGTTGCGAAAATGGCTTGCGACGCAGCAGGACAAATGCTTTTTGCCACAAGCGCAGCGGTGGCACTGATGACACCGTCGACGAGCACGGGAATGCGATACAGCGCACCTCCGATGAAAAGACCGGCCATCCCTGCAATGTCAAGACCGCCGACTTTTGAAACGACATCGAGCGCATCCTTCGGATCGGGTTGATTGATGTCTATCGCCCTCGATATTACATGCTGTTTTCGCACAAGTCCTTCTTCTGAAAGGCCTGCGCCGCGCCCCGCGACCATTTTCGACGATTCACCGAGCAATACGGCAGCAACGGCGCCGGACGTGGTCGTGTTGCCTATACCCATTTCTCCGGAAATGAGCACCAGGTAGCCCTTGTCATGGAGTTTTTTAGCAATATTGATACCGCATTCGATCGCGCGCTCGGCATCTTCTCGAGACATGGCTGGCCCCTTCATAATATTCGATGTTCCTTTGAGAATATTGCAATCACAAATGCCCGGTACGTCATAGCACATACCGATATCAACGGGAAAGACATCCGCGCGTGCGACACGCGCCATTAAACAGACGGCAGATTGACCCTTGAGCATATTGCCTGCTACAAGTGCGGTAACATCCTGTCCTGTTTGTGTAACACCTTCTTCAACGACACCGTTGTCGGCACAAAAAACGACGACTGCGCGTCGGTCGATGCATATTTTTATCGTGCCGGTCAACGCAGCAATCTCAACGATCGCGTCCTCCAACAATCCTAAACTGCCGATCGGTTTAGCAATATTATTCCAGCGATCACGCGCGCATTGTGCCGCTGTTTCATCTCGCGGAGGAATGGCTGCATTGATTTTTTTGAAGTCCATGGCCATACTCCTTCTTCCTGCTAACTCGCGATAAAAGCAGTCAGGTAAACAAATATGGATATTTGCCGGTGACGATCAACGCGAACGGTACCGGCGTTTCACCTGCACCGCAACATGATCAACGATTCAACCTTTGAATATCAGATTACCCGATCAGCTTCTCCATAGCATCCAACTGGCGCTCAAAAACATCGAGCGCACGGACGATGGTATCTTTTTTTGTCATGTCTACGCCGGCGCGCTTTAACGTGCCGATGGGCCAGTCCGAAGAACCGGAGGAAAGGAATTCAAGGTAACGATCGACTGCCGTCTGTCCCTTGGTGAGTATGGCATCTGCGAGGGCGGTTGCGGCGGCATAACCGGTCGCGTATTGGAAAACGTAGTAGTTGTAGTAGAAGTGAGGGATACGCGCCCACTCAAACGCGATTTCAGGATCGACGGACAAGCTTTTGCCATAGTATTTCCGGTTGAGTTCGGCATATTGTTCGGAGAGGTATTCGGCCGTGAGGGCAACACCCTGCTCATCCGCCTGATGAATCAGATGTTCAAATTCCGCGAATTGTGTCTGGCGAAAAACGGTGCCCTTGAATCCATCAAGGAAATGATTGAGCACGTACGCTTTAACGTTATCGTCTTTAGCGTGGTCAAGCAGATAGGCCGTGAGAAGTACTTCATTACAGGTAGACGCAATTTCAGCAAGGAAAATCGAGTAATTGCCGTACACATAAGGCTGAGTCTGACGTGTCATCTTTGAATGGCAACTATGACCAAGTTCATGCGCAAGCGTATAGAGGTTATCGAGTGTCCCATGCCAGTTCATCAGAACAAAAGGATTCGTACAATAAGAACCGCCTGAGTAAGCGCCGGAGCGTTTACCGATGTTCGGCGCCCAGTCGATCCAGCGTTCATCAAACGCCTGATGCAGAAGCGCGACATAATCATTTCCAAGGGGAGCGAGCGCTTTATAGAGAATCTCTTTTGCTTCGTCGACGGTATAGCGATGATCGACATCCTCAACAAGTGACACATATAGATCATACGAGTGGAGTTTGCTGACACCGAGGATGCGTTTACGAAGCCGCACATAACGGTGCAGCAGCGGCAAGTGATCATGAACGGCTTCAATCAGGCTGTCGTACACAGACTCCGGAACGGCATTTTCAAAAAGTGCAGCTTCACGACCCGATTCAAAGCGCCTAACGTTCTTGATATATGTGTTCACCTTTATCGTATTCGAAAGTGTTGAGGCACAGGTATTGCGAAACTGTCCAAACGTTTCGTACATGCTACGGAAGGCATCACGACGCACACGACGGGTGCGATTTTCTAAGAAAACGCCATACAAAGAGGGTGTCAAATCGACTTTATTCCCATTCTCGTCTTTGATCGGCTTAAACGACATATCGGCGTCGCAGAGTATACCGTATGTTTCTTCCGATGCCGTGAAAATCTGAGACGCGCGCGCAAGCAAAGCCTCTTCATTCGGCTCAAGTTGATGCGGTTTCTGGCGACTGATGTTTTCAAAAAAATGCCGATATTCTCGAAGCGCCGGCATTTCTTCCATGAATTGCTCGAGTGTTTTTTCTGAGATGGACGCGACTTCAGGTTCAAACCACGCAGCCTCCCCCATCAGCTCGGCTAATAAAGCACCGACCCGCGCTTTCATCGCAAGATATACGGTGTTGGCAGTGTCTTCATCGCTCCGATGAAAAGCATACACAAATAGTTTGCCGAGTGCCATTTCGACCGATTCTTTCAGATGAATTGCCTCCAAGAGTGTCTCGGAAGAAGATTTAAGCTGACCTTGGTAAGCCCCAAACGTTCCTCTCTTGCTTTTCAACTCGGAAAACGCCTTTTCCCAAGCGTCATCGTCTACAAAGACCGTCGTGAGGTCCCACGTCTGTTCAATCGGCACATCGCTACGTTTCAACGGTGCAGAGGCAGAGGTTTTCCGCAGCTCCGGTGACAACAGGCCTTGTGATTGATTAAATATCGTATTCATACTAAAAGATGCTCCTTAGTAATTATTTTTACGCGCGGAAGTGTGCCAAACCAGATTTGAGTAATAATGTTATCCTCACAGCTCATCGTCTTCATCAGACGGTTCGGCATCTTCGAATTCAGATCTGTCGTATTCGTGCGCAGACGGGTCGGCGTCTTCTATATCGCTCTCCGTATCGCGGATTTCATCGTGTTTGATTTCGTCTTCCTCGTCGATCACGATCGACATATCGACGACTTTGCCGTCACGGCTGCGCATGAGCGTAACACCTGAAGTGTTTCTTCCCTGAATGGGGATTTCTCCCGCAGGTATACGGATGATGATGCCCTGATCGTTGATGAGAAGAATTTCACTCTCGTCATCGACTTGCGCGGCGCCGACAAGCCTGCCGGTTTTCTTTGTGACTTTATACGTAATAAGTCCCTTGCCGGCACGGTTTTGCGGACGGTAATCCTCAAGTCGAGAGCGTTTGCCGTAACCTTTTTCGGTCACGACAAGGAGAGAATCGTCATGATCAGTCGTGACCATGCCGATGACTTCATCGTCATCATCAAGACGGATGCCGCGCACGCCCATTGTGTTGCGTCCTGTCGGTCGAATGCTCGACTCGGGGAAACGGATCGACATGCCGTTGCGCGTAACGAGGATAATATCGTGGTGATCATCGGCGATCCGGACATTTGTCAGTCGGTCATCTTCGCGTAAGTTGATCGCGATGAGACCGCTTCTGTAAATATTGGAGTATTCGGAAAGCGCCGTCTTCTTTACCATGCCTCGGCGTGTAGCTATGACAAGGTAATCGCCGTCCTTTGGCGTATCCGCCCGCAAAAAGGTGCGAACACGCTCGTCGGGATCAAGATGCAAAAGGTTGACGATAGCGATGCCGCGAGCCTGCCGACTCGCTTCGGGAATCTGGTATCCCTTAAGGCGATAACATTTCCCGAAATTGGTGAAAAAGATGAGATTCTGGTGGGTCGAGGTTGTAAGGATGGTATCAACGACATCGTCTTCCCGTGTTTGCATAGCGGTAATTCCGCGACCGCCACGGTGCTGAATCTCATAAACGTCGACGGGCATGCGTTTGATGTAACCTGCCCGGGTCATCGCAATGACGACTTGCTCTTCTTCAATCAAATCTTCGTCTTCAATCTCAAACTCACCTCCGGGCAGTATCTCAGTTCGACGGTCATCGCCATATCGATTTGCAATGTCGCGAAGCTCGTCTTTCATGACTCCGTGCAAAAGCGTTTCATTGGCAAGGAGGTGTTTATAGCCCGTGATGCGATCGGTAAGTTCCTCATGCTCCGCCACCAGCTTATCACGTTCGAGACCTGAAAGACGGCCAAGCCGCATATCTACTACATGTTGCGCCTGTTTCTCCGATAAAGCGAAGCGGGAGCAGAGGTTTTGCTTGGCTTCGGTTTCGTCTTTGGACTGACGGATGATCGTGATAACTTCATCAATGTGGTCAATCGCGAGCTGCAAACCCTCGACCAAATGAAGACGGGCTTCAGCTCTATTGAGATCAAACGTGATTCGACGCGTGACAACTTCCTTCTGATGAATGATGAACTGCGTCAACATGTCTTTCAGCGTCAGGCGCATGGGGACGTATTTTCCATCCTCGGGAATGAGAGCCACCATGTTGGCGCTAAAGGAGTCTTGCAGTTGCGTATGACGGTAGAGTTGATTGAGGACAACGGCAGGCGTCGCGTCGCGTTTTAATTCGACAACGATACGCACTTCATCATGTCGGTCAGATTCATCGCGCACATCGGAGATACCGTCAATGCGCTTATCTTTTACGAGATCGGCAATGCGTTCAATAAGGCGCGCCTTATTGACCATATAAGGAAGTGAATGAAGGATGATGCGATAACGATTCGTTTGCCACGGAAGAATTTCCGCGTGACCGCGCACGATGATGCTGCCGCGACCACGGTAGTATGCCGCGCGTGTTCCGGTCGTTCCCATGATTTGAGCGCCTGTCGGAAAATCGGGCGCCGGAATGTACTCCATGAGGTCTTCGATCGTCGCGTCCGGATTATCGATAAGGTAGATGGTGCCTTCAACCACTTCGCGAAGATTGTGAGGCGGAATATTCGTCACCATTCCGACCGCGATGCCGGTTGAACCGGAGACAAGTAAATTGGGAAAACCGGCAGGGAGCACGACGGGTTCCACATGGCGGTCGTCATAGTTCGGTTGAAAATCGACTGTATCCTTATTGATATCCGCCATCATCTCGCCGGCGATGCGCGTCAGACGTGCTTCCGTATAACGGTAAGCTGCGGGAGGATCGCCATCGCGCGATCCGAAGTTTCCCTGACCGTCTATCAGCGGATAGCGCATGGAAAAAGGCTGCGCAAGGCGTACAAGGGCGTCATATACGCTGGCGTCACCATGCGGATGGAAACGTCCGAGCACATCACCGACGGTTGTCGCGCTCTTGCGGTATGGTTTATCCCATGTAAAACCCTGCGTATAAAGAGAATACAAAATACGCCGGTGAACCGGTTTTAATCCGTCACGCACATCCGGCAGCGCCCGATCAGAAATCACGCTCATCGCGTAGTCGATAAACGATTTTTTCATCTCATCTTCAAGATCTACAGGGATGACAAGATTGTCCGGATTTTGGAACGCGGCATCCACTTCCGCTTCTCGAAGATGATAGTCATTTTTAATGTCAGGCTCTTGAGCCATAAAGTCCTCCTAAGGATACTGTGTCCGGCACAAACGGCGAGAGTTTTTTCACCTTTTCTTGATGTGCCGCGCGTCTATTCTCGCTTTACAAAGAAAGGCTATCGTTCCGGTGCAAACGCCCCAAAACGCTTCCTGTCAGTTCTTGTAAAAAATACGGAAAACAGCGAGATATTCAGGTTTTTTGCTCTTTTATTTTACCACAAAACAGGCAATAAATGGTCGGTTTTGAGCAAGAATCATCCGGCGTTCTTACACGATACAAGGCAGAAAAAGATGAGAAAAAATATAGATGAAAATCATTACAGCGGTCGACGCTTGATGGCTGCCGTGCGCCTCGGGTAACGTGGCAAGGTGGCGGTTCTTTTTCGGATGATAATGATAGTGAAAGGCACATCGATTTCGAAGAGCTCATATCGATAAATCTCTTCAAGCTCCCCGCCAAGCAGACCGATCGCTCGCTTGGCCTCTTCGGTCTCATCATCACGTCCTTTCATGGCAATAAAAAGGCCCTCCAACTTAACGAAGGGAAGGCAATATTCTGCCAAAACAGGTAGCGATGTCACGGCACGCGCGATCGCAACATCGTATTTTTCACGGTGACAAAGATCATGTCCCAGTTCTTCTGCGCGGCCATGAATTACGCGAGGAATCAATGTTTCCGCAAAAAGTTGCCTGACGACACTTTCCAGAAAACGAACTCGTTTAGCAGCAGCATCAAGCAGGGTCATATTAAGATCCGGACGCGCGATGAAAAGCGGTATTCCGGGGAAGCCGGCACCTGTTCCGACATCAATAACGGAGGCGCCTTCAGCAATAAAACGCGCAGGCGTCCAGCAGTCTTGAAGATGTCGGGTCGCGACGGCAAACGGCTCGGTAATGGCCGTGAGGTTAACGGACTGATTCGCCTCAAGAAGAACGTCGATAAAGTGTGCCGTCTTCCTCAACAGCTCAAGTGTTGGAGGAATACCGGCATGCTCTGCAGCTAATTTGATGAGAGAAGCATCCATAGAAAGTCTTTCTTTACTTTGCTTTCGTTTGGCGATGATGCTGCTCTAACCAGACGAGGAGCACCTGAATGTCTGCAGGGGAAACTCCGGAAATGCGACTGGCTTGGCCTAGAGAGACAGGGCGGCGTTCATCAAGTTTTTGACGCGCTTCAAGTCTGATACCGCGAATTTTTTTGTAATTTATATTTTCAGGCATCAACCGGCGTTCGAGTTTGCGGAAGCGGTCAACGCGCTCTTGTTCGAGTCTGATATACCCTTCGTAGCGTATGTCAACTTCAACACATTCTCGGACAGAAGGAGCAAGATCGGGGCGTTCGGGATCTAGCAAAGCTAAGTTATCGTAATTCAATTCAGGGCGCTTCATGAGTGACAGCAGGTTGACGGAGTGTTTGAGCGGAGTGCTCCCCGCCTCTTCCAGAACGCGGTCAGAGAAGTCATCTTTTGGAACACGCACTGATTGAAGACGACTTTTCTCCTGTTCAATAGCGCTTTGTTTTTCAAGGAAGCGCTGCCAGCGGCTGTCTGAAACGAGGCCGATCTCGCGCCCGAGCGGGGTCAAACGGGCATCGGCATTATCTTGGCGAAGAAGCAAACGATATTCGGCACGTGAGGTCATCAGTCGGTAAGGCTCGCTCGTCCCTTTCGTGACGAGATCATCGATGAGGACACCGATGTAAGCCTGTGAACGATCGATGATACAAGGAGGTTCGCCGCGAAGACTGCGGACAGCGTTGATACCGGCCATAAGACCCTGCGCGGCAGCTTCCTCATAACCTGATGAGCCATTTATCTGACCGGCCAGATAAAGACCCTGCACAGCTTTTGTTTCGAGAGCGAGCGTTAGCGATGTAGGATCTACACAAAGATATTCAATGGCATAAGCGGGGCGCATCACCTCTACGCTCTCCATTCCCGGTACAGTTTTGTAGATACCGGCCTGTACGTCTTCCGGCATGGATGAAGAGAGACCGGACGCGTACATTTCCGCCGTATCAAGTCCCGTCGGCTCAAGAAAAACATGATGACGCTGATGATCGGGGAATTTAACCATTTTGTCTTCGATAGAGGGACAATACCTCGGGCCGATACCTGTGATGACACCGGAATAAAGCGGAGAGCGGTCAAGATTTTCTTCAATTAATTTTTTTGTACCCGCTGTCGTCCACGTGATATAGCAAGGTTTTTCTGCCAAAGGCCGCCATGTCGGGTCGTCTTCGTTATCGAATGAAAAGGGACGCGGAACGGCGTCGGCGTGCTGCAGTTCCATCACATCGGTATCAAGGCTTCTAAAATGAAATCGTCCCGGTGTTCCCGTTTTGAAACGTGTCGTTGGTAGGCCGAGCACTTTGAGCGCGTCGCCGAGACCGCGCGACGGCGCGAGCTGATCGGGTCCTGAAGAACAAACGGATTCACCTATGATGACCTCCGCGTCCATAAAAGTGCCCGGACAGAGGATGACGCGAGACGCGCGGTAGAGTGATCCCGTTGCCGCGATAACACCTTCAACGGCTCCTTCTTTCACGAGAAGATCGACGATCTCCTGTTGGATGAGTCTTATATTCGGTTCCGACTCAAGCACATGCTTCATTCCGCGCTGATAGCCCGTGCGATCAATCTGCGCACGCGGCGACTTCACGGCAGGCCCTTTACTCGCATTGAGCATGCGGAACTGGATCATGTGCTCATCTGCAAGGCGACCCATCTCGCCTCCGAGCGCGTCAATCTCACGAACCATCTGACCTTTAGCAGTGCCGCCGATATTCGGATTGCAGGGTAAATTGGCGAGACTGTCAAGCGTCATCGTAAAAAGAATGACTCGGCAACCCAAACGCGCTGCCGCGAGCGCCGCCTCGCATCCCGCGTGACCAGCGCCAACCACAATGATATCTGCCTCTCCCGCGAGAAAAGCGTGCTCTTTTTTCATGGCTTCAGCTAAAGAAGGCATGTTTTTACTCCCCATGTATCTTCAGTGATTCGAATATTATCTCAATCGATGTTCTCATTACTTACCGATACAAAAACGGTTGAAGATCATCTCGACCAGCGTTTCGGAGACATCGTCGCCTGTAATCAAAGAGAGCTCCGTTATGGCTTCGCGCACGGTGATTGCTACCAAGTCAAATGAAAGCCCTCGTTCCAGATCGCGGATTGCTTGTTGAGCGAGATTCGCCGCTCGATCCACTGCCGCTTTATGGCGCTCGTGAGTGATCAAAACTTCGCTTCCTGTCGAATAGCCGGAGCTTGCCTCTTGCCGGAGATCTCTTTCTTCTGCATTATCTATCGCGCTTGCAACTCCGTCACAATCTCGATCTTTTTCCGATATGCCCCCCTCTGATCGATCGGCATCCGTTGACAAAAATCCCTTTTCTATAAAAGTCACCAATTTTTCTTTTAATTTAGTGAGGGCTTCCGGATCTTTGTATGACCATGCCAACGTTGGAAGATCGGGAAAACGTTCAGCTGCATAACACACCGGATCATCATCGTAAGATAACGTCGATCTGAGATCATCTTTTCCCAAAATCAGAAGAACCGGAATACCTTGTGTGACGAGCGCGTCAATTCGTTCTTCCTGATGGTATCGGGCATGGCGTTCCGGAAGCGGGGGCGAGAGCACCCAAAGTACGACATCAGCATCGTTGAGCGCATCTCCTGCGCGGACGATCCCCTCAAGCTCGATGGGATCCTCTGTTTCACAGGCAAATCCTGCCGTATCGGTAAGATGTAAAAGGTAACCATCAAGCGTCAAATCGATATCCACCGTATCGCGTGTTGTGCCGGGAATATCGCTAACAATGGCACGAGCACGACCCGACAATGCATTAAGCAGTGATGATTTTCCGACATTGGGATTCCCCGCAATGACGACGTGGAGACCTTCACGAACAACACGGCCGCTTCGAAACGTAGAGGCTAAGTGCCGCAAAGCCGATTCCGCCTCTTTCAAATCCGACGTGAGCGTAATACGATCCTCTTCACGCTCTTCTTCCTCATCCCAATCCAACAACATTTCTAAATGGGCAAGTACAGCGTAAAGCTGATCGGCGCGAACGCGTACTGCATTCGACAGATCACCCTTTAGCTGGCGATAAGCCGCTTTTGCCTGTTTTTCCGCCTGCGCCTCAATGAGATCCATGACCGCTTCTGCCGCTGCGAGATCTAATTTGCCGTTCAAAAAGGCGCGACGGCTGTATTCGCCGGGTCCGGCCGCTCGTGCTCCTGACGCCAAGGCGCTTGAGAGAATGCCTTCACGAACAGCTTTTCCTCCGTGACAAGAGATTTCGAATACATCTTCTCCCGTATATGAATGAGGCGCGCGAAAACATGAGAGCACAACATCATCAATTCCTGCCCATATACCGGGCGCCAGCGTGTAACCTTTCATCCGGGAAGGTTTAGGAAACATGTTCGATGAAGGGATGAACAGTCGATCGCAGATGGCTGCCGCGTCAGGACCGGAAAGGCGCATGACGGCAATTCCGCTTTCGCCGGGCGGTGTCGAAAAGGCTGCTATTGTATCCTGATCGGAGTTCATCGCTCACCATCCTTTCTTTATCACATACAACGAAAGATCCGGATACGGCGACCGCATCCGGATATACGTTTTCGCGCATCGGCCTAAACCTTGCGCTGACTGTCTTTCAACGAATCAATTGATGCGGATCAGTCGTTAATGAATTCAACACCGACAGAGGGCGCGATTACAACATAGCGTCTCGGATCTGCGCCTTCGCTATAGGTGGATATGCCTTCAACGTCACGTAACGTCATATGGATAACGCGTCGTTCTGCCGGCGTCATGGGTTTGAGCTTCGATTCGCGACCCGTCGCTAGGACACGCTCCGCCGTTTTATTGGCGATACGGCTCAAGCGCTGTTCGCGACGATGGCGATAACCTGATACGTCTACGATCACGCGGAGAAAATCATCCATCCAACGGTTGGCCACAATATTGGTAAGATATTGAATGGCATCGAGGGTTTCGCCGTGGCGACCGATCGCAACTCCACAGTCATTGCCTGAAATATCGATCTCTAAGCTGCCTTCTTCATCAATGTAGGATTCCAGTCTGCCGTGGATGCCAATCCCGGAAAGAATTGCCTCAACATAATCTAACGCCGCGTTTTCCGCTGACTCGAGACCTCGCTCTTCAGCGGGCATTTTCCATGCCTCTGCATCATCTCCTTCGTCGTCATCTTCGCTGATTTTCTTGCGGCGCGCGCTATCATCGGCAGCTCGGCGGAGCTCACGTTCGCGGCGTCTTTCGTCATCGCCGCTTATATCGGTGACACGTACACGTGCCGGCTGACGTCCAAACCCAAAAATACCGCCTTTGTCACCTTCATCCAGTATTTCAATCAGCGCATCCGTTAGCGAAATGTTTAATTCCTGTAGAGCATTTTCTACTGCTTGATCGACGGTTTTTCCTGTCGTTTCTACCACATGATCCATGTGAAAAAATCTCCTTCTTTAACGACCGAATTACTCACGAGGACCGTCGCCGCGAATTAATGACATCAAAGAACGCTTTTCACGTTTCTTGGGGTCTCTTTTACGCTTCGCGGCAGAACGGTCGCCGTCCGCTAATTCGGCAGGGCGTGACCGATCATATTGAGCCTGATCAAGTTCATAAGAGAGTCGAAGCGGCCTGATGTAGTATTGGTAGCCAATCAACGACTGGACTAGATAAACGATGTTTTGAGCAAACCAGAAAACACACATGGCGGCAGGCATACGGAACATGGTGAACAGCATAAAAACGGGCATGATGTAGTTCATCGATTTCAACATGCCGGATCCTGCATCGGTTTCTTGACCGCGTTTTGCCGGATTGGCTCTGTCTCTTCTTTTTTCTTCCTTCGTTTTCTCAGGACGCGGGCGGCTCTCGCGCATGACTTTCATCTGAATGAAGTAAGTGATCATCGTGATGAGAATGAGAATGACAAGCGGAAGTTCCAAACGCCAGTTCGCGCCGAACCATTCCGTCGGCTTCCATGAGGGTGTGCGGGCAAGATCCATACCGAGAAAATTTGTATTGATCATTTTATCAAGAGTAATCCATCCATTGGAGACGGACTGTTCCAGCACCGTGCCTGAATCACGAAGTCCTGCAAGCACCGGAATGTCCATTAAGGCGACATTGTTGACTTCCGCTTGCGTCATCAGACCGTGGGTTTGCATCAACCCGGCAATGTTTCTCAAATTCTGGACCGGTACGTTCGTGATCCAGCGAAGCGGTGAACGGAAAAGGTAAAAAACGGGCCAAATCAGGAGCAGCTGGAGCACCATGGGGAGGCAGCCGGAGGTCATTGAGATACCATTCTCCTTGTAAAGCTGCTGCGTCATTTCGTTAACGCGCTGCTGATCATTGCCGTAATGACGCTTGATTTCATTCACTTCGTCCACAAGCAGTTGTTGGCGAAGCGTACTCCGCTGAGATTTGAGCGCCAAAGGCATCAGCAACAGCCGAATACCAACGGTAAAAAGAATAATGACCACGCCGTAACTGCCGATCCATGAATAAAGCACGCCGAGAATCCAGCCGAAGAGTTTGTAAAGGGGATCTAGCAGTCCTAGCTGCACCGGTATAAAATTCATCGCTTTTGTCTCTCTTTCAGTTTATCAGTTGCACAGGTTTCAGTAGATCTTACTGATCCGCCCTTGCGGTTTTCCTGTTTCCCTATAATTTTCTCTATTTATAAAATAGAGTTTTAGATGACGGAAGTGTTTTTTCCGCTGTTCTAAACGTCGCGTTTACACCCTGAGATAACCATGTTTTCTTGCTTACGTGTTATCCGTTCTTTCTATTTCCGGAAAGGCGAACATACTCGCGCCACGTAGGCCAAGCAGTTGGAACGGGATCAAAACCGCCGCGAGCAAACGGATTGCAGCGCATTAGTCGCCACAACGCGAGCACCCCCCCGCGAAAAGCACCGAAACGATTGATCGCTTCAATCGCGTACGCGGAACACGTCGGTGAAAAACGGCAACAGGGCAAATGTGTGGATGATAAATGACGTCGATACGCACGAATGGCGCCCAGCATCAAAGAGGCCGGCACCGAACGGCGCGGAGTACGTATATCTTCGTTTTCGTTTAGGTGTAGATCTGCTTTATCAGTGGGCACGCTGTTTTTCCCAATGTATCTTCAGTCGATAACATTCATGTATCCGATATGTTCTGCTCGTGAGGTGACGCAATGCTTCCGATCCCGGCATCCGTGATCAGTTTTTGAAGTTCTTCAACAAGGTTTGTGAGTCGCGGTTCTTTTTCCTTTTGCCAACGGCCGCTCACCACTATATCCACGCCGGGGGTGATAACTAGTTGTGTTAAGCGAAAGGCCTCACGAAGCAGGCGTTTCATGCGATTGCGCTCAACCGCGTTTTTTAACGACCGGTTCACCGTAAAACCGACTCGAGCCGACTCTGCAGCATATCGACCGCGACGTTTCAGGATGTGCAGGCCGATCCAACGGCCGCGCTTCCATGTTCCTTTCCGGTAAACACGCGTAAAATCGCGATTGCTTGTCAGTTTTTCGGCACGCGCCATCGTCCGCCTCCGACGCTTACCAAGAAAGTCTCTTGCGGCCTTTAATCCTTCTGCGTTTCAAAATCTGTCTTCCCTGCTTTGTCGCCATTCTTTTACGGAATCCGTGTACGCGTGAGCGTTTGCGACGCTTTGGCTGATAGGTTCGTTTCATGTTTTTTCTCCAAAGAATTCGTGATTATATTTACCGAATGAACGGTCTTACTTCTATGATCTTATCAAAATAAGGCATAACGTTTAGATTATACGAAAAGCTAAACGTTTCCGTCAAATTTTCTCAGCGGCTTCAACAACGTGCTGCATCAGCATGGTTGTGGTAACTGATCCGACACCGCGCGGCGTCGGCGTAATGTTGGCAACGATTGGCTCCACGGAATCAAAATCGACGTCGCCGACCAGTTTTCCTTCCTCGTTGACATTGATGCCGACATCGATGACGGTTTGTCCTTCGCAAACAAAATCCATATTTATCATACCTGCTTTACCCGCGCAGGCGACGATTATATCAGCTTCGCGCGCCACAGAAGCAAGATCACGCGTCCTCGTGTGACACACCGTAACCGTCGCATTCTCATTCAACAGCATCATCGAAACGGGTTTTCCGATGACAAGACTTCTGCCGATTACGGTCACACGTGATCCACTGATGGGGATCTTGTAATGTTTTAACATGGCAAGCACTGCTTCGGCGGTGCACGGAGCGAATCCGCTTCCCTGATTCATAAAAACACGTGCCATAGACGAAGAACCTATGCCGTCGACGTCTTTTTCTGGCGAAAGTGCTTCGCAGATGATGCGTTCATCTATACTTTTAGGAAGAGGACGGAAAATCAGACATCCGTGGATCGTCGGATCCTCGTTAATGATTGTGATCGCATCGAGCACTTCGTCCGTCGACGCAGTATCCGGAAACACTTGTACTTCAGTCTCTACTCCGATACGCTGAGCGCGGTTCAACGCGCCGCGCTCATACGAGAGATCCTCCGGCTTCTCGCCGACACGCACAATCATGAGTTTCGGCTGAATGCCTTTTTCTTTTAGTGCCTTTACACGCCTTATCAAATCCTCCGAACAGGCATCCGCTACAGTTTTCCCCAATAAAATCTGTGCCATAAAGCTTCCCCTTCCTCATTGTCATGTAAAGAACAGCATCAAATAGATCTGCAGAACGTCTCAATACGGTCGAGCGCTTCGTACAACTTCTCGTCCAAACAAGTGTACGCAATACGGATAAAACCATTGCCGCATTCACCGAACGCGCTGCCCGGAATGCAGACAACTTTCTGTTCGTCAAGTAAGCGGTTACAGAATTCAACACTGCTCAGACCGAAGCTGCTGATGTCGGCAAAGGCATAGAACGCGCCTTTTGGCTCGTTAAAGCGAATGCCGTCGATTTTCGCCAGCCCTTCGAGCAGAATCGCGCGACGTCGTTCAAAGATCTGGCGCAATTCTTCGCTCAGTTCCGGGTGGTCGAGCGCAACCGCGCACGTGTATTGGCCAGGAGCATTTGCACAAGCGTTAAAGTTCTCCTGGCATTTAGTCATGCGGTCGACAATTTCCGCAGGCCCCGCAGCATACCCGATACGCCACCCCGTCATCGCAAAGGACTTCGAGAAGCTATTGATGATCATCGTGCGTTGCTTCATGTCCGGGAATGACGCGATGCAGGGTGCCTCCGCACCGTCGTAGAGAAGGGTGTTGTACACATCATCAGAAATGACCATTAGATCATGTTTGACAGCTAGCTTCGCGATCTTCTCCATGGTATCGCGCGTCATGACCGAGCCGGTCGGATTGTTCGGAGTGTTGATGATCAATGCCTTGGTGTTCGGTGTGATACAGTTTTCAATCGTTTCCGGCTGCATTTCAAAGTTATGAGCAAAATCAGTAGGGACACGGACAGCTGTACCGTCGCAATAATCGACCTGCGCTACGTAGTTCAGCCACTGCGGATCCTGAATCAAGATTTCGTCACCTTTATTCAACAACACGAGGAATAGCAGGCTCAGCGCCCCCATACCGCCATTTGTAACGATGATCTCGGTATGAGGATCGTAATTCAGGTCTTTCAGATGGGACTTCTCAGCAATCGCCTGACGGAATGAGAGCAAACCGGCATTCGGCGTATAGTGAGTGATACCTTTGTCAAGCGCTTCCTTACAAACTTCACAAAGCAACTTCGGTGTAGACATATCGGGTTCACCAATGCCGAGACTAATGACGCCGGTCATTTTGTTGGCACGATCAAACATGGCACGAATAGCGCCCTGCTGCAACGTTTTTGCTTTTTCATTGATCCATTTCATGATTCCGTGTCCTCCATTTTATCTTTGAACCCTTCCTGTCCCGTCGCCGCCCATGAGTTTAATGACCTCGGAGACGGTAACTCGGTTGAAGTCGCCCGGGATACTGTGTTTCAGGCAAGAGGCCGCCACGGCGAATTCGAGCGCGGACTGCTTGTCTTCATAGTGATTCAGACCGTAAATCAGGCCGCCCGAGAAACTGTCGCCGCCACCGACTCGATCGATGATGTCACGGATATCATACTTTGTCGAAACATAAAAATTCTCTCTGTCATTTAAACACGCCGCCCAGCCGTTCCAATCCGCGCTGTAGCTCTCGCGAAGCGTGATGGCGATGCACTTCATGTTTGGATAGACCTCAAGGACCTTGTCGCCGAGCACACGGTATTTTTTGCGGTCCAGCTCACCGGATTCGACATTCACATCAACCGTTATTTCGAGCGACTTTTGCACGTCTTCTTCGTTGGCGATCGCAACATCTACGTACTTGACCAACTCGCGCATAACTTCGGCGGCTTTTTTGCCGTACTTCCAAAGGTTCCTGCGATAGTTGAGGTCACAAGAGACAGTAATGCCTCGCTTTTTTGCTTCCCTTACAGATTCGAGAGATAACTCCATCGCACTTTTCGAAATAGCCGGAGTGATACCGGTGATATGGAACCAATTGATGTCCTTGAAGGCCTTGTTCCAGTCAATATCACCGGGTTTGGCTATGGCGATGGCAGAGCCGGCACGGTCATAGATCACGCGGCTTGGCAGCTGATTTGCACCGCCCTCGACATAGTAAATACCAAACCGTCCGTCACCGGTTACGATTCGTGAAGTATCAACACCGAAGCTACGCAGCTCTCGGACACATGCATCCGTGATAGGGTTGTCGGGCAAGACGGTCAGATAACTGACGTCCATGCCATAATTGGCTAACGAAACGGCCACATTGGCTTCGCCGCCGCCGAAAGTAGCTTCAAGATAGTGATTCGTCAAAAGGCGCTCCAATCCGGGAGCTTTGAGACGGAGCATAATCTCTCCAAATGTTAAATATTTCATTACAATCCTCCTTGTATATTGAAGGCCGTCAGGTTCGTTGTATCTTGACGGCATTTTTCTGTTAATTCCACAAGTTTCGTGAGATAGTGTATCCACATTGCTGAGAGCGCCGGCACTCCTCCCTGATATTATTCCATATCAAGAGGAATGAAAGCTCTCATCTTTAGACGTACAAAAAGCAAAGCCGCCGAATCATCTGAAAGACAGACGGCTTTCAGGCTCCTTTATTTCTACTTTGGCTGTAGCTATATACCTGACGAAGCCGGTTTTTCTCAAGCCAGTCATAGCACAGCAGATCAAGATCCTCCAGATTGCGGTATAGCCATTGTTGCCGATATATCACCTATAAGCCAAGCGCTGTTGCTGTTGTCTTTCATCAGGCACCGAGATAGGCGTCCTTTACACGTTCGTCCGTCAGCAGATCCGACGATTTACCCTGCATGATAATACTACCCGTTTCCAGAACATAGGCGCGAGAGGAGGTAGTCAAGGCAAGGAACGCATTCTGCTCGATCAGCAGGATACTTGTGCCCTCCTCGCTGATCCTACGAATAATGTTAAAAATCTCTTCCACAAGAATCGGCGCAAGACCCATGCTCGGTTCGTCAAGCATCAGCAAGCTGCCGTTTGTCATCAGCGCGCGCCCGAGGGAAAGCATCTGCTGCTCGCCGCCGGAAAGCGTACCTGCCTGCTGATTCATGCGCTCATAGAGACGAGGGAATATTTCGTGCACACGCTCAAGATCTCTTTTGATCTGTGCACGATCCTTGATGATATTCGCACCCATAAGGAGATTTTCTTTGACACTCATCCGCGGAAACACCCGACGTCCTTCCGGTACATGCGCGATGCCGAGCTCAACGATTTGGTAGGGCTTTAGCTTTGCGAGTTCTTGCCCTTGAAAAATGATAGAGCCGCTCTTTGCCTTTTCCAAACCCGAGATCGTACGAAGTGTAGTTGATTTTCCGGCACCGTTAGAACCGATCAGCGCAACGGTCTCACCCTTTCGCACTTCAAAGGAGATACCCTTCACTGCATTGATCGCGCCATAGGACACATAAAGATCCTTTACCTCAAGCATTGGCATTTTGGTATCCTCCTCCTAAATACGCTTCTATGACCTTCGGATCTTTCTGGACCACATCAGGAGTGCCTTCTGAAATGGTCTTTCCAAAGTCGATAACCTTAACGCGATCCGCAATCGGCATAACAAAGTTCATATGGTGTTCGATCAGAATGATGCTAAGCTCAAAATCCTTACGGATCCGAACGACAAGCTCAGCCATTTCTTCGATTTCAGTCGTGATCATGCCGGCAACCGGCTCATCAAGCAACAGAATCTTCGGATCTGTCATCAGCGCGCGCGCAAGCTCTAGCCGGCGCTGGTCACCGTAAGGCAAGTTTTTTGCCAGCAGATCGGCCTTGTCTGCCAAGTTCAGGGGCTCAAGCAAACTCATAACTTTCTCGTCGAGCTCACGTTCATGTTTTACCATCGTTCGGGTGCGAAGCAGAGAGCTGACCAAGTTGTCTTTGCTGTGCATCGTGGCCGCCATTTTAACGTTGTCTATCACGGAGGCATTAGAAAACAGACGAATATTCTGGAACGTTCGGCTGATACCGCGCTGGGCAAACTGATAGGGTTTCAGACCGACAAGACTCTCTCCTTCCAGCTCGATGGAGCCGGATGTTGGACGATAAATCCCGGTAAGCATGTTAAAAATAGTTGTCTTTCCGGCGCCGTTCGGGCCTATTATTGCAACCAGCTCGTCTTTTCCCAGACTCAGATTAAAATCATCTACAGCGCGCAATCCGCCAAATTGGATGCTTAAGTTTTTGACCTCAAGAATTCTCATCGCAGGCTCCTCTCCTTATTCCTCGGACAGACCGTTCTTTTTCCGACCAAACAAGGGCTGCTCGTAGAGCGAAGAACGTTTGATACGCAGGAAAGGAACTTCCTTGCCGCCGATGAGACCTTCGCTGCGGTATAACATAACGGCAATCAGAATAATCGCATATAGCACAAGACGCCATGTGGCCAAGAATCGAAGTACTTCCGGCAAGATGGTCAGCAGAACTGCGCCAACAACCGAGCCGGTCAACGAACCGCTGCCGCCTGCGTACAAGTAGACTAAATAGTCCGCACTCTTGACGAAACCGAACGAATCGGGCTGGATGAAGGAAAGCACGTGCGCGTACAAACCTCCTGCCACGCCCGCGATAAACGCAGCGATACAGAAGGACATAATCTTGTATTTGGTGGTATTGATGCCCATTGCGTCCGCAGCAATCTCATTATCACGAATCGCGATAAACGCTCTTCCATACGATGAATAAATCAAATTGCGTAACAACCAAAGCGTCAAAACGACGAAAAGCATGATCCAGAAAAAATTGGCATAGTTCGGAATTCCGATCATACCGCGAGCGCCGCCGATGGGCTGAATCAGACGCAGCAACGCGCGAACAATCTCCCCGAAAGCCAGTGTTACGATGGCCAGATAGTCGCCCTTGAGTTTCAGGGACGGAATACCGATCAAAGCGCCGACGATCGCCGCAACGATGCCGCCACAGAGCAGACCAAGAAGAAACACAGGGATCTGTGCCGCCTCCGGAATACTATTACTTTTGAAAACCATCGTCGTAATCACAGCGGCACCGTAAGCACCGAGAGACATGAAACCCGCATGACCGATACAGAACTGACCGGTAAATCCGTTGACGAGGTTCAAACTGGCAGTCATCAGTACGTTAACTCCCGCGAATAACATGACCTGCATATAATAACCGTTAATTATATCCGCTTTGCGAAGCAGCATAATAACAACATAGAATACGATACAGCCGAGCAGAGGACCGAACTTTCTTAGCAACGGATGCATCGTCTTTGCATTTGTCGTTTTCATAATTGTCCGTCCTCCTTAAACCTTCTCTATGGTAACCTTGCCCATGATACCAGCCGGCTTCACAAGAAGGATTACGATAAGGATGATAAAGCCGACGGCGTAGCCAAAAGTCGAGTTGATCGCGGTCGCGAAGATCTGTGCGATTCCGAGAATGAAACCGCCGAGCATTGCGCCGCGAATATCGCCTATACCGCCAAGAACAGCTGATACAAATGACATATTGCCAAGCCAAGAGCCCATATAAACTTCGACCTGAGGATAGACGCTGGCATAGCAAATACCGGATACTGCGGCTAGCGCTCCTCCGATGAAAAAAGTGATGGAAATAACTTTGTCAATGTTGATTCCCATCAGCGAGGCGGCATCTTTGTCCATGCTGACCGCACGCATCTGAGCGCCTATCTTGGTTTTGGCGACTAAACGGTCGAGCGCGAGCATCGTAACGGCTGCCAGCACGATCATAATGATCTGCGTAGATGTTATGGATGCACCTAGGACATTAAACGTCTTTGGAGTAAACAGCGTGGGAAACGGGCGCGGGTTCGGACCGATAAACGGCAGCGCACGCGGGAAATTTGTCAGAAACATTGACACACCGACCGCTGTGATCAGAGCAATCATACGCGGCTTATTTCGCAAAGGACGGTAAGCAATGGCTTCGACGCCAACAGCAATACCGCCGGTCATGACCGTCGCAATTAAGATGATGCAGCCTACAGCCAACATTGGATAGGTGCCGTCAATAGACATACTGTCAAAGAGTTTGGCGATAAAATACGTGCCAAGCGCGCCGATCATCAGAAAATCGCCATGCGCGGTATTGATCATGCCGACAATGCCGTAGACCATGGTATAACCCAGTGCCAGCAACGCGTAAACGCTTCCCAACTGAAGACCGTACACTAAATATTGCAGAATTGTTGCCAAAGCAATCGCCTCCATTCCAGTAAAAATAAAAAGGTGTGCCGGCGGGCAAAAGCTCATCCGACACACCAAGTAATCATAGATTATAGATTACGGATTGACCGTGGAGACGTAGCGGGTTATACCATCTGCGTCATACTGCATGATGATACCGCCCTTGATCGGGTTGCGGGTTTCAGGATCCATAGTCATCTTACCGGACGGCAGATCCAGACCGTCGATGGCTGCAAGCGCATCGCGCACACCGGCACGATCGAGCGTTTTGGCATTCTGAATTGCCCAGACAATCATCTTGACCGCTTCATAGGTCAGCTCCGCATTGGAGTTCGGCAGTTCGTCCGGATGCAGCTCGACATAAGCGTCAACGAACTTCTTGGCTGCCTCGTCCGTGGACTCAGCAGAGAAAGCAGAGACATACGCAACACCTTCGATTGCAGGTCCGGCAACTTTAGCGACATCAGGGGTATCCGCGCTGTCACCACAGACGATCTGACAATTCAGGCCTGCAGTACGAGCCTGCTGAATCTGAAGGCCGAGTTCAACGTTCAGGTTCGGGAGCAATAGTACATCGGGATTCTGTGCGGCCAACTTGGTCAACTGCACGTTATAGTCCTTTACGTCGGAGCCGGAGTACTCTTCGATGGCGAGCACTTCACCATTGTAATTCTCAACGAAAGCGTCCTTCAGGCCAACTGAATAAGCATCGGCGTTATTGAACATGATACAGGCGGTCTTATGACCCTGCCCATCACAGTAAGCCGCAGCAACGGCGCCTTGGAACGGATCGATGAAACAAGCACGGAAAATGTAGTCGCCGACTTCCGTAACAGCGGTGTTGGTGCCGAACGACGTGATCGCCGGGCACTTCGCGTTCTGCGCGATTGGCGCAGCGGCCAACATGCACTTTGAGGAGTCCGGACCGGCAATTGCGATAACCTTCTCTTCCTCGATCAGCTTCTGATAGACGTTGGCAGTCTTCTCTTCGGAACCTTCGGTGTCCATGACGACGAACTCAATCGGATATTCCTTGTCGCCAACGGTAATCTTTCCACCGAGCTCCTCCTTCAAAACGTCAGCACCGTGGGTGCTGTACTTTCCGGCCATCGCTGCCATTCCGGACATCGGGAATGCCAGACCGATCTTGATGGTCTCAACAGAGCCTTTTTTCTCTGACGGGCCGCAAGCGCACACGGAAACTGCCATGATGACACATAGAGCCAGACAAAGAATACGTAATATTTTTTTCATTTTTTCCTCCTCTGATTTGAAGTATTGACCTTATTCTAAATCTTATTCAGATATTAGAACCGCATATTGACCTATTGTATCAATAGTCAAAAACTACACGGCAATTATACACTATCATAATACATTCTGAACAAATTAAACAAGATGATGTCCCATAGCAAATCTCTCCAGCTAATAATTCCGAAGAAGACTTGAAAACAACTTAGCGACAAAAAATTCTTAAGGAATAAATGAGCAGTCGTTAATTATTGATCATTCTTAAACACGTATGTGATATAACTTGTGCTAAGCTTAACGAGGCAAATTCTATGATCAAATGATTCACTTTCGCGAAAGGTGGATGCCGTATGCCAACCGGAATTTTGGATTCCTTCCAGCTCGTTGTCGGACTGTATCTATTCTATGTCGCAATCAAGGGCTCCGGCCAGATGTATCGATTCGGCGATATGGATGAAAAAACACAACTGCAGATCCGTAAAACCTTACGTATTCTCTATGCCGTAGGCGGTACGCTCGCGCTCGCGGAGTTCGGGCTCTGCGCTCTGCAGAACAGCATGTTTACTCGTACAGCAGACGAATCAGGCGTAACGATTACACAGAACTATTCCATAGAGGCCTTGCCGTTTCTGAGCTACAATCTGCTTTCTATCTTAATTTTCTCTCTCACTGTGTTGTTGGTTGGACTGCTGGCTTTCATCTTTTTGTGGATGCGACGAAAAAGTTGCTGAACCGATGCTCGGTTATCGTACTAGGCAAGCAGAAGTTCGGTTTGGCGTCCGGAAAGATAACCGGCAACACCGTCACGAAAAAAAATGTCTTCTTCCAGATAAGCAAAAACGGGCTGATCTTCCCATTCGGGTACGGGAGTGAGGATATTGAGCTCCAAAGCATAACATGTATTGTTCCGGATCTTATATTCGCCGCGTCCCGGGATGATCTCTTGCTGACCATATTGTCCAAAAACAGGGCCCGCGCCGTGACCGTAAGTCCCTAGTGGATGCGTGTACAGCATGGGAACGATGTTTTCGTTTTTTGCTTGTTGAATTGAGCGCAGAAAAACGTCATTGCCCGACCGGTCTTCCATGATAAACGACATGACAATATCCTGAAAACGATTGCCCGTACGAAGCACCTGTTCTATACCTTCCGGCGCCTCTTTCTCGCCATCTTTAAGTACATAGCAAAGGCGCTGAACATCTGAATGCAGATACAGTAAAGCGGGACGAAAGCCTACATCACAATGGAGGAGATCTCCCTTTTCAATAATCTCGTTAAACATCCGGCTGACATCAGAACCGCGACGCTGCAGATCGATATCGGGACCGAACCAGAAAAAAGCTTCCATGTCTGCAATCGCGTCACGCATTAGCCATTCCAAGTCGGTCGTCGTTGTTTTACCCGGCACAATTGCTTTTTTGCAAAACGCCATATTAATTATGTTGTGTGTTACGTCAACAATGGTGCGTATCAGCTCCTGTTCAAGATCGGTCACACGCTGCATATAGCCGACGACCACGTCTTCAGCACTACAGAGAGATTGTTTCAGATCGGAGGGAAAATATTCGCAAAGAGCGTCGTCTAACCATGAGGTTAATCCATCCGCCATTGCTAGGTTTCCGGATCGGTTTACCGCAATACGTTTAGGCCGATATTTGACAAGAAGATCTACCAACGCCTTAAACTCTGATCCATATTCAAAAGAAACTTGCTCATAAAAGGGCTGAGAGGCAGGTGAAAGACCGCCTATCCCGAATCGGCGCAAACGATCTTTTCCTTCTTTTAGAAAAATGAGAGCATTCATTCGACGCGCGTTAGGCATATCCCAAGCAACGAGTGAACGAAAGACAGGATCTTCACAGTATTCGCGTGAAAGGACGATCCAACAGTCAACACCTGCTTCGTTCATCGCGATCGGGAGCAATTTATTAAGGCGTTCTTCCAGTACATGAACCGATGTTTCCGCCTGTTTCTTCAAAGGATAAAGCCCCGCCTTTTCAAGCTTATGCTTCATTTGATTAATGTTAATTTTATCCATCGTCATGATTCTCTTTTCGTTGTTTAAAAAACATCTCTTCACTTCACCTCCATGGTGTTTAGATCACGGTAAAGGCTATTTATGTATCATCCTGTTGTCGCAAGTATACTTGGTGCTCTGTTATTATAAACAGCCTTTTCGTGGTCATTTAAAGATAAAGCGGTATTTTCACGACTTCTTAGCTCGACGATAAAGGCACATTTTTTCCCTTATTACAATCGGCACAATTCTTTCTCGACAACGGAACCGTTCTGTGTCCTCTGAATAAGAGGACACAGAATGGTATTTCAACGACAGCTCACTCTGTTGCACAAAGCAGAGTCAGAGACTTACGCTAAGGGTAAATGATCACGTCAACAGTTCTCCAAGCACAGAGCATGAGTGCATCATTATAAAGTTTCTTAACTAGGACTGATAACTAGCTACGCGCCTTGTGCGAGAAGATGAGCTTTCAGCTGTCTAGGTTTAATCAAAGGACATGGCAGCGTAATCAGAATCACCACCTGCGTTGATATTGAAGCCCTTCAGGTTTTTGCTGTAGACAGTAACTTCTGTGTCGTGTTGCAGGAAGACGTACGGGGATTCATCCCAGCTAATTTCCTGTGCCTTTTTGTACATCTCCATACGTTCGGCATCATCGGTTGAAGCCTGAGCATCTTTTAACAACTGTTCAACTTCAGCGTTGTCGTAGAATGCCATGTTACCGCCTGCACCCTTCAGAGCAGGGTTGATAATCGCAAGACCATAGTCCGGAGTTCCGAAATCGCTCCAGCCAAGGACAAACATTTCAAGCGTCCCTTTGATAACTGCGTCAATAAATGCACCGCGCTCAAGCGTCTGCATTTCAACCGTAATACCTACTTCGCCTAGTTGTGACTGCACCATTTCAGCGATGTCGCGACGAACCTGATCTTCATCCGTCGTGATTGTGAGCGTAATCCCATCCGCATAGCCAGCCTCTGCGAGGAGAGATTTCGCTTTATCTACGTCATGGGAGAAGGGAGGTAGCGCATCGTGGTATCCCCAGTGTCCCGGGCTCATAGGAGCCGATGCGATGACACCGATGTTTTGGAATGCGAGTTTTAGAATCGCCTCTTTGTCAGTACCAAAGTTGATGGCTTGACGCAACTTTACATTTTTCAACAGTTCGTTATTCATGTTAAGACCGACAAACTGCGTAGTAAATGAAGGCTGCATGTTGACAACGACGTTTTCGACTTTTTCAAGACGAGATACTTCACTCGGTGCGACTTTTGTTGCGATATCGATGCCGCCGCTTTCCACTTCGATCGCCCTTGTGGAGCTTTCAGGAATAACGCGGAACACGAGCTCCTTAATTTTCGCTTTATCTCCCCAGTAATCGTCATTGCGGGTCAACTTAACAAAGTCATCCTGTTTCCATTCAACAAGCTTGTATGGGCCTGTACCAACAGGATTGGTGGAATAATCTTTGTCGGCTTCCGTGTACGTTTTTTCATGGACGATTGAGGTCACCGCTTGAGTCAAGTGTTGCAAAATAGATCCGAAGGGCTCTTTCATTTTCATTTCGTAAGTATAGGTGTCAATGACTCTGCAGTTATCAAAGTCAACCATCCCTGTAACTGATTCTGCATGTGCATTGTCTTTTTGCATGTCAAACGAAAATTTAACGTCAGAGGCTGTCAGTTCTTCACCGTTGTGGAATTTCACGCCCTTACGCAATTTAAATACGTAGGTTATATCATCCACAATTTCCCAGCTCTCTGCCAGACAGGGCACTACATTCATATCCTTGTCATACTTAACGAGTGTTTCGTGAATGTTTTTATTGACCTTTCCGGCCGGCGAGTCGGTAGTGTTGTACGGATCGAGTGTAATCGGGTTTGCGGTAAGACCAACCACAAGTGAATCTTTTGTTTGCGGTTTATCTTTCCCGCCGTCACATGCGCTCGCTAAAAGCGCGACGACCAATATGATTACCACGAGCAAGCTGATTTTTCTCTTTTTCATAGTGCATCTCCTTCTTTTTTCTCTATGCAAACCGTAGCGCTAAGGCAGTGCCTACATGACACCACGGGCAAAGGTTCTTGATGATGACCGGACAATTATTCATTTTTTTTAGAATTTGTGCCCGATGGCGACCCGAAGGAAGCCAATTTTTCATTTTTTTAGACTTATTCTCCGACAGATGCGCTACAGTAGACATTTTCTCTAATAAAGTTGAATTTCTGTCCAGCGGGTGCCCTACTGTCGGACGGTTCTTCTAATAAAGTTGAATTATTGTCCAAAAGGTTCTGGGTAAAGCTATGACGCTTGTCAGAAGCGACCTAATGGAACTGCAGTTATTTGTTTTCAATCTCGACGGTATCTTCGGGAAGGGGCAATTCGTACGGTTGCCCTTCTTTTTGAAGGTGGCAAGCTACGTAATGTTGATCCTTCACGTGGACGAGATTCGGTTCTTTTTCGAAGCAAATCGGCTTTGCATGCGGACAGCGTGAAGCAAACCTACAAATCGGTTTTGGATCGATCGGTGATGAAATTTCACCGCGTAGCAGAATGCGCTTCCTCGTCACACCAACTTTCGGAAGAGGAATCGCGGATAAAAGCGCCTGCGAATATGGATGGTATTGTTGTTTGAAAAGTGTCTTCGAATGACACATTTCAACGACTTGACCTAAGTACATGACACAGATTTTGTCGGATATATGTTTAACGACGGACAGATCGTGTGTGATGAAAATGTAGGTCAGATTCTTTTCTTCCTGTAGATCCTGCATCAAGTTAAGTATCTGTGCTTGAATCGATACGTCGAGCGCACTCACCGGTTCATCGCAGACAATAAATCGAGGTTCTAGGGCGAGAGCACGGGCGATACCGATGCGCTGTCGACGTCCTCCGTCAAGTTCATGAGGATAACTATCAGCGAGACGTCGAGCCAGACCAACTGTGTCCATCAGGTCAAGTACGGATTCACTTTGTTTCGTGCGGTCTCCATCGTAAAGACGATGGATTTCCATCGGTTCGAGAATGGTATCCTTAACGGTCATACGTGGATTCAATGAGGAAAACGGATCTTGGAAAATCATCTGCATTTCCCGGCGTAGTGCCTTTAGTTCTTCTTTAGATGGCGAAGAAATGTCACGACCGTCGTAGAGAATAGCGCCGGCAGTCGGTTGAAGAAGACGAATGACCGTTCGGCCGAGTGTGCTTTTGCCACAGCCGCTCTCGCCGACAACGCCAAGTGTTTTTCCTTCCTCAATGCTGAAACTGACTCCATCAACCGCATGTACGGTACCCGACGGCGTTTTGAAGTATTTTTTCAGATCACGAACTTCCAATAAAGTGCTCATGAATCAACCTCCTTCACCCGGACGCTAAAGACTCCTCAAGTTTGCTTGAGTCAATTTCGACATCGGTGTCTTTAGTATGAGTGATACTTTCATTTCTTGATGTATCAGTCTTTTTCGATACGGCATTTTTCTCGAAAAACCCTGCCTTGTCGATGTGGATACAGCGAACCCAGTGGTCTGGATCAGATTCGATCAGCGCAGGAACAGCTCTTTTGCAATTTTCGGTTGCGCGATTGCAACGTGGCCAAAAGCTGCAGCCTTTAGGCAAGTTGATTGGATCAGGCATGAGCCCGGGAATCGGCCTCAAACGTTCTTCATCGCCATCAATGCTGGGAATTGAGGAAAAAAGACCTATAGAATAAGGATGACGTGTATGGTTATAAATATCGTCAAGCGTGCCATATTCAATGAGTCTGCCTGCATACATAATCGCAACTTTCTCGCAGACTTCTGCAACAACACCAAGGTCGTGCGTTATCATAATCAGCGAAGACTGCTGCTCCTTTTTAAGGTTGGCGATAAGATCTAACACCTGTGCTTGAATTGTGACGTCAAGAGCCGTCGTAGGTTCATCTGCAATCAGAAGATCGGGGCGGCATGCAAGTGCTATCGCGATGACAACGCGCTGGCGCATCCCTCCGGAAAATTGGTGTGGATACTCGTTGAAACGCTCGCCAGGGATACCTACCATCTCGAGAACATCCACCGCACGCTGCTCTGCCTCTTTTCGCGATAAAGTTTCATGAATGCGGACACTTTCAGCAATCTGTTTACCTACCGTCATTACGGGATTCAGAGAAGTCATTGGATCCTGAAATACCATAGATATTTTCTCACCACGAACCTTTCGCATATTCTGTTTACTCAGTTTTAACAAATCACTGCCTTCGAACTGTATTTCTCCTCCGATGATGATACCGGGCGGATCCGGCACTAGATTCATAATGCCCAGTGCCGTCGTAGTTTTGCCTGCACCTGTTTCCCCTACAAGGCCAAGACTCTCACCTTTCTTGAGGGACAACGAAAGATCGTTCACCGCATGGACCAAACCGTTATCAGTTTTGTACTGAATTGTCAAATTTTTGATTTCGAGCAGTTTATTTTCGTTCATGCTTCTCACTCCCTCCTCAGTTTTTCAGACGCGGATCAAGAGCATCACGCAGACCATCCCCAAGAATATTTAATGCAAATATGGTAATCATGATGGCAAGCCCCGGAAACAAAGCCATATGCGGATACGTCAGTAAATGCTGCCGCACATTTGCCAGCATGGAGCCCCACTCCGGCGTAGGAGGCTGAATGCCAAGTCCTAAAAAACTTAATGCTGCTACGGAAAGGATCGCACCAGCCATACCGAGTGTCGCCTGTACGATGATGGGAGCCATGCAGTTCGGAAGAATGTGTCGAAGAATAATGCGGGTGTCGGAAGCACCGATGCTCTCCGCCGCCTCAATAAATTCCTGTCCCTTAATCGTTAAGACCGAAGAGCGAATGACGCGCGCGTAAATCGGTACTTCGGCAACACCGATCGCGATGATGACGTTGTTAAGGCCGGGCTCAAAAGCGGCTGCCAGCGTAATCGCAAGCAACATGCCGGGAATGGCCATAAGGATATCCATCGACCGCATAATGATGTTATCCACTTTACCTGCATAGTAACCGGATAGGGCACCCAAAAGACCTCCGAGAATAATAGCAAAGATGATGGACGAAAATCCGACCAAAAGAGATATTCGGCTTCCATGGATGATACGTGAGAGAATATCTCGACCAAAATTGTCGGTGCCGAGCAGATGTTGCGTTGACGGAATCTGAAAAGCATGATCAGCATTTTGCAGGTCATACGGGTAAGGTGAGACAACGTCAGCAAGAATGGCAATCACCACCATTAGAATGATTACAGCGAGGCTGAGCATTGCACCCTTATTCTTTTTAAGACGAAACCAGGCATTTGCCCAATAGCCGGTGCCGGACACTTGATGCTTAGTTGCTTTCCTGTTTTTCGAGTTTGTTATCGACATTGTTCGGCACCTCCTTTCGTCTTTTTCCTGTCACTTGATATTGAGATTTAATCCTCGGATCGATAAAGGAGTACAAGATATCAACCAACAAATTAACTAGACTGAACGCGAGTGCTAGGAAAAGGACACCGCCTTGAACAACCATGCGATCACGTTTACCGATGGAACCGATGATCAGTCGTCCAAGTCCCGGCAAAGCAAATACGGACTCGATCAGGATTGAACCGCCAAGAAGGATGCCGAATTGCATTCCGACTACTGTCACGACTGGTATCAGAGCATTGCGCAAGGCGTGTACAATGATGACCTTGCTCTCCGTCTGGCCTTTGGCGCGCGCCGTACGAATGTAGTCCTGACGGATAACCTCTAACATGGATGAGCGCGTCATGCGCATGATCGATGCCGCGGAATGTAGTCCCAATACCAGTGGTGGCAAAATCCAATATTTCCATCCATACGATCCTGATGCGGGCAGCCATCCTAATATGGAAGAGAAAAGGATAGTCGCCATTAATCCTGCCCAGAAACTCGGCATCGAAACACCGAGGAGCGCGAAAGAGGTTGTGACTTTATCTAAGATAGAGTACTGCCTCGTCGCCGAAATAATCCCGAATGTAAGTCCGAATACGAGTGAAACAGTTACGCTTAACGTTGCCAATCTCAACGTCGTCGGGAAACGCTCAAGGATTTCTTTCAGCACTGGCTCTCCTGTCTGAAAGCTCTCGCCGAAGTCACCGCGCAACACAATATTTTTGATGTAATCGGTGAGCTGCACAAAATACGGGCGATCAAAGCCCTTCTCCTCAAGCAACTGCTGCACCGCCTCTTCCGATGCATTCGGCCCCAACATGATGCGCGCGGGATTCCCGGGCGTGAGATACATGATGGTAAAAACGAAGATAATGACACCGAGAAGCACCGGAATCATCAAGAGAAATCTTTTTCCTATATATTTCAGCACGATGCCTCCCCCTTTCTATTCTTCGACAAGTCGAGAAGCGCTTTACGCATGCGACATACAGCATTTTCAAATTCTTCGTCAGAACTCAACACGCCGTGTACGACACGGATGTGCCCTTGTCCTGAAGGACCATATACTGAACCTCCATTCACCAACACTTTCGCGTGGTCACGCAGGTATTTCACAACATCTGAATCAGTCCCAAGTGCCGAAACGTCGAGCCAAGACAGAATACCGGATTCGCTCTTGTACATATTGACGCCGGGAATATCATGAAGTGCCTTATAGCAGAAATCACGGCGATACTCTTGAATCCGTCGATACTCTTTCAAAAAAGAATGATCGTCCAACGCCGCTTCTGCACCGGCTTGTGCTGCTGTGTTCGTAGCACCAATAACTGATACGGCCGTGCCGTAAAGCTTGTCCATGATGACATCATTCGTAACAAGATATCCGACACGATAACCAGAAAGCCCCATCCCCTTTGAGAAAGAGAAAACACTGATCGTACGCTCCCACATTCCGGGAAGAGAAGCGATAGACACCATTTCAATATCATCGAAAATAATGTCCTCAAAAGCTTGATCGACCACGAGAACAAGATCGTGGCGGATAATAAAATCAGCGAGTTTCTCCAGCGCTTCACGACGAAAAACATTAGCCGTTGGGTTATTTGGGTTGGTCAGCACTACCATTTTGGTTGCTGGCGTGACTCTCTCATCAAATGCCTGTACATCGAGCGCCCACCCCTTTGTGGGATCAAGCGGCACGTCGATCACGTTACCGCCTAAAATATGCGTATTTTGCGCATTGTTGGGATAACTAGGGTCAGGAATCATCACGTCATCCCCGTCTTGTACGAAAGAAATCATGGCAAAGAAAAGCCCGGCATCTGATCCCGGTGTAATGAGAATGTTTCGCTGAGGATCTACGTCGAGTTGATTAACCCTCTTAAGCTTCATAGCAATTTTGGCCTTGAGTGATCCACTACCGATCGGTGCTGTGTAATGGGCGCCTCTGCCTTCGAGAATCGAGTCGGCGGTTGCGCGTGAAACATGCGTCGGTGTCGCCGAATCAGGAAAAAATGCATCCGCCCAACTCATGAGCGTATACCCTTGTTTCATCAGGACAATCACCTGATCACCGACGTCAGCCTTTTCAACCGTTCCGAAGAGACCACCTTCGGCATCGCGAAATGCTTTTCTCATTTTCCCGGTTATATCACCCAACGTAACAAAGCTCCTTTATATCATTTGCTGTCACTTGAGATTTTAACAAGCGCAACCGCTTCAACCTCGCAGAGTACGTTCTTTGGGAGGGTCTTAATGGCTACACAGGAGCGCGCTGGTTTATGATTCTCGAAATAACGAGCATACACTTTATTGAATACCGCGAAATCGTCCATGGACTGCAGAAAACAGAGTGTTTTTACAACATGATCGAACGAACTACCGGCAGCAACGAGCACATGACCTAGATTCTCAAAAACCTGTGTCGCCTGCGCTTCAAATTCCGATGGCACTTCGCCCGTTTCAGGAGATACCGGAAGCTGACCGGATGTAAACACAAAATCCCCGGCAACCATCGCCTGCGAATACGGGCCGATAGCGGTAGGTGCTTTTTCTGTTTCCACTTTCCTCAATGCATTCTCTATCATCGATCCATTTCCTTTCCGTCTAATGATATGACGATCATTTCACAATATAATAAAAAGATTGTGCCGCCCGCGGTCTTGGTATCGGTCACAGGAGACGTAATCTTATTTTAGTAAATGAACTATTTTATTGTCAAGCGTTTAATACATAAAAATGTTATGGATTTGTATAATTGCTCATATCTAATATCGATCATATCGTATACAGGGTGTCACATGTTTTTATATCAGATAGATATTCCGCAATCGATTTTACGATCGTCTCTCTTAGATTCCTGCTTTTGCGATTGAAAAAGAAATAATCTATAATATCGACGATCACTTGATCAAAGGATTACAGTCACCCGGCGAAAAAGCCTGCTACGAATTTGGAAAGAAGCACTCATTTATGGCTAAAGGCATTGCACTTACAGAAACGGATCGTCAAATACTGAAATCATATTACTCCATTTTAGAAGGATTGGATCAATTTCTGGGAGAGGGCTATGAGTTGGTACTTCACAGCCTCGAAGACCTCGATTCATCGGCCGTTAAAGTGATCAATGGGCATTACACTGGACGCAAGGAAGGCGCGCCCATTACGGATCTCGCGCTTCGCATGCTAAGTGAAATTAAGCGTAGTGGCGACAACCACAAAAATCTCGTCTATTTCAATCGTAGCAAGAGCGGTACACCGATTCGATCGGCAACACTTCCCATTACAGGTGAAAATGAGCAAATCATTGGACTTTTATGCATCAATTTCTTCATGGATATTCCAATGAACAAATTTTTCAATGGCCTGTTTGTGGAAGAAAATGGAAAAACCGATCCTGTTGAGAACTTTGCCAGTAGCTCACAGGACTTATTGAAAAGTACAACCATCAACGCTCAACGTACCGTTTTCAACGATCCGTCCATTCTCTCCTCAAACCGTAACAAGGCCATTATCGCCATCCTGAATGATAAAGATATCTTTCAGTTTAAAGATTCCGTAGCCATTGTCGCAGAGCAACTTGGTATTTCTAAAAACACTGTCTATCTACACCTTCGAAATCTGAATAACGGCAACGGCAAAGATGAGGAATGAACCTTGTGATTGTTTGATTACCTATTATCACGTATACGTTGATACCGTATTGCATTTACAACGTCTCACAAAGCTTATCATTGGTTATAGTGGTTGAATTACAAGATCGGAAATCTTCTATGCCTCGCTGCTAACTCGTAGCTGCGATACATTATTTATCGCATGGTTGCTACGGTATATGGTCACACCGCAGCAACCATGCGTAACGTAATCTACTATTAGGCTGGTTCAGTGTCTTGATCTTCAGCTCCGGAGGAGCGTTTTTCAAGCACATCGGCACAGGCGTTCGACGTCTCATCAAGAGGAGCCGGTACCGTCGGATCCTTCGCCTTACAGCGTACGACGAGGTGATCCGCCTCAACGTCAAGATCGACGACCGCCGTGTCACCTTTCTCAATGATGCAGTCCAGCAATGCCTCGGAGAAACGGTCTTCAACTTCGGACTGAATCAAGCGACGGAGCGGTCGGGCGCCGAATTCGGGTTTGTAACCCCTTGTTGCCAGAAAGTCTTTCGCCTCGTCAGTAACGTTCGTCATGATACCAAGATCTGCAATTCGCGCGATCAGCTTGTTCAGCATGATGTCAACGATCTTCCGCATCGTATCAGGATTCAACATATGGAAGAAGATGATGCCGTCGACGCGATTAATAAATTCAGGCGCGAAAGTGCGGCGCAACTCATCCATCACCAGCTGCTTCGCTTCCTCATAGGTTTTGCCGCCATACATCGTCGAATCATATTCCTCTTCGCCCGGTTTCGGGTCTGCGGAGCCGAAGCCGATCCGCCGTCCTTGCGATGTCGTAAGCAGGCGCGCGCCGATGTTCGACGTCATGATGACAATGGTGTTTGTAAAGTTAACCGTGCGCCCTTGTCCATCGGTCAAGCGACCGTCTTCCATAATCTGAAGAAGCGCGTTCAATACATCGGGGTGAGCTTTTTCAACTTCATCGAATAGTATGACGGAGTACGGTTGCCGTCTTACCTTCTCCGTAAGCTGACCGCCCTCGTCATAGCCGACATAGCCCGGCGGCGAACCGATCAACTTAGAAACATCAAATTTTTCCATATATTCAGACATATCGACACGAATCAACGCATTCTCATATCCGAACATGGTCTCCGCCAGCGCTTTGGCCAGTTCCGTCTTTCCGACACCTGTCGTACCTAGGAAAATAAAGGATCCCATAGGTCGGTTAGGATCTTTTAATCCGAGGCGCCCGCGACGAATCGCTTTCGCGACGGCCGTTACAGCTTCGTCCTGACCCAGTACACGCTTTTTGAGCTCGTCTTCTAGATTGCGAAGGCGCTCATGATCATCTTCCGTCAACGTATTCACAGGAATATTTGTCCAACTCGACACAATATCCGCGATCATATCTGCGGTAAGAGGCGGCCACTCCTCACGATCTTTATCGTCAGAATCGTTTTGATCCGCCTCAATTTGCTTTTCCAGCGCGTCTTCTCTCGACTTCAGTTCAGCCGCTCTCTCAAACGCTTCATCGGAAACGGCGTTTTCCTTCTCGGTCCGCACCTTCTCAAGTTCGGCTTGCAGATCGTGAAGCTCTTTCGAGTCAGCAGTCTGATTAAGCCTTAGCCGTGACGCTGCTTCATCAATCAGATCGATCGCTTTATCAGGCAAGAATCGGTCAGAGATGTATCGGGAAGACAGTTTGACAGCTTCTTGGATCGCGTCATCGGTGATTTGGACTCGATGGTGCTCTTCATATTTAGATCGTAGACCCATCAGGATATCTACCGTATCCTCCGGAGTCGGCTCATCGACCATGACCGGCATGAATCGACGTTCAAGAGCAGCGTCTTTTTCAATATGTTTACGGTATTCATCGATCGTTGTAGCGCCGATTACCTGTACTTCGCCGCGTGCCAGCATCGGCTTAAGAATATTAGCCGCATCCAAAGCGCCCTCCGACGCCCCTGCACCGACGATCGTATGCAATTCATCAATGAAGAGCACAATGTTGCCTTCTTTAATAGCTTCGTCGAGGCCTTTTTTTAATCGGTCTTCAAATTCACCGCGGTATTTCGATCCGGCTACCATTCCTGAAAGATCGAGTGATAGTAAGCGTTTGCCTTGTAAGATGGAAGGCACGCGATTCGACGTAATTTTCTGAGCGAGTCCTTCGATAATGGCCGTTTTTCCAACGCCCGGCTCACCGATCAGGACGGGATTATTTTTCGTCCGACGACAAAGAATCTGTTCAACACGAAGGATTTCCTCGTGACGTCCGATGATCGGGTCGAATCGATTTTCACGTGCCATCGCGGTCATGTCACGACTGAACTTATCCAAGTTGGGGGTATTCGTTTTGTGATTCAGAGTTTCCTGCACGGACGCGCTTTTGCTCGATACAGGATCGCCTACTGGTGAGGAAGCTCTCTTGCCTTCTTGTGCGACTGTCGCATCGCCTTGAACGATGGCGTTGGAAAGTTCACGGTAAAGCGCACGAATATTTACCCCGGCATGATTTAGAATGCGCACCGCGACACTGTCGCCATCTCTCAGGATGGCAAGCAAAAGATGTTCAGGCTCAATGAAGGCTGCCGGCCCTGTGGCCGCGGCTTCGCGCGCCGCAAGATTTAGGACACGACGCGTCCTCGGCGTCATCTGATTGATGATCTGATTGCCGTCCATTTTTACTATTTCCGATTCCGGAACGTCTACAGGTTCTTTGCGGTTCAAGAGAATCAAGTTTTTTCTGACAAGATCCTCATCTACACCCGCCTGACTTAAAAGATCACAGCACGAACCGCTGCCCTCGGCTATGATTCCTAAAAGCAGATGTTCCGTACCGATGTATCCTGTTTCAAAGGAACGTGATGCCACCCAAGCTGTGCCAAGTGCCTGTCCCGCCCTTTGTGAAAATCTAACCATCATATATGTTTGCTCTCCTGTTCTTTTTAATGGTTAATATCAGGTCAACAAGTGACTTCAAAATGTATTTAAGCTTTATGTTTTCTCCTGATTCAAATATTCGCGAATAATGTCCGCTCGCGCTTCATCTCGCTCCCATCCGTCGAGCGGTCGTCCCGCCTGTTGCTGGATCGCGCCTGCGCCAACACTCGCCAGAAGCAGCTGAATCGTGCTGTATTCGGGCATGCCCGGCAACTCCAGTTCGCGTCCAAGACGAAGAAGCGATAGTCCTTTCATCGCCTCTTCCGAGGATATCCGTCGTGCAAAGAGCATGTTCCCTTTTGCACGACCGATCTTATCTTCCAGACCGACACGGTCACGGTCATAAAGTTGCTGCCGCGCTTTTCGCTCTTCAGAAGCGACGCTTACGGCAAGACGCGACATATCCTGAAGCGTACGTTTTTCCGTTACACCAAGCGTAACCTGATTTGAAATCTGAACCATATCGGCATACGGTTCACTTCCTTCGCCATCAGCTCCGCGAAGTGCAAAGCCCGCTCGTGCCAACTTTCGAGAAAGGTCGCCGACGATGCCCGTACTTATGAGACCCGGAATGTGCAACATACACGACGCGCGCATACCGGTTCCGGTATTGGTTGGACAGCTCGTGAGATAACCGAGCTTCTCGTTCTTGGCCATCGGGATCCGCTTTTCTAACGCTGCTGCGTTTTTAGATATGCAATAGGCCGCTTTTTCAAAACATAGACCGGCTCCGACAGCGAATAGGCGCAAGTGGTCTTCTTCATTGACGAGAACACCTGCCGATTCATCACCGAAGAGAAGAAGTGCTTCACCTTCCCTTTTTTTCAGCATATTTCTGCTTATAACACGTCTATCCGCCAAGGCGGTGACAGCGATATCGTCCATTTTTGACAAATCTACAACAAGCGGTTTTTTGTCTTGTTCAACGCAAACTTCACGGAAGGCGGCTTCCACGCGATCACGCACGTGGTCTTTTTCCTGTGCTGTCAAACGCCAAGGAAAAGGTGTGTTGTCGATATTGCGCGCCAAGCGTACACGTGTCGAGATAACGACATCTTCATTAGGTCCGTTTTCTAAATACCAACTCTTGCTCATGTTTTAAATCCTGCTTCGTACATCGTTCATGCCGTACATCATTTACACCCGTCGTCTTGATCACTCGGTAAAGCTATTTTCGTCACCTAAGATATCCTCAATCGAATGATAGTCGTTTTCATGTAATTCGCTCACGTGACAGGTGTGCCCATGCGCTTTTTGAAAAACCGGTTTTAGCAACTGAGCGAAGGTGTCATAACAATGACGACATCCGAGCAACCCTGTCTTTCTGAGCTCTGCCTCCGTCTCGCCGCATGACGGGCACACCATACCGCGCAAACGAGGAGCATGATCCTCGTCCTTAAAGGGAAGACCGAAAAGTGTTGATCCCGGTAACATTGTGTCCAGCAGATCATTCCACATAGAATGAGATCCCGACATTTGCGAACTTGTAAAATCTATATTCCTTTGCGCAGCGCAATAGTCACAAAGATAAAGATCATCACGTTTTCCGTTCACCACGCACTTCACGTGGACACGCGCCTCGCGTTCATGACATCGCTGACAAATCACAAAGCACCTCCCTGTGCGGCAAGACTCGTTAAGATTGTTTTGAAAATGTCAGATCGCACCTCATCCCGCAATGGATTTGCAAGCCGGAAAAGACTGCGGTCAGATAGCACAGAAAAGAAGATCCGCGCGATCCTTTCTGACACAATTTCATCGTTTTTCATCCCGCTAACGAGAATATAAACATCGTGTTGGGTTAGCGAATCCGGCATTGAGCGCACAAGCTGCATCAAATACTCGGTGACGTCAGAATAGGGAATACGTTTTATACGTACAAATCCCGAACCTCCACGTCGACTCTCAACCAAAAATCCCTGCTCATAAGTAAAACGCGTTGACAGCACATATGTGATCTGTGAGGGGGTCACCCTCATCTCCGCAGCCATCACATTTCTGACGATCTGACACGATCCGTCCTGTTCTTCAATCAAGCCGAGAATAGCTTCCTCAATTCTGTCGCTAATGCTTTTCACTTCTTCGTTTCCTTCGCTATGATGATCACCTATCATGTGTGCTTATACGTCAATTTGCTTGACGTCTGTTCCCGCCTATCGAGAAGAGCACGACGGAGAATAACCGGGTTTCGATTGCCTTCCTATCCTCTCCTGCCTGCCGGTAAGAACATCTAGTTCCTTTTGAAAATCTATACGCTTAGCACTTCTATGCTTTCACTCATCGTAAAAATTAGTCTTTTACTTTCTTTGACTTTCGTTTTTATTTTACGCTCTTTAGACGGCGTTGTCAAGAAAAGGCTCGCCCTAAATAGTGAGTTTTTTGTGAAATATTACAGTTAACGACGACGACTGTTTTAACCAACTTTTAATAAACATAGCTCCGGCAAGTGTCAGGAGTAATTTCTGCATTCCATTTATATGAAACGTTGTCATCTCATTTTCTATAAATAATCCATTTTATGTATAAGATTTTACTTTATTTTGTTGCAATATTAAAATAAATTAAAGTCAACAGAAGATTTAATTGTTACGTGCAAAATGCATGCAGAACAGCAATAAAGAGAAATGAGTGAAAAAAATTATTATACAGAATAACATTGTTAATATTCTTCGTTTAATGTTAGAATACAGGCATTCTTGCAGACAGTTTTGCAAACAAATCCGGAGATATCAGGGAGACCGATTACTCATTGTGTCAGATGACTCGGTATCGGCACCAGTGATGTAAAACGGGAACCCTGTGGGAAATATCTAAATAGGAGGCTTTTTGGGAGGTTTTTATGGAAGATCTTAAAAAAACAGAAGCAGCCGCAGATGAAGCGGCAAAAGTACAATCTGCGGAACAGGCAAATGTAGCGCCGGGGGCTGAAGAAAAACCGGTCGATCCGGATTATCCGCTTACGCATGTACCGCTGAGCGCACGGCGCTCGTTCTTTTCGGTAGCTGCCGTCCTCTTGGGCATTACATTCTTTAGTCCGACGATGAATACGGGCGCACAGATTGCCGCGGCGTTTACCTTTAAAGATTTGATTTGGATTTCTCTGGTCGGCAACTTGATTCTTGGCGTCTATGTCGCGGCTAACTGCGCCATCGGCGCGAAAACAGGTCTCACATCGGCGATGCTTTCAAGATATACCCTTGGAACGATCGGATCAAAATGGGTAAGCTTCTTGCTTGGCGGAACACAGATCGGATGGTATGCCTACGTTAGCGCTTATGTAGGTCAGATGTTCGCGGTCGCGTTCAATGTACCGCAATATGCCGTCTGGTTTACACTGTTCTGGGCAATCGTTTTCGGTGTGACGGCACTTTGGGGCTACGAGGCAATTGAAAAAGTTGCGGTCATTGCTGTCCCGGCACTGCTGATTTTGGTCATTTATATCCCGATCGTCGCTACCCGGGCGGCAGGTGGATTCAGTGAACTCTTTAATGTCATGCCGACCGCGGAGATGTCGGTGGCAACGGCACTAACGGCGATCATGGGAACATTTGCGTCGATGGGAACACAAGCTTGTAACTGGTCCAGATTCTCAAAGTCTCCCCGTGCCGGGTTCTGGTCAGGTTTTGTTGCGTTCATGATCGGCAACACGATTATGCTGGCAGCCGGCGTTGTCGGCGGTCTTGCCTACAATGAGTCCGACTTCGTCGTCATCATGATGGGCATGGGAGCAGTCGTAATGGTGTTAGCGTTGATTATTTTGACGCTGAACATTTGGACAACGGCGCACGCGGGCGCGTACGCTTGGGGTGTTGCCGGCGCGGAGATGTTCAATGTACCGAACAAGACCCCGTTCTTGATCGGCGGACTGATCATTTCTATCGTTTTGGCGATGACGGGAATTTATGCGCAGCTGATCAATTTCCTCGTGCTGCTAGGCATATTCATTCCACCAATCGGCGGCGTCATGTTGGGAGACTATTTCTTTACGTACAAGCGCAGCCTGCCGCGCCTTGAAGATATTCGCTTCAAGGCGATTCGCGTCGGCCCTGTTGCATCGTACGTCCTCGGAACGGTCGTAGCGTACGTGACCGACCACTTCAGCTTCGGTGTCCCTCCGCTTTTCGGTATTGTCGTAGCAGCGGTATGCGTGCCTATCTTCAACGCACTCCTGCCGAATGATCGCCATATCGTTAAGGAAAACGCTGAATATGTATAACCCATAATGGGCGCATTGACAAGCCGTTCGTCTGCTTCAACTTGAAGGCGAACGGCTTGCCTTTTGTCAAGCAAGGCAGGGAGCGAACGCTACTTTTCAAACAAACGAACAAAGAACGTTTTTTGACGTGGATGTGGACGGATAATGTTTCGAAAACACTAGGCGAACGACCTGCTTTTTTGACAACTGTATGCGCTACGATTAAAACGAAGGAGGCTCTTACATGAATATTGGTAATTTGTTCTCCATCAACGGAACAATTACAACAGAAGTTTTAAGTGTTGTAGGTGTCCAGTTCGCACCGATCGGCGCGCAGACAAAAGAAGAAATGCGCGAGAATCTTGATCTAGTGCTGGCCTACCTGAATCAATCGGTCGACGCTTTCCCCGGCACCGACATCGTCGTTTTCCCTGAAGCCTGTTTACAGGGTTTCGCACCGGTCAACTGGCACGATGCCATGATTGACATCGACGGCGAAGAGGTTGCAATGCTCTGCGAGCGTTGCAAGGCACTCGAAGTATGGGGCGTCTTCAGCCTGCTTGTCTGGGGAAACAAATCGCGCAATTGCTATGAAAATCGCACAATCGTAGTCAATGATCGCGGCGAGATCGTGCATTCTTATCTCAAAATGAATCCGTGGATTCCTTTTGAGAACTCCATACCCGGAACATCGTGCACGGTCTGCGATGGTCCTAAGGGGTCGAAGATCGGCATCATCATTTGCGCAGACGGCGACTATCCGGAAATCTGGCGTGAAGCCGCGGTACGCGGCGCTAACGTGATCATCCGCCCAACGCACTATATGGATCCTTTCTATGAATCATGGGAGATCACCAATCGCGCAGGCGCTTATTTCAATCAAGTGTATGTCGTGGCGATCAACACCTCCGGCATGGCAAAGAACGAGACACGTTCATGTTTCGGCAGGAGCATGATTCTCGGACCGGACGGCAACATCATTACGGAAGCCGGACGTGGCAACGTCAGCTTGATCAAAGCTGACCTCTACCCCGGTATCATCGACGCGATGCGCAAGAAGGCTGTACACAGCAGCCCTATGTTTTCATACTGCAACCGCGGCGCCAGCTGCCCGGATCTTGGTGGACGCGGGGATTGCACACCGTACACCGCTTACGAAAAAAGGAGGAATGACCTATGATGACCAAACCGTCTTATCCGGCGTTCTTTCACAATATCCATCGCGCACTTCGCGATGTCGAGTATCCGATCACAAAAGAAGCGCTTTTGGAGCTCGTTAAAGATCGAGATGTACGAGTGGACTGGAACGTAACTGTGCCGTTAAGCACAATGATCGAGCCCATTCCGCAGGAATCGTTTTCCTGCGCCGCTGATTTTTATTGCCGCTATATCGCGTCACTCGGGAATTAATCTTCTTTCTATAAAAGAAGAAACAACATGTCGACCCGTGATGCGATTTATAGCGTGTTGTAACCGTCTCGGGCTACACTTGTAGAAAAGACTTGAATCGGCGCATAACGAAAAAAGTTCATCACAAAACAAACATCGCCTGAGCCTCATATCCGGTTCAGGCGATGTTTGTTTTTGTAATTCAAAATAATCAGCTGGAATAGACGTCGCTTGAGATCAATCCGTCCGGTATATCAAACCAATCTGACAGATCGGTTTCTTCTTCGTCATACTCTTGGCGACGGTCTTCATCTTTAAGGGCTCTAAGGTCAAAAGAGCAAATATTGTCAAAACGCTCAGGAGAGAAGCCCTTGGCGATAACGAAGCCTTCAAAGGACTCACGCGTCTTCTGCGTAAAGCCGACGTCGAGACCCTTCTTTTCAACTTCCGTACGTTTAATGGTCGGCTCCTCTTCCGCCGTAGCATTCAGGAGCGGCATATTGCCTGGAATGACCGGAACAGCGCTTATATTCCGATAGCGCGAAAGCCCGGTACCGGCAGGAATCAACTTGCCAATAATGACATTCTCCTTGAGACCTTCAAGCATATCGATTTTGCCTTTGACGGCCGCATCGGTAAGCACACGTGTTGTTTCTTGGAACGAAGCTGCGGAGAGGAACGATTCCGTTGCAAGTGACGCTTTTGTGATCCCCAAGAGGATCTGATGACACTTCGCAGGTCTTAATCCCCTGCTTTCCGCCCAATTGTTCGCCGACCTCAGAATCGCTATATCAACAGTGCTGCCTGTGATGAGCAATGTATCTCCCGGATCGTCGACCTTCACCTTGCGGAGCATCTGGCGCACAATGATTTCCAAATGTTTGTCATTGATTTCGACGCCATTGTTTTTATACACTTTGAGCACTTCCGAAATGATGTACTTTTGCACGCCGGCAGCGCCCTTAATCTTCATGATGTCATGAGGATTAACGGATCCGTCAGTGAGCAGGTCGCCGGCATCCACTTCGTCGCCGGTGTCTACAAGCAGAGGTGTTGAGATCGGAACGGTGTACTTCTTGCTTTTGCCGTCTTCAGCCGTAATTACAACTTCCTGACGCTGCTTTCCTGTTTCAGCTACGGAAATCATGCCCGGAATCTCAGCAATGACCGCTTGTCCTTTCGGTTTACGCGCTTCGAAAAGCTCTTCAACACGTGGAAGACCCATCGTGATATCGCCGCCCGCAGCTACGCCGCCCGTATGGAAGGTACGCAATGTGAGCTGCGTACCGGGTTCACCGATGGACTGCGCAGCCATAATACCGACGGCTTCGCCCACGACAGCTGGTTCGCCGGTCGCGAGATTTTGGCCGTAGCACTTGGCGCAGACCCCTCGATCACAGCCGCAGGTTAATACGCTTCGGATCGAAACTTTCTTGAATCCGATGGCTTCAATGTTTATAGCCATGGTGTGGCCGATCATCTCGTTCTTCGAAACAAGCACCTCACCCGTCTCAGGATGAACGATGTCTTTAGCGGCATAGCGTCCTTCAATACGTGATGCTAGACCTTCGACCACTCGTTTCGTCCTTCCGCCGACGATAACAGGGGACACATCGATGAAGTCATCCGTCCCGCAGTCTTCGGTACGAATAATGACGTCCTGAGCAATATCGACGAGACGCCGCGTGAGGTATCCGGAGTCCGCCGTTTTCAGGGCGGTATCGGACAGTGTCTTACGAGCGCCGTGCGAAGAGATAAAGAATTCAAGCACGTTCATGCCTTCACGCAAGTTAGACTTAATCGGAATTTCGATCGCCTTACCCGATGTGTCGATCATGTTGCCGCGCATGCCGGCAAGCTGCTTAATCTGATCGATGTTACCGCGGGCGCCCGATAGCGACATCATATGAATTGGGTTGTACTTACCGAGACTCTTTTTCACGGCTTCGGTGATCTCATCAGTCGTCTCGCGCCAGATATCAAGAACGGTATTGTAGCGTCCGGATTCGGTCAAGGAACCCAACATATATCTATTGTTAACGTATTCAACGCGTTTTTCCGCTTCCTCAATCAACGCATCTTTTTCTTTAGGAACGGTCATATCAAAAATACCGATCGAAAGACCTCCGATGGTTGAATAGTGAAAACCAAGCGTCTTTATGTCATCAAGTACGCTCGCCGTCTTGGTAATGCCGCACACATGAATACAGCGCTCAATGATACGGCCAAGTTCTCTCTTTCCGACAACAAAATCGCACTCAAGCGCGACCTGACTTTCGGCATCATCCTCCTTGCGTTCGACAAAACCGAGTGTTTGCGGGATGACCTCATTAAAGATACAGCGTCCAAGCGTAGTCTCGACGATGCCATGATACGTCTTACCGTCGCGTGTCACTTCACGTCGAACGCGGATAAGCTGACCGAGTGTGATTTGATGCTCATCGTATGCCATGATGGCTTCTTCGACAGATGAAAACGTGCGCAAAGGCGCATCTTTCGGTTCATCAGGGTTAGGCTTAACGATGGTCAGATAGTAGCAGCCGAGAACCATATCCTGCGTCGGTACCGTGACGGGTTTGCCGTCCTGCGGTTTCAAAAGGTTATTCGCGGCGAACATTAGATAGCGAGCTTCTGCCTGCGCCTCCGAAGAAAGCGGTACATGTACAGGCATCTGGTCGCCGTCGAAGTCCGCGTTAAAGGCAGTACAAGACAGGGGGTGCAGCTGAATGGCGCGTCCTTCAACAAGAACGGGCTCAAACGCTTGAATGCCCAAACGGTGTAGCGTCGGTGCGCGGTTTAGCAAGACGGGGTGATCCTTAATCACCTCATCAAGCATATCCCATACGAGGTCACCGCCGCGCTCAACCTGCCGCCTCGCCGATTTAATATTCTGCGCGTAGCCATGGCGCATCATTTCGCGCATGACAAAAGGCTTGAACAGTTCGAGCGCCATTTCCTTTGGAAGACCGCATTGGTGCATTTTCAGTTCCGGTCCTACAACGATAACGGAACGTCCGGAGTAGTCGACACGTTTGCCCAGCAAGTTCTGACGGAATCGTCCTTGCTTTCCTTTCAGGAGATCAGAGAGTGATTTAAGCGGACGGTTGCCTGCGCCGGTGACGGGACGGCCTCGACGGCCATTATCGATGAGCGCGTCGACCGCCTCCTGAAGCATACGCTTCTCATTGCGTACGATAATATTCGGCGCTCCGAGCTGCAAAAGCTTGTTCAGGCGGTTGTTGCGATTGATCACGCGGCGATAAAGATCATTGAGGTCCGACGTTGCAAAACGGCCGCCGTCAAGCTCCACCATCGGCCGCAGTTCAGGCGGCAATACCGGCAGGACTTCCAGTACCATCCATTCCGGACGGAATCTGGAGTTCCGGAAGGCCTCTACAACTTCCAAGCGCTTAATGAGACGCGCTTTCTTCTGACCGCGCGCTTTTTCGAGCTGGCCGCGCAGGTCTTTTGCAAGTTCCGGCACATCAATCTCTGCAAGAAGGTCACGAATCGCTTCGGCGCCCATTTTGGCAACAAAAGCATTGCGACCGTATTTATAATAGGCTTCACGGTAGTCGCGCTCATTGATAATCTGCATTTTGGCAAATTTCGTCTCGCCGGGATCGATCACAATGTACGCGGCAAAATAGATCACTTTCTCCAAGTTGCGCGGCGACATATCAAGCATCAGGCCGATACGACTCGGAATACCGCGGTAGTACCAAATATGCGTCACAGGTGCAGCGAGGCGAATATGCCCCATACGTTCACGACGCACTTTGGACAGAGTAACCTCGACTCCACACTTGTCACAGATGATGCCGCGATAGCGTTTTGTCTTGTATTTGCCGCAGAAGCATTCCCAGTCACGTGTAGGCCCGAATATTTTTTCGCAGAAAAGCCCGTCCGTTTCCGGCTTAAGCGTGCGGTAGTTTATGGTTTCCGGTTTTTTAACTTCACCTTTCGACCACGAAAGGACTTTGTCCGGAGAGGCGAGACCGATACCTATGGCATCAAAGTTTCTTAATTCAGACATAATTCGTTACGGCCTCCTTTACGCGTTCTCTTCTTCATCGTCGGAAACGTCGGCTTCAAAAACAGGCGCTTCCTCGTCGTCGACATTGCCGGTATCAAACTCATCATCGTCGGCAAAAACGGAATCATCATCGGACAGATCGTCATCTTCATCGGGAACAACGTCGCCCTCTTCATCCAGCACACCGTCGATGAAGCCTCTGCTTTCAAACTCATCATCGTCGGCACCTTGCGGCATTAACATGCCGTCCTCGCCCAAGAGGCGAGAGAGCGTCCTGTAAGTGATCGTTTCGTGATCACCTTCCATATCGTCTTCTTCCGGCAACGGAAGCTCCTCGTTTTCGTCAGAGTAAATATGAACATCAAGACTGAGAGACTGGAGCTCTTTAACGAGGACCTTGAACGCCTCCGGCACGCCTGGCTCGGGGATGTTGTCGCCCTTGACAATGGCTTCGTAAGTTTTCGTGCGACCCCAGATGTCGTCCGACTTCACGGTTAGAATCTCTTGCAGCGTATATGCCGCACCGTAGGCTTCAAGAGCCCAGACTTCCATCTCGCCGAAGCGCTGTCCGCCAAACTGCGCTTTGCCCCCCAGAGGCTGCTGTGTCACAAGAGAATAAGGGCCGATCGAACGCGCGTGGATCTTATCGTCAACAAGGTGCAGTAATTTCATGTAGTACATGATGCCTACCGTGACCGGATTTTCAAAAGGTTCACCGGTTCTGCCGTCATAAAGGATCGTTTTCCCGTCAGTGGACATACCTGCCTTTTTGAACGCTTCCACAACGTCTTCTTCATTCGCGCCGTCAAAGACGGGCGTTGCAATTTTGACTCCGAGTTCGTTGGCGGCAGCGCCGAGGTGAACTTCAAGAAGTTGGCCGACGTTCATACGCGAAGGAACACCCAACGGGTTCAATACGATGTCCAGAGGCGTACCGTCCGGCAGGAAAGGCATATCCTCGACCGGCAAAATCTTGGACACAACACCCTTATTGCCGTGTCGTCCGGCCATCTTGTCACCGACCGAGACTTTCCGCTTCTGAGCGACGTACACACGCACGAGCTTCGTGACACCGTGCTTTAATTGTTCGTCGTTCTCACGTGTAAACACCTTAATATCAACTACGACACCGGATTCACCGTGCGGTACGCGTGTTGACGTGTCGCGAACTTCGCGGACTTTTTCACCGAATATCGCCCGATAGAGGCGCTCTTCCGGTGTCAGCTCTGTCTCGCCTTTAGGCGTGACTTTGCCGACGAGAATGTCTCCGGCACGGACTTCCGCTCCAATACGGATAATCCCCTCTTCGTCAAGATCATGCAGCGATTCATCGGCAACGTTGGGGATCTCTCGCGTGATTTCCTCGGGACCGAGTTTCGTGTCACGCGCTTCACACTCGTATTCCGTAATATGAATCGAGGTGTACAGATCGTCGCGTACGAGACGCTCGCTCATTAGAACGGCGTCTTCATAGTTGTAGCCTTCCCACGTCATAAAACCGACGATAACGTTGCGTCCAAGCGCGAGTTCACCATTATCGGTCGAGGGTCCGTCGCCGATGATCTCACCGGCTTTGACGCGATCGCCGGGAAGCACGAGCGGGCGCTGATTAATGCAGGTTCCTTGGTTGGAACGATCGTATTTTTTCAACGGATACGTATCGATTCCTTCTTCATCCGAGCTCACAACAATGCGGTCTCCGGCAACTTGCACGACAGTTCCGTCGCGCTCCGCAACGACACAAACGCCGGAGTCCTTCGCGGCGCGGTGTTCCATGCCTGTGCCGATGATAGGAGCTTCGGGACGAATAAGCGGAACAGCTTGGCGTTGCATGTTAGAACCCATCAAAGCGCGGTTAGCGTCGTCGTTGCCGAGGAACGGAATCAACGAGGTTGCCACTGAAACCAGCTGCTTCGGCGAAACGTCCATCAGATCGACACGTTCAGGTTCAAGCTCAAAAAATGCGTCACGATAACGGCAGGATATTTTTTTGTTTAGGAAACGGCCTTCCTCATCGAGAGGCTCGTTTGCCTGAGCGATGAAGTATTTGTCTTCCTCATCAGCGGAAAAGTACTCCACTTTGTCGGTAACACAACCTTTTTCCTTGTCATAAATACGGTACGGCGTCTCAAGGAATCCATAACGATTGACACGCGCGTAGGTTGCCAAGGAATTGATAAGACCGATGTTCGGACCTTCCGGAGTCTCAATCGGGCACATACGGCCGTAATGCGATGAGTGCACGTCGCGGACTTCGAAGTTGGCGCGATCACGTGAAAGCCCGCCCGGACCAAGCGCTGAAAGACGGCGTTTGTGCGTCATCTCTGCAAGAGGATTAGGCTGATCGGTAAACTGGGACAACTGGCTCGATCCGAAGAATTCTTTGATCGCCGCGGAAATGGGTCGTGTATTGACGATATCTTTCGGTGTTGCGACCGAGATATCAGGGATGGTTTGCATGCGCTCGCGAACAACGCGATCCATACGTGAAAAACCGATGCGCATCTGGTTTTGCAACAACTCGCCAACTGAACGAATACGACGGTTGCCCAAATGGTCGATGTCATCCCTTTCGCCAATGCCGTATTCAAGGCCGATATAGTAGCTTATCACCGCAAGAAAATCTTGAATGGTGAGATGATTCGGAATAAGTTCCCGGCGGCGCGATTCAAGCTGCGTTCTCAGGGTCACTGAAGGATCGGCAGAAGACATCGCTTCTTCGACGACTTCGCGAAGAACAGGCGTATACACCGCTTCCGAAATGCCGTATTTCTCATAGTCAATACCGACCAGCACATCGTCGCTGAAATAACGGCGGAGATACTGATCAGCGCACACACGATCATTGCCGACAATGCGAATACGATGCTCAATCTGCGTCACCGTATCGCCGATCCGGCGAAGAGGAAAAACGTCGACACTATTGATGCCCGCCTGTTGAATGGCATTAGCCGCTTCTCCGGTAATGATTTCATCAGCCAGAACGAACACTTCACCATCATCGCCTATCACATCATCGGCAGCTCGGTGGCCTTTCAGACGATCCGCGATCGCCAGTTTCTTGTTGAGTTTATAAACACCGACCTTGGCAAGATCGTAACGATTCGGATGGAAGAACATATTGCGAAGAAGCGCCTGCGCGCCTTCACGAGTATAGACTTCTCCGGATCGCAGTTTGCGGAACATCTCCTGCAAACCTTCTTCACTCGAACGACACCCGTCTTTTTTCAGCGTTTGAACTAGCGATTCTTCCTCGCCGAGCAATTCAATGATTTCCTCGTCGGTTCCAAAACCGAGCGCACGAATTAAGATCGTCAAGTAAAATTTGCGCTGGCGATCCATACGTACCCAGAGGAGATTTTTGGCGTCCGACTCAAACTCAATCCAAGCTCCGCGGTTCGGGATAACCTGCGCTGTGTAAAGCTCAACATCGTTTTTATCGCGGACGATGTCAAAGTAAGCGCCGGGTGAACGTACGAGCTGGCTGATCACAACCCGTTCAGCGCCATTAATGATAAAGCTGCCTGTTTCCGTCATGATCGGAAATTCACCAATGTAGACTTCTTGATCTTTTATCGTGTCGCTCGTGCGATCATGAAGCCGAACGGTCATATACATTTTAGCCGCGTAATTGGCGTCGCGGTCTTTGCATTCTTCGATAGAATACGTCGGATTTGTGACATCAAATTCTCGATTAATAAAAGAAAGCTCAATATCCCCTGAAAAATCGGTTATCGGAGAAGCATCTTCAAGAACTTCCATCAGTCCCTCATCAAGGAACCACCTGTAGCTGCTTTTCTGGATTTCCAACAAATCGGGAATATCGAGGATTTCGTCAATCTTAGAATAAGACATTCTCTGAACGCGTCCGTACTGAACGGGCTTAACCATCAGTGATCACCTCACTCAATCAAAACCGGTTAATAATGAAGATAGCGTCAAACCGGTATTGACGATATCTTCTTGCATGATATAATTGCGGTGTCGAACCGCCTTAAGACAGAGAAATATAATATTGTATTTCAGGTGCCAAAGCAGGTTGAACGACACATCAAACGATTCTAACATTTTTCAGGTTGCCTGTCAACGGCCGTTTTTTATGACACAATAAAGCTCAACAACCGGACACCCTGTTGTTGAGCTTTTATCGTTAATAATCGCTATCTCAGTTTATTCCGAACGATGTCGCTTCCGTGGCAGGTTTTTCTTTACTAAACAGAGCCTTAAAGAAATGGATGCGGCCGACAAATTTCATTCCGAACGGGTGTCGTTCACTCTTCACTTCGTTCATGATGGCAGTGGACCACGCGTTTACATGTTCATCGCGAAGCGTTTCGCGGATCGTATTTGTCAATTCCACTTCATCGGCGTGACCTTGGAAATACATCACATGATACCCGAATTGTGTTTTCACAAGCCCTGTATCTCCCGGTTTTCGCGCGGCATCTTCGCACCAGTCACGAAACGGTTTCACAAATTGGGCACTCTGTTCAGAAGAGATGTTCGCGTAAAGGCCGCCATTTGAGGCGCTGCCCTGATCCTTGCTTTTCTCCTGAGCGAGTTGTGAGAAGGCGTCTTCTGTCTGCTCTCCGTCCATAAACGCTTCCCAGACGTCCATCGCTTCAATCTTCAGCAAATCGTAATCTGCCTGAGTCAATTCCTGGCTGCGGTCATATCCCTCTTTTGAAATTAAAATATGACGCACAGAATACGGACGGAAGTTGTCTTTCTCCCGCGACGCAAATTCAACGAGCGTGACATACTTGGTGCCGCGAATTACTTTGTAATCTCCCGCTTTGCGTTCATTGTCGTTCACAAAATCAAAGAGTGTTGTGAGCATCGTGGCTTTCTTGCTGCGTTGAAGAAGCGTATCTTCACCCTCAAGAAGCTTCTTGGCGTCTTCTTCTGAAAGCTGATCGCCCACAGCTTCTAGGAAAGGTTTCAATGTCAACGATTTTCCGGCAGCATCGGCTTTCGCTTCAAGTTCGTCGAGCGCCTTTGTGAGGGCATCCCCTTCAAGCGCGCTGTCTTCCGGCTTAAAATCGTACGAATAATAGGAGAAAATATCGTAGTCATCGCGATGCTCATCGTAGTAAGCCTCGATACTCTCGTCAGAGATGTCCGCTGCTTCACGGATCGAGTTCATATAATAGGAGATTTTCATATTCTCCTCCATATTGCTTTGAACCGATTTCAAGCGTGTGCCTGGTCCGTAATACATTTCCAGAATTGATGTCACGGAACGACCGGACTGCTCCGACAGCTGAAGCATTTGCTTTTCATAGGCATCGAGCGCTTCCTTGATTTCTTTGCTTTGTTCATCGTTCGGTTTAAAACCAGCTTTTACCATATCGGCGGAGGTTGCGGCAAAGTACTCGAGCTGTGAAATAGCCGATTCAATCAGAAGATCGCGCAAAGTCTGATCCGGGGCATAAGGAGATGGTGACATGAGGGTCTCCTGAAATTCCTCTGTAAACACAAGACCGAGCTGCGCGTTGACCGCCATATTGCCAATATTGAGATTGAGATCACTCGCGGAGAACTGGCGACCGTTCACTGTCAGCGCATTAACTTTGCGAACGACGATCCCGGAACGGATGACAAGCCAGCCAACAAGTATAATCGCCAAAAGGCAGGCTGCCGCAATGAGCAGAACCTTCTTCCAAATGCGATGCGAGCCGATCTTCTTTTTCTTGCCTTGGCTCCCTTTCATGCGCGCAATACGCGCTTTGCGTTCTGCCCGCTCCACCTGAGCCTTCCACTCCGTCGACGTATTCGATTCTTTCTTTGCCATGTCCGACATCTCCTTCGAAACTGCTTTTGTCTTAAAAAGCAACATTCAAGCACGAAAACAAGTTTATCACACTGAAGAACAACAGGAAAAGGTTAGACCTAAAGTTGTAGTAACACGCATGAGGATAACTCAATAATCGAAATTGCCCTCCGCTCGGCAAGTTGAAGCGACGCGTGTGAGGATAACGCTGTTCAACACGTAAAACTAAAATCCGATGACGATAAGCCTGATGAAGTACGAGCGATACTAACAATATTCGACGTGTTCAAGAAGATCATCCATCCGGTCAATCCAAAAGGTCGGATCAAGATCGCGAAGTTCCTCTTTATCCATCGCCGTCCAGCCCACTATACATGACAACGTGCCGGCATTGTTCGCACAGTGCAAATCATGCACACTGTCACCGACATAAAGGACGCGAGAAGGTTCAGATAATCCGGCGTGACGCATCGCAAGATACAGCGGCTCCGGATACGGTTTTGGACGTTTTGGATCGTTCGCGCTGACACACACCGAAAAATAACGTTCTAAATCGTACTGTTCCATCAGCACGTCCATGCCGGCGCGACGGCGCGAAGTTACGATCCCGAGAATAAAGCCTCTCGACTTCAATTCGGTCAATGTTTCAACAACACCGGGGAAAATTTCAACCATATCCGTCATGCGAGGAATGCTCCATTCCAAATATTCTTCAAGCATCTCACCTGCCCGGTTCTTGCCGTATTCTTCAAATGTTTTTTCAAGAGGCACGCCGATGGTACTGAGAATGGTCTGTTCATCGGGAATCCAGCCAAGACATTTTTCAAAAGTATGCCTGTGTGAGGCGACGATCAACGGAATGGTGTCAACCAGCGTACCATCCAAATCAAAGAAAATAGCTTTCAGCGGATAACGCTGTTGTTTCATAAAATCAGTCATCAAGAGTGCTCGCATTATCAGCTTCATCAGAAGCGCGTATGACACGAATCCATGCGATGCGGTTATCTTCGACAGACGTAACGTAAAATGTCAAAGGACCGAAAGTAATACATGGATGTTCATTTTCTTCCGGGATGCGATCGAGTCGCTCAATAACAAACCCGGCTGTCGAATCAAACTCATCCTCGCCGAAAAACACACCCGTCTCTCGCGCTAAACGATCGATTGGATACGATCCGGCAACGAGCCATGTATTCGGCGCAACACGGATCAATTCCTGTTCGTCATCGTCGTATTCGTCTTCAATGTTGCCTACTATCTGTTCAACCAAGTCTTCGATAGTAATCATGCCCGCCGTACCGCCGTATTCATCGATGACGATGGCCATCTGCACGTGCTCTTGTTGCATTTCACGCAAAAGTTGGCGCGTGTTACGCGACTCCGGTGTAAACCACGGTTCGCGCATCATTTTCTCCAAGGAGAACGGATCGTCCTGTTCCACGAAGAGAAGATCTTTGACGTGCAAAATCCCGACGACATTGTCCACCGTGCCGTTATAAATCGGAAATCGCGTATGTCGAGTCTCGCGGATGAAATTGAGCGTCGTTGCGTAATCGGTGTCGATGGGTAGAGCATCGATCTCAATGCGGTGTGTCATAATGTCGGAAGCCACTTTATCATCAAACTGAAACAAATTTTCAATGTATTCGATGTTATCGGCCTCAAAGTCGCTTTCACCGCTATCATTGCCCAACATGCTTAATATTTCATCTTCAGTCAGAATCTGACTCCGATCCTTGACATCCTTCAAATGGAGCATTTTCATGATGCCGCTTGCGATCAAGTGGACGAGGCGATCGATCGGACGGACGAAAAAAATAAGAATCGAGACTACGGGCCAGACATTACAGGCAAACAATTCACGGCGCCGTCCACCCGCGCGCGAGGGAATTACAAAACCGATGATAAGCACGACAAAAATCGAGATAATATACCATCCGAATGATATCCAGCCGCGTATCGGCACAGCCGGCGACCCGATAAGCGCAAGAAACGACGGGAGCGCCGCACTTATGCTTGCGATTAAAAACGCAGTGCTGCTAAGAAAGACAGTTGTACGTATTTCGCGCGCAAAAACATCGCGCGCATCCATTTTTTTGGCAAGGGACGCAGACACACGCGGTCGATCCGAAGGATCATCGCATGCTAGTGGCAAAAAATCCACCGATTTTTTGAAAACGTTGAGGAGAGCAGTCATTACGATAAACAGCAATGGCCAGACAAGATTCATCCAAAGCGCTCCGGCAGAAAGAATGACATATCGAAATAGCGGTAATCCGGCTGATATGATGTCAGCGAATATGGGCATGCAATGCTCCCGTGTCTCCTCCGGAGATTCTTAATAAAATACGTGATTCCAAGATAACAGATATTAAAAGAAAGATGCGCCTTCCTTTTGGGAAAAATGGCGCATCTTTTCAACTAAATATGGTTTATTGATCTTCGCGACGAGCTTCTGCTTCTGCAATCACGCGATCGGCAAACTGCTGAGGCATCTGTTCGTAGCGCACGAATTCCATGGTAAACCAGCCTCGTCCCTGCGTCATTGACTTCAGATCAGTCGCATATTTTGCGATTTCTCCGCGCGGGGCTTCTGCTTCCACCACTTGGAAACCGGGAATTTCGCTTTCGGCATGAATACCCATGATGCGCCCGCGGCGTTTATTGAGATCGCCCATGATGTCGCCTAAGAACGTATCCGGAATATGCACCATCAGTTTATCGATGGGCTCCAACAGAACAGGATTAGCTTTCGGCAAACCTTCACGGTAAGCCAGACGCGCAGCGAGCTTGAATGAAAGCTCGTTTGAGTCAACGTCATGATACGATCCGTCGTAAAGCGTCGCCTTGAGGAAAACGACAGGGTAACCCGCGAGAGGACCTTCGTCTATGGCTTCGCGGAGACCTTTTTCAACCGCGGGGAAGTAGTTCTTTGGCACAGCGCCGCCGAACACTTCTTCGTCAAATTCAAGATCTTCGCTCTCACCGGGCTCAAAGCGAATCCAAACATCGCCGTACTGTCCATGACCGCCGGTCTGTTTTTTGTGTCGACCCTGTACGCTCACCGTCTTACGAATCGTTTCACGGTAGGCAATACGAGGTTCTGACAGTTGCGCCTCAACACCGAATTTTGACTTCAGGCGCGCGCAGATGACAGTAAGCTGTACTTCTCCAAGTCCTGAAAGAAGGAACTGGCGCGTTTCCGCATCGTTGACAATGTCAAACACGACATCTTCATCTTTCAGGCGGATAAGACCTTGCATGATCTTTTCTTCATCGCCCTTGTTGACCGGAGAAATCGCCAATGTCATACAAGGAGTCGGCATATCCGGGGGAATAATCTTTACCGCTTGATCCTTGTCTGCAATGGTGTGAAGCGTCATTGTCTCTGACAGCTTAGCGATGGAACCGATGTCGCCGGCGACAATTCTTTCTGTCGGCTCCTGTTTCTTGCCGTTCTGGAAATTGAGGCCGATCAAACGCTCTTCAACATCTTGACTCGCGTTGTATAGAGTGCCGTCACTCGTAATTTCGCCGGAAAATACGCGGAAAAGCGATATGCGGCCGACAAAGGGATCAACAAAGGTCTTGAAAACAAACGCCGCCAACGGCTCATCCTGAGATGCATTGATTGTTACCTCTTCACCGGCTCTGTTGATTGCTTTGATTCGATGTGACGTCGGAAGAGGGAAATAACGGGCGATAGCGTCGAGTGCGAATGAGATGCCTAGATTCTCTGAAGCAGATCCCGCAAACACGGGTTTAATAGAACCTGAGGTAATGGCAAGCCGCATGCCGTGTGAAAGCTCGTCCGGCGTAAAAGGCTCCCCTTCAAAATATTTTTCCATCAGATGTTCGTCGTTCTCTGCGATCTGCTCATTGATGCTTTCAACGTAGGATTCAACGACGTCTTCTAAATCTGCCGGAATCTCCGTCTCTTTCATCTCACCTTTTTTACCTGAAAAAGTAAACGCTTTTTGGTTGAGAACATCAACGAGGCCGATCAATCGGTCGCCGTCTTTGATGGGAACTGAAAGCGGCAACACTCGATCTCCGTAAGCTTCCCGAAGCGCTTCGAGCGTCTTCGCAAAATCAGAGTTCGCCTCATCCATGCGATTTATAAAGAATGAAATCGGCATATTCTGTGTCTCGGCGTTGCGAACAGCCTTCTCCGCTCCGACTGATAGGCCGTCCTTGCCGGACATGATGATCATTGCGGTGTCGCCTGCAAACATGCCGAGAATCTGTTCGCCCAAAAAGTCGAAGTCGCCGGGCGTATCAATGAAGTTAAGTTTGCAGTCTTTCCAACGGCACCACGCAACAGACGTGCTGATGGAGTTGCCGCGACGCATTTCTTCGGCGTCAAAGTCGGTCACAGTGTTGCCATCATTTGATCGACCCATGCGATCAATGATGCCACCGCAATAAAGTGCGGCTTCGACAAACGCCGTCTTGCCGACGCCGCCGTGACCCATCACGGTGATGTTTCTGATTTTATCTGTCGTAAGTTTCATATTTCCCCCTTCAAGAAAGACAATTTTGTCCATTATAGCGCATCGGCGCAGCGAAAATCACGAATCCCCTGAAATGATCGAGAATGACGGCATCTTAGCAATGCGCCGTTGTTTCGCAATTCGCGTCACGACGGCTCCAACGTATCGATTAGGTATGCTATCAGTCGGACGCGCCAGGCCACTTGAGGATCACCACATCCTCAGGAGTGCCGATCACTTGTACATAGCCGAACTCCAGCGCCTCTTCCTTGATATCATCGGCGGAAAAACTATACCAGCGCTGATCAAAAACGAGGTATTCGAGATGCCCATCCTGAAGTGACTGTCTATGATATCCGAGATCATAAATCTCTGCACGGTTGCCCAGATAGCATGTGAAAAATGTTGTAGCGCCGACACTTGCCTCTTTTGGAATCATGGCCAGACAACGCCTGACCTCGGTCAGCTTCTGACGGTTGAGCTTCTCATAAAGGATCGTAGCCTTGCGCTCGGATAACAGAAATAAACTTTGCGAGGTGGCACAAAGCAAGGCAAACGCCACCACAAAAGCGAGCACACGCCTTAATCGGACAGAGCGCGGACTTACCGATTGAACTGCCGGAATAACCGAGCGCTTTGAAGTCATTGCTTTTTTATCGTTACGTTGCTTCGCTTTAACAGTATCGTTGCCGGACGTCGGCTTATCTGTCACTTCTTGAGGACGTACAAAACCGCCCGCGGCAAGAACACGATTTTCATCCTGTCTGTAGGACGCGCGGGAAGTAGCGCTGCTCTTTTCAATGCGCGCCAACCGGATAGGTTGTTTAATTTGTGTGTCCATTATCGGTTGCGTGTCTGCACGATCATCTGTCTTCGGAGTTGCACGTAAAAACGGACGTTCAATTTCATCAAGACTGTCACTCGATAAAGGCGCCTTATGTGACTGAGCAGGCACAGGCGAGACGAACGCAGGCGCGCGAAGACCCGGTCGTCTCATAACGCCCTGTTGTGACGGTTTAGAGATTTGCTGCTCAGGCAGTCGTTTGCCATTGTCGTTCTTATTGCGAGGTTGCTCTGACCGTGCACCAGACGTCTTTACATTCTCAACTTCATAGGCATTGTCTGCCTCCTCAACAGACACTTGTTCATTTGCCTCTTGTCGTATTAAGGTTGCTCTTGACATTTTTCTTAATGATTGAATAGTGAGAGGTTTACTTTCGCGTTCACCCTGTGAGCTTTTATCCTCTACAACGGATGCTTGTTCAATCTCATCTTGTCGCAACAACACCGCTCTTGACATTTTGCCCAACGATGGATGTGTTACAGGCACCCAATCGCTGTCAACCGGAGAGCTTTTGACCTCTGCTTCAGACATTCGATCAATCGCACCCTGTCTCGTTAACGGCGACGTTGATGTTTTTTCCGGAACGGAGCGTGCGATCGACACACGCTCGCTATAGCCTGCAACGGCCATCACTGCCATAAAAATGAGGAGCGCTCCGCTTCCGTAGTTATATTGGAATCGCAAATCATACTGATAAGTGTAATTTGAGGACAAATTCATAACGATGAGCGGAATGATCAGGAAATAATGCGCGCCTTTTCGCTGAAAGAGAGGCAGAAATCCGAGACTTCCCAATACAACCAAAAGATAGGCGATTTTTTCCATCGTCCAAAACGTTGACAAATAATACGCGGGATTTTGCAGTATCGCAGGGATAATACCAAGGACACCAAGCTCTTTATAAACAAACAGATTGTTGAAACGATACGTCATAATGCCGAAGCCGGCGTTGCGGAGATAGGCAGAAACCCATATAAAATAGACCAAGGAGCCGACGAGCAAAATGGCGGCATGTATATAATCCTTACGCCGTTTGTACTGATTGTCGGCGGACATCCCGCCAAAAAGCACAAACAGCGCGATAGCGACAACGTACAGCGCCGCGTCTTCCTTCACCATAAGCGTCAACGCGGTAAAGAGCATCACAAGAACGGTACGACGCGTGTAACAGGCATATATGAGCCATAACGTCAGAGGAGCGAGAAAACAATTTTCGTGAAGATCGTATAGATTGCTCCCGAGCATACCCGGCTGAAGAACGTACAGAACAGCCGCGGCAAGACGCCATGCTTTGCTCCCTCGAAAATAGCGTTTAGCAAGAAGATCGAGCGGGATGACACCCGAAAGAACGACAAGAATCTGCAACACTTGGAGGGTTTCAGCAGACGGAGCGATCGCGTAAAAAGGCAGCAGTACATAAAAAATGGGCGACATATGGATGTTGAAATGGGAAAGCGGCATGTCGCGTTCTAATGTCGTAATCGGCGCGCCCGTCGTTTTCATGTTGTGGAACATTTGTGTAAAGATGCCCATATCGTATGTCGGGGAGAGAAAACTGCTGACACGCGCCACCATGATGATCATCAAAAGCGCAGCGGGGATGAGCGCTAATAGAAAGAGGATCACACACAGTCTCGGAGAACGTTCAAGAGAGAGCTTACGTCCTATACCTTTCTTAAATGGAATGTAAAGAAACGCTCCGATAATGGCTGCGCCTAAAGCAGCAATCCAGAGCCGTCCGGCAGGTGTTCCGATAATCCAGAGCCATAAGGCGGATGTTCCGAAAAACATGCGCTCTGTAAGCGCGTCGCCGGAAGATCTGAAAAAAAACTGCTGGGTAACAAAGCCTAGTGGAATAACTGCTGATAAAACACACAGCACGATGAAAAGTCTACGATTAGTTCGAGTGAACACAATGCTGTTCGAAATCTTCTCCGGCGTGTCGGAGGTGCTTATTTTAGAATTATCGGACGAAATATTAACTTTGCCGGCTCTTTCCGGATCTGACGACACCGTCTGCACAGCAACGTCTCGTTTATCGCCGTTTCTGCCATTCGTGAGAGAAGAGTTTTTTGTCTTTTTGAAGGCATCGTGAGCGGACAAGTTATTCTCTTTGACCACAGAAGGGCTTTGACGAATTGCTTTGTTATTAGAACGGAGAAAAAAGGGAACAACGTCGGATGTTGCCGCTCTTATTTCGTCGCTTTTCTCTTTGTTCCACGACATGCGAAGACCGTGTACTTCTGCGTAGCCATGAAAGAGTACGGGAACGGCAATTAGCAGAGCACCAACTATAAACGCAGGTTCTCCGCTTCGGTGCGCGCTGATCGCAAGGTACAACTGAATCGAAACGAGAAGAATCAGGCGAACGGAGGCTTCCGGAAAAACGTACGCAAAAAGAAAGACGAAGATTAATGAAACGAGAAATAGAATACCTTGAAAAAGGGCGCTATACGGGGTCGTTTCAATTGTCGAGAAAAAACGACCGGCAGGATTCATGCGAAAACTGAAGAGGAAACAAGTCAGAAAATAAGCGGCAACAACAAGCGTACTAATCCGCGCGATGCGCGCGCCTTTATTCTTCTTCATATCGCGTTTGAGGTTCTCTTCTTGTGACGGCACTTCTTACCCTTTGCAATGGCGCCTTTCATGCTTAATAGATTCTTATTTTTCACATGGCGACCTTAATACTACAAGATCCAGTTTACATCAATCAAAATTACCGTCAAGCAAAAAAATCTCTCAATTGCATCGTGACGACAAGCGTATTTTGTACGTTTACCGGGAGCATCCTGAATAATCTTAACATGGAGAATCTACATCACATGTGCTTCGCGCGCGAATCGGCGGCATCGCGGAGCACGGCGACCACTCCATCGCGCGTTTCCGGTTTCATGACGCGACTTCTAAAAGTTGCCGCGCCCGGAAAACCTTTGAGGTAAAATGCGAGCGAGGATCGCATTTCGCGCACGGCGACCGCTTCGCCTAGTCGTTCGATCGTCGCGTCGAGTTGAGCCATCATGATTTGAAGCCACGCTTCAGCGGAAAGTCGGTTTGAATCGAGCACCGTTGATTCATCCTGCCGGCTCTCTTGATCAGAACACAAATTTAGATCCCGGCGCAAAGTCATAAATAGTCGGGGATTGCCGCGCGAAGCGCGTCCAATGGCAAAGCCGTCGCAACCTGTTTCATTACGCATTTTTATAAGATCGCCGGCCGTCACAAGATCGCCATTTCCTATAACCGGCACGTCAATCGCATCTTTGACTTGAGCGATACGAGGCCAGTCTGCATATCCGCTGTAAAATTGATCGGCAGTCCGCGCATGACAAGTTACTGCCGTCGCTCCGGCGGACACGACGGTTTTTGCGACGAGCGGAGCATTGATGGATGCCTGATCAAGTCCTAATCGAATTTTTACTGTAATAAAACGCCCGTGCCTTGAAGCAGCGCGCTCGGCAGCCTCAACGATACGCCCGCACAGCAGCGGATTTCCCATGAGCGCCGCGCCTGCGCCTTCCTTGGCGACCTTAGGGACAGGACACCCCATATTGATATCGACAAATGCCGCCGTCTGCAATTGGGTCTCCTCAAAGATCAAGTCAATCGCCGCCGCAAAATCTGCCGGCACCGATCCAAAAAGTTGAATCCCCCAAGGGCGCTTATTAATTATTGACGCCGCATTGTCGGAAGCCGGAAAATTCAAAAAGGGTACATGGGAAAAGGTATCCGGCGGTGCGAGATAACGGAGGCTTCTGCATAATCCTCGGTCATATGTGATGCCGCGCGCAGAAACAAGTTCCGTCACCGTGTAGGAGGCGCCAAAATGCGCGGCAAGACCGCGAAAAGCGGGCGTTGTAAAACCGGCCATCGGCGCTAGGCCGATGACCGGTTCATTTTCCGGAAATAGGCGATTAAACGCGTTCACGATTACTTCAGTCAGACAACAGATGAACGAACAGACCGGAGCGCAGTTTGGGCTCAAACCATGTTGATTTCGGAGGCATGACCATCCCCGCATCCGCGATGTTAAAAAGATCATCGATCGTCGGAGGACACATCGCAAAAGCGACACCGCCTTCCTCATCAACACGGCGCTTTAGTTCACCGAGCCCACGGATACCGCCCACAAAATCAATACGCGGATTGGTGCGCGGATCATCGATGCCAAGAAGCGGCGCCAACACGCGATCTTGCAACACTGACACATCAAGACGCTCGACTAGTTCAAGCCCCTCAAACAGTGAGGGCGGAGATTCGACACTGTACCAATTGCCGTCAAGGTACATGCACATGGTGCCTTTTTTGTGCGGATGAAAGGCTTGATGCGTTTTTTCTACGTGAAAAAGTGCCGAGAGTTTCTCAAGAAACATGTTCGTCGTCATACCGTTAAGATCCGATACAATCCTGTTGTAATCCATGATGTAGAGATCTTCATCGGGAAAGATGACCGCCATGAAATAGTTAAATTCTGCATCTTTCGGCGCATCCGGAAACTCTTTGCGACGTTCTAATGCCACGTTGACTGATGACGCCGATCGATGGTGCCCGTCTGCGATGTAGAGTGCGTCTACGTCGCTGAACAAAGCTTGCAGTTCGGCAATGATCGCAGGGCTGTCGATCACCCAAACGATGTGTGTGACGTCATCCTCTGTCTTAAAATCGGCATATGGCTCGTTGAGCTTGATGACATCGTTAATCACACAACGAATGCGGTCATCATGTCGATACGTAAGAAATATGGGCGCCGTATGGGCGTTACAAATGTCAAAATGGCGCGTGCGGTCTACTTCTTTCTCCTTACGCGTAAACTCATGTTTTTTAATCTCGTTGGAAAGGTATTCATCGACGGAAACCGTCGCGACCAAACCTGTCTGCACTCGCCCCTTCATAATCTGGCGATAGATGTAGAAATGCGGCTTCTCATCCTGAGCCATAATACCTTCATCGATCATCTCGTATAAACGTTTGCAGCCGAGGTCGTAGACGGCATCGTCATAATCGTCGACGCTTTCGGGCAAATTAATCTCCGCGCGGACGACATGAAGGAAACTTTCCGGATTGCCCTCAGCCATCACTTTCGCTTCTTCACGATTCATCACGTCATAAGGGAGTGAAGCTATTGTTTCAGCGTGTCCCGGACAGGGTCGAACTGCTTTGAAAGGTCTTACGATCGCCATTAAAACTTCTCCTTGATGATGTCGACGATCTCGTCGCCGATGCGTTCCTGTGCTTCTTTCGTCGCAGCGCCTATGTGCGGCGTCATAGAGATCCGTTCACATTCCGCGATGCGATCGTTGTCAAACGGTTCATTCACGAAAACATCGAGTGCTGCGCCAGCAACTTTGCCGGAACGAACGGCGTCGACAAGCGCGTCTTCGTCAATCACTCCGCCGCGAGCGCAGTTGATAATAAAGACGCCGTCTTTCATTCGCTCAATTTCCTTTTCACCGATCAGGGGCTTGCCGCCGGCAAAGGGCATATGGATCGAGATAAAATCGGATTCTTCCAGAAGACAATCTGTCGTGACTTGTCGACAAGTATCGCTGTCAATGCCGTGATCGTGAGTGGCTATGAATTCAATATTCATTCCCAAAGCAATGCACTTCTGGGCAAGAAGTTTCGCAATGCGACCGAAGCCGATCAGTCCAAGTGTCTTACCCGACAGCTCTATGCCCGAATACTGCTTTTTAAGCCATTTGCCTTGGCGCATGGTGACATTGGCTTCACCGATGTGACGAGCAAGGCTCAGCATATGACCGAGGGCGAGCTCCGCCACCGCATTACTGGAAGCGCAGGGAGTATTGCGAACTTCAATTCCCTT